>Ga0182015_10001442_pt1 | contig 31372 bp, 26 predicted proteins | sample 712P3MmetaG_FD_120478 | JGI IMG/M metagenome (GOLD analysis project Ga0182015, IMG submission 120478) | Permafrost microbial communities from Stordalen Mire, Sweden - 712P3M metaG | ecosystem: Environmental > Terrestrial > Soil > Wetlands > Permafrost | place: Sweden: Stordalen | collected... | reverse complement strand
CGGAGCCGATCTCATTGTGGCGGGCGAGGGCGAATATGCGCTCGAACGTTTGATGGCGGCGCAGATGGATTCGGCGGAATGGCCATCGATCCCCGGCATCATCTTTCGCGCTCCCGATGGCTCGGCGTTCCGCACCGCTCCCACGCAGCTCATTCCCAACCTCGATGCTCAGCCGTGGCCCGACCGGGAACGCGCGGACATTCCCCGTTACCTCAAGGTCTGGCGGGAGCACCATGGCGCCGGGTCTGTCTCCCTGATCACCGCGCGCGGCTGTCCTTACCATTGCAACTGGTGCAGCCACTCCGTCTACGGCAAGACTCACCGCCGCCGCTCGCCCAAATCTGTTGTGGATGAAGTGGCCTGGATCGAGCAGCGCTACCAGCCGGACATGCTCTGGCTCGCAGACGACGTTTTCACCATTCATCACGGTTGGATTCTCGAATACGCGATGGAAATGAAGCGCCGCAATCTAAGAATTCCGTTTGAATGCATCACGCGCGCCGATCGCCTCAACCCGCGCATCGCTGAAACGCTTGCCGGTCTGGGATGCTTTCGTGTCTGGATCGGATCGGAGAGCGGTTCGCAACGCATTCTGGACGCCATGCAGCGCGGTGTCAAGATCGAGCAGGTCCAGGAAGCAGTTTCGCTCTGCAAGCAGAATGGCATTCAGACCGGCATGTTCCTCATGTGGGGCTATGAAGGCGAAGAGATCGCCGACATTGAAGCCACGGTGGATCACGTGAAGCAATGCCGCCCCGATGTTTTCTTCACCACCGTTTCTTACCCCATCAAAGGAACGCCGTACTTTGACAAGGTTGCTTCCCGCCTGGTGAGTATTCGCCCTTGGGAAGCAAGCACGGACCGCGAGGTGCGGGTTCGCGGCCGGCATTCGGAAAAGTTTTATCGCCACGCGGACGAACTTTTGAAGACCGAGATGGCAGCCGAGCCGGATGCCGGCAAAATTCTCGCTGCACGTCAGGCGCTGCGCGCAACCCGTAATGAGGTGGAAGCTTGACTGAGGTGATCGCGTGACCGCCGCTTTTGATCAGCTTGCACCGCAATATGATCAGCTCTGGACTCGCTCCGCCGTGGGTCATCTGCAGCGCGAAGCTGTCTGGCGGCACATCGACGCTCTATTTAAACCAGGCCAGGCCGCCCTCGACCTCGGCTGTGGCACAGGCGAAGACGCGCTGCGTCTGATGCGAGCCGGCCTTCGCGTCCGCGCGATCGACGCATCTGCGGAGATGGTGAGAATCGCCCGCGATCGCGGAGTGGATGCCGAAGCTCTTTCGATCGAAAACTGCGGGCATTTGGAAGGAAGTTTTGACATCATCCTCTCCAACTTCGGCGCTCTCAATTGCGTTGAAGATCTCGAGTCTCTTCGCGAGCCGCTCGCCCGACTGGTTCGCCCTGGCGGCTATATGGCGATCTGCGTAATCGGACGGTTCTGCGCATGGGAGACGGCCTGGGCCTTACTGCGCCGCCAGCCGGCCAAAGCCTTCCGGCGATGGCGCAAGAGCGTCATGTCTTCGCTCGGTATTCGCGTCTTTCATCCTTCCACGAATCATCTTAAAGCCGCGTTCCACCCCCGGTTCACGCTCGTCGGCTGGTGCGGCATCGGCTTGTGTGTTCCGCCGTCTTACATCACTGGATTGTCCGGTGGCGTCCTCCAGAAGCTGGATGCTTTCGATCGGCGCGTGGCACACCGGCCTGTGCTGCGCGGCTTGTGCGACCACCGTCTGTTCGTTTTCGTCCGGAGTGCGACATGCTAGTGAGCACCAGACACAGGTTTCTCGAAAACTACCGGACTATACGCAGTGCCGAAGGCCGCGGCTCTCGTGAGTCCGCGTATTATCGGGCGCTTCCGTACCAGGATTTGAGCGGCAAAAACTCGGCGCAGTGGACCATTCGCGGCAAGAGCTATCGCTATTTTGAAGGCAACATTCTGTCTCAAATCGAACGGGAGACCGGCCGGGCACTCGACGTGCTGGATCTCGGCGCCGGGAATTGCTGGATGTCCCATCGGCTTTCTCTGCGGAAGCATAAGCCAGTAGCGCTCGACATCTTTACGGATGCGATGGACGGTTTGGGAGCTGCGCGTCACTACGGCCGCCGCTTCCCGCTGCTCGAAGCTGAATTCGACCATCTGCCTTTCCGCTCGTCGAGCTTCGATCTTGCAATCTTTAACGCGTCCATTCACTACTCAACCGATTACCGGCGAACCCTCAACGAACTGCGGCGCTGCCTTCGCCCAGCCGGGCATTTTGTAATCATCGACTCGCCCATCTATAGGCTCCCGGAACACGGTGAAAGGATGCGCGCCGAGCGCCACGACGAGTTTGAGAGACGCTACGGCTTTCGCTCGGACGCCATGCCCAGTCTCGAATACTTCGACGAGCCAGCAATAGCCCAACTAGCGGAGCAACTGAATATTGAATGGCGCGTGCATCGTCCCTGGTATGGATGGAAGTGGTGGTGGCGTCCCTGGAAGGCGCGTTTGCTCGGCCGCCGTCCGCCATCACGCTTCTGGATTTTGGATGGAGGGTTTGCCTGAGCCATGATTATCATCCTGCATCCTCGCGCTACCAAGCCAAAGAACCGCCGCTTCCCGCTGGCGGCATTGGCGATTGCCGCGGTTCTCGAAGGAAAAGAAGAATACGTTATCGTGGATGGCAATGTCGACCCACAGCCGGAACGAACGCTAGATCGCATCATGCGCGAAACGGGCGCTGAGATGCTCGCCGTTTCCGTAATGCCCGGTCCGCAAATGGCCGCCGCTGTCCCTCTGTGCCGCGATTTTCGCCAGAAGTATCCGCGCGTGCCGGTGGTTTGGGGAGGGTATTTTCCATCCCTTTACGCGGATGCCACGCTCAATGCGCCCTACGTCGATTTCGCCATTCGAGGGCAGGGGGAAGACACGTTCCTGGAACTGCTCGCGGCGTTGCGCGGGCCGCGGAAATTTGGCGGCATTCGCGGCCTGTCCTATAAGGACGACTTTGGACTCCGCGTGAACAATGCCGAGCGGCCGATGCGTTCGCCCGACGATTTTCCCTGGCCGCCGTATCATCGTCTGGCCAACCCCGAGAAATATATCCTGCCTACTTTCCTTGGCCGCCGCACCGCCGTTCATCACGCCAGCATCGGTTGTCCGTTCCGATGCAAGTTCTGCGGAGTGGTTCCAGTTCACGAGGGCCGTCAGCGAATGGAGGGCCCGGAACGCACCGCTGCCATCCTCACGCACTTGCAGCGCGAGTACGACATCGACTCCGTGCAGTTCTACGACAATAACTTCTTCCTCAAAGAGAGTCATGCTCTCGAACAGGCGGAGCGACTCACTCCCTTAGGTCTGCGCTGGTGGGCGGAGGGCCGCGTCGACGCCATGCTCCGTTATTCGGACCAGACCATGCGCGCGCTGCGCCGCTCGGGAGCCACCATGATATTCTTCGGCGCGGAATCCGGCTCCGACAAAGTGCTCGCGGAGATGAATAAGCGCATCACCAGTTCGCAAACCCTCGAACTGGCCGCGCGCATACGCCAGTTCGGAATCGTACCTGAATTCTCTTTCGTATTTGGAAATCCAGCCGACCCGGAGGGAGATACCCGGGACACCATTCAGTTCATCCGCCGTATAAAGAAACTGAATCCGGAAGCCGAGATCATCGTCCAGCACTACATTCCCACTCCGCATCCCGACGGCATGTACGGCGACGTGGAAGGGAAGATCGAATTTCCCCGGACGCCGGAAGAATGGGCCAGCGAGCGCTGGTATAATTTCACTGTCCGGCACGATCCGAACCTCCCCTGGCTGCCACAGGCTGTCAAAGAGCAGATCGACAATTTCGAACTCGTCGTAAACTCGCGCTGGCCCACCATCCAGGATATTCACCTGCCGAGGTGGGGCCGCAACATGCTCCGCTCTCTAAGCCTGTGGCGCTACGCTTTGGGTGTTTACAAATTTCCGTTTGAGTTGCAGTGGGCGCAGCGTTTAGTGTCCTTGCGAAAGCCGCGCTTAGAGAGTCTTTAGATGCAAGTGTCGGCTTTAGAAGGCCATCGGAATTGGGCCGCAAGCTATGATGCCGCGCCAAATCCGCTGCGGGCCCTCGAGACCCGGGCTCTTCTGCAGCGTTTGAGCCCGCTCCGGGGTTCGCGCTTTCTTGATATTGCTTGTGGGACCGGCCGCTGGATGCTTTTAGCGAAGCAGCGCGGCTCACAAGTCTTCGGTGTGGATTTCTGTCCCGAGATGCTGCTCAAAGCCTCGCGCAGGCCGGGCCTAGCCGGGTGTCTCGCCCTCGCCGATGCCTGTCACATTCCGGTTGCAGATGGCGCAGCCGATCTCACACTCTGCTCCTTTGCGCTGGGCTACCTCGCCTCTGCTCATCAGGCGATCGCAGAAATGGCCAGAGTTTCGCGGAAAGGCGGCCGCGTGGTCGTCACCGATCTGCACCCCCGCGCGCTAGCCGCCGGTTGGACACGGTCCTTCCGGTCGAACGGGCAGCTCTACGAGATCGATCATCATCTCCACCCGATCGCTACTTGGGTAACCGCTGCCGAATCGGCCGGTCTGTCGCTCGACTGGTGTCTCGAAGCCAATTTTGCCGAACCGGAAAGAGAGATCTTCCGCCAGGCAGGGAAAGATTCGTTGTTTCCGGAATTAAGTCGTATTCCCGCGCTGCTAGCCATGTCTTGGACGAAATCATGAAATTAACGGGCGCTAGAGTAGCTCTCGGCGCCACGTCGGCCGAGCGCATCGATCTCGAAATCCAGCGCGGCCGCTTTCGGCCTTGGGGTACTTCGACCGGTAATGGACCGGAACTGGATCTTGACGGCTATCTAATCCTTCCCGGACTGATCAACTGCCACGACCATCTGGAATTCAATCTATTTCCCCGCCTCGGCCGGGGCCCGTATCCAAATGCGACAGCCTGGGCTGAGGACATCTACCATCCCGATCGGTCGCCGGTGAAAGAGCACCTGGCGGTTCCCAAGGCGGTGCGTCTCGCGTGGGGCGGATTGAAAAACCTCTTGAGCGGGGTCACCACCGTCGCGCACCACAACCCGTACGACGCCGAAGTCTTTGAGAACGGCTTCCCGGTCCGCGTGGTCAAGCGCTTTGGATGGGCTCATTCGCTCCACTTTTCATCCAGCGTGGCCAACCGCTACCGAGCTGTCTCCAAGCGCTGGCCTTTCCTGATACACGCCGCCGAAGGAACGGATAGCAACGCAGCCGCCGAGATCCAGGAACTGGAGCGCACCGGAGTTTTGAGCTCCCGCACAGTTCTCATCCACGGCGTAGGGATCGATTGCGATTCGTTGGAAATTCTCCTGCGGCGTCGAGCCTCCGTGGTCTGGTGCCCCAGTTCGAATCTCTTCATGCTGTCTCAAACGCTGCGGCCCGAAGTGTTGCGCTCCGCCATGCCCATCTGCTTGGGAACGGATTCCGCGCTCACTTGCCAGGGTGATCTGGCCTGCGAACTCCGTGTTGCGCGCAAAACGGGCTGCCTAACAGCCGCGGACATCTACACCATGGTGACCACTCAGGCTGCGCGCGCGCTCCGTCTGACCCGAGGCGAAGGTGAAATCCGGGAACATGGTATTGCCGATCTGCTTGCCGTGTCCGATTGCGGCCAGAATCCGGCCGAAGCGCTGCAGGAATTCGTCCCTGCCTTGGTTATTCTCGGAGGTAGAATCCAACTGGTCGCCAACGATCTCGCCGCGCGGATCGATCCCATGCTCACGCGCCACTTGCAGAAGATTGAACTGGAAGGCCAGGGTACTTGGCTTGTGAACGCGAATGTTTCTCTTCTCCGTGCCGCCACCGAAGCCGTGCTCGGGACTAACTTTCAACTTGCGGGAAGGCCGGTGCGAGCATGAATCCGGTTCTCGAGTCACTGCCTGTTTTGATTCTGTACCCGCATAACCGCTGCAACTGCCGCTGCGTCATGTGCGACATCTGGAAAACGGATTCGACGCAGGAAATCAGCGCCGCTGAATTGGAGCGGCATGGCGAAGATATAGCCCGATTGCGCGTCGAATGGGTGGTCTTCTCCGGCGGAGAACCTCTCATGCACTCCGACCTCTTTCGCTTGTGCCGGTTTTTGCGAGAGCGGAAGATTCGCACCACCCTCCTGAGCACGGGACTCCTGATCGAGCGGTATGCGAACCAGATCATCGAGTGCTTGGATGATGTGATCGTGTCGCTGGATGGCCCGCCGGAAACTCACGATGCGATTCGGCGCGTGCCTCGAGCCTTTGATCTGCTGGCCGCCGGCGTCGCCGCTCTACATCAAAGGAATCCGGACTTCGCGGTGTCGGCCCGCTCTACCGTTCAAAGCCGCAACTGCGCCCTTTTGCGCTCTACTGTGGAAGCCGCTCGCCGCCTGGGACTGAAGTCTCTCTCATTTCTCGCGGCCGACGTATCGTCGGAGGCATTCAACCGCCCCAACATTTGGAGTTCACAGCGTCAGGCTCAAGTCGCGCTGGCACCCGGCCAGATTTCCGCCCTCGAAACCGAAGTCGAAGCGCTGATCGCTGCCAGGGAGTGCGGCAGCTTCGTTGTTGAGACACCTGAAAAGCTACGCCGCATCGTCGATCACTTCCGAGCCCATCTCGGTCTTCACCTCCCGGTTGCTCCGCGCTGTAACGCACCCTGGGTCTCGGCCGTTCTTGAGAGCGACGGTGTTGTGCGGCCCTGCTTCTTCCATCGTCCGATCGGCACTGTCGGCAAGGGCGCATCGCTCTTGGAAGTACTGAATGGACCGGAGGCGATCAGCTTTCGTCTCGGCCTCGATATTTCGAGGAACGCTGTTTGCCGGCGCTGCGTGTGTTCGCTGAATTGGAAAGCCTGAAAGGCAAGCCTGCAAGGCAGACTTGCAAATCTCAGTTCAATTTGCTAGGCTCTCTGGACATACGTCGTTGTATTCTATTCGTGCCTACTGCGCTCTGTTGCGCGAAGCCTTGAAGGCTTTCCCAGGCTAGGTTAGTTGCATTTCTCGCTGCTGTGGTTCCCTGTGCGGAACGCGGTACAGACACAAGAAGGAGTTGCTCATGATTCGAAGAACCATTCCTGTTGCATTATTGTTGGCGTTGCTCGCGTCGGCATCACTCATTGCGCAGACCTTCCGAGGCGGCATTTCGGGTACCGTAGCCGATGCCTCCGGCGCCGCCGTGGCCGGCGCACCCGTCAAGCTGGTGAGTCCCGATACGGGCCTGACACGTGAAGGCGTTACCACTTCCGCAGGTGAGTTCGTTTTTCCGGATCTCCCGCTCGGCAAGTATGACATTACTGTCACCCAGGCGGGTTTTGACACGGTTCACGTGTCCGGCATCGTGGTGGACGCCGGCAAGACTGCCACCGTCGGGCTGAAACTGGAAGTGGCCAAACAAGCGACCACCATCGAGGTGGCGGCTGCGACCGTAGCGATTGAGACTGCTGCGTCGGCGGAAACCAGCATTATCAACACCCAGCAGCTTCTGGACATTCCCTTGAACGGCCGCGATTTCACGCAGTTGCTGAAGTTCAACCCCGGCGCCAACGCCAACGGCTCCCTCAACGGGGCGCGGTTTAACGGCATCGACTGGAAGATCGATGGAGCCGACAACAACGACCTTTGGCACAACGTCAACGCTGTCAACCAAGGCGGCGTGTCGGGCATTGCCGGCACGTTGCTTCCGATCGATGCCATCGCCGAGTTCTCGCTGCAGAGCAGCAGCAGCGCCGAAGAGGGCCGCAACTCGGGTGGCGCGCTGAATGTGGTGATCAAGTCGGGAACCAACAGCTTCCATGGTTCCGCGTACTACTTCAACCGGAACGAGTTCCTGGCTGCGGCCAACTGGTTCGAGCCCCCTGGTTCGCCCAACACGGAACTGCGCAACAGTCAATGGGGTGGCTCGCTTGGCGGCCCCATCGTGAAGAATCACACCTTCTTCTTCTTCAACTATGAGCAGCAAAACTACCGGGAGGCTCTGACTGCCGTAGGAACCACTCCTTCGGCCGCATGGGTTTCTGCGGCCTCGGCGCAAATGGCCACGGATGGCGTGGCGGTGAACCCGCTCATGCTGCGCACCATCAACTACCTCTGGCCGGCAAACAGCCTCACCGGGCCTGGCACTTTCAACAATTTCAATGGGGGTGGCATCAACCTCTCGAACAGTTACAACGGCGTGATCAAGCTGGATCATCAGTTTAACGAAAAGAACAACATCGCCTTCCGCTACTTCGGTGGTACGGGTAATCAGGTGGAATACGTCGGCTCGTCGATACCCTATTACTTCCAGTTGGCTCCCAGCCGCATGCACAACTTTTCGCTGGTTTACAACGCTGTGCTTACGCCCCGCTTCGTCGCGCAAACGCTGGTCGGCGTGAACTACTTCAAACAGGTCTTCGATGACAACAACCATGGCTTCAATCCGCCGTCCATCGGACTGAACACCGGGGTCACGGATCCCGCGGATTTTGGCTCCCCGAACATCACCATTTCGGGATTTGACGCAATCGGCCTAACGCCGCCGCTCGGACGCATCGACACCACCGGCCACATCGATCAGACCTTCACCTACACCACGGGCTCCCACGAGATCCGTTTCGGCGGTGAGTACCGCTATGCACGCCTGGACGTGTTTTATGACGCTGGCGCGCCCGGTGCGTTCACCTTCGATGGCACGCAGGGGCCGCTTGCCACGGCAGATCCGACCAACACCTGGGGATTCCCGAGCTCTGCGAACCAGGCATCGCTGAACGCGCTCGCGGATTTCCTCTCCGGCCGCGTCGCTACCGAGCACGCCAGCATCACCTACGGCGCACAGCAGCGAATTTACAATCTCCCGGGAGGCTCTTTTTTCGGTCAGGACTCCTGGAAGGTCACCTCGAAGCTGACCCTCAATTATGGCTTGAACTGGGTGTATCAGAGCCCGATCACTAATCCGAAAGATTTGATTTCGACCTTCATTCCCGCCGACGGCGGCATCACCTATGTCGGCACACACGGCCTGAGCACCCTGTGGCCTCGCGATCTGCACGATTTTGCTCCGCGCTTCGGATTTGCTTACCAACCCAAGGCCGGCGGCAAGCTGGTGATCCGCGGCGGCTGGGGCATGTTCTATCAGACCCCGAACATCTCCTACTTCGGCGATAGCGGCACAGGAAACGGCGCCGCGTCCGGAATTAACGACAACATCGGCGGACCAGCACCGGTTTTGGCGCTCTCGAATCAAACGCCCATTACTCTGCAGTCCGGCGTTCCTATCTTTGCGACAAATTCGGCAACCGGTCCCTTCGGCGCATTCTCCGTGAGCCGGCACTTCACCGACGGCTATAGCCTGAATACCCACCTCAATATTCAGTACCAATTGGCTAAAGACGTGGTGGGTGAGGTTGGTTATTCGGGCAGTGTGAGCCACCACTTGCCGGTCATGTTGGATATCAATCAGATTCCGATCGGTTCGCCCAACGAGGTAAATTCGTCGCGGCCCTACTACAGCGAGTTTCCTAATCTGGCCTCCATCGATGAAGTTCAGTCCGTGGGCAACGCCAATTACAACAGCCTGATCGGGTCGCTGCGAACCAGCAATTTTCACGGCTTCACCACCAAGCTCGCCTACACGTACGGGCACTCGCTAGACGATCTGTCCTATGCGCGCCACGATATTCCTCAGGACAGCTATTGCTTGCAGTGCGATTACGGCAATTCGGATTACGACATTCGGAATTCGTTTTCCACGTTCCTGAGCTACACCCCGCCTGAGCCGGGCAGCCACAAACTTCTTTTAGGCGGCTGGCAGTTCAATACCCTGTTCTCGTTCTTCTCTGGCACGCCCTTTACAGTTCTGTCGGGCAACGATTCCAGCGGCACGGCCGAGTTCAACGATCGCGCAGAGGTGGTTGGCAACCCCTTCGCGGGTGTGCCTCCTTCGGATCGAGCCGCTAGCACCTATTACTACTTCAACCCGGCGGCGTTCGCTCTTCCGGCCCAGGGCACCTATTCGAATGAGGGGCGCAATGAGTTTTACGGACCCGGCACCAAGCAGATCGACTTCTCTGTGTTTAAGAACTTCGGGATCACCGAGCGCGTGAGAGCTCAGTTTCGGGTTGAGATCTACAACATCTTCAATTTTGTAAACTATGCCACCGGCGGTGGCAATGGCGGGGGACAAGGTCTAGTAGCCAACAACGTTTCCGGCAGCAATCTGGGGACAATACCCACGACGTACGACGTCGGCTTCGGCGCACCGGGTATCGGCCCTGGCGCTCCCCGCAACGTGCAGTTGGCTCTGAAGATACTGTTCTAGTTCCAGGGACCGGCAAAACACAGTTGGGCTGGGCGTTCTTCGCGGGCGCTCAGCCCTCTTTCTTTTCCGGCGCGGCCATCTCGATAGCGGATTACTTCGCGTCCTGTATCTCGAGCTCATCCGGCTTGTCACCAGCGTACATCTTGGCGCTGTCGTAGAAGCCCGCCGTCGTCAGGTGGATGTCTATTTGCGTTTTGCCCTTGTTCTCCCAAAACCAACCGTGAATGCCGGTGGTCGGCGCCGTGAACGAACCGTAGGAGTGATCTTTGCCCACTTGGTCGTCCAGCTCGTAGCTCTCGAAATAGTCTTTGTTGGGCTTATTGTCGGGCTCGCCGTGGAATTCAAATGCTACGGGGCCGTTCGCTTGCCACGAGTAAACCATCCCCGCGCCCTTCTGCATGTGGTATTTAATCTCCACTCCTTCGCCAGGGCCGAGCGAGAGATCCTCGCTATCCACTTTGTAGGGTTTCGATTCCGCCGTGTAGATACCCGCGGGCGCAGCCGTGGGACGAGCCCCGGTGACTGGCTTCGCTTCTGTAGCCTTCGCAAGATCAGTCAGATGAAGGAGCGCGCCTGTCTTCAGCGGATCGATTCCATACTCCGCCGGGAGAACGGCGGTGAACAGAATTACTAACGCAATAACGAACGCGATCCCCGTCGCCTTCGCGATCGCCTTTTTCGAGGGCGCTTCCATCCGCTGCGGTTCCCGTTGTTCGATCATACTGTTCTACGCTTGATGCCGCGCCACAAAGTAACCGGCAACCTGGTATCCAACCAGGACGAATCCAACCGTCATCAGCACTGCGTTCGCCGTAAACGCCTGCCGCAGGAAGCCACTCTGTGTGCGCCAGACGCTGAGCGCGATCAGAACAGCGGTCAGCGCCAGCACCTGGCCGATTTCCACCCCGACATTGAAAGAAATGATGTTGGTGATCAGCCCGTTTTTCGCCAAGTCCAGCTCCTGGAGCTTTGTCGCCAAGCCAAATCCGTGGAACAAGCCGAAGATCAACACCGCGAGCTTAGTGTTGGGTTCGAATCCGAGGAACCGCCGGAACCCATCCATGTTGTCGAACGCTTTATAGACCACCGACAGCCCAATGATCGCATCAATGACGTACGGGTTCGCGTGAATTCCGCCGAGTACCCCACCCAGCAATGTAATACTGTGCCCCAAGGTAAAGAGGCTGACGTACTGAACGATGTCTTTCAGCCGGTACAAGAAAAAAATGACGCCCACCAGGAACGCGATGTGGTCATACCCCGTCACCATGTGTTTGGCGCCCAGGTATACAAACGCGGGGATCGCGGCGCCCTGATTCGATTGGACGAATGAAGCGTCGCGCTTCGATACGTTATGGGCGCTGGCCGCGGTGGGAAACACAAACGCGGAAAGGATCAGGGCGATGGCCAAGAATGCCGCGACTCGTTTGCGGAAAGCTCTTACTTGCATCGATCACCCAGGCTCGCTTTTTCACGATACTTCTCGTGGCAGTTTGAACACGCCGTGGTCATCACATCCGCCGCCATCAAGATGTTGTCCTGATTCTTGGATTGAGCTGCCTCATACGCGACCACGCCGGCGTCTCGAAGGCCCTGGACGAACTTGGGCCAATCCGGGTTCTTGATGGGGACGGGAAACGTTGGAGTTGGGAAACAAAATGCCCTTCATCAATTGCGCCAGATTTGCATAAACTTGGGGCGCTTGGGCGCTTGCGCTCCGCTTGGCTGGAGCCATCGGAGCGGCGGCCGGAGTTTGCGCATCGCAGAGTCCCACGAATGCCAATGCTGCAGTCCAGGTCAGAGACAACAGAACTGCCCGTACGATGAGGATGTTCCATCTCGTCTTAAACATTTACAGTCCGCCCTTCCTTGACTTAGAAAAAAAACTTTGCCGCCACCTGTACTTCCCGCGGTGGAGAAGCAGTCACAACCTGACCGAACAATGCGCTGCTGATGTCCCCGTTGATTGCCGCGGGCCCGAAGAAGTTCGCATGATTGAATGCGTTGAAGGCCTCAAACCTGATTTGCAGAGTCTTCGACTCGGTGAATTTGATCGTCTTCAGCAGCGCCAAGTCGAAGTTGATCTCTCCCGGTCCAATGAATGAACGGCGCGAAGCGTCGCCGGGTGTGCCCAGGGCATTTAGGGAAAACGCCTTGATATTGAAATACGGCTTCCCATTGCCGGGATTGCCGTTGATATCCAGCGGCTGGCCGTTGTAGTCGGGCAAGTCCAGACTGTAGTTGTTCACGCCATTCGGAACACTTCCCATCAATGAGTTGTCGCCGTCGGAGTGCAGTGAAACGGGAAAACCACTGTTGATGCGCGTGATTCCGGAAATCTGCCAGCCAGTGGTCACGCCCTTCATGTGCCCGAAGAAACGTTCGAACGGAAGATTGTATTGGTAACTGGCAACAAAATTTTGTGGTATGTCGAAAGCCGAAAGCGCGCGAGTGCCTTCCAGGTCGTAAGGATTCCCAGGATCGGAAATGCTCGACGCCTGGTCGATCGACTTGCTCCAGGTGTATCCGAGCAAGAAGCTCAGGTTCGGCGTAGTGTACCGGAGCGTGACCTCGAGAGCGTTGTAGCTGGCGTTCGCCACAGTGGCATCGTAGTCGTCGTTGCCGTAGTCCGGTCCCAAACCAACGCGCGTTCCGTCATAGACCTGTCCGGACGCGCTGGTGTAAACGGTACTTTCGCCGAATGGCCCGCACGTTGGCGATCCCTTAGCGACTTCGCTCTGCTTACTGAGCGAGAGACACAACGCCGGATTGCCGGGATTATTGGAATAAACCAGCAGCAGGTGATGCGACTGGTTGCCGACATAGCTCGCGCTGAGCATCAGGTGTTGGCCAAACTGCCGCTCAGCAGAAAGAAAGTAGTGCTCGGTGTAAGGATAGGTGTCCCATGGAACAGGAGCCGTCATGCCATTCAGGGGGACGAATGGCGCAAAGCTCTGAGTAGTGTTCGGATTCTTGATGGATGTATTCAGCGAGGGAAAGTTCAGCGGGAATGGATTGCCGGTGAACGAGCCGTTGGCCGCCGTCATGTATGGTTGCGCGAACAGAGGCGGGCCCGGGCTGGTATAGCTCAAGCCGTAAGGCGGCTGAGGCTCGTCGATCGCCATGGTATTGCCTTCGATCACGGAGTAATAGATTCCGTAGCCAGCCCGGATGCTGCTGCTTCCCGGTCCGCCCGTGATTTTCGACAAAAGCCCATCTCTCGCGCCCGGCGAGTAAGCGATGCCGACGCGTGGCGAAAAACGATTGCTCGATGGCACCAACGTGTTCGGCACACCCTTGTCGCCGGCGTACACTAAACTGGGCCAAGCCTGGGTGAAGACCTGCGATTGCTCTCCCGGAATGAACGTCGGAATCTGGCCGTATTTTTCAGACCAGTACTCCATCCGATCCCAACGAACACCGAAGTTGAGAGTCAGACTGGAAGTGGCTCTCCAGCTATCTTGCACGAAGCCGCCATAGTAGCGGTGGCGTATATAATATGCCTGCGAATCAGCCTGGTTGTAAAGGCTCGCGACGCCGATGAAAAAGTCCGCAAAATCGTTGCCGGTTTCCTGTCCGGCGAAGTCAAACCCTCCGTTGAATTCCGGATCCGGATGGACGTTGACCTGTTCGTAACTAGCAATAAAGCCGGCTTTGAGGGTATGCGTGCCCACCACCTTCGAAAAGATGTCGTTCAACCCGTAAGTATTGTTGAACTGGGCTAGATTCGTGATGGGGACGCCCATTGTAAACTGATTGAAAATTATGTTCTCGATGCCCTCAATGGATGGCTGCAGGGGAACAATCCCGGGAGTTCCGACGCCAGTCTCAAACCCCTGGGATGCGAGACTGGGACCGACGCCTCCAGCGGGCTTCCCGACGTTATTCGCATCGCGCATGAAGCTCACGCGAAACTCGTTGACCATGGTGGGGCCAAACGTCTTGGTATCGCCAGCGCTAACGAGTTGCGACCGGCCCAGATTCAGCCCGGCGAAACCGGGAACAGTGGCGCCACCCTGGCCAGTCGGATAAGGGTTGTTCAGGTGGTAGTCGTCAAAGAAATCGTACACCGAGATCGAACCCCAGCGTCCGGCGTCCGCATCCACCCGCAGACTGCCTTTGTCGTCTCGAAGAATTTCGCCATAAGCGCCGGTGGTAAACGTTGACGGTCCGTCATTGGGAAGCGGAATGTACTGCAGCAGATGCTGAGCGGGTGCGGACCACACTGACTGCGGAATGATGGCGTTGGGGAAAACACACTTCGCGGTTGACACGCAGGGAGGCGAGTTAGGCTTGTAATAATAAGCCTCGCCAGAGGTAACAGGATAGCCGAGCTCCTTCGACAACAGATTGGCTATGTACGGTCCACTGACCGTTCCCGATAGCGTGCTCGCCGCGTCGCCGAAGTTGCCGGCACGTTCGGCCAGGGTTGGAACGGATATCAGTCCGGAATCGAGGCCCTGCGCGTTTCGCGTCCCCTGATAGTCGGCGAAGACGAACACCTTGTTCCTCTTAATGGGTGCGCCCACCGTGCCGCCAAACTGGTTCTGCCGGTAAAAGCCGCGCTGGGGCGAAAAGAAATTGCGGGCGTCCAGATCCGTGTTCCTCAGAAACTCGAATGCGCTGCCGTGAATCGCATTGGAACCTGACTTGGTAACCACATTGACTATTCCACCGCTGTAGTTGCCATACTCGGCGTCGAAGTTGTTGGTGAGCACGCGGAACTCGGCGATCGAGTCGAGGTCCGGGATGATGGCGGTGCCGCCATTCATCAACTCCTTGACGTCGCCCCCGTTCACCAGGAAGCCGTTGGCATCTTCGCGCTGGCCGCTGATGGATTGATTGCCCGGATTCAAGCCGCCTGACGGGGCGATGGCCACCGACGCGCCCGCCATAACGACGGAAGTGGGCGTTTGGGTGGACATCGGAACAATGCCCGGCTGCAGCGCGAGCAGATCCGTGTAACTGCGGCCGTTCAGGGCCACACTGGTCATCTCCCTCCCGCTGACGACTTCGCCGACTTGGGTACTGGATGTTTCCACGTGTACTTCATTTGCGCTTTCCGAAACCGTGACTTCTTGCGACTGTTCGGCGACTTGAAGCGTAAAGTCCATCCGAACGGCGGCATCGGCATCTACCGCTATGCCAGACTTCTTCTGCGGCGCGAAGCCTGGCAGTTCAACCTGGATGTCGTAACTTCCGACAGCCAGACGGGGGAAATTATAAAACCCCTGGGTATCCGTAGTGCTCTTTATCTGGAGGCCCTGGGCCGCATTGGTGGATGTTACAGTTGCACCAGCGATCACGGCTCCGGTGGGGTCGGTTATTATTCCAGAAATGCCCCCCGTTACGGCGCACCAAGCCATCACGCCGGTAGCAAAGAAGATACCCGCGGCTTGAAGCACAGTTCTAATTGATTTCATGCGATCCAACTTCAGAAGCAACACCTTCTCCTCGGCATTTTTTCGGCCATCATTATTGTTACGTTCATGGCCGAGGGTTAGATTCAAGCGGCACGCTCACAAGTACCTTTCGCCCGTTTGCCAACCTTATTTCTCGCGCGGAGGCCACGGCCGCGCCATCCCGTGCCGGGTAGGCAATCACCGTGACCCGGTCGCCTACCTTCAGCGAATCCCGCAGCCAGCCTAGCCTGGCCAACGTATTGGGCCCAGCGCCTTCGAACGCCCAATTCGTCGCCTTGCCGCTGGCGTCTTTGACGTCGACATAGAAATAGACATGCGGGTTGCTCCATTCGACTCTCGTAACCACACCCGCATACGTAATCTGCCGATTCACGTCGAACTCGGCGGAAACCGAGTGGTGCCCAAAAATTGGGGCCGTCGCCAACAGCAACAGGCCCCCGGGAAGAAGAATCGCCAGCTTGCATGCCATTTCAAAAACCGGTCCTCTTGAATCTGGACCTGAGACTAGCATGTGTATGCCATGAGCGCGCCGAGTACAAGGTCAACTCGCGGTCAATGACTCTGAAACCGTGGTCAGTGACCGCTAGAGATCATTGTTTTCAATGATATTGCGACTCAAGCCCGGCCAGATCCGACCTGGTTAGCGGCTTGGCTGGGTTTATAGGAAACGAACCCATTCTTCCTGCGGGCTCTGGGATATCGCGAAGAAGGACTAACGATGAGTGGCGGTTTGAGGGGCCTTCCTCTCGTTGGGCTCGTAGTATCCGATCAGGCGGCCGCAAATCGGGATACTCACCCACAGGATCAGCGAGAGCACGGCGGCAGCTTTCGCGCGTGCGGGTAACACTGGGGCCTGGTCTAACTCCTCGGGGTGATCGTACACGGTGGGCTTAAAAACCAAAGCATGGACTCCGACTAGCAGTAGCAGCGTCATCTTGGTCCAGAAATAAGGATTGGGATAATACGTCGGCGCCTCCGAGCCGGCCATCAGGAGCCCGCAAGTGACCATAATCACAAAGCCGATGCGCTTAAAGGGACGCAGACCTACCACAACCTCCGTTATGCTCTGATCGCGCAAGGCTAAGCCGAGCAAGCGCAGATCGGTCATCAGGATCATGCCACCGAACACAGCGATGCAGCTCAGGTGCGTGGCCATGATGACAGGGTAGACCCACGGCGTCTGCTCAATCCCGGTCATCAAGCTGGTGTTCTGAATCGATTCGAAGATGGAATAGAGCGACAATACAGCCTCCGACCAAGTTAGATGTCAGGCAAGAAGTCCGACGAAGAGCCCGCCCGTGACCACCGAGACCCACAGCAACACCGAGATGGCTCCCACCACGACGCACACACCTGTGGACGAGGACGACGAAGCCACCTTGTAGTGCACGGTGTAGTTATAGAGGATCGCCACAAGCAGCGCGGTTGCCTTGAACCGGAACCACTGGCTCAAGTAATACATGCGGGGGTCCGACAAGAACAGCGCCATCCCTGCAAGCACCGTCACCGCGAGCCCGATCAACGTATACACCCAAGTGTCTTGCAGCAGTTTGGCGGAAGTTGTCCGTGGAAACGCGAGCCCCAGAAGACGCAGGTCCACGATCATAATTGTCCCGATGGCCACGCCGAAAAAGACGATATGAAAACACTCCGCCACGGCGAAGCCCCATTCGGTATTGTTCAGCAGGTCGGCAATTGCGTTCGATTGCAGTAAAGCCGGAGACGCCATGTTTTTACGCCTAGGTTCTCTGACCCTCTTAAAGAACTCTTATCGCAGCCGACCCACCGACGCGCTTTCTTGTTCGTGAGGCTTACTGATCGAGAACCCGCGGTTCTTTGGCTCGTAGTAGCCGATCAGCCGCCCATTGCAAAGAACGGTAGTCCATATTATGAGTGAAAGAGCCCCCGCAACCTTAGCACGCGTGGGAATAACCGGCGACGCATCCAGTTCCTCGGGATGATTGTAAACGATGGGACGAAAGATGATCGCGTGGATCAAAACCAGCACCAGGAATGACATCTTGATCCAGAAATAGGGATTCGGATAGTATTCCGCGGCCTTCGAGCCGAAAAGCGTGAACCCCATCGAGAACATAATGATGAAGCCGACACGCTTCCACCAGCGCAGCCCGTTGACGACGTCCGCGATCGACTTGTCTTTGAAGGCCCAGCCGAGCAGGCGCAGGTCGGTAATGACGATCAGGCCCCCGAAGATCGCGATGCAGGTCAGGTGCGTGCTCATGACGATTGGATATTCCAAGCCGGACTCCCGGATGAACGTCATGAAACTCAAGCTTTGCAGCCATTGAAACAATTCGAGAATCACATTTGCCTCCAAGGCTCTTTTCAAAACACGCTTTACGCGAACGCGATAAACAACCCGCCGAAAACGACGCTGACCCACAATAGAAGAGAAACGACGGCGACCACGGTTCGAACGCCCTGCGATGAAGCGTCCGACTGGGCAATCTTGCGGTGAATCGTGTAATTGAAGAGAATGGCCGCCGCCAGCGCGTACATCTTAAATACGAACGATGGATTGTGAAGGTACATCCGTGCATCGGAAAGGAACAGAAGTGGGCCCGAAAGCAGTACCACGGCCAGACCCAGCAACGTCCAGGGCGCTGTGTCGCGCAATACTTCGGACGGCTTGGAATGCTGGATTCCAAAGCCCAATAGCCGGTAATCCACTGCGGCGATCATACCGATGGACCACGCGAACGCGGTGATGTGGAAGCATTCGGCGATCGGAAAAACCCATTCGGAGCTATTCAGAGCGTCCGCTATGGCGTTTGTTTGGATGAGCAACATATCGTGATCTCTCCTTCATACGTGGAACGTGGGAGCATCTGGGCGTGGATCTTATCGAGCGGCGGCTCGATATAGCCGATGCCGCGTCCGCAGCAGGCGATGGATATCCAAAGCAGCAGTGAAATGGCCGCCGCAAGCTTCGCGTTCCCGGGGACCGTGGGCGCTTGATCCAGCGCGGCGGGATTCGCGTAGACGCTGCGGTAAAACACCAACTCTTGGACTAAGACCAGTGCAAGCAAAATCAGCTTGGTCCGGAAGAACGCGTTGTAGTAATACTCTTCGGCTTTGGAGCCGAACATCAAAAAGCCGCAGGTCACAGTCAACAGCAAGCCCCAGCGCTTCGGCACGCGCAGCTGATTCACTACGTCCGCAATGGGCCGCTTCCGCATGGTCACACCCAGCAGCCGCAGGTCAGTCATCAAGATCATCCCTCCGAACAGCGCGATGCCTACCATGTGCAGGGACAGGACGATCGGATAGACATAAGCCGATCCACGCAGGGCGGTAAAAAAATCCGTTAGCTGGATCCATTGGACAAACGTCAGAGGCATGCGATAGCTAACCTAAGCTCAAGCCGGGATAGACGAAGCCGATGAAAATTCCGCCGAAAATAACGCCGCACCATAAGAACAGCGACACGCACGCTACCATCTTTCCGTTGGCCGGCGGCGTATCCGAAGAGACTGTCTTGCGATGAATCGTGTAGTGGAATATGACGGCTGACACAAAGAAAAACATCTTGATCAGAAACGGCCAGTTGAGATAGTACATGTCGGGGTCCGACGAAAACAGCAGCAGTCCGGAAAACAGCATCAGCACCAGACCGCCCAGCGTCCAAAGCGCCGTGTCCTTGGAAAGCTGCGCCGGAGTCTGATGGCGCATGCCGATGCCCAGCAGTGAAAAATCCACGATGGCGACGGTTCCGATCGACAGTGCGAATCCGACGATGTGGAAGCACTCAAGAACCGGAAACGCGAGCGCGGAAGAGTTTAAAGGATTCTCGATTAGCATTCTTGTGGGGATCTGAGGCCACACCCGCCAAGCCAGTCTATCAAAACCCCGCGAAAAATCCAGTCTCGGCGGGGTCACGTCGTGGTCAGTGACCGGTAAGTGACCTACTCTCCGCGACGTTGTGGGGAATCGGGGCAGCCGGCGCGACCCGTAGCAGATTCGGACGAGGCCCAAATATAATACCCTCATGCGCGCGTTTGCGATTGCCCTCACTTGTGTGACGACCGCTCTGGCCGCCGATCAAGTCGACCTCGGTGTGGTCTACCGCATCAAATCCGAAGCCTTTGATCATTCCAAAGTAATGGAACACCTCGAATACCTCAGCGATGTGTATGGCCCACGGCTCACCGCGTCGCCGGAATTCACCGAGGCGGCGGATTGGGCCGTGCAGCGCCTCCGCGAGTACGGACTGGTCAACGTTCACATGGAGAAGTGGGGGCCGTTTGGCCGCAGTTGGTCGCTCCAAAAGTTTTCCGTGGAGATGATCCGGCCGCGCTACTCGCTGCTGGCCGCGTGGCCTTTGGCGTGGTCGGGGACCACCAACGGACCCCTTCGGGGCGAACCAATCCTGGCGCCGGCTCCGCGCAACGATCGCCAGCAATCCGACGCCGATCTGGACCGCTATATCGAGAAGTACAAGGGCAAGCTGCGAGGCAGAATCGTACTAATCTCAGAGCCTCTCCACAATATCGCGACCTTGGAATCGGCGCCGGAACTTCGTCGCTACACCGACGCCGAGTTGCACGATCTCGCCGCCGCGCCGGACCCTCTCGATAAAATACTCATCGATCCGAAGGATCTGGTGATACCCGACGATCCGGAAGAACGGGCGCGGTTCAATGCCAGCCTGCCTCCTAACCTGCAGGACCAGCTACGCGCCAAGCGGGAAGCCTTCAACGCCAGGCGAAATCAGTTTTTCCTGGAAGAGGGCGCGCTCGCGCTGGTTCAGGCGGATCAGCGGGCTCGCGATGCATTGACCTTTTCCGAGGGAGCGGACCCCAAGAAGCCGGCGCCGCCGCCAATCTTTGTCGTCACCTCGGAGCACTACAACCGCATCACGCGTCTGCTCGACACGAAGATCAAGGTCGAATTGGAGGTCAACCTCCAGGCGAGATCGGCGGAAGGAGCGGAGCCTTACAACTTGGTCGGCGAAATCCCCGGCAACGCAAAGAAGGACGAAGTGGTCATGCTGGGCGCGCATTTCGACTCCTGGCACAGCGGGACTGGCGCCACCGACAACGGGGCCGGAAGCGCCGTGATGCTGGAGGTGGTGCGCATCCTCAAAGCGCTCAACCTGAAGATGGATCGCACGGTGCGCATCGCACTGTGGAGCGGCGAAGAGCAGGGCCTGCTGGGGTCGAAAGCATATGTCAAGGAGCATTTCGGCGACCCCAGGACCATGCAGGTGACTGCGGCCCACGCCGCGCTGTCCGGTTATTTCAATCTCGATAACGGCAGCGGCAAGATCCGCGGCGTCTACCTGCAGAGCAACGACGCGATGCGCCCGTTATTTGAGCAGTGGCTGCAGCCATTCCACGATCTCGGCGCCACCACGGTAAGCATCCGCAACACGGGCGGCACCGATCATTTATCCTTCGACGCGGTCGGCCTGCCGGGCTTCCAGTTCATCCAGGATCCGCTCGACTACTCCACGGTCACCCACCACTCGAGCATGGATGTCTACGATCACGCGATCCCAGCCGATCTGATGCAAGCAGCAGCCATAATCGCATCCGTTGTTTATGATGCAGCCACCCGGCCCGAGATGCTCCCTCGGAAACCGCTGCCGCCTCCGCAGGATCCCAGCCTAGCCACCAAGTAGGGGGAACGGCGCCGCATTCGATCGGATCACAGCCCTAGGGCTCTGCTTATTGAATAGCCTGATAAGCCATCCGCTGGAACTGCTGCGCCGCTTCAGTGTTGGGCGGTAAGATATTGATCAGGAAAATCCCGAATAGATTCTCCTTCGGATCAATCCAGAAGCTCGTTCCCGCCGCTCCGCCCCACCAATAGGAACCTTCCGAAGCCGGTTCGCCCGATTTCCCGGGCGAAGGGTTAATCGCAAACGTCAACCCAAATCCCGCATACGCCGGCAGCACGCCAATGTGCGGCATTCCGCCCAGAGTTTCGGTACGCATCATCTCCACCGATTTCGGGCTGAGAATTCTCACACCATCAAGCTGGCCATTGTTCAGCAGCATCTGGTAAAAACGCGCGTAATCGTCAAGCGTGGAAGTCAGCCCCGCGCCTCCCAGCAGCAGGTTCGGTTTCTTCTTAAAACTTTCCTGCGCGGGCAATGTCGATTTCTGGATGCCTCGTGCACCCTCTGGCTTGGGCGCATACAGCGTTGCTAGTCGGCTCCACTTTTCCTCACTCACGAAAAACGCCGTGTCTTTCATCCCCAGTGGTTTGAAGATCTTGTCCTCGAAAAATTTGTCGAGGGTGGCGCCCGAAAGCACCTCCACCAGCCGCCCCAGCACGTCGATCGAATATCCATAACGGAACGCCGTTCCCGGCTGCTCATTGAGCGGAACGCTCGCCAGCCGCCTGGTGGCCTCGGCCAAGTCGAAATTCACCAGCGGAGCCCCGCCCATCATTTCAATCTTGCGGTAAACGTTTTCACCTGTCTCGTCCTTCGGTCCGGAATAATCCAGGCCAGTTGTGTGGCGGAACAGATCTTTCACTAGAATGGGATGGTGCAGAGGCACCGTGTAGAAAGTGCGTTTTCCTGCCGCGTCCGTTCCCTCCTTGCCGACCCGTGTCTTGCCAAATTCCGGCAGATATTTCGACAGCGGATCGTTCATCGAGTACAGCCCGTCCTCGTAGAGGATCATGGCCGCGACGCCCGTGACGGCCTTGGTCATCGAGTACATGCGGACAATCGTGTCGGAATTATAATCCCCCCAAGCACCGCGAAAGACGATCTTGCCGTTCCGCGAAATCAGCCCGGAAGCTCCCGCCAGGTCCCCAGCTTCGACATGCTTGTTCATCACGCTGTTGATTCGATTGAGGCGTTCGGCCGACATGCCATTCTGCTCCGGTGGGCTGGAGGGAAGCGAGGCCGAAAAGACGAGCGAAAGGGCAAGCAGAGAAAGGGTGAGGAACTTTTTCATGGCGTCAAGAGTGTATCAAAGTCTCCTGAACCGCATCAACGACAAAGCGGCCGGAACTGTGAGGCGGCGTTCGCGCGATCGCCCCTCGGCGAGCGGCGTTTAGTATAGTAGGCGGCCAGGAGCTTAACGGTGACTCGGAGACAAATTGTGAAGTCCGCCGGAATCGGTGCGGCTGCGGCCGCCTTGCGTGGGATCGACGGCGCACACGCACAGGATTCGGCGCGCGCGGTGGCCTCGGTGAAGGCGCTCGTCTTCGACACCTTTGGCACCGTGGTCGACTGGCGCGGATCGATCGTCGAAGAAGGTAAGGCCTGGGGAAAAACCAAGGGCATCACCGTCGATTGGGCTCGCTTTGCCGATCGATGGCGGGCCGGATACGCGCCTTCCATGGACAAGGTGCGAAAAGGCGAAATGCCCTGGACCAACCTCGACCACCTGCATCGCGCGCTGCTGGAAGACCTGCTCCAGGAGTTTCACATCGAAGGTCTTTCCGAAGAAGAAAAGGACCACTGGAACCGCGTCTGGCACCGCCTGAAGCCGTGGCCTGATTCCGTCGCCGGTCTCACGCGCCTCAAGAAGAAGTACACCATTGCGCCGCTCTCGAACGGCAACGTCGCGCTTCTCGCTGACATGGCCAAGCACGCTGGTCTTCCATGGGACCTTATCCTTTCGGCCGAGCTAGCCCGGCATTACAAACCCGATCGCGAAGCCTACCTCACCGCGGTTGGTCTATTGGAGCTGAAGCCCGAAGAAGTGATGATGTGCGCGGCGCACTCCGGCGATCTGATGTCCGCGCGCAGTTTCGGTATGCGGACCGGATTCATCCACCGGCCCAACGAATACGGACCGGCGCGCAAGGCGGACGATGCCAAGCCGGGCGATTTCGACGTGGTGTCCACCGACATCGGGGATTTGGGGTCGAAACTCGGAGCGTAGTAGACCTAGACCCGGACCGTCATGCGACTTCATGGCGAGCGAACGAATTTGTGCAACGCCATGGATGTTACGCCGGCCGCGTAGACGTCGCCCTGGGCGTCGGCACTCACTCCTTCCGCGAGCGCGATCTTGGGATCAGTCGAGAGGTCCGGAATGAAAACCTTCACTGCGCCATCTTTCGCGCTCCCGATACGGATGCCGCGCTTCACCCCTGGGTTGATCTTCTCGTCCGACTGCGAGTCCACCGAGTACAGCGTGTCATCCTTCGAAATGAAGATCCCACTCGGACGGCCGAACTGCTTCCATTCGGCGATGAACTTTCCGTCCTGATCGAAGATCTGAATCCGGCTGTTTCCCCGGTCGGCGACAAACAGGCGTCCTTTGGAATCCATCGCGAGGCTGTGCAGCGTGTCGAATTCGCCGGGTCCCGATCCCTGCTTGCCCCAAGCCTTGATGAATTTCCCGTCCTTTGAAAACTTCACGACGCGCGCGTTGGTGCCCGCGCCGTGCCCGTCGCCAACAAAAATGTCGCCGTTCGGTGCCACGGCCACACCCGACGGGCCATTGAAGGTATCGGGCCCGTTCCCGGCGACGCCGGCCTTCCCCAGCGTCATCAGCAACTTTCCTTTCGGGCTGAACTCAAAAACCTGCTGGCCCTTGCCGTCTTTCGCCGCTGCGTCCGTAACCCAGATGTTGCCGCTGCGATCGATCGCCATCCCGTGAGCCTGCACAAACCCCGTACCGAAACTATTGACCAGCTTGCCGGACGAATCGAACTCGAGGATGGCTGGTTCCTTCCGATGGAACACCCAGACGTTGCCGTGCCCGTCCGGATCGACGGAAATCACCTGCCCCCACTCGGTGCCCGCTGGAAGCTGCGCCCAGTTCTCCACTGGGTGATAAGGATTCGGTAGATCATTCGTAGCCGCGGCACTGACTTGGGCGTACACCCTACCGCCCGACATTCCGACGACGGCGCCGATGAACGCGACAATTGCCAGAGACGTGACTTTCACTCGACGTGGATGCGACATGGCAGATTCTCCCTAGGCCCCATAGCCTGAATGATTCTACATCAGCCGAATGCCCGCCCTCACACACACTTCACACACCCGCTTTACACCGCCGATTCCGGGTGATAGAGTCCCCATCGAGGTCGCATGAAAAAACCAATCTCCAAAAAGCAAGGTGCTTCCCGACGATCGTTCCTGGCAGGCTCCGCCACGGGGCTGAGTTCGGTATGGCTCGCCTCACAGTGGCCCGGAATCCTGGCGGCTCAAGAGCACGCTCAAAAGGTCGCCCGATCCGGCAAGCCAGGCAAGCTCGGATTTTTCTCAGAGGAACAGGCCGCAGAAGTTGAAAGCGTGGCCGCTCAGATCATTCCCACCGACGAAACTCCCGGAGCCCGCGAAGCCGGGTGCCTTTATTTCATCGATCGCGCCCTGACTACTTTCGACCGGGAACAGCAGCCGGTCTACACGCAAGGACTGGAAACCCTGCAGGCCAAAACGCGCGAACTGGTTCCGAATGCCGGCAAGTTTAGCGGCCTGACTGCGGCTCAGCAGATCCAGGTGCTCAAGGCCATCGAAACAACCCCATTCTTCGCGCAGATCCGGCTGCATACCATCACGGGTTTCGTCGCTAACCCCGAGTATGGCGGCAACCAGGACAAGATCGGTTGGAATCTGATCGGATTCGAAAGCAAATTCCATTATGCGGCGCCGTTTGGCTACTACGACGGCCAGAGCGAGCTCTCGGCTGGGACCAGGAAAGGTTAAGACGCTATGGCAAAGTTTAAACCCAACACGCAAGTTGATTTTGTAGTGATCGGTTCGGGAATCGCCGGCGGCATCATGGCCAAGGAACTCTCCACCGCGGGGTTTCAGGTGGTGATCCTCGAACAGGGCGATTACCTGCACGAAAAGGATTTCCGTTACGATCAGTTGAAGAAAACGTCCACCTCGTCGCTGCTCAACGATGATGTACCGACCACCTTTCGTCAGACCGATAAGGAGAAGGCAGTCCATAGCACTGCGTTTCGGTATGGCCGCTGCGTGGGAGGCGGAACCGTTCACTACTCGGGAAGCAGTTGGCGCCACCACGAAAGCGACTTCATCGAGCGCAGCATTTACGGTCCCGTCGCCGGGACCGGATTTGCGGATTGGCCTCTCACGTATGCCGAGTTGGAGCCTTACTACACCAAGGTCGAATGGGAAATCGGCTACTCCGGCCTGGGCGGCGTGAGCCCGTTTGAGTCTCCCCGATCCAAGCCCTACCCTTTGCCCCCGATGCCGAATAAGTCCTCCGGCGTCCTGATGGAGCGAGCGGCCCAGAAGCTGGGGTATCATGCGGTCCCGGTGCCGGTCGCAATGCTGTCGCAGGCGTATCGCGGGCGCTCGGCATGTATTCATTGCGGATTTTGTTCGGGGTATGGATGCAAGGTGGGCGCCAAGTCGAGCTCGCTCGCGAGCGTGATCCCGATCGTCGAGAAGTCCGGCCGGTGCGAGCTTCGCACGAATTCCTATGTCCGGGAGATCTCGGTAGACAAGAACGGCCGGGTGACCGGGGCAGTTTATTTCGACGCCAATAAGAAGGAAGTGTTTCAGAGGGCCAAGGCGGTGCTCCTGTGCGCCAACGGCCTGGAATCGCCCCGCTTGCTGCTGCTCTCCAAGTCGAGCCTCTTCCCCAATGGACTGGCGAACACCAACGGCGTCGTCGGAAAGTATTTCATGCCCGGATGCGGCGCCAGCGCTCACGGAATATTCGAGCACGAGTTGAACGAATACAAGAGCGTGACCACGACCCGCGGCATCGAGGATTTCTACAATGCCGATCCCAAGCGAGGCTACTATGGCGGCGGCAGAATTGACGCTCGGGGCAATAACGGGCCCATCACTTTCGCGCTCGGGGGATTGCCGCCGGACACTCCGCGTTGGGGATCTGACTACAAGAAGGCGTTGAAAGAAAACTTCAATCGCACGCTGACCATCCAGGCCTTTTGCACGGCGCTGCCGCAAGAGAGCAACAACATTACTTTAGACCCGGACGTGAAGGATGCCTGGGGACTCGCGGCCATGCGCGTCACCTACAAAGATCATCCCGACGATATGAAGAACAAGGCGTTTTTCCGGGAGCGTGCACTCGAACTGGTGGATGCGGCGGGCGCTATCAAGAAGTGGGCGGATCCGGTCCGGGAGGAAAAAGCCATGGGGCATACCATGGGCACGTGCCGCATGGGTAACGACCCGAAGACTTCGGTGGTCGACAGGTTCAACCGCGCCCACGATATTCCCAACCTGTTCGTGGTGGACGGGAGCAGCTTCGTCACCACTGCCCGCAACCACCCTACGTGCACCATCTCCGCGCTCGCCTTCCGCGCGGCGGACAACATCATCCGCATGTCGAAGAATGGGAGCATCAAGGCGCCTACGGATTCGTAACCGACGGCACGGGCGTTCTCGTGATGGCGACGACGCGACTTCGGGACTCACGCTTGTAGCCGTTTACCACCAACAACCACGGCGTAGGGGAAGAGTTTCCGGTGACCGGTCCGCTTGGTATCCGCGTTATCGACGAACTCGAAATCTCCTTCCTTAAGGTCGAGCACGGCTACGTCGGCAACCGCACCGGTTCGGAGCGATCCATAGGCCTTGAATTCGGGAATGGCGCGCGCTGCGTTCGCCGTCACGCGCGCGATCACCTGTTCCACTGGCATGCCGAGCAGCATGAATTTCGACATGACATTCGGAAGATTGAACACCTGGTAGGTTCGCCCGATGGCTGTCATATCGGAGGAGATAGTGTCCGGCAGAAAGTCCTGCTGCATGGCGCGTTCCGCCACATCCCACGTGATGTGTCCGCTGCGGCCGTTGCCGACGTCGAACAGAATTCCGCGCCGTCTCGCCTCGCGGACCTGCGGCAGCACCCGCCCGTTGTCATCCAGGATGCCGTGCGGCGGCGGCGAATACAGGTGCGTTACGATGTCGCCTGGTCTGAGGAGCGCAAGGATCTCGGGAAGTGGCGATACGGATTGGCCCACGTGCACCATGATGGGCACTTTCAGCGGGTCCGCCACTTGACGCGCGCGGCGCACGGCTTCCAAATCGTGTTCGCCGGCGACGGTGCGCGAGAGCCGGGCCTTGATGCCGACGATCCACTGGCGATTGCGTTCGATGACCTGGCGCGTCCGAGCGACGTTGGCATTCTCGATATCGAGCAGTTCGCCTTCCGGCAAAACTCCAAGATGTCCGATGTTCAGAAGAATCCGCACACGGTTCGGTGAGCTTTGGGCGATCGCGAGCAAATCGTCCGGGTTGTCGGAGCCGCGCGAACCCGCGTCCAGCAACGTCGTCACGCCGTCCGCCAGGCAAGTTGCCGGCGGCAGAAGCTTGTCGGCCAAATGAGTGTGAATGTCGATTAATCCGGGCATCACCAACTTTCCGGTCGCATCGAGCACCTCCTTGGCGGCAGAGGGAGCGATATTCGGCCGGATCGCCGAGATGCGTCCGTCACGTATCGCGACATCCGCCACGCGATCCAAGCGCTCGGCCGCGTCTAGCACCCGGCCGCCTCGAATGACCAAGTCGTATTCGGCCGCGAACAGGCGCGTGGGCTGTGCGAGAACAGCAGGCGCCAGAGCGCTCGCGCGAAGAAACTGCCGGCGGATCATCTTGGGAGCTTCGGCGTCACTTGCCATGCGGGTGCTTCCAGGACCGAAGCGTCAAACCGATACCAACCGAGCAGTTCCATCCGGCTCGTACTTCACTTCATACGCCCGCTTGCAGTCTTGACATTCCAACAACTCACTGTCGATCGCTGAACTCTGAACGCTAGCGAAATTCTGAGAGTCGCAGCTCGGGCAGCGGTATTTAGCGGTGCTGGTCATGCGGCAATGCTACCAAGGACAAGTTTCAGTTGCATGAGAGTTCCGCGGGCCGATCGGGATTGAATCGAGGTTGCCTCATTGTAGCTTCAGGAATCGCGGAAGACTCTCAGCCGAGCCGCCTGCCGCGCGGGCGAGACTCAGCTTCGCCACGTTATGCGCGAACACGCTGTTGATGTAGTCCAGTTCCGCGGACGCCACGGAGGACTGCGCTTGCGAGACTTCCACTGAATCCGTGATGCCCGCATCGAAACGCTGCCGGGTCAAGGTGAGGGTCTCGCGGGTGACGTCCCGGTTCTGGCGGGCGACCTCAACCTGGCTGGTGGCAGTCTGCAAGTCCAGAAACGCGTTACGCACTTCGCTTTCCACGCGGCTTCTCAGATCTTCCAGTTCAGCCCGGCGTTGTGCGGCCGCCGCATTCGCCTGCTCGATATCGCCTTCGGTGCGGCCGCCCTGCCAGATGGGGATGCGGAGAGTTCCGGCGGCCGAGAACGTCCCGTGCGATTGCGAAGGAGTCTCTCCGATCGCTCCGTAATCGGCGTTCAACGATAAAGAGGGCAGGCGTTCGGCGCGGGCGGCAGCCACGGAGCGCTCCGCGGCGCGAATCTGGGCCTGGGCCGCTTTGATATCGGGGCGTTGCGTCAATGCCTGCGTGACGGCGCCTTCCTCATCGGCGACGGGCGCTTCGGCGAAAGGCACATCGTCGGACAGCTCGTAGCGATCGTTCGGCGGCAGTCCGGTCAGCCGGGCCAGATTGATTTTCTGCTTCGCGAGATCGTTCTGCAATGAAGCCAGGCGCTGCTTTTGCGTCAGCATCTGGACCTGGCTCTTGTTGACGTCGATCTGAGCGAGCAGCCCGACACTGCGTTGCTGAGCGGTCTGTTGATAAAGGGCGTTGGCTGTCTCCAGTTGCGCTTTGGCCGATTCCACCCGGGCGCGAGCGGCGATGACCTGAAGATAAGCGCCTCCCACGGCGAGGACCACCAGATCCTTGGAATCCTGCGCGAAGAATTCGTTGGCGTGGAGCGTTTCTCTTGCGGACCGGTAATTGTTCCACGCGGTGAGATCGGCCACGGTCTGGGTCAGGCGTGCGCGCAAATCGAAATAGTTGAACGGGCCGACGATGGACGGAATGCCGATGCCCGGAAAAGGGGACGAGATGCGCAAGCCCTCCGCGCGGAGGTCGATCTGCTGCACGGTCTCCGACAGGCTGCCGCTTACATTGGGCATCAGGGCGCTCCGGGCAACCAGAGTTTGCCCGTGCGACTGCCGCAGGGCGAGGGTCAGGCCAACCGAGCCGAGGTTATATTCCAGGCCGCGCGCGACAGCTTCCCGCAAGGAGAGTTTCCCGGAGAACGGCATCTTCGAGGTGCTTAACTCGCTGCCGGTATAAGGTCCCGCGGCTTGAATGGAGGGATTGATGGTGTTGACGCTAGTCGTCGTGCCCGCGATGGGCGACTGAGCCGCGTTTACGGAACCCGACTCGCCCGTTCTTCCCGACAGCGGAAGCTGGTTTACCTGCGAGCCTGTCGACTGGCCCCCCGGGGCGCCGAACTGTCCGAAAGCCGTGGTTTCAAGCAGAGCCGCCAACAGCAAAGCCCCGGCGCCTATCAGCGAAGGTTGGATTCTTCTTGTCATGTGTTCTAACTGAGTTGTTTCCGGAAGCGCCAGACGCTCGCCGAAACCATGATGAGCGTGAAGAGGGAGAGCACCAGAAAGTTTGGCCAGAGCGTTTCCATTCCACTGCCCTTGATCATGCTGGAGCGCGCGATCACGCTGAAGTGCCGGATTGGATTGATCCGGACCAGCGGCTGCAACCAGGCCGGAATTGCCTCAGCCGGAGTGATCGCGCCCGAAGCGGTGGTGAGCAGCGGATTGATGAAGAAGCTGGTCAACTGGGCTTGAAAAGCCGAATGCGTGAAGGTGGCGATCACGGTCCCGATGCCGATACCGGATAGTACACACAATGCCGCGCCGCTCAGCAGGACAATGATACTCCCGTGGAACGGCACATTGAATACGACCTTGATCATGGTTGTCGCGAACAGCACCATCAGGAAGAGCAGGAAAAACAACGGGGCGATTTTCGCAACGATGATTTCATACGTACCGGCGGGCGACATGAGCAACTGTTCGATGGTGCCGGCTTCGCGCTCCTTCACCATCGAAGTAGCCGCCACGATGGACCCATTCAGGATCAACAGCAGACCGAATATTCCGGTTACTACAAACCACGAGCCGACCAGGCCGGGATTGTAGAGAAAAGCCCCCGAGAGGCGCGCCACGCCCCGGTGGCTGATATCGGATACCGAGACCTGCATGAACTTCGCGTGCAGCCCACCGTTCCCCAGATCGGCGTTATAGGTCTGGATCACGCCTTCCGCGTAGCCCTGCGCGATCGCGGCGGTGTTGGCGTTCATCGCGTTCAGTAGGAGCTGCACTGTGACCGGCCGCCCGCGTTGCAGGTCCTTGGCATAGCTGAACGGAATCAAGACCCCGGCGTCGATATCTCCTCGGCTGATCGCATCGCCGAGCTTTTCGACGGAATAGTAATATCCGGCCAACTTGAAGCTTTTGCTCTCGGTCAACGTTGACGTCAGTCCCCGGCTCTCCGGCGTCCGGCTGTCGTCAATGATTCCCAGCTTGAGGTTCGACACGGTTGCATTGAGAACCAGGCTGAAGAGCAACAATTGCAAAGTGGGCGGAATAATCAGCGACATCGCGAGGCGCCGGTCGCGGCGGATTTGCGCGAATTCCTTGCGCAACAACGCGCGCAGGCGGTAACTGAGAAAGAATTGAGTCAATTTCTTCATATCTGCCTAGGCTTTCAATTGCATGCGGCGCATATTGCGCCAGGCGATCGTATAGAAGACCGATCCGGTGAAGCCGATGATCAGGACCTTCCACCACTG
>Ga0182015_10001441_pt1 | contig 31386 bp, 21 predicted proteins | sample 712P3MmetaG_FD_120478 | JGI IMG/M metagenome (GOLD analysis project Ga0182015, IMG submission 120478) | Permafrost microbial communities from Stordalen Mire, Sweden - 712P3M metaG | ecosystem: Environmental > Terrestrial > Soil > Wetlands > Permafrost | place: Sweden: Stordalen | collected... | reverse complement strand
CCCCGAGCTTGGTGGGGAGAGCTCTGACTGGCTGTTTTTACAATTCGGTTCTCGGTTGCTGAAGCGCCTTTCAAACATCAATTCTCGGACGGGCTCCTAGACGATTCGAACATTGTTTTTGTGTACGCCGCGTGTGCATGGATGCACACCCCAATCCTGGCGAACCCATGACAACTTCACAATGTGAGAGAGTGCAGATTGTTCACCCCGCCGCATCTGTGTGGGCTTCCATCGCCTCTTCCAGATGTCACCTAGTGTGATAGTCCAGTGCACAGTCTCGAACTCTTCTCGCTCTTGCTATAGCTTCTAACTCTTCTTGCGTAGCAAATCTTGTACTATAGCCACAAAACCCTCCCGCAGCTCCATATACTATTCTATGAACGCACCCTTCAGGCACAGGAGGTAAACTAAACGACGGATTTAGATTGCAATAACCCAGTCCTCCGCAAGTATACCCATCGCATGGAATAATCTTTCTTTTACGTAGACGTTGCGTCCTTCCACAACCTACGCAAACTACTTCAGTTAAAGGCTCGCCTTTCTTATTTCCCATACTATTTCACCCCTTACCCACATTATCGCGTCGTCTTGCGCTTCGGATCGTTTGCGGATTTGCTTTTCGTACAGGCACGAAGCGGCGGCACAGCGCATCCGTATCCGCCCCGGCCTTGACCGCGTTCGCAAGGTCCTAAAAAAATAGCGGTGGTGGCAGTGGTCAGGCGATTGTGATCCGATGTGCTCCAACCACAGGCGACGATTATAAAGTTTCATTCCCTTCGATACCAGCTGCGACCGCCTTTCCCAGTTCGTGTAAATGATGTGTACATGAGATTAAAAACCCTCGTGATACCTACATTATGGGCTCACGGGTTAGGGGCAGAGCTCGGAATCGTCAATTGCAACAATCGGCAATCAAAAAATAACCATGCACAATTACTGCGATCCCAGCTTAAGCAGTTCCGCTCGCAGGCGAGGGTGATGCTGGGTTTGGCGGAGGTAGGGCATCTCGTTGGGCCCGGACTTGGCGCGGATGATTTTGACCAGGCGCTGCTTTTCGTCCGGCGACCAGCGGGTTAGACCTGGCATGAGCGCCAGAACCAGCGACCAGTCTTCGAGCGTTTGCTGCTGCGCTGGAGTCCAGCGCGCTCGATCGATCTCGAGAGCCCGTGTAACGGCCGCAGTAGAAGCTTCGCGGATCCTCTGGCTGTCGCCGTCGAACTCTCGCCCCATGCGGCGGTTGACGAGCAGTCCAAGGTTGCGAGTAGAGCATCTGTCCCAGGCGGCGCTTTCGTACCCGGCCACCCCAGGCGAATGCAACTCATAAAACATGTGAGCTTCCGCAAACCGCTTCAACGTTCGGGGCGAAGTCCGGTATTTCGGATTGGCGGAGATTTTTTTCTCTTCGCGTTCACACAATGCCTGCAGATCGGCGCGCCCCGAGCGGAAGCCCAGCTTGCGATAGAACCAAAACGCCCCGGAATCGATGGCTTCGTCGTTGTTCTGCCCAATCTGATAGGGATAGATCGAAATGCACTTCGCGTCGGTAAGCGCAAGGAGGCAGCGCAGAGCTTGGGCGTAGATCCAGGCGGTTTCTCCCTGGCGATAAGTGTAAAAGGTATTGAAGCCGACCTCGATCCATTCGCAGAGTCCAATGGCTTCGACGTAGTTGATAGGTACGCCGTTTTTCAGGGTGTACCCAGCGAGGTAGGCGCGCAGCGGAAGACGGCGCGTGGGCGGCAGTCCCCAGAAATGCATGATTACGCCGCGGCCTAGATCGGCGCGGACTACCGTGCGCGGGTCGCCGAGCGTGGTGCCGTAAAGTTCGCGATAGCGGACAGCCATGACTTCGCGGACGGCATCCATCACGGATTCTCCGGCGGCGAAGGAGAGCTTTTCGAGCTTAGGCGCGGGCTCGGCTAGTTCGTGCGATAGAGAGACTTCGCTGCGCTGGATGAGGGGTCCGTCGTGAAAGTAGAAGCGGCGGGGGCGCGTCCAGTTGCGGGTGCGGGAGAGCTTCAGATTTTCGAGCTTCCAGCGGAGCGGAAGACGAAGTGAGTCGTAGAGTTCGGCGCGGGGACGATCCGCGAGTGGAAGTTGGGCGAAACGGTTGAGAAGCCAGGGGAGCGGATGCTGGCGGCCGTGGGCAGCGTGGAGCCAACGCGGCCAGGGAATATTGGCTTCTACGTCAGCGTCTTCTTCGAGGAGCGGAATAAAACGCGGCCAGGTGTTGCCGCGGGCGCGCTCGGCTTGATAGTCGTCCCAGTAATCTTCCCAGGCGATCTCGACCTTGCGGGGGACGCGGCGCACGAGCCAGGAGGCGACGTCGAAGGAGAGAGTGTCCTGCATGGTGGTCCCGGCGATGCCGGAAGTGTCGAAGTCGTCGAAGACGGACATGTCGGCGGTTGCGGAGCGAAGTTTTTCGATGCGCTGGTGGAAGGTGTTGAGCAGATTTTCGACACGCGGGACCAGAGAGGGTGCGGGGGGGAAGGCGCGGAGGAAGAGCAATGATTCGTGGAAGCGGATGAGCTGGTGAGGATCGTTCAGGTGGAGCTTTGAGACTTGCGAGAGGAGTTTGGTGATGAGGCCAGCAGAGTTGGACTCGAAGCGGCTTTTGGCGGCTTCCAATTGAGTGAGGAGGTGGTTGGGATCGTGGGAAGCCGTCGCCATGGGCCGCGAGATAGTGTAACGCAGGCTGCGCGCGATGCTGTGAACGATTTTCATGGGGAGCACCCCGAATGGGCATGGGATCCATACTGCTCCACGCATGAATGGTCAAACATTTCCGAGCGTGTATAGTGCTGTGTTGCTCTGAGTCTCGCATCCAGTCCGGGAGGACGAAAAAGAATGGGTTGGTTTTTCTGGTTTTTCTTTGTTTCTGGATTCTGCAGCGTTCTTTGCGAACTCATATGGTTGCGGTTGGCGATGGCGCAGTTTGGCGTAACCACAGCCCTGACCTCGATCGTTTTGTCTGCGTTCATGGCGGGACTTGGGGCAGGGTCCTGGTTAGCGGGCGTGCTGGTGCACCGCTACGGCGACCACATCAAGTTTCCTCCCCTGCGTATTTACGGTCTGCTTGAGCTGATGATTGGGTTCTCGGCACTGGTGGTTCCCCCGGAGCTGGTTTGGGGACATCGTTTGCTGGAGAGTCTGGCAGACCGGGCGGCCGTGTCATCGGCTGCGTATTACATGATCTCGGGAGCGTGCTTGGCGGCGACGATAGTTCCGTTTTGCGCCTGCATGGGTGCGACGATTCCGGTGGCAATGTTCGCGATCCGCAAACGGCAGCGGGAAAGCGATCGGCGGTCCTTCAGTTTCCTCTACCTAGCGAATGTACTGGGCGCGGTGCTGGGTTCGTTCTTGCCGCTGCTGCTCATCGAGCCTTACGGTTTTCATGAGACGCTGCGGATTGGGGCGGCTTTGAATGTGGTGATTGCGGTTTCAGCTTTTGTGGTGTCGTTGGTGTCCGGTCCTGCTCCGCCGCCGGCTTCAAGAGTATCTTCGGCGCCGGTGAGCAGCATGGAAAGCGATCGAGGTGTGTTGGTTCTGCTGTTCACCACCGGACTGGCCACCCTAGGAATGGAGTTGATCTGGATTCGGCTGTTCACGCCTTATGTGGGCCCGGTGGTCTATTCCTTTGGCATGATTCTGGTGGCGTATTTACTGGCCACCTATACGGGATCGCAGATTTACCGCTATTGGAGCCGGACGCGAAAGCAGGAGAGCCGGCTCACCTGGGTATCGCTGGCGCTGCTGGGAGTGCTGCCGCTGCTGACCGCGGATGTTCGCATCCCGATACATCTGGTTGCGCGGGTATTTGTAGGCGTCATGCCGTTTGCCGGAATGATCGGCTTCCTCACGCCGATGCTGGTGGACCGATGGTCGGGAGGCGATCCGGACCGGGCGGGGCGGGCCTATGCGGTCAACGTGGTGGGCTGCATCGTGGGTCCGCTGGTTTGCGGATTTCTGCTGCTGCCTCTGGCAGGCGAGCGCTGGTCGGTACTGCTATTGGCGCTTCCGTGGTTCGTCATGGCATTTCCCCGCCGTGGCGCAAGGAACTCTCAGAGGTTCAGCCGGGCGGGGGCTTACAGCATTGTTCTGGTGGCGATGGTTGTGCTACTGGCGAGCAAGGATTTCGAAGCTCAGTTTCCGGTTCGAAGAGTGCTGCGCGACTCCACCGCAACCGTGATTGCCGAAGGAGAAGGCATGCAGCGGCGGCTTCTGGTGAATGGGATGGGGATGACCAAGTTGAATCCGATTACCAAGATGATGGCGCACCTGACGCTGGCCTCGCTCGACCATACGCCCCACAGTGCGTTGATCATCTGTTTTGGGATGGGAACCACATTCCGCTCGGTGATGACGTGGAATATTTCCGGCACGGCGGTCGAACTTGTACCCAGCGTGCCGAAGCTGTTCAGCTACTATCACACGGATGCGGACCAAGTGATGAAATTGCCGCTGGCACATGTGGTGATCGACGATGGTCGGCGCTTCCTCGAACGGTCGCCGACCAAGTACGACGCGATTATCGTGGACCCTCCGCCGCCGGTGCAGACAGCGGGTTCGAGCCTGCTGTATTCGCAGGAGTTTTACGCCGTTGCCAAGCAGCGACTGGTGCCGGGCGGAATCCTGCAGCAATGGCTGCCCGAGGCTGACGCTCCCACGCAAGCGGCGGCGGCGCGGGCGATCAAGCACTCCTTCGCTTACGTGCGGGTGTTCCCCGGGATCCAAGGATGGGGCTGGCACTTCCTGGCAAGTGAGCGTCCCATTCCGAAGCGAACAGCGGCGGAATTAGTGGCGCGGATGCCCCCGCACGCGGTTTCCGACATGATGGAATGGGGCCCGGCAGCGTCGCCTGAGGAGCAGGTGAATCTGCTTCTCTCCCACGAATCGTCCACGGATGCCGTCATTGCGCTCTCGCCGGCTACGGCTGCGCTCGACGACGACCGTCCGATTAATGAATTCTTCCTGCTGCGAACGCCTTTCGATCAGCTGATGGCGATGGAATGAGCCGCTCGATAAGAAGGCGAGCCAAACGCGCAAATATTCGGTCGCAAAGAACGCGACGCTTCGCGCAGCTCGCCCAGATCCTTCAGACCGCAAAGAACGGTTGTTCAGGATGACCATGGGCGGTTGGAAATCAGGCGTAACCTTTCTTCTTCCAAACTTCCCAATCCGAACGGACAGATTGGAGCATGGCTTCGGCGGCGTGGTGCAGCCACTTTCCCTTCTGTTTGTCGATGTGGCGGAGGATGAGTTTGCGGGCCGATGGGGTGCCGAGATGGATGTTGGCGGTTTCCCATCCCATGGCGTGGAGCAGGCGGAGTTCGGTGTCGGGGGCGCGCAAGGAGGCGAGTTCGATGCGGGAGCAGAGAGGAGCCAGGCGGCGTACGATCCAGCGGCCGCGCAACTGGACGAAGGGATCGGGACAGCGGACGGCGCGGTTGATGATGGTCTGGTAGAGGATTTCGGGTGGGCCGGTGTTCCTGTTCGTTTCAAGATTCTCCGCCCAGTGCGAGGCCGAAGGAACTAGCGCTTTGGCTTCGCGCGCAATGCGGCCGCCGTGCCAGTCGGCAATGGCTACATAGCGGGCATGGCCGAGACTGCCGAGTCCGGCAGTGCGGTGGGCGAGGCGAAACGGGATGCCGGGTGCCGGCATGAGATGCTCGAGAGCGTCGATGGCGCTGACCGGGCATTCGGTTTTGAGGGTAGGGAGCGCGTCTATTTTCGTCCAGAAGTGGACGGGATCGCGTAGTTCACCTTCGGCGATGAGGCGGAGCCACTGATGCCTTTCGCCGAGCACGAAAGGGCAACCTTTCTCCTGCATGGCTTCACGATAGCCTTCGAGCATGGTGCCGCAGATGTCCTCGCGTTTGAGGGGCAGACGTCCCACCTCGACGGCTAGATGAGCGCTGACAGCCAGGCGTACTAAATCGATGGTGTACGCCATGGGCCAGGCTTCGTCGAAATCGTTAACGCCCCAGATGAGGCGGCCTTCGATGTCGCGCCAAGTGCCGAAGTTTTCGATGTGAAGATCGCCGACGGCGAGGACGTGCGGGGCGCGGGCGAGGTCGGGGCAGACCTGGGGCCAGACCTGGGCCCAGCGGTAATAGGTGGCGCGGAGAAACATGAAGACGTCCGCCTTCATATTGGTGTGTTTGAGGCGGAGATCTTTCTGGTCGATGTGAGTGCGTTGGGCCAGCCAGGATTCAAACTGGCGGGTGGCTTTGACTACGTTCATGCGGGCAACGATAGCGGGGGGCGAAATGGGAAGTCAAATGTCTAAAAGGCCCTCACCGCGACATTACTCGTCGGAGATCGCCCGGCTCTAACCGACAGAACCCCACAGGGGCCTTACCTCAAACGGCAGGGCTGGGCTCCTCAGAATTCTGCGATTTTTCCTTCGCCCCTTTCAGGGCTTTATCAATTTTGCGCCCTCCTACCTGCGGCTTACGCCCCTTCGACTTCGCTCAGGGAAAGCGGTGGGCTGCCTTCTTTCGCCGCTTCGCCGCGGGCGATTTCGCTTTTTCCGCAGTTGTCGAGGTAAGCCTTCCGTGTGTTTGTTCGGACACACTGACTTCGAATCGCCACTCTTTGGGGGCGGGCTCCGTCCTGTAAGTCCTTACTTTTAAATCCCGTGAACATTGGTGTTCGTCCTGCGGTATTGGTTCGCGTGGGGCAAGCGGTACAGGAGAAATGGACATGAAACGAGCGGGCGGCAAGCTTGAGGCGGGGTGGTTCTGGACAGCTTCGGTGGCCGCGGTCTTGATCCTGACGGTTGCAGTCCCCAGTTTCTCGCAAAGCACTGCAAAAACTGATAAGGGGCCGCGCGCACGGCGGGTAGTGCTGGTTAGCATCGTCGACTGTCGGCTGGCGGTGATGGAGAACGGGAAGGTGCTGGCGTACTTTCCGGTTGCGGTGGGTGCGGCGGTGAGTCCTAGTCCAACGGGGGAGTTCGAAATTGTGAATCGGGTGGCGAATCCGGCTTACTACCACGAAGGCGTGGTGATGGCGGCCAGCGCGAACAGTCCTGTGGGCACGCGCTGGATCGGCTTGAACTTGAAGGGCTACGGAATTCATGGGACGAATGCGCCGAGATCGATTGGGCGGGCTGCTTCGCATGGATGCATCCGTTTGAAGAATCGAGATGTCGAGCGGCTGTTCGCGATGCTGCGCGTGGGAGATGTGGTCGAGATTCGCGGAGAGCGGGACGACGAGATTGCGCAGGTATTTGGTGGAGCGGCGGATGAGGCTGCGGAGCGGGTTACGGCGGAGATGAATGGGCAGTAGGAGCGCTGGCACTGAGTGCTGTGCACCGAGCACCTAGTTTTTGGTTCGAGTCTTTGCTTCGAGTCTGGGGACATTTCTTTCGGAGGGCATCATGCAAATGGCGATCACATTTATGACGGTGGTGGCGGGCCTGATTTTTTCGGTGGCGGTGGCGTTGCTGGCGGAGGAACTGATTTTCGGGCAGGTGTTCCGGCTGTTGTTTGTCCGACAGATGGTCCGGCAGACGGTACCGGAGAAAACCGGGCAGAAGGGCTGAGGCGCAAAGGAGAACTTCGATGCTGGCGTTGAAATATTTGCTGATTACGTGCGGCGTGGGAATGATGATCGCGGCCGTGTGCATGCTCACCTATGATCTGTATCGCGAAATGTTGTACCGGCGGACGCTCGAGACGCCGGGAGGGGTAGTGACCGCGGCACCGGTGGTGGTGCGGTGGCGAACCTCGCTGGCCTTCGCCATGTTGGCTTGGGGGCCGCTGCTGGTGGCCTTCAGCATTGTGGTGGTGCCGAGCGGGACGGCTGGGGTGCGCGTGAGCGAAATGAGCGGGACGGTGCCGGGGACATTGTATCCGGGGGTACACATGGTGATGCCGCTGATGGAGGACGTGGCGCTGTTCGATACACGGGATCAGATTTTTACGACTGGGGTTTCCGAGGAGGGAAAAACTGCGGCTACGAACATTTCCACGAAGATGCAACTTCTCAATGTGCAGGCTAAGGAAGGCTTAACGGTGGGACTGGCGATTACGGTGCGATACCGGCTGGATGCGAAGAGGCTGGATTATATCCAGGGGAATTTACCCCGTCCGGTGGAAAAGGAAATCGTACCGCCTACCGTGGCTAGCGTTTGGCGGGAGATCGTGCCGAACTACACGGTGCGGGATGTTTTTTCCGCGAAGCGGGAGGAAGTGCGGCAGCGGGCGGCGGGGCTGATCACGCAGAAGCTGGCGGCGGATGGGATTGTGGTCAAAGAGGTGATGCTGCGGGATATCCAGTTGCCGCCAGAATATGCGAAAGGGTTGGAGGCTCTGCTGTTGAAAGAGCAGGAAAACGATCGCATGGGGGTGGAGACGGAATTGAAGGGCAAGGAAGTGCGCATTGCCGAACTGGAGGCCGAAGCTGCGAAGGTGCAGCAGGTTAAGCAGGCGGAAGGTGAAGCGCAGGTGCACGTACTGCAGGCGAAAGGTGAAGCGGATGCGATGCAATACACGCTTCCGCTGAAGGAGAAGCAAATCCAGCAAAGCCGGCTGGAGGCGCAGGCGCGTAAGGAAGCGACCATTCAGAATGCGGAGGCGGCAGCGCAGGCCAAAGAGATAGACAGCAAAGCGGAGGGCGAACGGAGGAAATTGTTGGCCGATGCGGAGGCGCAGGCCAAGATGATGGACAGCAAAGCCGAAGGTGAGCGGCGGAAGTTGCTGGCGGACGCAGAGGGGGATCGGATCCGGGTGACGGCGGCAGCGGATGCGGAGCGGTTGCAAAGCGAGGCGGCGATTTTGAAGCAGAATCCGCTGCTGATTAATAAGATCGTGGCAGAGCGTCTCTCCGACAAGCTGCAGATCATGATGGTGCCGGCGGATGGGAAGTTCTTTTTTGCCAACGACGTGCTGCGCAGCATGAGCGCGGCGAACCAGAGCGGGCAGGCGGAACAGCAGCCGAGATGACGTGCGCCGGCAAGGCTGGGGCGGTCCGCTGGTCGCGGGAAATCCTGGCCGCGGGCCGCTCGCCGACGCTGATGAGCTTCGTTCTGAGTTCTTACCCTTTTCCTCGATCGTTCAATCCCTATCCTTGAAGGGGAGAGCCAAACTCTGCGCGACTCATCATTAGCTCTGCGCCCGGCGTGGTGATGCGTAGAACGGAAGCGTACCTCAGCATGGGATCTTCATCCCCAATCTCACAAGCCCGAACGGAACCATGATCGCCAGCGCGAACAGGCTTTCACGGCGGCGAAACTGAGTGGTGGGTTATGATGCAAACGATTCGGTGGCATCGTACAGAACCTGGTCTCGATGGGCAAAAAGCCATGATGTTTCGCCGCAAACTGCTGGGCGTGTTCGCACTCACGGTGTTTCTGTCCGTGGCGGCGGTGGCGTGGCTGGTGTCGGCCGTGACGCGGCGCGCCTTCGATCGCAGTGAGGACGAAAGGACGGCGGCGCTGGTGACGCAATTCCGTCGGGAGTTCAACCGGCAGGGCGACGATGTGGCGCGGCGAGTGGAGGCCATTGCGGTGTCGGAAGCCGCGAGCCGCATGGCGATGGCTTTGAATAAGAAACCGGCGGATCCGGGTCCGTATTTCGAGTTGGCCAAAACTACCGCGGAGAATAGTCAACTCGACTTTCTGGAGTTTGTGGAAAGCGATGGAACCACCATTTCCTCCGCGCAGTGGCCGGCCAAGTTTGGCTACCCGGAAGGTGCAATTGGCAGCTTTCCCGCCGCGGCGGGTCAGGGAGCATTTCTGAGGCAGGAAGAATTGCAGGATGGAACGGCCCTGGGTTTGTTCGCGGTGCGTGCGACGCGCGTGGGGGAACGTCCGGTTTACGTGATGGGCGGACTCCGTCTGGACAAGAGTTTTCTCTCTGGACTGGATATGCCGGTGGGCACGCGGGCCTTGCTGTATCAGAATCGCAGGGATCGCTTCTCGGTGGAGTTGCTGATGGATCCTTCCGAGTCGGCTGGGGAGAACGCACGGCCGGCCGAGAGGCTGGAACCACTGGTCGATGCCGTGCGGCAGTCCAAACAGGAAATGACCAGCTCGGTTGAGTGGTCTGAGGATCGGGCCGAAGGCGAAGTATTTCACGCGATCCCGCTGGAGGGCGCGGGCGCTGGCACGGATCGTCCGCTGCTCGCGATTCTGCTGATTGGCAATTCGCGGCGGACGTATGTGGAGTTGATGCGGCGGATCCGTTCGGCGGCGTTGCTGGTGGGAAGCGGAGGGATTCTGCTGGCGATCTTGCTGAGCAGTTGGGCGGCGGCGCGGGTGACGCGTCCGGTAGAGCAACTGGCGCACGCTGCGCAGGAAGTCGCGGCGGGAAATTGGAATGTGCGAGTAGAGGTGTCTGGCGAGGATGAAGTGGGGCAACTGGCCGATTCTTTCAATCGAATGACCACGGAGTTGCTGCGGCAAAAAGAACGGCTGGTCCAGGCCGAACGCGTCGCGGCGTGGCGGGAGCTGGCGCGGCGGCTGGCGCACGAACTCAAAAACCCGCTGTTCCCGCTGCAGCTTACGGTGGAGAATCTGGTGCGGACGCGGCGGCAGAATCCGGAGCAGTTCGAGGAGGTATTCCGAGAGAGTTCGAGAACACTGCTGGCAGAGATTGCGAATCTGAATGGAATCATTGGGAGGTTCAACGAGTTCTCGAGGATGCCGCAGCCGCAATTACAGCAGGTGCAGGTGAATGAAGTGATTCGGGGCGTGGAGCAACTATTTCAGGCACAGCTGGAGGCGCCGGGACGTACGAAGATCAGTTGTGAGCTGCAGCTCGATCCGCACCTCGAACCATTGGCGGCCGACGCGGAGCTGTTGCACCGGGCAATTTCGAATCTTGTGCTGAACGCGATGGAGGCGATGCCGCAAGGCGGGACGCTGACATTACGCACCCGGGACGACGACGGCAAAATACTGATCGAGGTGTCAGATACAGGATCGGGGTTGACGCCGGAGGAGTGTGAGCGAATCTTTACTCCTTATTATACAAGCAAGCAATACGGCACCGGGCTGGGGCTGGCTATCGTTCAGTCCGTGATAAGCGACCATGGAGGAAGAATCCACGTGCAGAGTGTGCCGGGGCGGGGCACTACATTTGTGATCGAATTGCCGCGGGGACCGGATGCAGTCGGGGACGCGAGCTGAAACAATCAGAGACTTGGAGGACGGTTGCCAACGAAAGCACATCTGCTGATTGTGGACGATGAAGCCAACACGCTGGCATCGCTGGCGCGGGCGTTCCGGCTGGCGGGGCACGAGGCCACGGTGTGCGATAACGCGGGCAAGGCCTTGGAACTGGCCAAGGCGCAGAAATTCGACTTGATCCTTTCGGATGTGGTGATGCTCGGCAAAGGAGGACTGGCGCTGCTCGAGGAATTGAAGTCGCAGGGAGTAACCGCGCCAGTCGTGATGATGTCGGGGCAGGCGGACATTGAAACGGCGGTGCGGGCTACGCGGGCGGGCGCGCTGGATTTTCTGGAGAAACCGATCTCCACCGAAAAACTTTTGCTCACGGTGGAGAATGCGCTGAAGCTGCAGCGGCTGGAAAGCGAAAACCGGCAACTCAAGCAGCGCCTGGGCAAGCACGAGATTGTATGGCAGGGCGCAGCCATGCAACGCGTGATGACGCAACTGGAGCGCGTGGCGGTGAGTGAAACGAGGATCTGCATCCTGGGAGAAACGGGCACAGGAAAAGAGCTGGTGGCGCGAACGATTCACGAACGCAGTGCGCGCTCGGGGGGTGCGTTTGTGACCCTGAATTGCGCGGCGGTTCCGGCCGAGCTGATTGAGTCGGAACTTTTCGGGCACGAGAAAGGATCTTTCACCGGCGCAGCGGGACGGCATATTGGAAAGTTCGAGCAGGCCGATCACGGCACAATTTTTCTGGATGAGATTGGCGACATGCCGCTGGCCATGCAGGCGAAGCTGCTGCGGGTGCTGGAAGAAGCAGAAGTGGAACGCATTGGTGGCGATAAGCCGGTAAGCGTGAATGTGCGGGTGGTGGTAGCGACGCATCACGATCTCGAAGCCCGGGTGCGCGAGGAGAAATTCCGTCAGGATCTGTTTCACCGGGTGTATGTTTTTCCGCTGGTACTGCCGCCGTTGCGGGAGCGACGAGAAGACATTCCGGCGCTGGTCGGACATTTCGCGGCGCAAGTGAGCGCGCAGAATGGATGGAAGCCGGTTCCATTTACGACAGAGGCAATGGCGGCGCTCGAGTCGCATGTCTGGCCGGGCAACGTGCGGGAACTGCGCAATATGGTGGAGCGGTTGATGCTGCTGGCCACCGACGCCCGGGTAGATCTTGCGACCGTGGAGATCGCTCTGCCGAAAGGCGGGAGCGGTGGCGTGGCGGTGTCTTCTACGTTCTCCTCGGGAGCGTTGGCCGAGCGAGTGGATGCGTTTGAGCGGGAGGTCATTTTGGCGGAGTTGAAGCGCAGCCATTCGAACGTGAGTCTCGCGGCAAAGTCGCTGGGGCTCGAGCGGAGTCATCTCTATAAGAAGGCTGAGCAGTTGGGAATTGATCTGCGTGCGATGCGCCGGGAGCAAGAGTCGGGCCCGGAATAGATTCCAGTTTCTGGTTTCCGGTTTCTAGCGATCACAAAAGCGTTCAGGAGATTGTGTTGATCAGAACGGCTGGTTGTCGGATGGTCCGCGTCTTCTTCTGCATTACTTCTCTTCTCTTTATATCCAGCAATATTCTGGCGAGCGAACCGCCATCTCCGCCTGCGTATGGGGTTCGCATGGAGCAGGCTTCAATTCCGATGAAAGATGGGGTCCGGCTGGCGGCCACGCTCTACATGCCGGAGGGAGCAAAGCCGGGAGAGAAGTTCCCTGCCCTGCTGGAGTACCTGCCGTATCGCAAAGACGATGGCACGGCGACCGGCGACTATCCCAAGCATGCTTATTTCGCTCGGCGCGGGTATGTGAGTGCGCGAGTGGATATTCGCGGATTTGGCGCCAGTGAGGGCGCGCCGCCGGAGCGGGAATATTCCGAACAGGAACAGGTGGATGGAGAGCAGGTGATCTGGTGGCTGGCTCATCAGGCGTGGTCGAATGGGAACGTGGGAATGTTCGGCATTTCGTGGGGAGGGTTTAATTCTCTGCAGATGGCGATGCGTCATGCACCGGGGTTGAAGGCGATTCTGGCGACGGACGCGACGGCGGAGTTATTTCACGATGATGTGCATTACGTGGATGGCATAGCGCACATCGATGAGTTCGAACTAAACATGGACATGGCAGAGGGATGGACGGGCGCTCCCGACTATACGCTTGATGAAAAGGATCTGGGGCCACGATTTGAGACGCCCCCGTGGTCGCTGCTTTATCTGAAGCATCAGCATGATGGGTCGTTCTGGCGTCAGCCGGTGCGGCCGCTGAAGGAAATCACAATTCCCAGTTTTTTGATTGGAGGATTGCTGGATGGCTACCGGGACAACGTGACCGACATGCTGGTCGAAGCGAGCGGGCCGGTGAAGGCAATCGTTGGACCGTGGAACCATACGTTTCCGAATGAGGCTGCGCCGGGTCCACAAATTGAATGGCGAAACGAGGCGGTGCGCTGGTTTGATCATTGGCTCAAGAAGCGCGATACCGGCGTGGAACACGATCCGCGGCTGGTCATTTATATGCAGCACTGGCATCCTCCGGATCCGAACTTCGAAAACGTGCCGGGTGAGTGGAGGCGGGAAGATGTGTGGCCGCCGAAGGACGCGCGGCCGTCAACTTTATTTTTTCAGCCGAATCATTCGCTGTCGGACACTGCGGCGCAGCCTGATACGCACCAACTCAAGTACGTGCCGTCGGCCGGCGTGGAGGCGGGATTCTGGTGGGGCGAACTGTTGAGCGATGTGCGACCGGTGGACGCTTTCAGTCTGGTCTACGATTCTGCGCCCCTCGAGCAAGGCGTGGCGATCCTGGGACGTCCGCATGCCTTGCTGCGAGCCTCGGCCACGGCGCCGCTGGCGGATTGGTTTGCCCGGCTCTCGGATGTAGCGCCGGATGGCACAGTCACGCAGATTACTGGCGCGGGGATCAATGGGGCGCAGCGGGATTCGATGAGCGAACCTCACGATCTGGAGCCGGGTAAGGTTTATGCCCTCGATATCGAAATGCATTTGACGTCGTGGGTGTTTCCAAAGGGTCATCGCATTCGCGTGGCGATTTCGAATGCCTTGTGGCCGATGATGTTGCCTTCGCCTTACTCCATGACGACTTCATTGCGACTCGGTGGAAGCGACGGATCGCGGGTCGTATTGCCGATTGTGTCGGAGCATGGCGACGCAGCGCCCGCGTTTTCTCCGCCGGAGCCCTCGGAAGAGCGGGCTGATATTAAGAGCGAAGGGTTTCCCTGGCCGGGCGAGTGGACAGTGGAGCGCGACGAGGCCCGGCAGAAAACGACCGTGCACTGGAAGGGAAAAGATGCGTCCACGTATCCCTGGGGTCAGGAGACAGATTACGAAAATCTGACCTACGATGCCGATGACGCGCATCCGGAGACCTGCTCGGTGCGTGGCGAAGCCGAGAGTGTGTTTGCGCTGCAGGGACGCACGCTGACCTGGCGCGGACATTTGCTGGTCACCACCGATCGGAAGAACTTTTATTACAAATACACGCGCGAGTTGCTGAAAGACGGAACCATGATCAAGACGAAGACGTGGCAGGAGACGATTGCGAGGGATCATCAGTGAGCGGGATGACGGAGCAAGCTACGACTGTACAGTTCACACCTAATCGGCGGCAGCGGACGAGGGCTCGAGGCCGCGCTTGAGATCGGCGGCGAGGAGACGATGGAATAGCTGTTCTCCAGCTTCGCGGCGCACGGAAAGGCGTCCGGCGCGGTAGGCGCGCGACTTCAGGCCGCGCTGCACGTCTCGGCAGATTCCGAGATCTTCTTCCTGCACGCGATTGCCTACATTCACCGATTGTTCGTTATATTCCCGGCGGGACTCGCTGATATCTCCGAAATAGAAATCGAAGATCACGGTGCAGTGATCGACGTCGACGGGGATGACCAGATTTGTGTCCATATACCCCTCGTAGCAGTTGATCATCAGGTTGGGATGCTGCCAGAAATACCAGGCGCGGTCGCCCTTGCGGGTCGCACCTGTGGCAAGATCCTCTTCGGAAGCCACCATCGGGCTGGATTGTAGGCAGTAACGGTCTTCGTTTTCGATGGTGTACTGCTTGTAATCGAGAACGGAGTTCAGCCCCTTGTGCAGATGGGGAATGTGGTAACCGCCGTCGAGGTAGTTATCGACGAAGACCTTCCAGTTGCAATGAATATTGTAGGTTCGGCGATCGAAGTGCTGCAGGTTGCCGATGCCGAGAGGTGCAATTCGCTTGATGAGACCGCCGAGAAAATCGGCGAGCGGCGCGGCGTGGTGGTCGAGGTTCACGAAGACGAAGCACTCCCAGGTTTCGACTCGAACGGGCACGAGGCCGTTCTGTGCACGGTCGAAATTCTCCACACCTTCAAACTCGGGCATGCCTTTCAGGGAACCGTCGAGGCCGTAGTTCCAGCCGTGATAGGGACAATGCAGGAGAGAAGCCTGGCCGCAGGGTTCGGTTACGACGGCAGCGGCGTGGTGGCGGCAAACATTGTAGAAAGCGCGCAGAGCGCCGTCGTTGCCGCGAATCACGACGATCGGCTCACCGGCGACGGTGGTGGCGACGAACTGACCGGGCGTTTTCACTTGATCGGTGCGCGCGACGAGTTGCCAGGTCTTGCTGAACACGCTCAGGCGTTCGAGGTCGGCGATGCGAGGATCGACGTACCAGGTTGCAGGAATGGTTGAGGCTTGCGACAGTGGGGCGTGATCGTCGTAACTGGAGAGTATCTGCTCGATGGACGGTTGCATGGAAACTCTTCTTACCGGGAAGTTGATTGCATTTTTTTCTTTGCCCGCGCGGCTTGGCTATGATGTTTTCGGCTTTGCGACAAAATCAGCGGCGGCGATCTTTCTAATTACGGGGCGGCCACGAACGGGAGACGCAGAAGCGGCGCCAACCGCGCGCTGCAAAACCGCCAGGAATTGCCGGATGCGGGCTTCCTTCCTGTCCGGCATCCCGTCCTCCCCACCGAAAACACCGGCGTCGAGATCGCCGGCAAGCAAGGCGTCCTCGAATCGCTCCATCGTCCAGTCCAGGATGGAGACAATCATCTCCACATCCATGTCCTTGCGCAATTCGCCGCGCTCGAGGCCAAATCGAACAAAGGCAACAGTGCCGTAGGGATCTTCGGTAGTGAGAAAGCGATTGATTTCGTGCTTCAACACCAAATCGGTGCCGTGGTTGCCGAGCCGCGAAATGCGATAGGGGATCCAAGCTTCGCGCAGCTGATCTTCGGTGCGGAGCAACCAATAATACAGAACCTCGAAAAAGCCGGCGGCGCGCACCTCGGCGGGCGCGTCCAGATATTTCGAAAAGGAGCACACGGCGCGTTTATAGACTTCGAAGAACAGGCCGTCCTTGCTGCCGAAGTGCTGGAAGATCGAGCCTTTGGCGATGCCGAGTGTAGCCGCGATGTCGCCGACGCGCGCGGTGTGATAACCGTTCTCGGCGAAGTGCTGCATGGCGGTCTCAATGATGCGGGAGCGTTTGGCCGCGGATCGGGGCCGGGGTGCGGAGTGGCGCATGTAACGTGGGGGTGCAACGGGATTGCTCGCGATTCCGCTCATGGACGAATCCAAGTCACGGAAGCATATAAGAGACGGCTCTAATTTTCAATCATTGGTAGCCGTTAGCAGCCGATGGCGCAGGAAGCTATGGTTCCGCTGCACATGGCGGGCGTGAGTTTCAGCCAGACGGGTGAAACAGGCTTCCACTCCATCTGGGACGCGGCCATCGTCAGCGGCGACAACGAAGCGGTGACGAGCAGGCTCTCGAGCGAGAACCTGCTCGATGGGTTGATGACTGAATTAGCCGGCAGTGCGCAAGTGCGGCTGTTCCGCGTGTACGAGGGGTGCATCCACAAGATGTTCGCTGAGGAACCAGGCTTGCAATTCATTGGCCCGCAGCACGTCGCTGACGACCAGATCGTTGGTGCCATCGTCGCCCAGCTCGTCGGCAAGGCCCGCCAACTTGCGGCAGTGGCCGATGATGATTTGGTGGGCATCCAGCAGGCGGGAAATCTGCACTGGGACCTCTTCCCTGCCCCGCGGCGGACGCTCGATGCGCGTGGTTTCGGCCACATCGGCAGCCATCGCAATTGAGACGCCACCAAGAAGTTGTATCCGTTCGGCGATCGTGTCGACGATCTCCGATTGTTCTCCATAATGTTTGTCGAACAGGAGATGGAGCTGATAAAAGGTTGGTCCCGCGACTTGCCAATGCGATTTCTTATAGAGATCGCGCAGGGTCATCGTGTCGGCCAGCAACAGGTTGAGTTGTTCGGTCATTTCCAGGCGAACCGGCTCCTCAAGATCGAGAGGCAACATGTGCGAGACGGTGCCATACGCTTGAATTTCTGGAGCACTCTGGTGAAGACGAGGCTGCGCGCTCACCTGGCTTCGCGCGCCGTTTTCAGATTTTGCGTTGAGATCTTTCTTGGCCATAAACAGTGTTCTCCTCGCTGCTTAACAGTCTTAGAACCTTGGCTTCTGTTCGATGCCCAGAACCGGCGGTTGGATGCGGCGGGGCCCTCCGGAAGACAGATTTCAAACCGCAAATCAGGCAGGAAATGGGTGATTAATAAAGCGGCGGGTCGGGGAATATGGGGTATGATCAAGACATGCCCTACATCCTGGAACACCTCACCAGCCTTCGTCAGGAAATCACGGATCTACGGAACATGAACACCCGCTCCGCAGCCAAGACCGCGGACAGCCAGATCGACCAATCGGCGGCGGAGATGCGCGCCAACCGCCTGGTGGAGATCAAGAAGGAGTTGTCGCAGATGCTCAACCGGCCCGATGATCCCGCAGTCTGGTGGGAAAAGGGCGGTCGGCGGAATCGCATCGCTTAACTGGCCAGAATCAGAGTTTCCCCTTTCCAGCTTCGGCATCCAGTAGTCGGTGGATCCGGAAGAAGCTGGAAACGGTCAACGGTATCAGCCTCCACGGGACTTGGTCCCGCTGGGGGTTTTTGTTTGGGCTTGGGGGCTGCGGGTCAGGGCGTGAGGGTTTGAGCGGCGGCGACAAGGGCATCGGCGAGTCCTGCAGATTGGGGCACCCCACCCTGGGCGAGGTCCTTGGTGCCTCCGCCGCGTCCGCCGAGTTTGACTACGGTTTCTTTCAGCAGCGCACCCATGTCGTGGGGCTGGCCGGCGGATTGAGCGAAGACAAGCGCGGGCTGTGGCGACTCGGTGGCGAGGAGCGCGGTCACGGCTGGAGATTGGCGGGTCAGTGTCTGGGCCAGCAGCTTGAGGAAATCGAGGTCGCGGCCGGAGAAAGTGCGCACGACCAGCTTGCGGCCGTGGCGCTCGGGAGTCTCCGCGAACAGGGTTGCGGCTTGCGCCGCGGCTAGTTCTTCCCGCGATTGCTCGCGTTGCTTGCGCAGCGACCTGATCTCGTCGAGAGACTTGCGGGCTTGCTGAGGAACGTCGTAGATCTGCGCGGAAAACAGTGCGGCGGTCTCGGTCAGCGTGTTGAAATCGCGGCGCGCGGTCGAGACGGCGCGCTGGCCGGCAACGAATTCGACGCGGTATCCCTGGCGAACTTTCTCGGCCTTGCGCAGGAAGATTCCACCAATCTGTCCGGTGCGGTTCACGTGCGTGCCGCCGCAGGCGGTGAGATCGAAGTCGCGGATGTCGATGAGCCGCAGTTGGTCGCGCTCGGCAGGGGGAAGTTTGCGCAGGCCGAGCTTCGCGGCTTCCTCGCGCGTGACGAAACGCATGTCTACGCAGCGATTCTCAAGGACGATTTCGTTGGCCAGCCCTTCAGCGGATTCGATTTGGTCCTTACTGAGCGAGGGCGTGTCGAGATCGATGGAGCAGTAATCGTCGGCCATGTGAAAAGAGACGGTGGGCATATTGAAAAGACGCACGAAGGCGGCAGAGAGTACGTGCTGAGCCGAGTGTTGCTGCATGTGATCGCGACGGCGGGCGGGGTCGATTTCGCCATGGACGCGGGTTCCGGGCTGCACCTCTTTGATCGGCGCTTCAAGGTAGTGGATGACTTGACCGTCTTCGGCATCGGCGACTTCCGAGACGCGAAATCTGGCGCCGGGCTCATCGGGAACGATCCAGCCGGTGTCGTGGATCTGGCCCCCGCTCGTGGGGTAGAAAGCCGTGCGATCGAGAATGATTGCCGGGCGCGGGCTTTCGACGATCGAGCGGACTTCGGCGTCAAAGTGGTAGAGGAAGGAGTCGTCGTAGTAGAGGCGCTCAGTCATGACTCATGGATTCAGGCTAGAGCCTAAGAATATGGATCGAACGGATGGTTATCAAGTCATTGTAATCGCTGATGCCCCGCCGCCTTTCGCGTCGCGGGTTCGATGTTATCTTTAGTGGTTGCGCTAGGAAGCATATCCACATGGACGTTCTCCAAAAGCTTTTTGACCAGCATTTCCAGGTTGCGCCCAAGACGTTGCAGCCACTGCAGGGCGAGCTCGGCGGGTCTGGGAGAAAGATCATCCGGCTTTCTACGGACAAACTCAGCGCGATTGGGATTCTGTACGGGGTGCCTGAAGAGAACGTCGCTTTTCTGGAGTTTTCCCGGCATTTTCGCCGGCACGGTCTGCCCGTGCCGGAAATTTATGCGGAAGACTTGAGCCGCGGCGCCTACCTTGAAGAAGACCTGGGGGACACGACGCTTTTCGAGTTTCTCTCGAAGCATCGCGCAGGGGACGCCATCGCTCCGGAAGCGGTGGAAGCGTACCGCAAGGTTGTGGCCGTGTTGCCGCGCTTTCAAATCGAAGCCGGACGCGATTTGAATTACAAGGTGTGTTATCCGCGGGGCAGCTTCGATCGTCAGTCCATCTCTTGGGACCTGAATTATTTCAAATATTACTTTCTCCGGCTCGCCGGCATTTCCTTCAACGAACAGGCGCTCGAAGACGATTTCGACGGTTTGACGAATTTCCTCTTGAGCGCCCGTTGCGACTATTTTCTTTACCGCGATTTCCAATCTCGCAACATCATGCTGCGCGACGGCCAGCCGTTTTTCCTGGATTATCAAGGCGGCCGCAAAGGCGCGCTGCAATATGACATCGCTTCCCTTCTGTACGATGCCAAGGCCGATCTGACGCCGGAACTGCGCCAGCAGTTGCTCGATCTCTACATCGAAAAGATTGGCGGTTTTATCGACCTGGGGCGCGAGGCGTTCCTCGATCATTACTACAGCTACGTTTACGTTCGCATCCTGCAGGCGCTGGGCGCTTACGGCTTTCGCGGTTTTTATGAGCGCAAGGCGCATTTTCTGCAGAGTGTGCCGTATGCGCTGAAGAACCTGCGCTGGCTGCTGCACAACGTGAAGCTGCCGATCGCGCTTCCGACCCTGATGGAGGCGTTCAACAGCATGCTGGCGTCGGAGAAACTGCAGGGCCTGGCCTCCGAGGCGGAGAACCTGATGGTGCGGATTCTAAGCTTTTCCTTTCACCGCGGAATGCCGAAAGACGAAAGCGGACATGGTGGCGGGTTTGTATTCGACGGCCGCAGCCTGCCGAATCCCGGCCGCGAAGAGCGTTTCAAAACGCTCACGGGCAAAGACGCGCCAGTCATCGAATATCTGAATCAGCAGGAGAGCGTGCATCAATTTCTGGCTAGCGTGATGTCGCTGGTGGACGCCAGCGTGAGCGAGTATCAGCGGCGCGGCTTCAAACATTTGATGGTATCGTTTGGCTGCACCGGCGGGCAGCATCGTTCGGTGTATCTGGCGGAACAGTTGGCGAAACGCTTACGCGGCCGGAATGGGGTCGAGGTGGTGGTGCGGCATCGTGAGTTGGAGAATCCCGCCCCATGAAAGCGATGATTCTGGCCGCCGGCTTGGGCACGCGCCTGCGTCCGCTCACCGACAACCGTCCCAAGGCGCTGGTGGAAGTTGCTGGCCGAACCCTGCTCGAAATCACGCTTTCCCGCTTGCGCAAGTTTGGAGTCCGCGAAGTAATCATCAATGTGCATCACTTTGCCGATATGGTCGTCGAGTATCTACGAAAGAAGGACCACTTCGGAATGCGGATTGAAGTCTCGCGCGAGGAAGTGTTGCTCGACACCGGCGGTGGATTGAAAAAAGCGGCCTGGTTCTTTCTGGAGAACCCCAACCATCTGGACCAGCCGTTCTTTCTGCACAATGTTGACGTGATCAGCACCATTGATCTGGGACGCATGTTGCGGTTTCATGCTGAGCACCAGGCCCTCGCCACGCTGGCGGTGCAAGACCGCGCGACTTCGCGATACCTGCTCTTCGATCGAGAGCTTCAACTTTGCGGCCGGCAATCAGGGCGCGATCAGACTCCGGAACTGGTTCGACCGTCCGCGAAGGTCCAAACGCTGGCGTTTTCCGGCATCCACATTATCCTGCCTCGCATTTTTGCGACGATCACGCAAGAAGGTATTTTCTCGATCATTCCTTCCTATTTGCGGCTCGCTGCCCAAGGCGAAAGAATTGTCGCGTTTCGCACCGATGAATATTATTGGCGGGACCTGGGCCGACCGGAGAATTTGGCGCAAGCCGCTCAGGATTTGGAGAACAAACTCTTTTCCTGGTGAACAGGCAGGGCATTGGGGGAGAACTCGGGATGTCTAGGCCGGGGCTGAAACCAGCTCCGCAAATTTGCCGAGGTCAATGTTTCCACCACTGACGACACACACGATCTTGCCCTTCCCGGCTTTGCCACTGAGTCCGGCGGCGACTGCGCAGGCGGCAGCTCCCTCGCAGATCAAGTGATTCCGGGTCGCCACGATCGTCATGGCTCGGCGGGTTTCTTCGAGCGAGACAACGATCGAGCCGGCCAGCAGGCGGCTCGCGAGCGTCCACATACTCGGCAAGACTGACTTGCCGCCGCAGCCGTCCACAAAACTTGTTTTCCAGTCGGGAAACTTCTGGGCTGAACCGTGGATAAAGGACAGGTGAAGCGGTGCCGCGGTCTCCGGTTCAGCGCCGAATACCTTGACCTCCGGCTTCATGGCGGCCATGGCAGACGCGATCCCGCAACTGAGGCCGCCTCCGCCGAAGCCAGCCACAATCGAGTTGACGTCCGGCAAATCTTCCAGGATTTCCAGACCAGCCGTGGCATTGCCCGCAATGAAGTTGTCGTCGTCGAAGGGATGAACAAAGACGCCCTGAAACGCGGGATGCTGGCGTTCGGTCACTGCGGTCCAACATTCATCCATGGATGCCTGACGAATGCCTGCGCCCAATCGCCGGATGGCATCGAGCTTCGCGGCCGGGGCGGTATCCATGACCAGAACCTCGCAGCGGGTCCCGAGGATCCGGGCCGCCAGGGCCACTCCCTGGGCAGCGTTGCCGGCGCTGACGGTCCACACGCCCTTCGCCCTGGCTTCCGGACTGAGCAGCGAGATCGCGTTATAAGCCCCGCGCAGCTTGAACGAACCGATCGGTTGGAACGATTCGAGCTTGAGATAAATTTCGCCGGGAGCGTCCTCGTAATACAAGCGAACCAGTGGTGTCCGGACCGCGGCCTGATAAACGCGCTGGCGAGCCGCCAGAATCGAGTCGAGAGGGATCGTGCGGTCGACGCGGTTATGGGTTGCCGTAGTTGTCATGTTAGAAAGTGGCTAGAATTCTACTACGCTTCCCCGAACCGCTGTTTCGGCCAGGCTCAATCGAACGGCGAAGATTGCGCGCACAACTTTTTCGAGGCCTGACTTTCGTTGACTTGACCAGTTCGCAGATCGTAGGATTCTGCCCGAGTGATCGATCCAACCATTTTCTCATCGCATGGTCTAAAAGATCGGCAGCATCGGAGGATTTGCATGCCACATTCATTTTTCCGTCGTAGAGGCGCTGCGGCGGTTTCGGTGGTGGTATGCATTGCCCTAACCACAACTGTGGTTTCGCAGAATTCACTGGGCCCACAGCCCGTGCCGCTGCCTCCGCCCGTTGTCGCACCGGCTGACACGCCTTATCCCGGCACGATTTCGTTGCTCGTCGATGTCACGAACATCAAGGTTCGCGTGCTGAATGTGCACGAGACGATCCCGATAAAAGGCCGCGACATTACGTTGCTCTACCCGCGGTGGCTCCCCGGAACGCACTCGCCATCGAACCTGGTGGGCGAACTTGCCGGCCTTGCCGTCACGGCAAATGGCAAACGCATCCCCTGGGTGCGCGACCGCGTGGACGTGTACGCATTCCATGTCGAGGCGCCGCAGGATGCAACCACGCTGGACATAGACTTCCAGTACCTGGCCCCGCAGGATCCCAAACGAGGCCGTATTTCCTCGAGGTTCGCCGACGTCACCTGGAACAGCGTGCTTCTCTATCCGGCGGGATACTTCTCGCGGGATATCAAATTCGAGGCCGCGCTCCGTTTGCCCGAGGGGTGGAAATTCGCCAGTGCTCTGGAGGTGAAATCGCAAGACGGCGACCTGGTTCGGTTCAAAGACACAACCTTGAATACGCTGGTGGACTCGCCACTTTATGCGGGCGTCAACTTCAAACGTTTAGACCTGTCCACTGGGCCGGACAATCCGGTGTACCTCGATGTCTTCGCCGACAAACCTGCCGATCTGGAGATCACTCCCGAGGAACTGCAATACCACAGGAACCTTGTGATTGAGGGGCAGAAGCTCTTCCATTCGCATCACTATGATCACTACGATTTCCTCTTTTCTGTCAGCAACATTGTCAGCGGCAAGGGCCTCGAGCACCACCAATCGAGCGAGGACGGTTCTCGTGCCAATTACTTTACAGACTGGGGTGCAGGAGTTGCCGGTCGGGCTCTTCTGGCCCACGAATACGCGCATTCGTGGAACGGCAAGTTCCGCCGGCCGGCTGACTTGTGGACGCCGAACTTCAACGTGCCCATGCGCAACGACCTGCTATGGGTTTATGAAGGCTTGACGGACTATTACGGCAATGTCCTCACAGCGCGTTCCGGAATGCGTACTCCCGAGCAGGCCCGCGATGTATTCGCAGAAATCGCTGCGGCCTTCGAAATCAGCCCGGGACGCAGGTGGCGCTCTTTGGAAGACACTACCACCGCGCCCATTACTTCGTTGCATGGCAGCGCCCAGGATGACTGGCCGAGCTGGCAGCGTGGGTATGACTACTACCCTGAGTCGGACCTCATCTGGCTCGACGCCGACACGAAGATCCGCGAGCTGAGCGGCGGAAACAAGTCCCTTGACGATTTCGCGAGGCTCTTTTTCGGGATTGATAATGGGAGCTACATCACCGTTCCGTATACGTTCGACGATCTCGTGAAAGCGTTGAACACCGTGCAGCCGTACGATTGGGCAGGATTCTTCCGCACACGGGTTTACGAGGTCAGCCCGAACGTTCCGGAGAACGGGTTTACGCAGGGTGGTTATCGCCTCGTGTACAACGATAACGAACCGGAGTGGCTGGAGAAAGCAGAGGCGGTTCATGGAGCGAGCTTCGCTAGCTCACTTGGGTTCTCGCTAAAGCCAGAGGACGGCCCTGATTCACGTGGCAGCCTTGATAGCGTTTGGTGGGACAGTCTGGCCTTCAAGGCTGGCATCACGCCGGATATGCAATTGCAAGCCGTCAACGGTCAGAACTACACTGCCGCGGTCCTGCGCGAAACCATCCTTGCCGCGGAGAGAACGAAGGAACCAATCAATCTCTTACTTAAGCGTGGCGACGAGTTTGTCACAGTCTCTCTGGACTACCACGGTGGAATGCGCTACCCGCACTTGGAGAGAGTCGAGAAAACGTCCGACCGGCTGGATGCGATACTCGCGCCGGCGAAATAGACACCAATCATCGAATTGCGATGAGCGGCCGTACGCTAGTTGGCTTTGCCGTGTTTACAGGCACTAAGCTGAGTGTCGTCCCTTCACTGCGTACAAACAGTTCTTCACCCTCTAGAGAGACACTGACCCACATCCCCACCCTCAGGGTCAAGGGGAGTACGCTAAGTCGCAGTAGCTGAGGGAAAGCTCTGCCTGGTCTTAGGCCCTTTCCCCACAAAACTCCCACTGCTCGTTATCTGATTACAACAGCTAGCTGAAAGTTGACCCTACCTAGGGCGATGCAGAGCGCCACCGGTTCTCTCCTCGAAGCGTTTGGAAATTTCGAAGCCATAAAGCGGCTGCTCATTACCTTGGTCGCGGTTACGGCGACGCTAGGGAGGTTGGGACACTCTTGTGATGGCGGACATTCACGAGGCGTTCTTGGCCCGGGAGCGTGCTCTGATCTCGTGGCGCTTCCTGCGAGTCGATTGAGAGGCGGATTGAAGATAGCTTTGCCCGCATTCCATTGACCCGCCCTCACCTCCCGCCCTACTATGGTGACTTTATGGTCGGGGAAATCATCTCGCACTACCGCATCGTCGAGAAGCTGGGCAGCGGCGGGATGGGCGTGGTCTATAAGGCTGAGGACGTAAAGCTGCATCGCTTTGTCGCCTTGAAGTTCCTGCCTGACCAGATTTCTAAAGACGCACAAGCTCTAGCCCGCTTCCAACGCGAGGCTCGGGCGGCTTCAGCGCTAAATCACCCGAACATTTGCACTATCTATGAGATTGATGACCAACACGGCGACGCGTTTATCGCGATGGAGTTTCTGGCCGGCCTAACCTTGAAGCACCGTATTGCGGGCCGGCCGACGGAAATCGAGTTGATTCTGCCATTGGCTATCGAGATCGCCGATGCGCTCGATGCGGCTCATGCGGAAGGCATCGTCCACCGGGACATCAAACCTGCCAACATCTTTGTGACCAAGCGTGGGCACGCCAAGGTACTGGATTTCGGGCTGGCGAAAGTGATGGTTACGGCCAGTTCGTCGAGTAACCTTGCGTCTCTTAACACGCAGACGATTTCGGACGCGGATCATCTCACCAGTCCCGGTTCTACGCTCGGCACCGTCGCGTATATGTCGCCGGAGCAGGCACGGGCAAAGGAACTGGATGCGCGGAGCGACCTGTTCTCCTTTGGAGCTGTTCTCTATGAGATGGCCACCGGGCAGTTACCCTTCCGTGGGGACAGTACGGCAACCATCTTCGATTCGATCCTGAACCGTGCTCCAGTTGCCCCCGTGCGACTGAATCCCGATGTTCCCGCCGAACTGGAACGCATCATCAGCCGGGCTTTGGAGAAAGATCGGGAACTGCGGTATCAGCACGCCTCCGAGATGCGTTCCGAGTTGCAACGGCTGAAGCGGGATATAGAGACCGGACGTGCCATCGATGCGGGTTCCGGCACAGTGGCAGTCGCACAAGAAAGCGGCTCTCAGCTCGCGCAACCGCGGTTGCCAGCATCCGGTTCGTCCCCCGCGTTCTCTCCATCTTCGTCGTCGAGCACAGTCAAGGTCCCCAATATTGCAGTAGCGGGCCGAAGACTTTGGAAGATTCTGGCTTCCGCCGCCCTGATATTGGTTGCTGCAGTCGCAGGAGCGTTCTACTTCCGTTCGCACCAGGCTGCGCACCGCCTCACCGAGAAAGACACCATCGTTCTCACCGATTTTTCCAACAGCACCGGCGATGCAATTTTCGACGGCACGCTGAAGACTGCGCTCACGGTTTCACTGCGGCAATCGCCTTTCCTGAATGTGCTTTCCGACAGTCAAGTAGCGAACACCTTGCAAGAGATGACCCGTCCGGCGGGCACGAAACTCACGCCGGGACTAGCCCGCGAACTTTGCCAGCGCGCGGGCAGCCAGGCCTACATTGACGGAGCGATCGTCAGTTTGGGGAGCACGTATGTTCTGGAATTGAAGGCGGTAAATTGCCGGAGCGGAGACATGCTGGCCGAGGAGCAGGTGACGGCGGCGTCCAAAGAGAAGGTGCTGGACGCGCTGGGCGAGGCGGCATCCAAGCTGCGTGGTGAACTGGGCGAATCGCTGGCTACGGTACAGAAGTTCGATGTTCCGCTGGCAGAGGCCACCACGTCATCGCTCGACGCTTTGAAAGCGTACAGCCTAAATCAGCCTGAGCGGGCCATCCAGCTTGATCCGAATTTCGCCATGGGCTACTGGCGAGTGGGCGACATCTACGTTGCTCTCGGTGAACAAGGGCGGGCCAGCGAGTACTACACCAAGGCGTTCCAGTTGCGGGATCATACCAGTGAACGGGAAAGGCTGTCGATCACCGCCGGCTACTATCGGTTCGTAACCGGGGAACTGGACAAAGCGCTCCAGATCTATCAGGAGGAAGCTGCACGCTACCCCCGGGAACCGTACGATGCTTTGGGCGGGGTGTACGCCGAACAGGGGCAGTATGACAAAGCCACGGAGGTCACCCGCCAAACCCTGTCCCTCGCGCCGGGTTTTGTAGATTTGTACTCTGATCTCGCCAACTACGGTCTTGCCTTGCAGCGCTTCGACCAAACAAGGCAGATCATTCACGAGGCGCAGGCGCGAAAATTGGACGATGCGATATCTCACAATGCTCTCTATGCTCTTGCCTTTCTCGGGGCGGACTCCGCCGCGATGGCGGAACAGCAAAGCTGGTTCGCGGGCAAGCCCGAGTACGAGAACGTTGGGCTCGCGCTCGCATCCGACACCGAGGCGTATGCGGGTCATCTGGGCAAGGCGCGGGAACTGACCCGGCGGGCTGTGGACTCGGCCATTCGGGCTAGCAGTAAGGAAAATGGGGCAATATGGCAGGCGATTGCCGCTCAGCGGGAGGCTGCTTACGGCAATGCCACAGAATCCCGGCAGGCAGCGGCAGCGGCTTTGAAGCTTGCCCCCGGCAGTCAGGGAGCCGAGGCCGAAGCAGCGCTTGCCTTTGCCATGGCGGGCGATACGGCACATGCCGAATCCTGGGCGCAAGACTTAGGGAAACGCTTTCCGCTGGATACCCAGATGCAGTCGCTTTGGCTGCCGACGATTCGGGCAGAATTGGCGCTGGGCAAGAAGAATCCGAGCGCTGCCCTGACCGCCCTACAAGCTGCTTCCCTTATCGAGTTGGGGCAGATTATGTTCGCTATCAACACTTCCTGCCTGTATCACACCTATGTACGCGGGGAGGCATACCTGACGGCCGGACAGGCTAGCGCTGCCGCCGCCGAGTTTCAGAAACTTCTCGACCACAGCGGCATCGTTTGGAACTGCTGGACCGGCACTTTGGCGCATCTGGGAGTGGCTCGCGCCAACGCCTTGCAGTCGACAACCTCGGCGGGGGCCGATGCTGATGCCGCGCGCGTCCGGGCACTTGCCGCCTACAAAGACTTCCTCACCCTCTGGAAAGACGCCGACCTCGATATCCCCATCCTGAAGGAAGCCAAGGCCGAGTACGCGAAACTGCAGTGAGCGGAATAGAGGAACTAAGCTGCCGGGGCTAAGGTTTTGTTGGCATTAGTATGGGCCGATGATGCCAGCAATAGAGCGGTCGGCTGGCGGTTTCGCAGCATCCTTCGTGTCCAGCACATCGAGATATTTCAGGCCAGAGCCGGTGTTGAACAGCACCACCGTGTCGCCAGCACCGAAGAAACCGCGGGCTAGCAGTTTCTGGTAGGCGACAAGCGATGCAGCGCCCTCGGGAGCGGCGAAGATGCCTTCGACCTTCGCCCAGTGCCGAGTAGCTTCGAGAATCTCGGCGTCGGTGGCAGCGAGCGCGAGGCCCCCGCTTTTTTTCAGGATGTCGAGGATCAAGTAGTCGCCGTAAGGTTTCGGCACGCGCAAGCCGGAGGCGAGAGTGGAGGCGTGCGGCCACATTTCGGAAGTGGCCCGACCTTCATCCCATGCTTTAACAATGGGGGCGCATCCCGCAGATTGCACGCTGATCATCTTCGGGCGCTCGGGACCAATGAGGCCCAGTTGCTCCATCTCGTCGAACGCCTTCCACATCCCCAGCAGGCCGACGCCGCCGCCGGTGGGATAGATGATGCCCTGCGGCAGTTTCCACCCGAGTTGTTCGGCGACCTCATAGCCCATGGTCTTTTTGCCCTCGACGCGGTAAGGCTCTTTGGTGGTGGAGACGTCGAACCATCCTTGCTTCGACCATGCGGGTTTTTCCTTCAGTTCGGCGACTTTGCGAGCGCAGTCGGAGATGAGGCCATCGACCAGCGTGACGTGCGCGCCATAGTAGTGGCACTCGATGCGGTTGGCCATGGGAACATCTTTGGGCATGAAGATGTGGGCTTCGAGGTTGGCGGCGGCGGCGTAGGCGGCAAGGGCTCCGGCGGCGTTTCCGGCGGATGGAATGGCAAGCTTCTTCAGTCCAAAATGCCGGGCCATGGTAACGGCGGCGGAGAGTCCGCGAGCTTTGAACGAACCGGTGGGATTCAGGCCTTCGTCTTTGATCAAGACGCTCGTGAATTCGCGGCTGCGCAGCATGGGAGTGAATCCTTCGCCGAGCGAGACCGGCGTGGCTTCGGGAAGCACGGCGTCGTAACGCCACATCGTGGGAGCGAGCGGCAGCAGCGATGCCGGCGAGAAGCTTTTTTTTATGCTCGGAAGATCGTAGCGCGCGTAGAGAATGCCGCCATCGTTGGGGCAAACGGTTTGGGGACGGGCGGCGGGGAAATGTTCGCCGCAGCGCGTGCATTCCAGGTGAGTGAGGCGCGACACGCAGAAAGTTTATCAGGCGTAAGGGTGCAATGGCGGGGATGAAGCCAGAGATTGCCCCTAAGTGTTCGACAAGCTATTCACGCGTCAGAGGAGTTCGCACAAACACGACCGCCACATCGTCGCCGTAGATCGGCTGCCAGCCCGGGGTTTCGACCAGAATGTTGGCCAAGGCAGAATTCTTGGGAATGACCGCACAGTGAGCCTGATGCTGCTGAAGAAAATCTCCCCAGCCCGGTTCCACGCGCATCATCTTTAAATACGATTTTACAAACTCCTCGCCGTAAAAATCGTGGCGGTCGTCGACCACCATTCGCACCCGCGGATAAAGCCGGTAAATCAAATACCCGCCCCAATAGTCGGGACTCACCAGTGGCCCCTGTACATCCTGCTTCTCCAGATAATCCACCGCGTAGACCGGAAACCGCTTCGCGTCAAAGTGGGCGTCCATCAGCGGCCTCGCGCCGAGCTTGCCGCCCTGCGCTGCGATCCAACCGGTCAGCACGATTGCCGCGATCGGCCAAAGATGGCCCGACAGGCTCAACTCGATCACCTTCATTCGCTGAAGGAATGATGTGGAGGCCAGCCTGCGCCATCGAACCAAGGTTTGTCGATCGGCAAGCCTCTCCATCCCATCCGACAACCAGGGCCCAATCACCAGAATTAACAGCAGTGATGAAACGGGAATGTTGCGGGAGGCGTACAGTCCCGAATACACCGCGAATAAGATCACCAGGCTCTGGCTCGCGCTGGCCTTGCGTCTTTTCGCCGCCGAGGCCACCAGGGTCAGCAGCAAAACTGCCGCGAAACACTTCTGCGCCACATAGTGAAAATTCGGAGATTGAAACTCGTCAATGTGATCCATCAGAAAACGATTCGAAAGATAGCGGTAAATATGAACCTGTAACCGAAAGCCGTAAGGATTCACCAAGGTCGCGGCCGCGCTCACGACGCCGGTGAAAGTCAGTGCCCAGGCGCGCCGTCCTGCCCTGATCTTCTGCAAGACATCTTCGAACCGATCTCCCTTCAGACTGAACCACTGCCACACCGCGCCCAACCAGTAAATCGCGAGCAGCGCAAAACCAACCAGAAATCCGCCATGGACATTGACCCACACCACCATCAGCAGCGGCAACAGCCACAACTGCCAACTGCGCTGAGAAGCGGAGGAAGCCAAATGAGAGCCGGCACAGCCTTTCTCCGCCGACTCCAGAATCCAAAACCACGCCACCGTGAACCACCAGCTGACCACATGCGGCCGCGCCAGAACATGAATCATGGCCCCCGACTCCGCCAGCAGCACCAGGACTAACGCCACCAAAACATTCGTGCCCCGCCGCAGCAGCAGCCGGAACGTCCAGGCGAACAACCCAGCGATCATCAAAGCCGTAAACAGTACCACACCGTTCAGCCCTGCCGCACTGTCCAGCCAACCTACGACCACGTCGTACAGCCATTCCCAGGCAAACCAGGGCTGGCCCGTGACCGAGGATGTCATCGGCGAAAACGGATCGGCGCGGGGAATCTCATGCGTCGCCAGAATCAGTTGCCCGGTGCGAATATGCCAGCCAATTCCGGCATCGCCCAACAAGCGCACCGACAGAGGGGTGAACGCCAGCAGACTCAACAGCACCACGAAAAGCAAATCACCGGCCGACGGGACAAGCCATCGCACCCACGCCGGATGCGAGCCCGCAGCCGAACTTCTGGAGTCGATTGCCATCGCGCTGAATCTTATAGAGTGGGAGCCTGATCGGCAAGAGAATGAACGGCAAGACGGCACATCCAGCAGCACATCGCGTCGTG
>Ga0182015_10001440_pt1 | contig 31397 bp, 23 predicted proteins | sample 712P3MmetaG_FD_120478 | JGI IMG/M metagenome (GOLD analysis project Ga0182015, IMG submission 120478) | Permafrost microbial communities from Stordalen Mire, Sweden - 712P3M metaG | ecosystem: Environmental > Terrestrial > Soil > Wetlands > Permafrost | place: Sweden: Stordalen | collected... | reverse complement strand
GAGTGGCAAGCAGACCGCTTTCCTGCACCGCAGATACGGCTCCCGAACTGCCGGCCGCGCCAGGCCGAGAATCCGTTTCGCGTTTCAATCGCTTCAGGTCGGTCCGCATGTCAGCGGCGTGCTGGTACCGCAGATCGCGATCTTTCTCGAGAGCCTTGTTAATAATGTCGTCCAGCTTTGGCGGAAGGTCGGGGTTCAGACGAATTGCGGGAATTGGATCACTGGCCAGAATTTCATGACAAATCACGCCCGAGCTTTCCCCGCGAAAGGGCAAAACTCCAGCTGCCATCTCGTAGAGCACAGCGCCGAAGGAAAACAAATCGCTGCGTGCGTCGAGTTCTTTCGCTCGCACCTGCTCCGGAGACATATAAGCGACGGTGCCGAGCGTAGAGCCGGGACTGGTCAGGTGTTCGTCGCTTGCCGCGGTCGCCTGTAATGTTGCGCCCGCGGTTTCGAGCGCTCTGCTGACTGCCGGCATCACTTTCGCCAGCCCGAAGTCGAGAATTTTGGCGTGGCCGCGCTTGGTGAGAAAAATGTTGGCGGGTTTAATGTCGCGGTGCACGATGCTTTCCGCGTGGGCAGCATCCAGCGCGTCAGCAATCTCGATCGCAACGCTAAGCAGAACTTCGTTCTCCATGGGCTTGCCAGCGATGCGATGCTTGAGCGTCACGCCATCAAGAAACTCCATGACGATAAAAGGGCGGCCACCCTGCTGCCCGATCTCGTAAATAGTGCAGATATTGGGATGGTTCAGAGCCGAAGCTGCCTGCGCTTCCCGCTGAAACCGAGCCAGGGCTTGAGCGTTCTCGGCGAAATCATCAGGCAGAAACTTCAAAGCTACGAACCGATGTAGGCTCAGGTCCTCAGCCTTGTAGACAACGCCCATGCCCCCGCCGCCCAATTTTTCGACAATGCGGTAATGCGAGATGGTCTGCCCGATCAATAGAGGATGCCCGCCTTTTATAGTTGCATCATCTTACGGAGCGTCACTCAGCGAGTCAACGAAACCTTTTGAGGCGTAGGGTAGTCGCTCATCCCCATCCATTTATTGCCATTTATTTATTGCTTTCTTGCCGGGCAGCGGATTCGCTGATAACGTTTGTCTCCGCGGGCCGGGCCACCCATCGCAGCGGACTGTTTCAGAACCCCAATTGTGAGAAGGCATATGAATGTTCGCCCGGACAAACCAAACCAAGCCTGTGACTGAGTACTCCGGGGAAGGAGCCAGGAACATTTTTGTCAGGCTAATATTCTTTTCTGGTTGTTGAGATTCCCCAATGGCGCTGCTGCGCACACCAGGCGCTATCTTGTGGTGGTCAACGCGTCGGGAGAAAAGACGGCTGGCCTCAGGACTAACATAGAGGCACCTACTTTTCTCGTCGCGGCCTGCGGACTGCTAATGCAGCCGCTGTCCGACTGCCAAAGTTCAAGCTTGCAGGAGAAAACCTGACGGCAGGTAAAACGCCGATACCAGTAATCGGAATCGATTGAGGGCTACCGGGAGCGCTATCGATGGCGCTGACCGCGCTTCGATTTCACACCTTGGACGCGGTGCCACTTTGGATGAAATTGCTCGACACCAGCTGTGGCGTGATTCACTCGAATAAGCGAATCGAGTCGGCCCACTTCTTGCCTCACAGCGGAGTTCGTTTCCCGAAAAACCCCTGCAGCAACTGCCCCTATGTCGGGCTTTGTCTCGGAAAACCGCAGACGTCCGAAACCCGTCTCGTTCGACGTCCAGGAGCAGAGAACCTTGGTTAGGTTGACGAGCTTGCTTACTAGGAATCCGCCAGTGTTGCCAAAGCTCAACCATCGCCGGGCGTTCTTCGTTCTCACGAAGATCGACGAGATTCTGTCTTAGGAAAAGAAGCACGAGCGGAACGTGACGCGCGTTTCGTTGAACTCGGGCGCTATCTGTGCGAAGTGCGAGCGGGGCAGTACTGGCGTGTTGAACAACTGGCCACGTTCGACGATTTTCTCGCACGACGATTCCCGGAATCGAGAAGAAAAGCCTATTACCTAATGTCGATCCACGAGCACTTACCGCCGCAGTTCCACCGAGAACTGAAGCGAGTCGGATGGACCAAGGGGGTCGAGCTGGCAAAATTGGCACGCAGGGACGGGCAGCACTTCGATTGTGCAACCTGGTTGCACAAAGCACGCGAGATGCCCAAGGAAGAGTTCAAACATGAGGTAGAAAAAGAGCTGACTGGGATAGATTGCGAGCCGACTGAAATCATCTACTTCAAGTTCTACAGGAGCCAGATCCCGGTAATCGAGCAAGCGATTGAAACGGCAAGCCTGATGCTGGGAACCGATAAATCCAGAGGATACTGCTTAGAGATGATCTGTGCTGACTTCCTCGCGGGAGCCAACCTGGACTCCGGCAACTCGAATGTGCTTTTGTTCTGGATCTTGCGGTTATTCAAATTCCTGACGGACGAGGAAAAACAAGCGTTTGCTGATCAAGCAATCGAGAAAGCGTCATGAATGGTCCACCGAAGCTCGCTCCTCTGCGCTTGAATCCAGACGCATACAACCAGCTTCGCAACCAAGTACTCTGCCGCGACGGCTGGAGATGCCAATCGTGCGGCACCATGTCCAATCTCGAAGTTCATCACCAACGATTTCGTAGCCAATCCGGTCCCGATTCCGAGGAGAATCTTATAACCTTATGCGCGACATGCCATGCCGCCATCCATCGATGAAAAATAACGCTTGATATCCGCTCACGTACTGGCGTTTGGTCAAACAAGGCCCCGAGTATCTTCTATGAAATTGCGTATCCCGAAACGCGAGGAATCATTCGCTCGCTGAGAGGTCGTCTTTCGGCCCAACTTTCTACATCTTTGGTCGAAGAATTTCCTTTAGAGCCAATTGGATTCTCGTCCTCAGCCGCATGCAAAGCGGGTGACTCGATTTGATAACAAAGCCGTCGGCCAGTCCAGGAGGAACGCGAAAGTGCTTCCTCAACTCGTGACTTTCGTTTCGCAGATAGAACCTATTTATCCCATCAAACCATACGAAGAGGTAGCCGGCATCCACGAGCGTGGATTCCCACGAATCCCACGCCGGCAGCCCGGTATCGGGATGCACTGCTTCAACTAATACCAGGATCGGACGATAAGTCTTCCAATCGAGGCTTTCGATAACCTGCTTCTCAGAACCTTCCACATCAATCTTTATGAAAGAGATAAGCCTGCTGGGACAATACCGCTCACAAATCGTCTGCAAGGTCACTACGGGTACTTTGTATCGGTGCGAAGAAAAATCACATCGCTTAGCGCGCGCCACGGCATTTTCTCCCAACGAGGACAACCCGGTCCCGGGCACTTCGACAAAATCCAAGTCTTCGCTACGACTTCCAATTGCAACGTCCAGATTTATGTCACGCCCGCGGCGCCTTTTCAGAAGTTCGGCATAAGATTTGGAGGGCTCAATATTGATTCCCGTCCAGCCCATCTCGTAAAAGTGCTTCGTGACCGAATGCAGATCAGGGTGCCAGGCTCCAATATCAATGTAGAAACCATCTACGACAGAGCCGAAAACGCGGTGAAGCATTACATCCTCGAAATTTTGCGCATAGCTCACGAACATGATGCTGTTCTCAATCCCTTAAGTTCTGTTCCGATGCCAAAATGCCAACTGGAAAAGCCACTGGACAAAGCCAAAATTCGAGGCTTCGCCGCCACCCTAAATACCAGGGTCGCGTTCGAGCAGCCTCAACAGAGAATTCTCGCTTGTGTCATCTGGCTAAACAACCACGACCTGATGTAGGGCGAGATCAATGCTGCAGCCGCGGTTGCGCAAACGAGCAACCCAACCAGTATGCAAATTGTCAAGGGCCCGGACATCGAATCAGTGATCAAGACTTTGCCGACGACCGCGATTGGGAGGATGGCCACCAGTGGCAGACCAGCTTCAGAGTACCAGCGCCATGTTCCTGCCTTCAACAACCGACGATGAGTGAGTGGAACTCCGATCGCGACGTAAATTGTATTCAACGCGGGCCATACACATGCGGCTCCCACTGGACCGTAGTGCTTCGCCAAGAGCCAAATCGCAGGGATGCCGATGCTCACCAAGAAAATGTTGATGCGGAGCCACATGCTGGTCCAACCGTAAGCCAACTGCAGAGCGTAAGGCGGATTGCAGAGGCCATTCAAGGCTGAACCTATCACCAGAAGAGACATGATTGGTCCGGCACTTCGTGCAACCTCCGCATTCCTGCTCCACAACAGCAGAATTTCAGAGGAGAACAGCGCCAATATAGTCGCCATCGGAAAAATCAACACCGCCATCAGTTGGGTGGAACGATAGTAAAGAAGTCTCAGCGCGGGTTCGTCCGTTGCTGCCAACGCCGAAAAGCGAGGAAAGATCGTATTGAAGACCGAGGTCACTATCATCGACAAACCGGCTCCGAACATGCTTGCGAGCGAGTAGTAGCCAAGTATTTTGAGGCTGAACAATTTACTCACAACCAACTTGTCTGATTGTGTAAGAATCAAAGCGCAGACCGTGATGCCTGTTATTCCCGCCGCAAAGCGTCCGATACTTCGCAGCCGGACAAAGTCGAAGCGTGAAGCGCGAGTTGCAGGAGCCAAACTTCTCCAAAGAAATACGGCAAGCAGAATTGTTTTAACTGCATTCACCGCCACGAGCCATATGAAAAACGCTTGAATTGTTGGGGAAACGGCGTAGAGAACTAGAAGTGCCCCCACACTTGACACCGAAGATAAAATAATGGACAGGCCGTTATACAGAACCTGACGGCCAAGACCCATCAATCCGCCCTGGTAGAAGCTGGCCGGCCATTGAAAAGTGGCCAAAAAGCCCATTAATACCACAGTGCGCTGAACGTCGCGAGTCGAAAGGCTCCCCCCCTTGATCCAGTGCGTTGCGATGACTGGTGCCGCAGCAACTATAGCTGCACCGATGGCGACTCCGATCAGCCAGTAGCTCGTCTCGAGAGTGCGCACAAGGTCGCGAGCTTCAGCTGATTTTTCCGGCTGTACCGAGTATCGCGCCATCTCCCGGTTCATCGTCGGGCTCAGACCAAAATCCAGTATTTGAAAAATGGCCTGTAACATCAGATAAAAGCCGATGAGTCCGAATGCTTCAATTCCCAAAAACCTCAAGTAAAGTGGAACAAATGCAAACTGCAGGACGGTCGACCAGCCGACCCCGGCGAAATTCGCTACCAAGTCCCACTTGAATCGGGATTTCAATTTGATTTTCCGAAAGATATTCCTTCACTGACACAGTCGCACCGTAACCGGCCTGGACCGTTAGTGGCTTCTTTCGAGGGATGCGTCGCGCTTGACCACGTAAGGCACGGTGCACGAAACCGCACCATGTAAAAATGCGCGGCGGGTTGCGGCAGATCCTCGTCACCCCTGCTATACGTTTCTGCATTTCGTCTGCGCGGTTGATTGGAGCAGCTTTGCGTCAGCATCGAGCATCGACCATCGAGTTTTGCTCTCGGTCAGCGAGCCATGCGCTTCGGTTTATTGGGATCGCCTTGAAAGTCAATTTCATTGGACGAAAATATTGCTGATCGATCTCGACGTATTTTCCCCGACCGCATCTACTTATTTCGGACTCTCTTGGCCTGAGATTACCCAAATAGGGGCTATACTGCAAACCCAACGAAAACGCTGCCGTTGGCAAGCCTGATCTTTGGGGCTATGAAAGGGCAGGTCACCGACACGATGTGAGCCGCCGTCTTCGCCAGCAACTACTGTTTTTGTCCTGGTTTCCGCCCATCGGTGCCACCTACTGCACGACCAGTGTGACTTCGACAATGTGCGTTAACTTGGCTGAGCCGGAGGTGAACGTGCCACTCACCGAAACGGTGTAGGTCCCCGGCGGCGTTCCGTTCCCACTACTGCCCCCTCCACCGCCACACGATGAGATCCCAGCTCCCACTGCAGACAAGCAGATCAACGCCACAACACGCAGTAGCCGAGGGCGCCATTGGCTGCCATCAGATTTCCCCAGCACCACCAACCCCACACTCAAGGGAACTAGCCAAAGTGCCAGGAGACCGGACCGCAAAGCACTCCCAGGATAAATGAGCCTTGCGGATGTACCTGAAGTCACGACCGCGACGTTCGCTGTAGCGTTGCTGGATCCATTCAGGGTGACCGAACTCGGAGTAAATGCGCAAGTGGACTGTGGAGGAGTTCCGCTGCAACTTAGCGTCACAGTCTCGCTGAACCCATTGAGCGGAGATAGCGTCAGAGTGTAATTGCCGGCTTGGCCCGGCGTCACGGTTGTAGTGCCTGGCGCCATGGCGAGGGAGAAATCCTGGCTGGTTCCAGTGAGTGCGATTGCCTGCGGACTGCCCAGCGCGTTGTCTGTAATCTGCACGTTGGCCGTGCGCGTTCCTCCTCCCGTGGGACTAAATGTTACGCGGACCTGGCAAGTGGCGTTGACTGCAAGCATAGAACCGCAATTGTTGGTCTGGGTGAAGTCGCTCGCGTCAGCTCCAGAGATGGCAATCGAGGCAATCTTCAAGCCAGCATCGCCGATGTTGGTTAGGGTCGTGACCTGCGGCGAGCTGTTCGTCCCTATCAGCTGCGGTGTAGGAAAGTTCAGTGACGAGGGGCTGCTTTGCACGACAGGGGCCACAATCTGTAGTAGAAGCGTCAGTTCATGGCCTGAAGTGGAACCGTTAACAAAGTCAAGCCTGCCATCCCCGTTGAAATCTCCAACCGCCAGAATTTCAGATCCTCCGGGGAGATAGAATGGTGCTTGAAAAGTGCCGTCCCCGTTTCCCAGAACCATGATGCCCATATTTTCCAGGGTGTTTGGGGTTCCGCCAGCGCCAAGGTCTAATTTGCCGTCATCATTGAAATCGCCTACAACAAGCTGCGAAGGCGTGAAGGTAGATGTAAGGGTGTTAGTCGAGCTTGTGCACATGCCGTTGCCATCCCCGAATGTAACGGCAAAACCCTGATTAGGAGGAAGAGAATAATCGAAAGCAATATCTTGTTTTCCATCGCCATTGAAGTCAGCGGCAAAGAAAGACGCGGTGTCATCCTGAGTATTACACGTGCCAGTCAAGTGGAAGGTTCCGTCGCCGTTACCTTGGAAAATAGTAGCACCCCCGCCGCGAGGATCCGAAGCATCGAGAACAGCCAAATCAAGCACGCCTGCGCCATGAAAATCGGCAGTCAGCAGGCCAGCGAAGCTTTGGCCTACTGGAAGTTCACTCGGGAAGGGCGTCAACGGCTGAAAAGTGCCGTCCCCGTTGCCAAGCATCACGAGCACGTCTGTGTACTCGTTTTCCAGTCCGGCAAGATCCAGCTTCCCGTCGCCGTTGAAGTCCCCAGCAACTATCGGGAATAGATTGGCTGGCAGACTGACGGGAGATTGGAAGGTTCCGTCGCCGTTGCCCAGCAGAATGCTAGAAAAAACATTGGAAGACACCACCAAGTCTAGTTTGCCATCTCCATTAAAGTCGCCGGTTACGATTTGAGGTCCCTGGCCACCGTTGTTGTTGGGGAGAATATAGTTCACGGGTGCCTGAAAAGTTCCATCCCCATTACCTAAGACGATTGAGACCAGCAGATTATTTTGACTATCGAAAGTATTGATCGCAATATCGAGTTTCCCGTCGTTATTGAAATCGGCGACTATCGGATTAGATAATTCGCCGTTGACGAACGGCGGACTGGGCGCACTCACCACTACGGTAGGTGCGGGACTGGCAATCTGAAAGTAAGCCACATTCGAAATGCCACCGCCAGGCGTTGGATTGGCCACGGTGATCCAAGCGGTGTGCGGAGAGGCTATGTCGGATGCTGCGACGGTCGCCGTGACCTGCGCTTTGCTGACAAAAGTTGTTGCCAGTGGAATCCCGCTCCAATTCACGACAGAACTCGAAGTAAAGCCAGCACCGTTCATCGTGAGAGTGAACCCTGATCCGCCAGGAGCAACGCTCATCGGTACCAGCGGCTGATCGATGAATGGAACAGGATTTGATTGTCCCAAGGCGATCGTGGTCGCTAAAATTGCCCAAATACAAGCGAGTTTAACCGTGCTACTCACTGCACCACCAAGGTCGTCTTCGCAATATGGGTCAAATTAACTCCTCCAGAAGTGAATGTGCCCGTCACCGACACTACGTAAGTTCCAGCCGGCGTTCCACTTCCGCCTCCGTTACTCCCGCCTCCACCGCCGCAGGACGTTATCCCAACTCCTAGCGCAAACAAGCAGACCAAAACCACAACACGCAGTATCCGGCTGCGACCTCGGCCACCGTCGGGGCTCCGCAGCACCACCAATCCAAGACTCAAAGGGACTAACCCAAGCGCAAAGAGGCCGGCCCCCGAGCCACTCCCCGGATAGCTGAGCGCTGCAGATGTACCTGAAGTGACGACAGCGATGTTGGCAGTAGCATTGCTTGATCCGTTCAAAGTCACCGAACTTGGATTGAGGGTACAAGTGGATTGTGGAGGAGCTCCGCTGCAACTAAGCGTCACAGTCTGGCTGAAACCGCTAAGCGGAGATACCGTCACCGTATAATTTCCAGCTTGGCCTGGCGTTACCGTCATGCTGCCTGGCGCCACCGCGACCGAGAAATCCTGGCCGATACCTGTGACCGCAACTGTTTGAGGGCTGTCAGGTGCGTTATCCGAAACGTTCAACGAGGCTGCTTGGCTTCCCGCCGATTGGGGAATGGATGTCACCTTAATCTGACAAGACGCATTCACGGCGAGCGCGGATGGGCAGTTATTGGTTTGCGTGAATCCCGCAGCACTAGTCCCGCTAAGAGTGATTCCGGACAGGGTTAGGGCCGCAGTCCCTCGGTTCGTCAACGTTACCGCCTGAGGCGAGCTACTGGTTCCCGGCGCCTGCGGGGCAAAATTCAGGCTGGCCGGAGAAAGTACGACCGTGGTACTGGTATTAATGAGGACACCCACCACAGAAATGCCGCAGGTAGCGCCGCACCTGTTTGTGGCAATTAGATCGGGCCTGCCATCCCCGTTCACATCCGCCGCGGCTACCGAGATCGGGAGTGAACCAGCGAAGCAGAAGCCTACCGCCGGCTGGAAGGTTCCATCTCCGTTGCCGAGGAGCACAGCCACCGTCGAGCCGGTTAAACAGCTGCCCAATTGATCGGTGACCACTACGTCAAGCTTACCGTCCGCATTCACATCAGCAACCGCAAGTCCGGCGGTGCTGATGCCTCCGGCGTCATAGAGAACTGGCGGTTGGAAAGTTCCATCGCCATTCCCCAGTAGCACGCCCACAGCACCATTTAACAAGTCATGATCGCCAGTCCCTTGGTTGGAAACAAGTACATCGAGTTTGCCATCGCCGTTGACGTCCGCAACCGCAACCGACATAGGCTGGTCCGCTCCCGAGCTGTAGTTCACTGCTGGCTGCAACGTCCCGTCCCCGTTGCCCAATAGCACGCCCACCTCGCCGGGATAGCAGCCAAAACTGGGCCCTGAACATTGACCCACAATCACGTCCGGTTTTCCGTCTCCATTCAGGTCGGCCACTGCAATCGAGATAGGTGCGTACCCGCCGGAGTCGATTGCGTGCGCGGACTGGAATGTTCCATCACCATTGCCTAATAGGACCGCGACCGAGCCGTGGCCATCTGTCGAACAGTTAGTGCAGTTGGACACGACCAAGTCAGGCTTGCCATCGCCGTTCATATCGGCGACTGCAACCGACTCGGCCCCGATTCCGCCCGAGTCGTAGGCTACCGCCGCCTGGAAAGTCCCGTCGCCATTTCCCAACAGCACGCTTACGGTGCCGTTCGCGCAACTGCTGGTATTTGCGCAGAGATTCGCCACGAGCAGGTCAGGTTTGCCATCCCCGTTTACGTCGGCGACTGCGACCCAAGTAGCGAACGCTCCACCCGAGTCATACACCACAGCTGACTTGAAAGTACCGTCACCGTTACCCAGCAGCACACCCACCGAGCCCTCGTCGGCGTTAGAAAGGCAGGTGCCGCTGTTGGGGGGGCAGGAGTTCGCGACGACCAAATCGGGCTTGCCATCGCCATTCACATCTGCCACCGTGGTCAAAACCGCGTTTTCTCCGCCCGAGCTGTAATCGACCGCGTTAGCAAAGCTCAATCCCGACGTTTGCGACGTCGCGTGCTGGCGCGCACTGGCCTTGGACGCTCTCGTCCCGCGCTGGCCAGAAGCCAAATCTCGCACAGACCGACCATCGACTGGCAGCAATCCAAGCTCGTTGGTGAAAGATACAGAATTAGATTGAGCTAGAGTGAGCGCGCTGACGAATATCAGACAGTAACCAGAGTGGAGTCTCATTCGATCTCCGTACCTACCGACCTTCACTGTGCTATAAGAGTAATCCGCGTCGGTCGGCTGGTTCTTCGGACGGTAGCCATAACAGTATCGGGTCGTTTGCAAACCCCTGCGTTTGCGCTCCAGGGAACGCAAAACGCATCCAAGTATACAGCCCCGATAACCCTAGCGAAACTTAAAAGTTGCGCCTCCGATAAAACAATCCGCGAGGACCTAGGCATGAACAACTCTGCGATAAGCGTAAGCATCGGAGCAAGGTTCAGATAATGCGTTTACTAGAAACTCCAATGATTCGATGCACCCGTGCTTATCCCGCTCAATCGCATTCTTCCGTGTTAAGCTCAGTAGTCGCGCGAGGTTTCCTGCTAGATTGTGTAAATTTAGTAGTTCCGGCACCTGGCCATACCCCCAAGCACTGCACTCGTGACAGGCCCTCTCCCTTTTTGGGGAATGTATTGTTGGCGCGCACCATTACCGTTCTTGAAAAAGGGCAGCTTTTGTGCCATAAAGCATAATGATGCAAGATATCGTCGACCCTTCTTTTTGAAATAACTTTGTTTTTTCTATCGCTTCAGTTTTATCGATGAATAGCTGGTGCGTGCAGCAGTTTTGAGAATTTAGACAAAGATTTGTTTAAGGTGCCGATGAAACATTTTTTGACCGTTCTCGTGACCGTGATATTTATGGGATGTGTTGCTGTTGCACAGAACGATGACTTAGGTGCACAAATTGCTGCCGCCGACGCAGCTTTGGGTGCGCGCCCAGGAGAGATAGCTGTTACGACGTCAGGAACTATCAGCGAAGGGAAAGTGTCTCTGTCGGTTTGGCACGATCTGGTATGCAAGAAAGGGACAACAATCTTTCTAAGAGCTGGTTCTTACATCTATCAAAATAGTCACACCAGCATTAAGAACTGCATAATCGAAGCTACGTCGACGCCTATCTTGGGAGAAGTTCAATCCGTCAATACCGAGAATGTCGTACTAGACTCGGTAACTTTTGTCGGCGGTGGTTATTTAGTGTACTGGGTTGGTGTGAACGACTTTCTCATCTCTGACAACCAAGTTGTAAGCATTACGGCTGTCGTGCCTACCACGCAAGTAGTGCTATCCGGATTTTACCTGGACAAATGCAGTCACGGACAAGTGAACAACCTAACAGTTAATGATCTTGTATTTCCCACTGGGGCAAATAGTCAAGACGCCAATTCGTCATCTATAGGACCATGCAGCCAGTGCAGCAGTACCGGCATCTTTGTTCTGAACCGTTCGAGCGACGTTACGATCAACAACCCGATGATTTTGGATGTGGACGCGAGTTACGTCCTAAGTGGGGCCGGTGTTATTGTAATAGCTGGTTCTAAACACATTACTGTCAATGGTGGGATCATCACTGGCAATGCGAATATGGACGGGATCCTCAGCCAGTCGTATTCAAGTAATCTAAGGTCCTCTTACCTTCACATCACCGGTGTTGACTCCTCGTATAATGGTGGGCAGGGACGGAATGTTAACGCTCCGCTCGGACTTGGCGACGGTCTTGACATTATCAACACCAGGCATGTCTATATTTCGCATTGCATTCTCAATGGAAATGGCAGCCTGCATGACGAGCAACCCGGAATATGGCTGTTCGTTGACGATGACGTTTTAGTAGCCGACTCCGACATCAGCGATGGCTCGATGGCAGGAATCGCTGCCGCTGGAAGCCCACATGTACGTCTCCTACGAGATTCGATAAATCGCAACCAAGCCACGGGCGTCTATACGGAGTATCAAGGCGGTACGGCAACTAACCTTGGATCTGCAGTCACCTTCGTTAGTGGCTTCTCCGGTGGCTTTGGCGTGGCATGGGCCCCGGGCACGCCGTTCACGCTTGACGGTATGATTTACCCCATCGCTTCGGTGAGCGATTCAGCGCATCTTACCTTGGCGACGTCTCCAGCCGACCATTCGTCCCCTGTCGCTTGGGGTGTAGAGACCACACAGGACATCCGCGATACCGTTATCGATGATAACGGGCAGGGTAAATTTGGAGGGCAGATTCAGGTTGGTATCAGCTGGGCGGATGGCACGAGCGGCATAATTTCTGGTGTCACGGCCACCGACACCGGGTCCGGCACGCAACTCTATGGTCTTGAGCTTCAGAACACTGCCACCGCAACTGTTTATAACGACAATTTCGCCGGTAATGTGGACGGCCCGATTTTCGCTTCATCACAGTCTGTTTCGCCGCCCAGCATTTCGTTTCCCAATCAGGTCGTAGGAACCACAAGTCCGCCGCAAACTGTGACCCTGACGGCAGGAGCTATCGTTATCCAGAACTTGGTTATTCAAACCAGCGGGGATTTCTCGCAGACCAATGACTGTGGTACCGGACTCGCGGCTTTTGCGGCGTGCCAAATCCAGGTGACCTTCACACCGACGAACACGGGTACGCGAAACGGAACACTTACCATTACCGATGCTGCCCCCAACAGTCCGCAAACGGTTTCGCTGACAGGCACCGGCCTTTCCGGACAGATTGTCTCAGTTTGGCCAGCTAACCTGTCTTTTCCCAATCAAAGCGTATCGACTACGAGTCCGGCTCAAACCGTCACCCTTACTGCAGGAGCTGTGGCGATACAGAATCTGGTGATTCAAGTTAGCGGCGATTTCTCCGAGACCAACAACTGCGGTATTGGACTGGCGGCTACTGCGAGCTGTCAAATCCAGTTGACCTTCACGCCCACGACAGCGGGAATGCTAAATGGGACGCTCACTATAACCGATAGTGCCTCAAACAGTCCGCAGACGGTTCCACTGACCGGCACTGGCGTCTCTTACGGATTGAATCTCCGTGTCGCAACCGGGGGTTCCAACAGCATGACAATCGCTGCTGGCTCCACTGCCCATTATTCACTTTCCATTGGGGGATCCGGGATTAGTGGTGTAGCTTCTTTGAGTTGCACTGGTGCACCAAACGGCGCGACGTGCAACGTGCCCGCCGCCCAAACCTTGAGCAGTGCCCAGCCGACGCTATTCACTGTGAATGTCACGACGACGGCACCGAGTATGGGCACACTTCACCTGCGGAACTCTCCTTGGTTGTTGTCGCTGGCAATGATGGGGTGGGTGGTTCTGCCAGCAGAAGCAGTGACAAGGCGGCGGAAGCGCAGTCAAATAATCTTGCTGCCGGCAATTCTCTTGCTGCTGTTTCTGTGTTCCTGCGGTGGAAGGAGTATCAGTGGAGGGATTGATGCTGAAAGTACGCCAGCCGGGGCATACAAGCTTACAGTCACCGCTAAGGTTGGAAGTACAAGCGAGCAAATACCGCTCACGCTCGAAGTGCTGTGAACTGATTGTTTACTCCTCGTCTGCCGGTGGCAGAGGAGTATCTGTACTACGCTCACTTTGGGCCTTGCCTCAGGGATTTGCGTATCACATGCCAGATTCGAAGAAGCGCATTTCGATCAATCGCTGCCAACGAGTTCGACTCCCGCTTTAACCGGATCTTTACGAGCGATCAGAAACATTGTGTCGTATATGTGGACCTTGAATACTTTCAAGAACGCAAGACATGAATAATAGTACGTCTCAGCCTTGAGCCGGCGAATGCCCTTGACCAAATAGCAGGGATCAAGCGTTTCTCGAATAATTGAAAATCCAACTTGCCGTAGCAGGCGGCGTAGCACAGCCGGAGTAAAATGCGACAAGTGGACTTCACCCGACTCAGGGCCCAAGCTTATACGCGGTAAGCCGAATTTTCCTAGCTCATGTGGTTTCGTAATTCCCGCTCTGATTAGTATTCCTTTAACAAAATTGCGAAGAGAGGCTACTTCGTTGGGCACGGCGATCGCGAGGATGCCCTGCTCGGAGAGTAATGAATAACATTTCTCCAATGTGACTCTTGGATCAGGCACATGCTCCAAGACGTGAAAAAGAGTAATATTATCAAACGCCTTGTGTGTTGGGAGATTCTCGAGCGTGCCTCGAAAAAGATTCAGATCGTATTTTCTCTTCGCGATTTCGATGGCTTTACTCGATACCTCAGTCCCATAAACTTCGGTATAAGAATTCCGGGCCACTGCGAGGAATTGGCCTATTCCCGTTCCGACGTCCAGTAGAGAGCCCCCCTTTTTTGTCGATTGCAATTTATCCATTCTTCCCTTCCATATCCGGTTCCGTTCTTCAAGTTCGCTCAGCCAGGAATCGTACTGGGTCGGGCGAGAATAAAATCGGATCAACTCTTCCTGCGTCGGCCTGGGGTTATCGAAGATGTACCCGCAATCACAGCAGCGCGCGATGTTGCAGTCAGGGTCGACTACATTAAGAACGGCACTCCCACAGACGTTGCACTTTTCGATAACTTCAGTGTTCATAGGGGCTGAAAAAACGTTTGGCGCCAATTATACGTGCCTCCATTCTAACAATGAATAATCTCGATTGTCCGCACCACCGCTAGCGAGCACACGCCGGACGCTCTCACCTGTACGCCCGGCCGCACGGATATCGCGTCTGTTGGCCGCTGCTATCCGCGCCTTCCGCAGTCTGGTATACTTTGGGAAATAGTTTGAAATTTTACTCGAAACTTGAACGAATGGTAGCTCCGCACTCTAAGGCGAGCCGATGACAGGAATGCTAGAAAACACGGTTGGATTACGTCGAACGGGATTGAGCCGGGGAAGAAGTTAGGTGCAGAAGGACTTCCGTAGTCCTATTGCGGTTTAATCTCTCTTGGGCATACACCAAAGCTAATGCAGCCAACTTCCCTAATCTGGAAAATGCTCGAATTCTATGGGACTCGAATCAACCATCGCGGAAAATGGCGCGTTCACCCCTTCTTGCGTTCTGTCGTAGGTGCGAATTCAGACTGCGATTTGGAAGTCACACGTCAGGGCCTCCGCTGGTGTCTAAATCCGTCCGATTTTGTGCAGTCCCATCTGTATTGGACTGCGGAGTACGAGTCTTGGGATGTACTTCAGCTTTCTCGCTTGGTGCATCCTGGGTGTGTAGTCTTCGACGTCGGAGCGAATTTTGGTTATTACTCTATCAGCCTTGCTTCGGCGATGCAGGGAAATGGTAGGGTTTATGCCTTCGAACCGTGCCAGACCACCTTTCGGCGCTTGCAAACCAACATAGCATTAAACCATCTCGAATCGATCGTCGAGTCCGTCCCGTGCGGGCTTTCTGAAGAATCGGGCGTGGCGTATCTCGATGGGGTAAACGGTAACTCAGGTGCGACAACACTATCGGCGCAGGCAAAGGGAGAGGCCATTGAGCTCGATACTCTCGATCACTTCTGTGAGGCCAACAAGGTTCACAGGGTTGACGTCATCAAAATAGATGTCGAAGGCAGCGAACTTCGAGTCATCGAAGGTGGCAGGGCGACGCTCTGTCGCCATCGACCAACTATTATGGTTGAGTTCAATTCGTCTGCGTTAGGGGCGGCCGGAATAGCGGATGTTCAACTCGAGGACGCATTGCGATCTCTGGGGTATGAACTTTTTGCGACAAAACGCGAACAACTACTTCCCTTTCACTTCGACCCACAGACGCCCACACTTAGGAACGTGTTTTGCATCCCTGCGAGTCGGCAAATGAGCAATAAACGGTCGGCATAAGAAAATCCCTCAGCCACTCATGGTGTACTTCGTTACGAATGCGGCGGTTAAAGGCTGGACGAGGCGGGAACAAAAGTCCATCGCGTGCCGGCGCGCTCATCGCCATCAATGAAAGGATCATTGACGATGACTTGGGCCCCTTGCGTTTCAAAGGCGAAGGCCATTTCCTGCACGCCTTCCCCTGTCAGAGCACTGCGTACCGAAGTTTGATTGTCGGATTCACAGTAAAGAAGAAGAAAACCTCCGCCGCCAGCTCCCGTTATTTTGCCGCCCACAGCACCATGTCGCCGAGCAGTTTGATAGAGGTGATCGATTCGCGAGTTGGAGATCTTCGCCGACACTCTCTTCTTTGCCAGCCAAGCTTCGTCCAGTAGCATGCCAAAAGCACTAAGGTCGCTTCTTTCCAGTGCCTCACGCATGCGATCAGCGAGCGAACGGACTTCATGCAGCGCTTGCACCGCGACGCTCCGGTTATCGCGAGTGGACTTTTCTTGCTCCTCCAGGATGGTCCACGAATTGTGGGCCGAACCTGTAAAGAACAACATCAGGTTGCTTTGCAGTTCCTGCATAAGTCCCGTCTCTATCTTCACAGGGTCCACCCGAGTCGAGCCGTCACACGCAAAAGTTATGAAATTCAATCCGCCGAAGGCACAAGCGTACTCGTCCTGCTTACCAACGTGCCGTCCCAATGTGTGTCTTGCGATGTGAAAGGCTCGATCAGCTAAGTCATATTGGGAAACCGGATGATCCAGGTATGTGGTAAGCGTTTTCAATATACCGACGCAAACGCTTGCAGAGGAGCCTAACCCTGTCCCCGGTGGGATCTCGGACGCCAGAAATATATCTACGGAAATGTCAGACGATACGTCCTTCAGAACAGCAAGCGGGATTTCAAGTCCGCTACCTTCGACCTTCATGTTGGCAATATCTTGCCAAGTTTCAAAGACACGCAGATCCGAGGAGATGACTTGGACCCGGCCGTCCGCGCGCTTGCCCAGAATGGTGTAAAAGTATTTGTTAATAGCGGTGCTGAGAACTGCACCACCGAACTGCTCATAGTACGCGGGCAGGTCGGTACCGCCGCCAGCAAAGCTAATCCGCACTGGGCTGCGACCGATGAGCATGCTGCAATGCCTCCTCGACAGATGAGAACCTGAAATCCGCGATTTTCTTGTTCACCGGCGCTGCAGGATCCGCTAAACCCAACTTGGGATAGTGAAACATCCGCATCACCAAAGTCCACAATGTCTGAAGCAACAAGGATAAATCCGCGAGCGGCGACGGGTTGAGTAAGTATTGCAAATCAAAGCGGGTTTTTTCTTCCGACGAATGTTGCTCACGCAAGCCGTGTACCTGCGCCAACCCTGTCATACCAGGTTTTACGCTCAAGCGTTGCTGTTGCCAGTCGGAGTAATGGCGCACCCGCTCCGGTGATTCGGGACGAGGTCCAACCAGAGACATATCTCCGCCGAGGACATTGAGTAATTGCGGCAACTCTGTGATGCTCAGCTGTTGCAAAAATCGTTCGAAGCGGGTTTTATTGCCGGCATTGCGATCTACATTGAGACGCAACATTGCAAACGGCTTACCATTCTTACCGGAACGCGTTTCCCATCGAAACCCTTGTCCTTTCCTCCAGCGCAGCACGCCGGCAACCGACAGAAGAACGGGAACTGCTACCAGCGAAAGCAATAAGCTCACTGCTAGATCCACCATGCGCTTCCACTGAAAAAACAGAGTGGAGGTCGAGGCGTCGCGAAGGCGCAACAGAGGCATTCCACCAAGATCGAGTAGGTCCGGTTTACTGAGGTACAATTCGTATGGCTGAGGCACCAAGCTCACATTGATCGCTTGCTCTCGACATCGAGCTACCAGGTTAAGCAATTCCGGCCAAGACGGCTTTTGCAATGCCAAGATCAACTCGTCGACCTGCTGGTTGCGCAGTAAGTCTACCACTTTCAGTGTGAATAGCGGCGCGGAGTTGTGCGCTATCGTGCGGGGCAGACCGAGATTACCGGACGCATCCTGCGGATACAAAAATCCCACTACTTTGCACAGCATTTCCGGATGACGTTCTATATTTGTCGCAAGCTCTCGGGCTACTTGTCCGTTGCCGACGATGACGACGCGACCGACCTTTCCACGCCTGTGACGTGCGCGAAGAAACAGGCGTGCTCCATATCTTATTGCAATGAAACCTAGCAGGAGCAAAATCCCGAAATATCCTAAAGCCAGCCGCGAAACGTATCGCCGACTAAGATAGCTGGCGGCCAGCAAGACAGTCATCAAGAAAAAAACTCCCAAAAACAATGCCGAGACCATGGCAGAGAAGCGCCAGCCACCACGGAAACCGTCCAACTTCATCTTGTTACAAAGCAATGCCCAGAGGAACCACGCCGCAAACAAAAACGGCAGCATGTCGTGCAGAAAGACCTTTTGCGCGGCGCCCCAATAAATTCCGTACCGGAGAATATCGGCGCACAAAAAAGCTATCGCTACCCACAAAAGATCTGTCGCCAGAATCCATAGCAGGAAGCGGTTTTTCTTCATGCATTCACCTTCCTAAACATCATAGATCATTAATGGAAGCTTGCGCATCAACCACAACGCAGTTTCAATTCGGCAATTGTGTTGGCCTATTTAAAGCTGAAAGAAAAACGCACCCGGTTCCCGACGACTGGTATAAACACACTGCAAATACGACAGCTGTCTTAAATTTCCTCGATTCCGATTGATCGCTAACCCGTAATTCCTCTAAATGTGTGTTTTTCCCGCTTGAGTCATGCATTGAGAACGCCAGTAGTCCAGCATATCTTCTACAGTCTTCTCCAAAGGAATTTGGCGGTGCCAGCCTGTTTCGGCCTGGAGTTTGCCCGGGTCGCCATACACCTCGGCGATTTCACCTTTTCGAATCTTATTTGGGTCGACCTCGATTTTAGCGTCGATTCCCGATATTGCTTGAAACACTTTGATAATGTCAGAGAGAAGGACCGCGACGCCCGAACAGACGTTGTACACTTCAGATGTTCGACCCTTCTCAAGTAGCATTCTGTAGGCACGTACCACGTCCTGAACGTCACTAAAGTCACGTCTTACCCCAATATTTCCGAGGTTAAGCTTCGGCGGCCGCAATCCCAATTCAATCTCGGCGAACTGCTTCGCGATGGAGGGCAACACGAAGGTTGGTGACTGTCCCACCCCGGTATGGTTGAAAGACCTGGCTGTGACAATTCCGCCTGGCGCACGACCTCGATATTGGAATGTTAGGAGCTCAGCCATCGCCTTGCTCGCAGCGTAAGGATTGTCAGGCCCTAGGGCACTCTGTTCCGTCAACATTCCACATGCGGGAGCGTACACTTGAGATGTACTGATATTCAGTACCCTCGGAGGTTCCGGCAAAGCCATTGCGGCGTCAAACAGGTTCTGCGCACCGAAGACGTTGACTTCATATGTTAATCGAGTCTGCATCCACGAGACGTTAACCGCCGTAATGCCGGCCAAATGGTAAATCTGGTGCGGATTCACTTCGCGCACTAGCGAGCGAACCCTCTCAGCATCCCGGATGTCTACCCTGTGATATCGGACGCCTGGTTCGCGGATGGAACCGCCGCCGGTGGCGAGCACGGAAATCTGCATATCTTGCGATTTGAGGGACCGGACGAGGTGTGCGCCGACAAATCCTGTTCCGCCAGTTATTAGAATACGCAAGGCTTACCGTGCGTTAACTTAGCCATGTGAAATTTACAAGTCAATCGGGTCGGGAAGATAGCGCTTTAGGAGTGGTTCTAGATATAAGGTCGACATCACTATCGACCATCATTTCGACCATCCGTTCAAAACTGATGTGAGGTTCCCATCCGAATTGTTTGTGTGCCTTCGAATAATCTCCACGAAGATGATAAACGTCGGCTGGGCGCAGAAAATCCTCGCCCACTTCCACATAGTCACGGTAATTTAGTCCGACGTGGTTGAAGGCAAGTTCGAGCAGATGCTTCACGCTATGCGAGGTACCCGTCGCAATCACATAGTCGTCCGGTGTATGCTGCTGGAGCATCAGCCACATACCGCGGACGTAATCACCTGCGAAGCCCCAATCGCGTTCCGCGTCCAGATTACCCATCGGAAGCTTAGTTTGAAGTCCTAACTTGATGCGGGCGACGTTGTAGCTTACTTTTCTAGTTACGAACTCAATTCCACGGCGCGGCGACTCGTGGTTGAACAAAATGCCCGAGCACGCGAATAGACCGTAACTCTCTCGAGCATTTACTGTGATCCAGTGACCATACAATTTGGCCACTCCATACGGGCTGCGTGGGTAAAACCTGGTCGATTCATTTTGTGGAGATTCCTCCACCATGCCGAACATTTCGCTTGAAGAGGCTTGATAGAACCGGATTGCAGGGTTTACCACGCGAATGGCCTCGATCATACGAGTAACGCCAAGCGCGGTGAACTCGCCGGTTAGCACTGGTTGAGTCCAGGATGTCGGGACGAATGACTGTGCTGCGAGATTGTAGACCTCGTCAGGTTCAGCCTTCTGCAGAGCCGTAATCAATGAACTCTGGTCGAGAAGGTCTCCGGGAATGAGTTCGACCTTTTCCTGAAGATGGTTGATTCGCTCAAAGTTGATAGTACTGCTGCGTCTTACCAGCCCGTATACACGGTAGTTCTTTTCCAACAAGAACTCAGCCAGGTACGAGCCGTCCTGACCTGTTATTCCGGTTATGAGTGCTTTACGTTGCATTTATCAGCGTTCTTTCTTGGGTTCCAAATTTTAGCACAGCGTCGTTTTGCAAACCCAAGGACGCATGACCATCAGTTACCGCGTGCCGCCAGCCAGATCTTGGTCATCAATACAAATGAAGCAAATCCGGGACTGTCGGCAACTTGCATCACTAATGGATGGTGCTCTTCCTCGGACTGTCTTGTATCCCTCCTGCCAGATTGCCGCTCACCAAGTTACTGTCAGCCACGATGCGCGCTTGATTTTCGACGCGGATTCCGTACGTCTGGGTTTTGCGCCTTTGAGTGTCGGCCGCGTGTAACCCCGTTACGTGACCCGTAAGTTCGCCCGACGCGCCGCCGGCGAAATACACTCCCTCTCTTTGGCCAGCATTTCGATCCGGGGGCAAACCGGCGCTCAGTTGGCCATTATCCAGGGCTTCTCCGCCAGTAATGTCCACGTAACTGTCGACGCTGTAAGGATATTTCCCAGTCGCACCAGCGAAATCCGCCGTTAGCCTCAATTTGCTTGGAGATAAGAACGATGAAATCGTATACACCCTTCCTCCTATAGCGATTTTCGTCCGCGCCGGCCACACCGCCGAAAATGTGACGTTAGGACCCGCCGGTGCCCAATCTATGATTGGCGATTGGTTTGTCGCACTGACTCCGCCAAGTGCGGGCATTACCAGTATTCCGACGCCACCGTTATGATTTACTTGTGATTCGCTGATCGTGACTGCCGGCGAACCGTCGACTTTGATTCCTTCAACACCGTTATCGCTTACGATGCACTTGCTAATGGTGACATCACTCGAATTGCTAACCTCGATTCCGGGCTGGTGATTGCTCGGGGACTTGCCGTTGTTGCTCGCAGTGACTCCGACGAGTCGCACGCTTTTAGAGTTAAATATGTCGAAGCCTTCACCGTTGTTCGTATTCTTGCCGTGCCCGGGGGAATTGTTGTGACCCGTGCTGACTGTGCCGTTAATTTCGATATCGCTCGAAGGCGCTCTTTCAATTGACTCGGTAAGCACTCCATCACAATTGTTGAGCCCACTGATTACGCCGCCATGCACCGTGGAATTGCTCGAGGCCGTGAAAGTAAGCGCGCCGCAACCAGGTACAGTTGATGCTTCGACGCCCTGAATTATAGGATTCTCCACATTGATGAAACTACTTTGTTTAATCCCAATCAGGCGAATGCCTGAATTGCCAGCGGGCACGATAAAACCGGAGATCCGCGGTGAAACAATCTGACCGTGAGCGGAAGAGCCAATAAGAATCGGTGATGCGCCTTTTGCGGTAATCGAGAGATGGCGAGTGTTCTTTATGGTGAAATTCGAGACCGTGTTGTACAGGATGTGATATCCGCCGCCCGTGAAAGTGACGGATTCGACCTGGATGTTTGAGGTTCCTTGCGAAAAAACCTCCGTTCCGCTTACTGTTTGCGTGGAGGCGAGTGTGCAGCCACTAATCCGTGTATTGCTCTCCTGGGTGATCTTTGCCCGGGAATTCGACAGCGTCAATGTGACTTGATTATCTACGCAGACCAAGTCGTGATTCTGCGACAAAATGATCGGCTCAGAAAGTTCACCAGACTTGCCGACTCGGATTTCTCCCTTACCTGAACCCAAGGCTAAGTTAGCAGCACCGATCTTTGCCCCCATATCACTACCGGGCTGTTGATCAGCGACGATTACCCGACTCTGAGTGGGCTGAGTTTGTCCGCCGCCCGCAGCATTCGCGGGGACATTGTGCGGGTCCCTCGGGCCGATTCCATATGAAGCCTGCGGCTCAACGATGGTTACACGCAGGAACAATGCAACAAGAATCAATCTACCGATATGTTTAACTTTCATTCTTACTGATTACGATTTGCGCGATGGAATTTGAATATGGGAAATGAGAGCACAGCGTCTATTGGTTCATCGAGCGCTATTGGATCACTCTGTCGACTGTGGGGAGCGGCAGAACGGTCGTAGACCACTCTGCTACTATTAAGACTCAACGCAAGTTCTTATGTAATCTGTCGCAGTGTAGCCGAGGCCGCGACCTTATTTCTGCCACGACACCCCGGGATAGAGACTTGGTATGCGAAATCCGCGATAGGCGTTTTCACCGGTAAGATTCAGCTGCCATACGGTCTGTGGATTGTCCGTGTGGGTGACCTCCATAATCTGCGAAGCAGGTTGGACAAATGGCGTAGTCATATCAAATTCGATGTTTCCATTTGGCAACGTCTCGATGCTGCCGCCCCACCACGAATAAAAACCTGGTAGATCCTGCCAGAGCAGGTTCGCGGTTTTGGCATCTTCATCCACTTGGAAGATAGTGGCGCGGCTATAACAGGTAGCTGTACATGCGGTGCCGTCTGGAGCGATCCGATAATTTCCGTTGTCCCAGACGTCCAAGATCATTTGGGAGCCATTCGTGCTGATCAGGTTTGGATAATGCTGTGCGTAAAACCAGTCGCTGGGGTCGCCTCCTGCAAGCGCGAAGTCACCGTCCTCACCCAATCGCCACAATATGTCTCCCGAGCCAGTACCATTCTCATAGTCGATTTTAAGGATCCAGCTTTGGTGCCGCATTGAAAGCAGGAGGTTGCCATCTGGTGTGTAAACGATGGCATTGCTGTGAGTCCAGTCAGGTAAACCCTGAAGGTGGCGATTGATGTCCAAGCCATGATCGAAGCCTGACCAAGCCCATGCCACATTTCCGTTAAGATCGATATCAATCAGAGCATCCCCAAGTACATTGGTGACTCCTGGGTAGCCCGGCAAATCCGTGAATTCCTTGGTGGTGTTGGCCAAAATGATCCAATGACCGTTGGGTAGAACCGCGACATCATGGTGAAAGTCAGTTACGGTAAACGAGTATTGAGCCTGTAGCGTTGGGTTCAACTGTGTACCAGTGATATCGCGAATGATGTTGCCGACCAGATCGATTTCCCGTAAATCACCTACGTTTATTATGTAATGACCATTTTGCATCGGTTTTAACGGCGTTGGAGAACCTGCGGTAGGGCCTGGGTTGTAATACCAAATGATATTGCCCTGAAGGTCGGTGGCAAATGCCCGCAACATGTTGTTTGGGCCGACTAAATTGAACAATTCAACGCCAGGCGATGGCGTAAGACTCGGGTTGGGACGGGTCACCGTGATCCCTGGTGCTAACAGTCCGCCCTTGGCACCTGGAAGGGAACCCGTTGTAAACGTGCGGTCCGCGTCGACCCAACTGCCGCCATCCCATTGGACGTGCGCTCGCATATGATATGTCGAATTCGCAGTCATGCCCGCTACCAAAATATTGACAGTCTGGCCCCACGCACTTGTGGCCGGGGTCGCCGAAGTTAGGCGACCGTAAGTATTGTCTGGGCCAAACTCCACCCAGGCAGTGGATTGTGGGTAGGAAGTGACAATACTGTATTGGGCTACTAGCGGGTGCGATGTGTTGGCTATGGCCGCAGTGGGGTTCGGTATCGTGCTGCCAGAACCGCAGCCTAACGACGCGATAAAGGGAAGAATACTTACAGATAGACAAAGCCACAGCCCAGCGCGCGGATTATTCAAGGTGCCCCCCCCAACTTTCAGGGCAGTAGATTACCGGCTACTGCCTCGAACATCACCAGCCAGAAAATGCCCATGCTGAAACACGCGATTGCACCCAGCTAGCGGCGCGTTTCAATAGGTCTTCCGAGAAGCTCAAAATGTACGCCGGATTTTAGCCCAGGACAGCAAATAGGGCAAGTGGTTTTACAATTGTAATTCACTAGTAACCGCTGCACTGTTCAGCCAGCATTGCCGCTTACTAAAGCCGCTTCATAGCGAATTGCTTTTCTCATTCGGTCAATCCAAAAGTCATTGGTGAGTTTCTGATGCGCGCCCGTTTTGTCGGTGAAATACGCAAGCCATTTTGTTAAAGCGTCCGAGGTGATATCGTCCCAGCTCTCGATTTTAACGACCGGCAAATCCTCAAAAAGTGAATCGAGAGAAGACGAGGGCACGATCACAATATGACCAAGGGCAAGCGCCTCCCAAGTCCTATGGCAGTCCAGGCCCATTCCGTGCGGGCTCAGCACGAAAGCGAACTGACCTCTCAGTTGCCACATTTCATTCCGTGGAATTGGACCAGACTGGCAGAAAACCAATTGGTTGCGACGCACCTTCCGCGCGACTTGCCTCCGACTTTCGTGAAACTTCGTGCCTTTGAGCGGATGATAACGACGGTAGTGGCGAAGGCCAAGACCCTGTTGCCAGGCAAAATCGACATAAACCTTTGGAATACGATTGGCGAGCCGAGGAAGGCGTTTAGAGATTGAGATGAGCGTTTGTTCTTGTTGCGCGGGGGAAGCCACGCCTTCACCCCAAATAGGTCTTTCGCATAGCATGTGGAAGTCGATTCCGATCGGGATCGGAGATATCTTTTCAGATGTAATCGACCCGTCGTAGTTTTGGGTATACCAGTGCACAACATTTCGGGAAGCCAGGATTGATCGAGCCTCCGACATGATCTCGGAGGGCACACAGCTGTCAGAGTCGCCAGTTACCAGTACAAACCTGGTGTTCACGAGCGGGAGAATCTGTCTCGCAAAAGACCTCAGCCACGAAAGTCTCACCCATACAAGTTCACCATCCCGGATGTTGCTGTGTACCCAAGGATCGGCGATCAGGTCGTCTGGGATTTTCGAGGAAGTTAGCGCTCCCGCCAGCGTGGGAACTGCGGAGTAATTCCCTTCTGCGAACTCATCCGGGAACCTTCGGTCACAGCGCGCCGCCAGACCCTTATTCCAGATCAGTTCGACGTTTTCTGCTAACGCTGGCCTACTCATGGAATTTCTGTGCATCTCTGCGAGTCACCGTGCCGGCACCCACCGCGACCAAGGCAGAAAATCTAATCTAAAGCCGCGTTCAGAATGTGTTTCACTTCGCTGAGTTTCAGCAGCCGGGCCGCACCCAAGACCTGTCAGTACGGTAGAATGAGTTTGCCGCAACCAGGGAAAGGTTTAGAACTCGCCTATTGCATTCGCAAGGTGCGGCAACTCTTCCTTACGATCCATCAGTAGGTCTCTTAGTGGCTTTCAGCAGAAAGGAAGTCCAAAATGACCCCAATGCCATCGCAACCAAGTTGCGAACCTGGCAACGGAAGGTGCCGCACTTGGCTTGCGCGAATTGGACTTGATAGCCTGCTTTTCGAAAGAACACCTGGATGTCTCGCGCGTTACTGCAGTAGACGGAGTCGTAATCGCCGCCGCCGTCTGCGCGTTCAAGGTCGGCCTCGCGCGGCACAAACAGGGGCTCCCGTGAAAGCATCTTCGTCAGGCTCAAACGAGCGGATCTACAAAAAAAAGCTGCGGCTTCACGGTAGGAACTATAAAAGGGCGGCCGGAACTGGCGGTGCAATATCATCTCTGGCAGATCACGAAGCGGCAACACCGGCGACAAGAGGTTGGGGCTCATCAACACAATTCGCCCCAAAGGTTTTGTGATTCGGTCCATTTCGCGCAACACCGCCTCAACCGGCCACACGGGTTCTATGAACTCCATCGCACAGACAACATCAAAACTGTGATCCGAAAATGGCAACCGCGAAGCGTCTGAGGTTACGAATAAGACCTTCGCATCAGTTGAGCTGCCCTGGGAATGCATGAACAATTCGCTAAGGTCAATGCCTACCACGCCGCGGTCACGTTGCATAATCGCGCGAGTGGATTCACCTGTACCGCAACCCACATCGAGAATACGATCATCAGGTGAACTGCAAGCGCAAACAACGTCCACAAATTGCTCGAAATATGCAGGACCCTTCGCTTCTAGGTGCGTTCGGTAGCCTTCAGAGCTCTTATAATAATCGTGCAGTCTGTTCAAGGCATCCGAATTTGGACTAGCGTCCAGCATCACGGTACGGCGTTTTTGTGACCTCATAGTAGTATTAAGAAGACCATTGCATGTATTGCGGATAACACTGATTGTGGTGATCACGTATCCCGATAAACTCTTAGGTCCGAGCGGTTAATTATTGAACGAATGAAAACGCTAAGAGTTGCCTGGGATAATTGTCTTGCCGGACAGGACAAGGCGGGAACTGGCATGTATGCTGCCCGCCTGCTGGAACAGTTCGTCCACGAGGCAGAACTGCAGATGGATGTGCTGAATGGATGGAACCATGTGCGGCGAGTAGGCTTTGCGACTTCGGCTCGCCGCGCTGCCGCGAATATATTCTGGACACAAATTCGTTTGCCCATCCTTCTGCGGAAACGCCCCGCGCACCTGCTGCATGCGCCCGCCTTCGTCGCACCGGTCGCTTGCCCATGCCCGGTGGTCACTACTATCCACGATATAACCTATCTGCTGTACCCGTCGCACTTCTCACGCTGGTGGACGACATACTTGAAGTTAGTGATGCCGCCCGCGGTGAGATCTGCAGCTGCCATTATTTGCGGATCTGAAAACTCAAAACGTGACATCGTGAAGGCGTATCGGATCCCCAGCGAAAAGGTTCGCGTAATTCCATACGGTGTAGACCATGAACGGTTTCACCCCGGCGCAGCCTTGGATCGTAACTGGGCGCAAGGGCTGGGTATACGCGATAGCTATGTTCTTCACGTCGGCACTTTCTCATATCGGAAGAACATTCCGACTCTGCTCCGTGCGGTCGCTCATCTGCGCACAAAGGGAAAGTGGGGAAACCGTCAACTGGTACTGGCAGGGTCACAGAATCTTTCGATGAAGGGAGGACACGAAGTGCTTACGACCATTCGCGAACTGGACCTAAGCAATAGCGTCGTGTTGACTGGGCATACACCCGATGAGCACGTCCCCGGTTTGTACGCTCGTGCCAGCATGCTGGTGGTGCCTTCTTTGTATGAAGGTTTTGGTTTCCCGGTGCTGGAAGCGATGGCTACAGGAACTCCAGTCATCTGCAGCGACACATCCAGTCTTCCTGAAGTTGCCGGCGATGCCGCTATATTTTTCTCGCCCGAGGACGAGCACGCTTTGGCTAATGCCATTGAAGATCTGATCCAGAACCCTTCGACGGGGGAGCAACTCCGTCGCAAAGGCATCGACAGAGCCCGTCATTTCACTTGGCAACGCGTCGCGCAGCAAACCATAGCGATCTACCGAGAAGTTGCAAGGTCTTGATTACTCACGGACGCGTCACAGGGGTCGCTGACGCCGATAACAGAACAGGCGAATCGTCGGAATGGACAACGTTCTGACAAACACGAGAGATTTGCTCAGCGAACCGTTCCCAGTTGTAGCTGACGTGAGCAAGTTGCAAACCATCCTGGGCTATCTTACAGCGAAGCTCAGGCTGGCTAGCCAATACCTCGATCTTTTCCGCGAGGGTTTTGGGATCTCGCGGCGGAAATAGCATTGCATTTTGACCATCGGTCAGCACTTCGTGCACACCCGCACCACGCGAAACCAGTACTGGACAGCCACATGCCATTGCTTCGAGAACTACGAGCCCCCAAGTCTGCTGATCGTTAGGAAACACGAATGCATCGCATGCGGCGTAGAAATCACGGATTTCCTCGTCCGCCACTTTTCCCGTAAAAGTAACGAGGTTTTGCAACCTTAAGCGGTTCACGAGAGATTTGAGCGAACTAAGATATTCGGGATAGCTACGGTCCGACCCAGCCAACAACAGACGTATCTTCTTGCCTCGCAAGGCAAGATGGCTGACAGCTTCTACCGCATCCTCTAGTCTTCGGTGCGGCATGAAGATGCCTAGCCACAGCAAAACGAATTCATCCTCCGCGAAACCAAACCTCGCGCGAATTCTACCTCGATCTCCACCGGGCGCGAACCTAGTAGGATCGGCACCGCTTCGCACAACGTGCGTGCGCCCGCGATAAATCTTCTTGAATTCACTCTCTGCCCCATTCGAAAGCAGGAGTGTCAAATCGACCTTACGATTCTGACGCCGATCATAAAAGTAATACAGCCAGTATAGGGGTGCTAAGATCGCGCCCTTTATCGATTGGGGGGAGCGAGCCTTTTGGAAGAAATCCGGAACGTCATTGCACATCCAGATCACTTTGCCCGCCCTCTTACGCTTCAGCCATATGGCCGCCCATTGTGCGGGCCAGTGATGTGGATTCAAAACCTGATGGCTACGTTGGACCTTTGTCGAAAGCCACCACATATCGAAGTACCCGCGTAAGAACAGCGGTTTCTGCAACCAAGCGAGCGGCCCTCTACCTGCTGGTTTAATGGCGAATGATTTACATATTTCCGGAAAACAGTTAGCCCGATCGTGCACACACGTGTACAGCGTCACGCTATGTCCATGTTGGGCTAAGGCTTGGGCAAGGCAGACACATTGCCTTTCACCCCCTCCTTCAACCAATAGCTCGTGAATAATTAAGGCAATGTCCATTGACACAGATATCGAGCACGAGGAAGCCTGAACCTAAAAAAGTGCTGAATGGAATTCTACGGAAGGGTCTCCTTCGGATCCCTTTTTTCGCAGTGGGTGGCGCAAGCGGGGACGAACGAAGTCAGTGCTTCTTGGAAGCGTAATAAGTGCGGTCGGGAATGTGGGGACCTGTTCGCTGCTCTGCGGTGATTTCCAAGATAGCGCCACCGCCGGATTCAATGCTCGATACCACCTCACGCTCCGGTAGAAAATTCATTGGTATCGGGTGCAGGCCAAGCTTTCTATATAGCAAGCGTTCGGAGAGACCGGCAGATCTAAGCCACGAGTATAATCGCGGACGCGCCTGCAATCTCCGGCGGAGCGGCACATGGCTGGGTAACTGCATCACCAGCAAACCTCCAGTATTCAGGACACGGACAAACTCAGCGATATAGCGTCGAATAGACTCTTGAGACGGAACGTGTTGTAACACTAGGGCGGTGTAAATAAGATCAAATTGCCCTGTCGGAAATGGGAGTGATTCGGAATCGTTTAGCAAAAACTGGCAATTGGTGCAAGAATTGAGGGCCACGGCTTCACGAAGCATGGATTGCGAGATATCGATTCCAATGACATTTTTAAAATGGAGAGCCAGGGCACGAGTAAGCCTACCTACTCCACAGCCGAAATCTAACGCCCAGTCGTATTGTTTAGGCAAGCCCAATTTGCCGGTAATAGCGGTTAAACGGGAAATCTCATGGCTGCCGGTTTCAAAAAACTTCTCGAGATCCCACTTGCCGTACTTGGTTCCGGGCTCCGACAAAATCGCCCAACAGGGGTCGAGTTCGCCCATCTCCTCCCAACGTTTCTTGCTACTGTCTAAAGACATGCTCTGCTCTCCATCCGCAAATCCCGAGTCGACAACCCGGCTGTTTCCCCGCTCATCAGCCGCTCGTAAACGCCTACCGTTTGCCGGGCGGCGTTCTCGAAGCTAAACCGCCGACTCCTTCTCAGACCAGCTTCGCGGAGCTGTTGACGCAGATTAGGTTCCGCGAGAACCTTCTTCAGAGCTTCTGCAATGGAAACTTCGTCCAGCGGGTCCACCAGCACGGCGGCGTCTCCCGCCACTTCGCCGAGTGAGGACCCCCACGAAGTAACTACGGGTGTTCCACACGCCATTGCCTCGGTCACGGGCAGGCCGAATCCCTCATAAATCGATGGATAAACGAAAACCTCGGCAGCGTTGTAAAAATAGGGCACATTTGCAGCCTCAACATAGCCAGGTAAAAAAATATCATTGCACAGGTTCAACTCCTGGATGCGCGCGAGAACCGGTCGAAATAGCGAATCCTCCTGGCCGGCTAATACGAGTTTGTGAGCGAAACCTGCTTTGCGTATAAGCGCATACGCATTCACCAGCCGGATCAAATTCTTGCGTGCCTGCAACCGTCCGAGGTAAAGGATGAAGTCGCCAGTGATTCGGTAACTCCGCGCTACTGCTTCCTTAGCTTTCTCCCTGTCAAGTGGTGCAAACTCAGAGCCAGCGCCTTCATACGTGACGGTGATCTTTTCCTCGTGAATTCCGTAAGTTTGAATCAGTTCCTTCTTCGAGTACTCCGAGACGGTAATTATGTGGTCCGCCCTCTTGGCGGACTCGCGGACGAGCACTTTCAACCACGCTCTCTGGTGCACAGGAAAAAACTGTGGATAGCGTTCGTAGGCGATGTCAGGAATTGTAGTTACCGTTTTGCACTTCAGAAAGGGAGGCACAATGAACTGGGCATGGAAAAGGTCCAACTGGTCCAGTCGCGCACGCCGTGGAATAGCAAACGGAATTCGCAGTATGGGGTGAGCCGGAGAGAGTTGTTCGAGACTGAAGTTATCGTCGATCGGTTGCGAAATCGTGGGACTGGTATGGTATAAAAAAAAACTGTGTTCACTGTGAATTTTAACTAACCCTTTAAGTAACTCCCGATAGTAGGTTTCGTTGCCGCCCTTATTACTACCAATGCTATGAATATCGATTCCGATCCTGAGTTGTTTCATTGAAAACCCGGCAGAAGAGTGCGCCTTCGTAAAGTAACTTTCTCACATCGAATGGAAGCAAAGACAAGCGCTCACCTTCTATCGAAGCTATCGAAGGTGGCTTCCAGTTGCGCAAGAGAAAATGACTGGAAGTCAGAAATGACAGCATCGGCGCCAACAGCGCGAAGTGTTTCGGCGCGCTCAGAGGGAGCGATCGCAAGGCACCGCATACCCGCCGCCCTCGCGGACTTCACTCCGGAAACAGCATCTTCCACCGCCAGCAAATTCTGAGGCATCTCATTTAGTCGCTCGGCAACTAAGCGGTAGATGGCAGGGTCGGGCTTACCACTGGCCACCTCATCGCCGGTCACAATTGCATCAAAATAATG
>Ga0182015_10001439_pt1 | contig 31409 bp, 24 predicted proteins | sample 712P3MmetaG_FD_120478 | JGI IMG/M metagenome (GOLD analysis project Ga0182015, IMG submission 120478) | Permafrost microbial communities from Stordalen Mire, Sweden - 712P3M metaG | ecosystem: Environmental > Terrestrial > Soil > Wetlands > Permafrost | place: Sweden: Stordalen | collected... | reverse complement strand
GCGACAGGGTCTATCGCCAATCTTGAACTGCTCGGCCGAGGGTCTCGCTCACCTCGGTTCTTAGCAGCGGGGCCAGCGACGCCGCCGTGACCTCGCCGGAGCTGAGGCGATCGGTTGCGTGAAAGCACTCCCAAAAGCGGACCAGTCCGTCCTCACCGTCGGCGTCGAACATCTTTGCCGCGAGACGCTGCCACCGATACTGGTACCAGACGTAGTTCAGCGGGCTCATCGGTTCATCACCACCCGTGTAGTGGGCTTCGAGCTCGTCCAGCGTGCTGTAACCCTCGGCGCGCATGCGATCGCCAAGGCCCCGACTCTGCGCTCCCACGGTAGAAAGCACCTCAAGCGTGTTCAGACTTTCCGGCTGCCTCGTTGCGACGAACGCGTGGAGGGCCAGATTGGCGAAGATCTCGCCCAGCCAGAAGGTCGGCAACCGGAGATCCCCGAGCATTTCGAATGCGTGGCCGAGCTCGTGGATCGTGATGAGGTCGAAAAATGGCTGCAGATCCAAGCCACCTGCGCCGTCGGGGTATGTCGCAAGCAATCTCGTATGACCGCGCGGCGACGCCTCGTGAAGGTCCTGTCCAATTGCGATCCAGAAGTCTCCGCTTCCGGCGGGCATCACCACGATGCCGGGACGGATCTGACCATCGTCATCGTTAAAGAACGGCAGCCCGTATGGCTGCCTGCTCTCCCAGTCCGCCTCGTCGGCCACGATGACGGCGATGTCGGGCTCGACTCCTGAAAACAGGCAACTGAAGTAGATGTAGGCGTCCGCGGCGACATCGGCCGCGGCTCGGGCGCGTACCAGTGACCCATCGCTGTAACGCACCTCAAACGGATAGCCGCCTAGGTGCGCGAGCCCTGATCCCAGCGCCATCAGAGAACCTCCCTGCGCTGGTCGACGAGTATGGCATGCCACCTGAAGGTGGTCGATGGGGAAATAGGAGGATCCGTGTTGGTGGCCCGCGGGGCGGTACAATTGCTTGACCTTGGCTGAGGTCTGAAAAATACCGACGATCTGCGCCAGCCCTAGCCGCGCGACGTTGCGAACCAATCCTAGGATCCGATGCCCAAGGCTTTGCCGAATTCCGCTACAGCAGCCACCGCGTCATTGGCGAGGACGTCCAAGTCAAAGTCCGGGTGCATGGCGACCATCGTCGTCGCGTACGCCACACTTCCCTGCGCATCCGCGTCGGCAAAGTTGGCCGCCAGCTCGGAGAGTGCCGTCTCGGCCGCCCCCACGAGCATGCTGCCGAAGCGATTTTGGACACGAGCAGCGGCGGCGGCCGGACCGCCATCATCGTTGTGGAGCAGGACGTAGGCGAGGTCGTACCAGTCCTTCTCCAACCTTCGTCCGCGGGCTGCATGAGCTTTGGCGAGCAGGTACGCCGGCAGTGTCGCCACGCGAAGCTCTACCGACGCCAGATTGCCATCGAGTTCGGCCGTGATCGTGCGCAGTTCGTAGTCACGGGCCGCATAACCGGTGCCACGGAGGTTGACTGCCCCAAGCGACTCGCACTGATCGAATGACACCGTCGTCTCGTTAGGGATGTCGTCCTGATCGGCGAGGAATTCGATCTTCACGACCATCCCGGGCGCGGATTCCTCCTTCCACCTCCAGACGCGCTGGATATCGGGCCTGAAGCCTGCCCTGCCGAGCGCTGCTTCGAGTCGCGCTCCGTTGACCGATCCCCCCTGAATCTCGAGGTCGACCTGGACGTCGATATCAGTCGTCCCGATGTGCCGACGCGCTGACCCGCTACAGAGCAGATCGGGCACGAGCCCGCCCAGCAGGACGAACTCGGGAGTGTCGCCATACTCCCGAACGAGGCGGACGAGCGCCCGTTCGGCCAGCTCTCGCGCTGCTCTATTTCGTTCCGGGTCCGACACCCCGCACCTCCCTGAAATGGTGCGCGGCCTCGGCAAGCCGACCGCCGGCAGCGTTCAGATCCGCGTAGACCCGCGCAGGCAGAGCGACCTGCACGCCGTTGACATTGGGTCCTTGGTCGCTCATCGGGGTGGGCAGGGCGCGGACCTCGATCACATGACCTTTCGGGACCTCGCGGCTGTCGAGGTACCGGGGCAGATCGGGACCCTCGAAGTGGTCTGGGTCGACGTACAGCTCGAGCACCGTGATCTCCGTCAGATACGGCGCGAGCAACATCGACGCTCCGGCTCCGGTGAGCGCCCACTTCGCTCCGAACGACCGCAAGGTGGGACCCATCTCGACCTCGAGAACGTGCAGCGGGTCGGCCATTAGACGGTGAAGGCGGCGCACGCGCTGCCTGCTCCGGAACTTGCATGCAGCGATGGCGTAGTCGTCGATGAACCCCTCCAAGTCGAGGATTTGACGGGCAGACCCGTGTCCCCGCTTGGGACCAGGTCGGCCGAGACGTCCTCGGTTCTCGAACCGCGCGAGCGCGTTGGCTGATGCTCCCCTGGACAGGCCAGTTGCAGCCTCGACCGCCTCCACCTTCGGCGGCACCCCGGCGAAGATAGCTTCCGCTGCAGTGAGCATGCTCAGGTTCCAACGGTCACCTAGAGACACCGCTGGCTCCTCCGAGGCAACCTCCCGCATGATTACTAGGCCTGAGCGTAGGTTGATGTTGGATTGGCCGGTCTCATCGACCCAGCCGATCCGACGCTGGGCGAGCTTCGCCCGAGCACCCTCGGAGAGTCGCCGGGCGACCACAACGTCGACCTCGGGAGCCACGGCGAGGAGGTGGTCCACGTCGGCTGGCCAGCCGCCCCCAGCCCACCCGGCGAGGAACTGATGGAGCACTGGCCCCGCCTTGACCGTAACCTCGAACACCGCTTCCCTAAACTCAGGAAGGAGCGCCACCGTTACGCGCAGACCTGACGGCACAACCGTCACCAGGGCCCGTTGGACCCTTTGGCGGGAGATGGGTCTGGTCGCCATACTTCATGATTGTGTCATACTTCACTACCGGAGTGAAGTATGGGCTGGAGGCGAAGTAACGGAACCCTGTGCCGCGCACGTCCACGGGTCATTGATGCCGTGCCCGGCGCGCTTTGCCCACACCGCCTGACGGAGCAACAGCGCCAGATGCTTTGTCGTCGCCGCCGCACCGGAGGAGATCTCGTACCGGGTGCTCGTCGTTGGCGAACAGGCAGTTGCGGATGGCCCCGTCGGCCGTGAGACGGAGGCGGTTGCAGGTACCGCAGAAGGCGCGGGAGACGCTCGTGATGCCGCCGATCTCGCCGCCGCCGTCGACGAAACGGAACCGGTCCGCCGGCGCCGCCTTTGCCGGCCGGGCGTACTTGTTCCAGGTCATTAGGTCACCCGGGAGTGGGCGTTCGCGGCTCGTCGTCTTCTGAGACATCGGCGGCGATGGAGTGCTCGCGGGGCAAGGTGCGTCGTTGCCGCTGGGGTCGTAGCCTCTCAACGAGCAGAGGAGGCTACAGATGCGCTGCTCAGCGTGCGGAGGCGAGAACCGCGATAGCAACCACTTCTGTAAGGATTGTGGCGCGTCGCTGGCTGCCCTTTGCACGGCATGTGGAGCGCAACTCGAGCCTGACAGTCACTTCTGCGGTGAGTGCGGGACGCCGCTCGGAGCTGCGATCGCTGCGAATCCCTCTCCTGCTGGTCAAGTCATAGCGACGGGGCCAATACAGAAGTTCGACGCTTCCTCGACTGAGCTCCGCCACGTCTCGGTGCTTTTCTGTGACCTCGTCGGGTTTACGCCGCTCGCGGAGAAACGCGACCCCGAGGAGGTAAGAGCGCTTCTCTCCGGTTACTTCGAGCTCGCTCGCTCGATCGTCGGGCGCTATGGCGGCATCGTCGAGAAGTTCATCGGTGACGCGGTGATGGCGGTCTGGGGAGTGCCGGTCGTGAAGGAGGACGACGCCGAGCGGGCCGTTCGCGCCGGTCTCGAGCTCGTCTCGGCTGTTTCGGTCTACGGCATCGAGCACGAGACCGATCTCCAGGCCCGCGTCGGGATCGTGACCGGCAGCGCCGCCACGACCGAGACCGCGGAGGAGGGCATCGTTATCGGAGACCGCGTCAACACCGCCGCCCGCATCCAGTCGGTCGCGCCGGCAGGGTGCTGCTATGTCGACGAGATGACAAGGGCGGCTACCTCGGCCGCGATCGCTTACGTGGAGACTGGTGACCACCAACTGAAGGGAAAGTCCGAGCCAGTCCGCCTCTACCAGGCGACGCGGGTCGTAGCCGCTATCGCCGGCTCACAGCGCTCAGAGGTCTTGGAAGCCCCCTTCATAGGACGTGACCGCGAGCTTCATCTCGTCAAGGAGCTCTTCCACGCTTCGGCGGAACGGCACTCGGCGCGCATGGTCGTCGTCTCGGGTGTCGCAGGCGTCGGCAAGTCTCGCCTTTCATGGGAGTTCTTCAAGTACATCGACGGTCTCGCGGGGACCGTGCTCTGGCACTCCGGGCGTTGCCTGTCCTATGGCGAGGGAGTGTCCTACTGGGCACTGTCGGAGATGGTACGAGCGCGTCTTCAGATCAGCGAGGATGACGGACAAGACGTGGTCGCCGAGCGGCTCCGGGTCGGCCTCGAACGCTGGATTGCAGAGGCCACCGACAGGGAGTTCATCGCCCCCCGCCTCGGTCAGCTGCTGGGACTGCCGACCGCAAAGGTGGTGGCGAGAGAAGAGCTCTTCTCCGGCTGGCGCCTCTTCTTCGAGCGATTGTCGGAACACCTGCCGGTCGTCATGGTCATCGAAGACTTGCAGTGGGCAGATGCCGGCATGGTCGACTTCTTGGATCACCTGCTCGAGTGGTCGGGTAACCGCGCCGTCTTCCTCCTCGTGCTCTCGCGACCGGAGGGGACCGATCGCAATGCTCTTGTGCTCTCGCGCCGCAGCGTCACGGCCCTCCCGCTCGACCCGCTCTCGGACGAGGTCATCGGAGAACTGCTCGACGGCCTCGTCACGGGCCTTCCCGCCACCGCGCGGGATCGGATCGTAGAACGCGCCGAGGGAGTCCCGCTCTATGCGATCGAGACGGTGCGGGGCCTGCTCGACAAGGGAATCCTCGAGAAGGGCGATGATGGTCGCTTGCAGCTCGTCGCCGATCTCGGCGAGCTCGAGATCCCACCCGGGCTCACGGCCCTCATTGCCGCCAGGCTCGACGCCCTCACACCCCAAGAACGCCGGGTCGTAAAGGAGTGCTCGGTGCTCGGAGGAAGCTTTCCCCGCCAGGCGATCGAGGCGGTCTCCGATATCGACCCGGCCAACCTCGACGAATTGTTGAGCTCCCTTGTGCGCAAGGAAGTGCTCGCGGTCCGGGCCGACAAGCTCTCGCCGGAGCGGGGCCAGTACGCCTTTACCCAATCGCTCATCCGATCGGTCGCCTACGACACCTTGACGAGAGCCGAGCGCAAGGCTCGGCATCTGAGGACCGCCGAGCATCTTCGCTCCGCCCTACCCGACGAGGGCGCAGAGCTGGCCGAGGTGATCGCCGCCCACTACCACGACGCCTATCTGGCCGCCAGGGATGACCCGGACTCCGGCGAGCTTCGTGTCCTGGCGAGAGACGCCTATGTGCAGGCCGCCGAGCGCGCCAGGTCCGTCGGCGCCCTCGAGACGGCGGAGTTCGCTTACGTACGGGCCGCCCAGCTGAGCTCGGAGGAGCCGAAGCAAACCACCTTTACGGAGAAGGCTGGACAGATGGCGGGCCTCGCGGGTTGGAACGAACGTGCCACCGGCCACTTCGAGGCGGCAATCGCCGCCCATGTCGAGGCCGGGCGGCCAGTCGAGGCCGCACGGGACACTGCCGGGCTCGGCGATGTGCTCAACAACCTCGGTCGGGGCGAACAGGCGATCCGCCTGATGCGCCAGGCGCTGGCGTCACTTGAAGGGGTCCTCGCCCCTCCCGAGGTCGTTGCGGACCTTCTCGCGAAACTCGGCAACACCCTCATCTTCTCCGGCTACTCCGACGAGGCGTCCGCGGCGATTGACCAGGCGCTCACGCTGGCTCAGCACCACGAGCTCGCCGAGCAGCTCGCCAACGCGCTTGATGCGAAGGCCATTTTGCTCAGCGGGGCCGGGCGCTCCGAGGAGGCCGTGGCGCTCTTCGAGAGGACCATCGTTGTCGCCCGGCGCGGCGGGATCGCTCGAATGGAAATGTCGGCGGAGCTCAACCTCGCCGATCTGTGCATGACCCGCGACCTTCCAGGTGCCGAACAGCACGCCAGGGCCTCGCTCGCCATTGCCCAGCGCCAGGGACTCCGAGGGCTCGAGGGTGTGGCGGCGGGCAACCTCATGTATGTCCTCCTGATGGCCGGGCGCCTCGACGAGGCACACCGGCTCGGGGCCGAGCTCCTCAAGGCAGGTGGCGACCGGCGCCCCGGCGCAGAGGATCTCCACTTCCGGCTCGCTCAGCTCGACGCACTCTGCGGCGAGGTCGGGGCGGCCCGCGAGCACGTCTCGCTGTGCGGCGCGGAGAGCGACGACGTGCAGTACAAGGCAATGTATGCGGCCACTGACGCGGCGGTGGCCCTCGCCGAGGGGAGGAGCCGGCACGCACTCGAGACTGCTCGTGGCGCGCTCGACGGGGCGATAAGCGGAGGCCTCGGCGTCGCGCACGAGGCGGTCAGGCTCGCGTTCCCCATCGCCCTCGATGCGGCGATCGACACCGGCGATCTCGAGCAAGCCGCTCAACTCGTGGAGACGCTCGTGACGCGCCCCCGAGGCGAGACCCCTCCTTTCCTCCGGGCGCAGCTTGCTCATGCCGAGGCATGGGTCGCTGGCCAACGAGGTGAGGACGCGGACGTGGAAGAGAATCTTGTTGCCGCTGAATCAATGTTTCGCGAGCTCGGCTACGGGTACTGGGTGGCGCGGGCACAGCTCGACCAAGCCGAGTGGCTCTCCGGCCGGGGAAGGCTCGATGAGTCAGCGAAGCTCGCCACCGAAGCCGCCGCGACCTTCGAGACCCTTGGGGCGACGCCGATGCTTGCTCAGGCACGAGCTCTCCTCGAGCCCGAGATGACCCAATCGACCAGTGGAGCGGAGTCGCAAAGGTAGGCGACCTGTCTGGCCGGGATGGTTACGGCACTAGCCGCCGATCATCGACATCGACCGTGCCGGCCGGAGGAAGGCGGGGTCGTTGATGCCGTGGCCGGCGCGCTTTGCCCACACCGCCTGACGCAGCAACAGCGCCAGATCCCCGTCGTCGCCGCCGGATCGGAGGAGATCTCGCACCGGGTGCTCGTCGTTGGCGAACAGGCAGTTGCGGATGGCTCCGTCGGACGTGAGGCGGAGGCGGTTGCACGTACCGCAGAAGGCCCGGGAGACACTCGTGATGACGCCGATCTCGCCGCCGCCGTCGACGAAACGGAACCGGTCCGCCGGCGCCGCGTCGAAGTCCCGCGAGCTGGCCGGCTCGAGCGGGAAGACGGCGTGGATGCGCTCCAGGATCTCCTCGCCGGGCACGACCTGGGTGCGTTGCCACGTCTCTCCCGCGTCGAGTGGCATGAACTCGATGAAGCGCACGACCCGGCCGGTCTGGCGGGCGAAGGCGGCGAAGTCGACGACCTCGTCGTCGTTGACCCCGGCCATCACGACGACGTTGACCTTGACGGGCGGCAGCCCGGCCGCCTCGGCCGCGTCCATCGCCTCGAGCACCTTCGCGAGCACGCCGCGACGGCGGATCTCGGCGAAGCGCTCCGGCCGGAGCGAGTCGCAGCTGACGTTGACGCGCCGGAGCCCCGCCTCGACGAGCGCCGGCGCCAGGCGGGCGAGGCCGGTCCCGTTCGTGGTCATGGCGAGATCGGCGAACCCGATGCGACCGAGACGGGCGACGAGGTCGGTGATGCTGGCTCGCAGCAGCGGCTCGCCCCCGGTGAGGCGTACCGAGTCGACTCCGAGCTCGTGTGCGACCTCGGCGACGCGTTCGATCTCCTCGAAACGCAGTATCTCCGACCGGGGCAGCCAGACGAGACCCTCCTCCGGCATGCAGTAGACACAGCGCAGGTTGCATCGGTCCGTGACCGAGATCCGGAGGTCGGTGTGGACGCGGCCGAACGAGTCGACGAGCGGGCCCGTCGTCGGCATCGAGGCCGTCGCCGGGCGCGTCCGCGAGATCGAGATCGGGACCGCGGTCATGACCCGAAGCCTACCGGCAGCCGGCCCTCGGGCGTCCGAGGCGACCCCGCCGACCAGGACCGACGCTCAAGCGGCGCTGGTGAGCAGAAGTCCGACGGTCAGGCGGCCCTGCCGAGCGAGGCACCGGTCAGGTCGAGACGAGGTCCCGCTGTGAGCAGGTAGACCTGTGCCCGGAGCTCCGTGAGGCCGGCCGCGCTGACCGCGTACGGCACCGCCACGAGCGTCCAGGTCGGGCCGACGTCGAGACAGGTCTGGCCCTGGGCGCCGCCGCCGATTCCCCACAGCGTCACACAGACGCCCTCCTCGGTCGCCGCGTTCGACCGCAGCCAGACCGAGAACGTGTAGCTCTGGCTCGGCAGGAGGTTCTCCGCCACGTCCTGGTAGATCGAGCCGCCCGGCCGAGCCGTGCCCAGCTTGAGGAGATTGCCGCCCTCGGGAAGGCCGGTGGCCTTCCGGGCGAACGCCTGGACGGCCCCACCGCCGGCGCCGAGGGTGTGCCAGCCGGTGGTGACGTCGTTCTCGAAGCTCGCGCTCGCGAGGCCGTCATCGACGAGCGAAGCTCCCGTCAGATCAAGGCCGAGATGCGCCGTGCGGAGGTAGACCTCAGCCCGGAGCATCGTGAGCCCGGTCGTGTTGACGTCGTAGGGAGCAGACATTTGCGTCCAAGTCGTCCCGACGCGCGCACAGGTCTGGCCGCGCGCTGAGGTCTGGCCCCCGCCTCGGCCCCACAGCACCACACAGACGGTCTCTTTCGTGGGGGCGCTCGCTCGGACCCAGACCGAGAAGGTGTAGCTCTGGCCCGGCGCCAGGTCCACCGGCACGTCCTGGTAGACCGCGCCGTTCGCCCTGGACGTGCTCAGCTCGAGGAGGTTGGCCCCCCCGGGAAGTCGCGGCGCCCGGTGGGCGAAGGCACGGACAGCCCCGCCGTGCGGGTTCTTCGTCTTCCAGCCCGCCGTCAGATCGCTCTCGAAGCTCGCGTTCGCGAGCGCATCGTTCACGAGCGACGCCCCCGTCAGGTCGAGATGCCGCCTTGGAGTGTGGAGGTACACCTGCGCGCGGAGCTTGTCGAGGCCGTTGGCGCGGACGTCGTACGGCGCCGACAACAGAGTCCAGCTCTGCCCGACCCAGGCGCAGGTCTGCCCGTGCTCGGTGGTCTCACCGACGCCCCACAACACGACGCAGATGTTCACCTTGACCGCCGAGCCCGCCTCGACCCAGACCGAGAACGTGTAGCTCTCGTCCGGGACGAGATCCGCCGGCACGTCCTGGTAGACCGAACCGTTGGGCTTCGTCGTGCTCACGTCGAGGAGGTTGCCGCCCTCGGGCAGATCGGCGGCGTACTCGGCGGCCGCCCAGGTCTTGCCGCCGCGGGGATTCTGTGCGGTCCAGCCCGCGGTCGCGTCGTTCTCGAAACTGGCGTTTCGGAGAAGATTCGCCGGCGGGCTCACCTGGGCGGTCGCGCCGGGATGGTGGATGACGCCGATGACCGGGAAGTTCCGGACCCAAGCGGTGGTCATGGTGAGGATCCCGTTCGACAAGATCCCCGAGGTGTAGAGGAACCCGTTCTGTTGGACCAGCTGCACCTCGAACCGACCGAGGCCGATGGGCGTCACGGTGTTCACGATGCCGGCGTGGCCGGGCTCGACCCCGCCCGGGCTCTCGTAGCTGATGACATCACCGGGGGAGAGGAACGAGATCGACCCTTGAGGTTGTCGCGCAAGGTTGCCGGGAGCGAGGCTGTACATGTCGGCGCCGTTGCCGAACCACGTCTCGCTGATCCAGCCGCGGGTGAGGTAGAGGCGGTCGATCAGCTCCACGCACTGCCACTGCTCGCCGCTCACGACCTTGCCCACGTACGAGGTGCCGCCGCAGCTGTCGCCGCTGCCGCCGTCGGCCCCATTGCTGAAGACGTCCACCCCTTCGCCGTCGAGCCATTCGTACCCGGGCAGCACGACCTCGCCGCAGCCAAGCGTCACCGAGGGGTGCTCGCCGGCGGAGACCGCTGCGGCGACGGGCCGCGCCGTCAGCGCGGATCCGGTGCCCAGTGCGACGAGGATCGAGAGGGTGCCGACGAGGGCGCGCCGGAGAGGCCTGGCAGGTGGGATCAGCTGTCCAGTCCCAGCGTGAAGGTCGGCTTCGGTGAGGTGTCCGCGAGGCGGTGCTCGTCGGCGAGCCGGCGGATCGCCGTGCCGGTGGCGAGGAACTCGGTGGCGTGCTCGCCCCAGACGTGGTTGAAGACGCCCACGGTGACGCCGACGATGCCCGAGGACTTTGCCTCGGCTGCCTCGGCCTGCATCCGGGAAAGGGCGAGCTCCCGGGCCTCGTAGATGCCCTGGGTGAAGGTCACCATCTCCTGGTTCTGGCCCGTCTGGCGCAACGCCTGGAAGGCCGACTGGTGGGCGATGTGGTAGACGCAGGTGCCGAGGACGAACGCGACTGGGACCGCTCCGCCGGCGAGGAGCCGGAAGAAGTCCTGCGCCGACAGGTCGGACGTGAACGCATGGCCGTCCGGGGCACGGTGGGCGCCGGCAGAGCTGCCAGTGGCCTTGACGGCGGTTCCGGTCGCGATGAACTCGAGGACGTCCTGGCCCCAGACGTAGGCCTGCATCCGCAGCTGCACGCCGACGATGCCGTCGGCCCCGAGCTGCTCCGCCTCGGCCTGCATGCGGGACATGGCGAGCTCGCGGGCGTTGTACATGGCTTGGGTGAGCACCTGCAGCTCCTGGTTCTGCGACCACCTCGCGACCTGGAGGCCGATGTGGTAGATCGAGGACCCGATCACGAACCCCAAGGGCTCGAAACCCGCCTCGCCGAGCAGCACGTACTCCGACACCGACAGGTCGGACGTGAACACCCCGGCCGGGTCTGCGCCGAGCGTGTGGGCCAGCCGGCCTTGGGCCGCCTCCGGCTCCCAGGTGGCGCCACCCGCGTCCGCAGACTTTCCGAAGAGCGGCATCAGATCTCCTTGGGTTCGGGAAAAGGCCTTCGATCGAACTGTAACGGATCGGTTCTCCGCCCCTCAGCGAGACGGTTGCCTGTTTTCAGGTCAATCTCGTTGTGAAGTGCCCGTCGGTCCAGCCCGCGGCCAACTTGTCGAACGGATGACGTGCGAGGATCTCCTTGAGGTCTGGCGGGTTGACCAGCACAACTCCGTTGTCGTCACGCACGATCTTGCCGAAGAGACCGTGCTCTGTCGTGACCTCGATCACGTCCATGAACTCCCTCCTTGCTCCCTCGTGTGGGTTGAGATCCACATCAGCCATCCGAGGCCAATGTGTGCACGCCGTACCAAACCTCCGCGCCGCCGATCGACGCCGGCCCGACGCCAAGTGCATCGGTCAGATAGGAGATGACCGTCGCCGAGCCCTGGACTGTGGGGTCGACGACGATGTCGCCGACGTTGTAGATGAGGCAGAAACTTCGGAGATCCGAAAGGGTCGACGCGTCGGGCGGCGGGAGCGTGAAGCCGCTCACGCTGGCGCCGTAGAGGTAGCTCGCCGAGCCGTACGTCTCCGTGGCGAAGAGCTCCTGCATGACGTAGGGCCGGAGCAGCGGCGGGGTCCCCTCGTCGACATCGACGGTGGGGCTCTGGGGCGAGACCATTTGACCGCCGAAGATGCTAAACCGCAGCTCGCTCTCGGCCGACCAGATGTCGGGCTGAGTGTAGGGCCAGGCCGGGTACGGATAGGTGAGCACAACGGATCCCGAGGGGATCTGGCTGGCTGAACCGTCGCTGAAGTAGGCGGGGATGCCCGCAGAGGTTGCCGCGTACGGGATGTTCGGCGTGAGGGGCAAGATCACGATCGCGAGCGCGGCGCCCCCAGCCACCGGTGCCGCCCAGGTCCAGATCCGCGTCGCGCGCAACCCGCCCCCGGCCGCCAGGTGCTCCTGGCGTGCCTCGACGAAGTAGTCAATTCCTTGCGCAAGGATGATCGCGACGAACAGGTCAACCAGATGTGAATAGAGCAGTGCCGACTCCCTCTGGAGGAACGGGAGGTGGGTGAAGAGCCCGAACGGGAGGGGTATCCGGGTATTCCTCCCGTCGATCATGAGCGGCGAGCCGAGGCTGAACACGAAGGCGACGAGAGCAAGGGAGCCCGCGAGCCAGGCGATGCCCCGGCGCCGCACGAACCAGACCGTCGCCAGGGTCGCGACGACAAGCGGTGCGCCGAGGTAAATGCCGTTCGGTACGAAGTCGTAGTTACCGAGGCGCAGACCGATCTCCTTCCACGAGACCGGTCCGAACCGCTGGACGAACGTCGGGATGACTGGCCCGAGCAGGTCAGCCCGGTAAGAGGCGACCTGATACGGCTGCGGGGAGCCCACCAGGTGCTCCGGCCCGAAGGTCATGAACCAGACCGGGTAGCCGGCGAAGACGACGAAGGGCACGAGCGCCCAGCCGAGCCCGGCGGCGACGTGGCGCCAGCGCTCAGCGACCTGTCGGAGGTTGCGCAGCGCGAGCACGACGACGCCAAGCGCGACAAGGAGCGCCACATCCGCGAACACTTCAGCCGCGATCAGGAACTGCGCCACGCAGAGCACGCCGAGCAGCAGGCCGGAACGCCTGGCGCTCCAGCGCCTGCGGACGACGAGTTCCCACGACACAGCCACGATGAGGGGCGGAAGCGGCCCGAAGATGAGGAACGGGTGGTCGTAGCTCTCGCCGATCATGAACGGCCCGAAGCCATAGACCAGACCACCGAAGAAGGCGGCGGGCCAAAATCGCACGCACTTTCGCAACACGTAGTACATCGCGGTCGCCGCAAGAAAGAACCCGAGGACCGCTATCGCGTTGTACGCCGCTATCGGCCCAAAAATGAGGGTGATCGGGCTGGCGATGAGCGCGAGCAGGGGCATGGCCGTGTTCGAGGCGAGGTTGATGCCGAAGGGGTAGTTCGCGCCGAGCGAAAAGAACGGGTTCTGGCCGTGGAAGAGCAAGTGGGGAATGGCCGCCAGGTACCACACTTGCGATGCGGCGTCGTCGCCGGTTACGGCGAGGCTGTTCGAGCTGATAGTGCCGATCGGCGCGTAGACGAACAGCGCGAGTATCGCGTAGAGGCCGAGCGGCACAACCCAGGGGAGAGCCTGCAACAGGCGAGCCTTGGCCGGATGTGATCGGCGATGGCGCGGCCGAGCTGACCGAGCGCGACGGTCTGGCGCCGCCACCGGATCAGACGCCGTTAGCGGTGGTGACAGGACCGCCGCATTCTCGAGCGGCGACTCGACAATCTCGCCGGTATCCATGGGTCCTAAGCGGCAGTTCTGCTATTTGGACTCAAAGAACAACGATGGATCTGCGTTTGGATCGCCTTATTATCGGCCTGCAGGGCACCGCACCTGAGAGGAACGTTCCTACTCGCCCCGCGCACCGCCGGATGCCACGATCGCCTTGCCATCCCTGGGATCCGCGCATGGCGAGGACAGGATGCACATCGGTGAAAGTATGGCTGGGTCCGAGCGCCCATCCGAAACGAGGCCCCCTGATGCATCGCTCCCCCCGGCTCGGTCGCCATCTCCCGCTCGCCAGCCCCCTCCGGCTCGCCAGCCGGCGCCTGCGGGGAGCGATCTGCTTGGTCGTGCTCGGCCTGGCCGCCGCCGCTTGTGGATCGGCCGGCCACCCGACCACGACCTCGAGCGAGGTTCCCATCACCGGCATCACCGTCACGACGACGACGGTCGCTGGCGGTACGACAACGAGCACAGTCGCCATCAGCCAGCCGACCTCGACCCAGGCGCCGCCGACCACAGACCCCTCGCAAGGTTGAGACCAGGAGCGCCGGCCGGGTTTGACTGAATCGAGCGGGCCGCTGCCTACGCCGCCGGCGGAGGCCGCTGGTTGCGCAGCCGATTATGGAAGCTGCAGAGGAGGCGCCCGTTCTCCTGGGTCGTGGGGCCGTCGGCGTTGTAGGGAACGATGTGGTCGCCCTGGCAGGCCGCCGCTGGCGTGTCGCAGTAGGGGTGGATGCAACCCCGGTCGCGCAGCTCGATCGCCCGGCGGGTGGCGCCGGTGAACAGCCTGGCGGTGGCGCTCACCTCGACGCGGCGGCCGGCCGAACACGGCCCGCTCGATGTAGGCCTGGTCCAGCCACGGAACAAGCGACCCCGGGGAGAGCACCGTGCCGCCTGCGAGCTGCAGATCGGCCCATGGAGCGTCTCGTAGCCCACGAGCACGCTGAACAGCGGAGCCGGGCGGTGCCCGTCAGCCGGAGCCGACCGGCTGCGGGTCGCCATCTCGACGAGGGCGTCGGCCCGGCGCTGGCCGGAGGTCCGTGCGAGGTCGAGGACGGTCGGATCGCGACCGAGGGCGCTGCGGGCAGCGGCCCAATCCGCCTCGAACAGCTCACGCTCGAGCCGCTCGAGCTCAGTGGCGACGATGGTCCCCGAGATCGGATCGAGGGTGATCTTGCCGAGCCACATCGCCTGGAAGCTCTCCTCGAGGTAGACCAGGCGCCGTGAGCGCCGTGCCTCGTCGTCCTCCTCGGTGCCGGCGGGGTCGGCGAGCTGGCCCCAGTGGGCGACGGCGCGGACGAAGGACTCGTGGCGGAGCCGTCGGGCCTGGCCGACCAACATCTCCTCGTCGCGGCCGAGGGCCTCCTCGGTGGCATCCCGGCGCACCGCGGTCAGCACGTCGACGTGTGCGGCGCCGATGTCACCGTCCAGCCAGGCCTGGGCGCAGACCGGGAGATGGCGCAGCGCCCGCCCCCGGCGCACCTGACTGCGGGCCTGGGCCTTAGGCAGCCGGCAGCGGGTGGCGAGCCAGGCGGCGGCGTTGCGGGCGCCGTCGGGTGCCCAGGCACCGGAGACGTCGAAGGCCGCCGTGGCGGTGACGAAGCCGTGCAGGCGGGTGAGCTGGCGCTGCAGTGCCTCGACCGGCTCGGTGTCGGCATACGAGGAGGGATCCGATCCGACCAGGCGATCGATGGTCTCGGCCAGATCATCAAGCTCCATAAGGCAATTCAAGCAGCCGGGTGTATCAGTCACGGCGGCCGCCGGCCCATGACCGAGACGCTCGTCGATCACCCCCAGATGCCACGATCACCGTTTGATTGCTGGGGTTCTGGGCATGGTTTTATATACGCCTGTCGTCGGACGGAGTTCGCCAAATTCGTTCCGGCTCCGCTCGGCGATTTGGCGTACAGTCGCCTTGGTTTCGGATCAAAGGAGAAACGATGGCTGTAGGAATTCGGCTCAAGCTCGCTGACGTCACGGCCGAGCAGATGGACGCACTGAATGCTGCGATCGACCCTGACGGCAACCCGCCGGACGGAATCCTCTTTCACGCCTCCGGCCCGGTCGACGGAGGTTGGGGCGTGATCGACTTCTGGGAGTCGCGCGATCACTTCGACCGTTTCGCACAAGAACGCATCGGACCGGCGATGGAGGCCATCGGGGCCGCGGGTCTGCAACCGGACATTCACGAGTTCCCCGTCCACGAGCACTTCCCTCGATAAGCAGCCGGCGTGCGTCTTCCTGTGTAGCCCACCGTCTCAGCCGGCGAAGCAGGCAGGGAGGAACCAATGGACCCCAACCAGGTCGCCGCAGAGATTGCTGAGCGCTTCACCACTGCTTGGAACCGGCACGACATGGGCGAGTTCGCGCTCATTTTCCACGACGACGCTTCGTTCGTGAACGTGGTCGGCCTTCGCATGCGAGGCCGTGCGGAGATCCAGCACGCCCACGCCAGCGTTCACGCTGGTCCCTATCGGGAGTCTCAGATTCGTGTAGAGATCGACGATGCCCGTGAGCTCGCTCCCACCGTGATCCTGGCGGGCATGCGCAGCGAGCTGAGCGGCGACGAGCGGAGGCCCGGCGAGGTCCGCAGGACAGTTCTCACGCTGGTGATCGATCGAAGGGGAGATGCCTGGGGAATCGCGGCGGCTCAGAACACCCTGATCGCGGCCGCTCCTCCCGTCGCCTGAAGGTCGCGGGGCGTCTATCTGCCGCAAGCGTCCGGCGCACGCAGCCCGCCGCTCGAGAAAAGAGCCGGCGGCCGTCGTTACGCGCAGTGAAGCTCGGCGAGGTCTCCGCTTTGGCGAACCCGCTTGACTTGACTCTGAAGGTCACGCAATGTGGGATTCCGACCTGGCGATACGAGATTGACAGCCAGACGCTCAGGTGTAGCATACGCCGTATGGTCCATGCAGAGGTATCTCATAAGGTAGAGGTAGAGCGATGAGCGTCCGCCATGCGCTGCTGGCGCTCTTGAGCGAAGGTCCGAAGTACGGGTTCCAACTCCGTCAGGAGTTCCAAGAGGGCACCGGAGATGTCTGGCCGCTCAATGTCGGTCAGGTGTACTCCACCCTCCAGCGCCTCGAACACGCGGGCCACATCGAGTCCGACGACACAGCCGAGGACGGTCCCCAGAAGGTCTTCCGTCTCACCGAGGAGGGCAAGTCAGAGCTCCACCGCTGGCTCTCGACGCCGACCGACATGGCGTCGCCACCTCGCGACGAGCTCGTCATCAAGGTGCTGTCGGCGCTTCGGGTACCTGGCGTCGACGTCTATGACCTGATCCAGCTCCATCGGCGCCACCTCGTCGAGCTGATGCAGCAGTGGACACACCTGAAGGACGACGAGGCCGACTTCGATCTTGCCTTTGCCCTTGTGGTCGACGCCGAGCTGTCCCGATTGGACTCGGTCATCCGCTGGCTCGACCAGGCCGAAGGTCGGCTGATGCGGGCCGAACTTGAACCCGCAATTCCCTCGACGGTGCCGCGCTTGCGGCGAAGGCTGGTGGCGCGCCGATGAGCTTTCTCGAACTCCGGAACATCTCCAAGTCCTATGGCGCAGGCTCGACTCTCGTTCACGCCCTGGTGGGGGCCTCTCTCTCTCTCTCTCGGTCGATCGCGGCAGCCTCGTCGCGGTGATGGGACCGTCTGGGTCGGGGAAGTCGAGCCTCCTCACGATCGCCGGCAGCCTCGAAGAGCCAACGAGCGGTGAGGTGCTGATCGATGGCAAGTCGCTCGCGTCGATGTCGCAGAACGACAAGGCACGACTTCGCCGCCGCACGATCGGCTACGTCTTCCAGGACTTCAACTTGCTCGCTGGGCTCACCGCGCTCGAGAACGTCTCGCTCCCGCTCGAGCTCGATGACCTTTCGGCGAGAAGGGCACGGACCCTCGCGATGACAGCGCTCGAGAATGTCGGGATCGCCGAGCGGGCTTCTCACTTCCCCGACGAGCTCTCGGGAGGAGAACGCCAACGAGTTGCGATTGCCCGCGCCGTCGTCGGCGAGCGCCACCTGCTGCTCGCCGACGAGCCTTCGGGCGCGCTCGACTCGGCAAACGGGGAGGCAGTGATGAAGATGATCCGCCGGGCCTGTAAGCAAGGCGTCGCCGCAGTCGTCGTGACCCACGATGCCCACCTTGCCTCGTGGGCCGACCGCGTCGTCTTCCTCAAAGACGGTCGCATCGTCGACCAGACGGTGCCTCCCCCAAGCGCCGAGTCGCTTCTCGCGCCCGCGCCGATCTCATGAGCCTCTCGGTCGCCGCGCCGCGCCGCGAGGCTCGTTCGGCCCGTGGCCTCACGCCGTCTCGGCGCGCGGTGGTTCGCTGGGCATGGCGCTTGTTCCGCCGCGAGTGGCGCCAACAGTTTCTTATCCTCGCGCTGATCACCGTGGCCGTCACCGCGACGATCGTCGGCTCAGCGGTGGCGACCAACACTCCCCCTTCGGCGAATACGGGGTTCGGTACCGCCCAGGACATGGCCACCTTCGCCGGGTCCGACCCCCGTCTCGCCGCCGAGATCGCCTCGTTGGAGCACCGCTTCGGCAAGGTCGACGTCATCGAGAACGAGACGCTGAAGGTCCCCGGTTCTGTCGATACCTACCAGCTACGAGCCCAGAGCCCGAACGGCCCCTACGGCCAACCGACGCTCTCCCTCGTCTCGGGCCACTACCCAACAGCAGCAGACCAGGTGGCCGTCACGGCCGGAGTCGCATCGGAGCTCAACCTGAGGCTCGGCGACATCTGGAAAGTCGGAGGCGCTTCTCGGCGGGTGGTTGGCATCGTCGAGAACCCGCAGAGCCTCCTCGACGAGTTCGTGCTCGTTCTGCCTGGACAGGTGAAATCCGCGAACAACGTCACCGTGCTCTTCGACGCACCGGGGGTGGCGCCGAGCTCGATCGGCGAGCAGTGCGCCTCCTGTGGACCCTTCGGCGGCCGCGGCTCCAATGTGTCCACCCCGGCCTCGGTGGCGCTGAGCACGATCAACCCGGAGACCCTGTCCCTCGCCGTGCTCACGATCGGGATGCTCCTCATCGCGCTGATGGCGATCGGCGGCTTCACCGTGCTCGCTCAGCGGCGGCAGCGCTCGCTCGGCATGCTGGCCTCGATCGGGGCCACCAGTAAGAACATCTCGCTTGTCGTGCGGGCGAACGGACTTGTCGTGGGCGTCCTCGGGGCGGTGATCGGGACCCTTCTCGGTCTTGTCATCTGGCTCGCCTATCGACCGAGCCTCGAGCAGAGTTCTCATCACCTGATCGGAGTGCTCGCCCTGCCATGGGTCGTCGTCGCCGCAGCCATCGTGCTCGCCATCGTCGCGACGTACCTGGCCGCCTCGCGGCCCGCCCGTTCGATCACGAGGCTCTCTGTCGTGGCCGCCCTGTCCGGTCGTCCCGCCCCACCGAAACAGGTTCACCGATCTGCGCTGCCCGGGATCGTCTTTCTCGTCGTCGCATTCCTTCTCCTCGGCTACTCGGGCGGCACAAAGGCTGGGAGCGGCAGTGCGGGCACACCCGAGCTCGTCCTCGGGATCGTCGCCCTCATTCCCGCGATCATCCTGTTGGCGCCGTTCTTCCTCGTCGGGCTCGGGCGACTCGCCCGGCACACCCCGGTTGCCGTCCGGCTTGCTCTCCGTGACCTTGCCCGCTACCGGGCGCGCTCTGCTTCGGCTCTCGCCGCGATCAGCCTCGGCGTGATGATCGCCGTCATCATCGCGATCTTCGCCCAGGCGCGTTACGCCGACATCTGGGACCCCGCCGGGCCGAATCTCGCCTCGAACGAGGCGAACATCGAGACGGGACCGCCGCCGAACCCCTCTGCGCAGCAGGTGAAGTCGTGGGCACACGTCGCCGCTCGTGTCGGCGAAGCGCTCGGCGTGCAACAGGTCGCCGCGCTCTATCTGGTCGGCAACCTCCAGAACAGCACCGGATCGGAGTCCACCAACCAGTCGCTTACTGTCGCCACTCCCCAGCTGCTGAGAGTCCTCGGCATCCGCCAATCAGATATCGCGCCAGATGCCGACGTTGTGACCTCGCTGCCGGCCTTCGCTGGTGCGTCGGGTTTGGAGTTCGCCTATTGCGAGAAGGCCGTCCCGATCGGCGGGCCGAACAGCGGGATACAGGCTTTCAACTGCACCAGGAATGGAGGGCTGACACACCCCGTGATCCAGTACCTCGCGGCGCTGCCGACAGAGGTTCACGCACCCGACATGTTGCTCACGGAACACGCGGTCCATGAGCTCAGAATTTCCTCGTTGGTGATCGGGGCGCCGATCGGGTGGTTCGCACAGGCTGCCGAGCCGTTCACCGCCGATCAGATCCACAATGCTCAAGTCATCGCGGCGACGGCAAACTTGAGCATCGAGACCAGGAACGACGAACCGACGTCTTCGACACTCATCAACTGGGCGACCTTCTTCGGAATCGCGATAGCGCTTTGCATCCTGGCGATGAGCGTCGGGCTGATCCGCAGCGAGACAGCCAGCGATCTGCGGACCCTCGCCGCGACCGGAGCAAGCAGCTACACCCGTCGGACGCTGACCGCCGCCACCGCCGGAGCACTCGGGCTGGCCGGGGCGGTCCTCGGCACCTTCGCCGGCTACGTCGGTGTCATCGGCTTGTTGCGAAGTAGCTCCCTCCACGGTGGCCTTTCCTCCCTTGCGAACGTGCCCGTGGCGAATCTGTTGGTGATCCTCCTTGGCCTGCCACTAGCGGCGGCCGCGGTCGGCTGGTTGCTCGCCGGCCGCCAGCCGCCCACGCTCGCGCGGCAACCCATCGAGTGAACAGACGTCGAACTTGGTGTACGAAGTTGAACGTCACGGTCCGGCGGGCAGCACCGTGAAGGGCTTTCCCGCTTTCGTGCGGATGACGTGAAAGTGGCGATGTCCAGCGTGAGCAAACGATCGGTCCGGTAGCGTTCGGCAAGGACGACCATCGACGCGCATCTGCCACGCCGATGTCCTGATCGCGGTACCGGTCGATGACGTCGCGGGCGCTCCGAAGGTCGTCGGCATCGAAGGAGGCCAGCTTCCAAGCGCCTCCGGACAGCTCGGTCAGCGCACTCACTTCAGCGTCAATTCCGCGGCGGGTCGACAGCAAGTAGTCGAACTCCGCGACGACGTACGGCGACACCACGAAGGGCCCAGGGTCGGCTTCGATGACGGCGCTCACCTGCGTCCAGTGGGCGTCGCTGGCGTCGAAGTAGGCAAGCAGGCCACTGGCGTCGCAGATGAGCATGGTCAGCGGTCGCCGAAGCCCGGCTGGACGAGGAGCCACCCGAGCTTCGCCGTCCGGGCGCTCGTATCTTCACGACCGGCTTGTGGTACCACCGGCTCTGTCGCACCGTCGCGAACCAGGCCGTGACGGGAGCGCTGTCTCGAAGGCTCGGTGGCGCCGACACGATCAACGGCTCGGCGAACAAACGCTGTGGTCGTCGTGTCGCTTCACACGCCGGTGACGGTGGCGGGAACCTACTCGCGGGCGATCGTTCGGTAGGCGACTCCGACTGCCCCGCAACAAGCCCGGATGTTCCTTCCGTCGTCGTCCTCCCAGACGAAGAGACTCCCGCCGCGCGCCTCTGCAGCGGCGACCGCTTCTGCCCCGAGGGCGGACAATTGGTGGTCGCGTGCGAGCTCGGCCATACGGAAGGCCAAGGCGCGAATCGGCAGCACCTCGATCTGCGGTGAGAGCGCCACAAGCGCCCGAGCAGCTTGCTCGCGTCGTTCTGGCGACCAGGACCGGGTGAGGGCCCCTCCGCGAGCAACGAGTGCAGCACGGCAAAGCCGGTAGTAGTAGAGGTTCGTCGTGGCAATGACGTTCTGCCGGGCCAGTCTGGCGAGCGCCGTAGGGACCATGCCGCCGACGACGTCGCCGAGGAGGTGGTCGTCAATGACGACGACGCTCATGTCGTGGCGAGATCGGGATCGTCGAGCGCGGCCACGAAGGAAGCTTGGTCCTCGCGGCTCAATAGGTCACGAAACAGTCGCTCACCCTGTCCGAGTGGCACGGTGAGGACGCCGAAGCCCAGGTCAACGACCTCGACAGGGCCGCCGTCATCGAGCTGCCACCGGTGACGCACTTCTGCCGGAAGCGACATCTGTCCGGACGCAGAGACGACGTAGCGCTTAACCGCTGGACCAGCCGCCATATCATCCTCCGACACTTGGTGAACTCTGTAACTGTACCAAGCACACACCACGCGCTCGTGAGGCTGTTCCCACAGTGAGCACGACACGAGTCGTACGCGGGTGCCGAAGGTGAGCTGGCGGGCCGGTTTCCGTGAGAACGGCCGTGAGAATCAAGGGTCTGCGACAGCCGATGGACAGGGGTCACCAGCGGTTGACAACGGACTCGGCGACCGATCGAATCTCCTTGTAGGAGGCACTATCTGTCGCTGCCGGTCTCCACCGACGAACATCGGAAAGTGGGTCGGCCCGAACTTGGGATTCGTGAGGACGTCGATCCTGCCGCCCGGCTCGACGCGGCGGTCGTTCAGCTCCTCAGTCGAGCGCCTGCTCGAGCGCCTGGCCGGCGACGGGCGTGCCCAGCTGCAGGACGAGCCAGATACGGCTCGGGTCGCAGAGGAGCTCGGGCTCGGACAAGGCGTCCCCGTCGACGATGAGCAGATCGGCGAGCTTGCCCTCCTCGACGGTCCCGATTTGCTCGCCGAGGTCAAGCGCCTCGGCAGCCGCGCCGGTCGCAGCCACGAGCACCTCGCTCGGCTCCAGGCCGTGGTGGATCATGCGGAGCACCTCCAAGCCGACGGTGTCCGCGTCGCTGCCGAGGACGATCTTCACGCCTGCCTTCTTCGCCGCCCGCATCGTCAGCGCGCCCTGCTCGAGGTTGTGGTTCGCGAGCTCGACCAGCATCGGCGGCATCTCGAGGTCGAGCACCGCGTCGTCGGGGTCGACCACCTGGCCCATACCGGCCATCCAGTAGTAGCCGGAGAGCGTCGGTACGAGGACCTGGCCGTTCTTCGCCATCAGCTCGAGCAGCTCCGGGCGCTGGTTGAGGTACATCCCGTGCTCGATCGTATCCATCCCATGGGTGATCGCCGCCTCGCAACCGTCCAGGCCCTCGGCGTGCGCCGCGACCTTGTAGCCCATGCGATGCGACTCGTCGACGAGCGCCGCGAACTCGGCGTCGGTGAGCTGCAGGGGATCGGGGTCCTCCATCTCGTTCGAGCGCGCCCCGGTTGTCATGACCTTGATGAAGTCGGCTCCCGCCCGGATCTGCTCCCGCACGGCGCGGCGCACGTCGTCGGGGCCGTCCGCCTCCCGGTACATGGTGCCGTAGAAACGGCCCCCCGGTGCCGTCGCCGACACGATCTTGCCGCAGGTGAGCACGCGCGGGCCGCGAAAGGCCCCGTAGCGCATGGCCTGGCGTGCCTCCTGCGGGCGCACGTCCTGGGATCCGACGACGCGGATCGTCGTGACGCCCTGGCGAAGACGATCGCGCAGCTCGGCCTGCAGGAAGTGCGCCGCGGTTCCCGCCAGCACCTCCTCGGCGCCGCGGAGGGTCGCCGGCGGATGGCCGGAGGCGTGCGTGTGGGCGTCGATGAGGCCGGGCAACAGCATGCGGCCCTCGAGGTCGATCGCCTGCGCCTCGTCAGGGCAGCGCTCGGATGTGCTCGCGATGCGACTGATGACGCCGTCCTCGACGAGGATCGCGGCCCCGTCACGGACTTGAGGACCCGTGCCGTCGAAGAGGCGGGCGTTCGTGAGCCAGAGCTGCCCGCTCAGCGGTGGAGGCGCGTTGACGAGAGCGGGTGAACGATGCGGCACTCAATCCTCCTTTTTCTTGTCTTGTTGTCAGCACCGTCGACTGTTCGACCCTGGAGTGCCTGGCCGCGTCATGCGATGATCAACCTCAGGTCATCGAGACAGGAGCAGGATGCCGACCGGAAGGTCGGGAGCATTCGCGAGTTTGTAGTCGTCGGTCAGTAGCGGCGCGCCGAGATGCTGCGCGAGAGCAACATAGATCCGATCGGCGAACGTGGTGCTGGTTCCTCGCAGCCAGGAATCCGCGAACAGAGCCCGGAGCCGCACTCCGCGTGGAACAGATCCGGTACCCAGGGCAACGGACTCGGGTGGTAGCAGCGACCGCAACTTCCGCCCTCGAACCGTATCGGCCGCGCGCTCGACTCCCGCAGAACAGTCGATGACGACTGGAGTCACTCCTCGCCCGCGGCCCTGATTGCCGCCAGAGTCTCGGCTGCGGTCACGACCGGCGCGACCGGCTTACCAGCTTGGCGCTGATCGAGCCATGCCCTGAAGCGCTCCGGTGTGATGAGATCATCAGGACTGACGATCGCGATCGCAGGATCGGGTGCAAGTTCGGCAGGCCGAGTCACCCTTTCAGAGTACGGGCGCCAGCAGGGTTGGCTTCGAGTGTGAGCCGGACGGATCAGACGATAGCCATGGCGGCGTCAGCCGCTCCGAGCGGACTTTGGGCATTGCCTCGGTGTATCCGGCGTGGGTTCATCCGGCGTCCACCTTGTCGAAGTTCTCCAAATCAGGACGCCTTGCGACGCCGGCTGCTCGACGCGGCAGGCGCCTCTTTGCTCGCCTCGGCGCGCGGGCGGCGGGCGGCCGGCTTCTTCGCCGGCTTCTCGCTCACCCGGCTCGGAGCCGCGGCTGGAGCGGCGTCGGAACGTCCCTTGGCGGCGCTGACGCTGGCCTGGAGGGCGGCCAGCAGGTCGACGACCGGCGCCGGCTCGGCGCGGGGCCCGTCGGTCACGACGACGGCGCCTTGGCGCTTCTGGTCGATCAGGTCCTCCACGCGCTCGCGGTAGGTGTCGCGGTAGGTCTTCGGCTCCCACGCGGTCGTCATCGAGTCGATGAGGAGCTTGGCCATCTCGGTCTCGCGTTTCTCGAAGGTCGCCTCGACCGGGAGCACGTCGATCTCCTCAACCGGGTCGCGGACCTCGTCGGCGAACAGGAGCGTCTCGAGCACGAGCGCGCCCTTGTCCGGCCGCACGGCGACGAGGTACTGCTTGTCGCGCATCACGAAGGTGGCGATGGCGACCTTGTTCGTCTCGGCCATCACCCGGCGCAGCAGCTCGTAGGCCCGGTCCCCGTTCTTGCCGTGCGGCGCCAGGAAGTAGGGCTTGTCGAAGTAGATGGGGTCGATCTCGGAGAGCTCGACGAAATCGGTCACCTCGATGGTGCGTGACGGTCCCGGGGCGACCGAGGAGAGCTCCTCGGGCGTGAGGATCACGTACTCGCCTCCTCCGAGGTCATAGCCCTTCACGATGTCGCCATAGGCGACCTCGTCGCCCGTCAGCTCGCTGACGCGCTTGTTCCGGATCCGCTCCGACGTGCCCGCTCGAAACTGGTTGAAGTGAATCGAACGGTCCTCGGTCGCCGAATAGAGGCCGACCGGCACGTTGACGAGCCCGAAACTGAGCGACCCGGTCCAGATCGCCTTGGCCATCGTGGTTCCTTTCTGGGAGAAAGACCTGTCCAGTCAATCACTTCCACAACATCTTGAACAGGGGGACGGCAGAACCAGGCCCTGAGCACCCGCGAAGAACGCACGGCAGAACTGCCCCTAAAGGGTCGCGCCAAACTTGTCGACTGTACCCCCAATGAGTGTCATTCCTAGCCCACAGCTGTCGGCTCGCCGCCAAGAGCTGCCTCTGCGCGCGAGTCGGTCCAGAACAGTGCTCTGGTCTGTCTACGGGCTGCTGGGCCTTGCCCTCCTTGGCTACTGCGTGTCCCTGATTGTTCGTCCCACCAGCTCGTACTCGGCGTGGCTCGACGGCGGCCTCGTCTGCAGTGTCGAGCTCGTCGCGTGCGGGTTGTGCATCGGGAGGGCCCTCACATATCGACCAGGCCGGGGAGTGGCGCTGGCGCTTGGCGTCAGCCTGCTCTCTTGGACCGTCGGCGACATCGTGTTGAACCTCCAGTCGCTCGGAGGGGCGACGCCCCCGTCGCCTTCGCTCGCCGACGCCTTCTACCTCGGGTTCTACCCCTTCTGCTACGTCGCGGTGATGCTGTTCATGCGGCGGGAGCTCAAGAGGCTCGCCACTCCCAACTGGTTGGATGGTGCCATCGCCGGCGTCGGCGCGGCGGCCGTGTGCGCCGCGTTCGCCTTCCACTCGATCGTGGCCTCGACGGGCGGCAACCCGATGGCGACGATGACGAGCCTGGCTTACCCGATCGGCGACCTGCTGCTCCTCGGCCTCGTCGTCGGCGGCACCGCCCTGCTCTCCGGACGGGGGAAGGCGCCCTGGATCCTGCTCGCGTCCGGCATCGGCCTGAACGTGATCGGTGACACGTTCAACCTCTTCTCGAACACCATCGGATCGTCCCACATCGGCGTCGTCTTCAACGGGATCGCGTGGCCGACGGCCATCGTCGTCATTTCGTCGGCGGTCTGGCTCCGCGCGCGCTCGCCGAACCCGCTCGCGCCGCAGAAGTCGGCGGGGTTCCTCCTTCCCGAGCTCGGCGCCGGCGCCGCCCTCGTCATCCTCTTCGTCGGCACGCTGCGCTCGGTCGGTGGGGTCGCGATCGGTCTGGCAACCGCGACGCTGCTCATGGTCGGAATTCGGCTCGTGATATCGGTCCGGGGCTTGCAGAAGCTGAGCCAGGAACGCCACCGTCAAGCGGTGACCGACGACCTGACCGGCCTCGGCAACCGCCGGCACCTGTTCCGGGTCCTCGACGCGTTCTTCGCCGACGGCGGCGATACTCTGACGCCGGATCGCCACCTTGCCTTCCTCTTCGTCGACCTCAATCACTTCAAGGAGATCAACGACTCCTTCGGTCACCCCGCCGGCGACCAGCTGTTGAAGCTGCTGGGCGAGCGGCTCATGACCTCGCTTCGTAACTCCGATCTTCTCGTCCGCCTCGGTGGAGACGAGTTCGCCGTCGTGCTCATCGACGGAGACTCCGACTACGCCACGACGGTCGCGGAGCGGCTCACGCAGAGCCTCGAGGAGCCTTTCGTCCTTGACGTGGTGAACGCGCAGATCAGCGCCAGCATCGGCATCGCCATGGCGCCCACCGACGCCACCGACAGTGCCGCCCTCGTGTGGTGCGCCGATGTGGCGATGTACCGAGCCAAGTCGGGCAACTCGGCGTTCGCCATCTATGAGCAGAACCTCGATGAAGACGGGGACCAGATGCGCCTCCTCGAGGAGCTGCGGGCGGCGATCGAGCAGGGCGACCTCGTGTTGCACTACCAGCCGCAGCTCGATCTGCGCACGGGTGAGATGCTGGCCGTGGAGGCGTTGGTCCGGTGGCAGCACCCCCGGCTCGGCCTGCTCCCGCCGGTCAAGTTCCTTCCGCTTGCCGAAGAAGCGGGTCTCATGCGACCGCTCACGAAATGGGTGCTCCACGAAGCCGTGACCCAATGTGCGGCCTGGCGAAGCGAGGGACGCAAGATGATCGTCTCGGTCAACGTCTCGCCGACGAACCTCCTCGAGGCGGGTTTCACCGACCTCGTCCGGAGCCAACTCGAGCGCCACAACCTCCCGGCCGGAGCCTTGGTCCTCGAGATCACCGAGACCTGCATGATCTCTGAATTCGAGAAATCCCGACAGGTCATCGAAGACCTCCGGGATCTCGGCGTCATCGTCTCGATCGACGACTTCGGCGCAGGAGTCACGTCGTTGGCTTATCTCAGCAGCCTCGCAGTGGGAGAGCTCAAGCTTGATCGCAGCTTCATCGTGGGTCTTGCCACGGGTGGCTTTCGCGACCTTGACCTTGTCCGCTCGACGATCGAGCTCGGCCATGCGATGGGATTGCGCATCGTGGCCGAAGGCATCGAAGACGGCGACACGCTCAAATTACTCACCGAACTCGGATGTGACGTGGCTCAGGGGTATTGCATCAGCCGCCCGAAGCCTGCCCTCGAGCTTGCCTTCCGCCCCGAAGCGGTCGCGACTCCGGGGCAAAGCGCGGAATCGGAGCCGGAGGCGGCTCGTGTCTGAGACTCCACTGAGCTGTCGCCGGCGGCGCCAGATCACCCACAGCCCGCCACACGGCGCCGGCGACCGAGGGCGACAGCCGTCGCAACCTTCGGGTCCACGCCAAGCCGCCGGTCCCCCCCGAGGCGCTGGTCCCTCCCAAGGCGCCGGTCCCTCCCGAGGTTCCGGGTCCCCCCAGGGCGACGGCGAGCCCGGCGTTTGCCGTGCTTGCGGCGCCCCCTGCGCCTGCTCGGGCAGCCGCCCGCCGCGGGCTCGCTGGCGTCTGCACCCCGTGCCGATGTCGTCCTCGTGGCTCAACTCCATCTGATCCGCGCCTGAGCGCTCTCGGCGGGCTTCGGCTGCCCGCAGTCGTTTCCGGGTTGCGCGCGCCCACCTGCGAGATCATTAGCCTTCGGGCGAGCGAGGTGGAGGCGACGATGCACTGCCCGGCCTGTGGAGGTGAGACCCCGGAGGGAAAGCGCTTCTGCGCGAACTGCGGGGCGTCCCTCGTCGGCGTCCTCTGCCCGTCCTGTGGCGCACCGCTCCTGCCGGGAAAGTCGTTTTGCGCCGATTGCGGGACGCCCGTTGTCGCCGCGCCGCTGCCGCCCACCACGGTCGAGAGCTCTCCGCCGGCGGCGGGGAGGAGCCCGACCGAGTTGCGGCTCGTATCGGTGTTGTTCTGCGACCTGGTCGGCTTCACGCCGCTGTCGGAGGCCAGCGATCCCGAAGAGGTCCGCGAGCTGCTCTCGGGCTACTTCGACCTTGCCCGTGCGATCGTCGCTCGTTACGGGGGCGTGGTGGAGAAATTCATCGGCGATGCCGTCATGGCGGTGTGGGGCGTGCCGGTGGCGAACGAGGACGACGCCGAGCGCTCCGTGCGCGCCGGCCTCGATCTCGCCTCGGCCGTCGCCGCCTACGGGGCCGAGTACGCCCCGGGCGGGCTCGAGGCGCGAATCGGCATCGTGACGGGGACGGTGGCGACGACCGAGACGCCCGAAGAGGGACTCGTCGTCGGCGACCGGGTGAACACCGCGGCGCGCATTCAGGCCGTGGCACCCCCGGGCCGCTGTTATGTGGACGAGGCGACCCGCCGGGCGACCGAGGCTGCGGTCGTGTACGCCGATGCCGGTCCCCACGAGCTGAAGGGCAAGTCCGAGCCGGTCCGGCTCTACGAGGCGCTCCGCGTCATCGCCGGCGTCGGGGGTGCGCTCAAGTCCGAGGGCCTCGAGGCCCCGTTCGTCGGACGCGATCGCGAGCTTCGCCTCGTGAAGGACCTGTTCCACGCCTCAGCGGAGGAGTCGCGGGCTCACCTCGTCTCGGTGACGGGAATCGCCGGGATCGGCAAGAGCCGCCTCGCCTGGGAGTTCTACAAGTACCTGGACGGCCTCTCGAGCGTGTTCCGCTGGCACCGCGGGCGGTGCTTGTCATATGGCGAGGGAGTCGCCCACTGGGCCCTCGCGGAGATGGTCCGGGGACGGGCCGGCATCCTGGAGGGAGAGGACTCCGCATCGGCTGCGGCGAAGCTGCGCGACTGCGTCGAGGAGCACGTCGCCGATCCCGAGGAGCGGCTCTGGATCGAGCCCCGCCTCGCCCATCTCATCGGGCTCGAGGACCGGGTGGCGCGCGACAAGGAGGATCTCTTCGCCGCCTGGCGGCTCTTCTTCGAGCGGATGTCCGAGGTCTACCCCGTCGTGATGTCCTTCGAGGACATGCAGTGGGCCGACGCGTCGTTGCTGGACTTCATCGAGTACCTGCTCGACTGGTCGAGGAACCACGCCATCTTCGTCCTCACGCTCGCCCGCCCCGACCTCGTCGAGCGCCGTCCGAGCTGGGGGGCAGGCCGGCGCAACTTCACCTCGATCTACCTCGAGCCGCTCGGGGAAAAGGGGATGAGAGACCTCATCACCGGGCTCGTGCCGGGCCTGCCGGACGAGATGAGCGAGCAGATCCTCGCCCGCGCCGAAGGCGTCCCGCTCTACGCCGTCGAGACGGTCCGCATGCTCATCGACCGCGGCCTGCTGGTGCGGGAGGGCTCGAGCTACCAGCCGACCGGAGCCATCGGCGAGCTCGACATCCCCGAGACGCTGCACGCCCTCATCGCGGCGCGTCTCGACGGCCTCGCGCCGGGGGAGAGGAGCCTTCTGCAGGAGGCTGCGGTCATCGGCAAGTCATTCAGCCGCGCTTCGCTGCTGGCGCTCACCGATCTCGGTGCCGAGACGCTCGATGAGCTGTTGGGGTCCCTCGTCAGGAAGGAAGTCCTCTCCCTCCAGACCGACCCGCGCTCGTCCGAGCGCGGGCAATTCGGCTTCCTGCAGGATCTCGTGCGCGCCGTCGCCTACGAGACCCTCCCCAAGCGCCACCGCAAGGAAAGGCACCTCGCCGTGGCCTTGTACCTGCAGGGGGCGTGGGGATCCGAGGACGAGGAGATCGTCGAAGTCGTCGCCTCGCACTACCTCGAGGCCTACGAGCTCGCCCCCGAGGCAGACGACGCCGGCGAGGTGAAGTCCAAGGCCCGCGAGATGCTGGCGCGGGCCGGCGAGCGGGCCGCAGCCCTCGCGGCCGGCGAGGAGGCGCGACGCTACTTTGAACAGGCGCTCGAGCTCGCCGACGACTCGGACACGCGGGGCGCCCTCGAGGAGCGGGCCGGGCAGATGGCCTGGCTCGCCGGGCACGGCGAGCTCGCCCGCTCCCATTTCGAGCGGGCGATCGCTACCCTCGACGCGGCCGGGCGAACCCACGCCAGCGCCCGCGTGACGGCGCGCCTCGGCGAAGTCGACTACTTCGAGGAGCGCCACCACGAGGCCGTCGACCGCATGGAGCACGCTTTCGCCGTGCTCTCGAATGACGAGATCGACGCCGACGTGGTCACGCTCGCAGCCCAGCTGGGCCGGGTGTACTACTTCATGGGCGATGTCGAACGGGCGAGCTCGCGGATCGAGTTCGCGCTCGACCTTGCGGAACGGCTCGACCTCGCCGAGCCGCTCTCGCAGGCCCTCAACACCAAGGCCACGTTGCTCTCGTCGATCGGCCGCAAGCAGGAGTCAGACGCGATCCTGCGCTACGCCCTCCAGCTCGCCCTGGACAACGGGCTGAGCGGGGCGGCCCTCCGTGCCTACAACAACCTGATCACCACTCTCGAGTACCAGGACCGCTACGACGAGGCGCTGGCCGTTGCCGCGGCCGGGCTCGACCTAGCAAGGCGGACCGGCGACACGAGGTGGGAGTCCGGGCTCTTGGCGAACACCCTCGCCCCGCTGTTCCTCGCCGGTCGTTGGGACGAGCTCCTGCAGCGAATCGCCGACATCGGACAGTTCGAGGGCCTCGCAATCTTCAGCGGCGACGCCGGCGTCGCGGCCGTGGTCCATGCTCACCAGGGCGATCTCGCCCGAGCCCGTGCCCTCGTCGACGCCACCTCGACGCAGGCGAGCTCTCCCGATCTCCAGAATCGCATCATCTACTGGTGCTGGCTGGCCGGAGTACTGCAGGCCGAAGGCGACCCGCGCCAAGCGCTCGTTGCGGCCGAGGCGGCGATCGAGGCGGCAGAGGGACTGCCGCCGGCGTTCATCGGCAACAAGCTCGCCCTCGTCGAAGCGATCGAGGGCGCGCTCGATCTCGGCGACGACGCGAAGGCGGCCCAACTCTTGGAGAGGATGGAGCGCCTTCGACCGGGCGAGACGACGGAGTTCTTCCTCGCCCAGACCGCCCGGTTCCGGGCCAGGATTGCCTCGATGAGCGACGGCGCCGGCGTCGAGGGCCTGTTCGGCGAAGCCACGGGGCGGTTTCGCCGGGTCGGCGCCGCCTTCTGGCTGGCGATCACGTTGCTCGAGCACGGCGAGTGGCTGGTCGCCCAGGCAAGGGTGGCGGAAGCCGGCGCCGTGTTCGGCGAAGCCGAAGAGATCTTCTCGCGGCTGCGAGCACGTCCCTGGCTGGAGCGCGTCGCGCGCGCTGCGTGTCGCTGACCGCCGCGGTTGCCGTGGCGGTCGCCGGCCTCGTCGCCGGCGCCATGAACGTCATCGTCGGAGCCGGCTCACTGGTCACGTTCCCGACTTTGCTGGCGGTGGGTTTCGGGCCGGTTGTCGCCAATGTCAGCAACACGGTGGGGCTGGTCCCGGGCTCGCTCAGCGGTGTGGCGGCGTACCGGCGCGAGCTGCAGGGCCAGGGGGGCAGGGCGCTGCGCCTCGGGTG
>Ga0182015_10001438_pt1 | contig 31412 bp, 21 predicted proteins | sample 712P3MmetaG_FD_120478 | JGI IMG/M metagenome (GOLD analysis project Ga0182015, IMG submission 120478) | Permafrost microbial communities from Stordalen Mire, Sweden - 712P3M metaG | ecosystem: Environmental > Terrestrial > Soil > Wetlands > Permafrost | place: Sweden: Stordalen | collected... | reverse complement strand
GCCTGACTCCCGCCCAATTTCTGGCGAGACCATTTCCCACTATCGCGTGCTCGAAATGCTTGGTGGCGGCGGTATGGGTGTGGTTTACAAGGCGGAAGATACGCGCCTCCGCCGCCCCGTCGCCCTGAAATTTCTTCCCGACGATCTCGCGCACGACGAACACGCTCTCGAGCGGTTTCGACGCGAGGCTGAAGCCGCCTCCGCGCTCAATCATCCGAATATCTGCACAATTTACGATATCGGCGAAGACAAAGGCCGCGCCTTCATCGCCATGGAATTCCTCGAAGGCAAAACTTTGAAGCACCTCATTGACGGCCAGCCGCTCGAGATCGACACCTTGCTCGATCTCGCCACCGAAATCACCGAAGCCCTCGAGGCCGCTCACTCTAAAGGCATCATCCATCGCGATATCAAGCCCGCCAATATCTTCGTCACCGAACGCGGCCACGCGAAAGTTCTCGATTTCGGCCTGGCGAAACAATTGCCGCGCCCCTCCGACGGCGCAAACGTCTCCACGCGAGGCGACGCCCCGACCCTAAACGCCAAGGAGTTGACCAAACCCGGCACCGCGCTCGGCACGCTATCCTACATGTCTCCCGAGCAAGCCCTCGGCAAAGAACTCGATTCGCGCACCGACCTCTTTTCCTTCGGCGTGGTGCTCTTTGAAATGGCGACCGGCAAGCAGCCATTCCGCGGCGACACCAACGCCGCCCTCCTCGATTCAATTCTGCACAAAGTGCCCGTCGCGCCCGTGCGCCTCAATCACGATGTTCCAGCCAAACTCGAAGAGGTCATCAATAAAGCCCTCGAAAAGGATCCGCGACTCCGCTACCAACACGCCGCGGACATGCGCTCCGACCTCCAGCGCCTTAAGCGCGACACCGTCGCCATGAGCATCTCCGCCGCCACACACGCGGCCGCTCCCGACCTCCCGCGAGACGTTTACCCCGCTAGCGATTTACCCAAATCCGCCAGCGCCACATCCGTAGCCATCACAGCACGCAAAAACTGGCTTGTCCCCGCCGCCGCAGCAACCGGAGCGCTCATCATCATCGCCGCGCTCGCGCTCACCGCCTTCTATTTCCTTCGTAATCGCGATACAGCCATCGATTCTCTCGCCATCATGCCCTTCGAAAACGCCAGCAACAACAAAGACACCGAGTACCTCAGCGACGGCCTAACCGAAAGCCTGATCAACAACGCCTCGAATCTCCCCCATCTCAAAGTCATCGCCCATAGCTCCGTCTTCCGCTACAAAGGCCGCCCCTTCGATCCCCAAGCCGTCAGCCGCGAGCTCTCCGCCCGCGCTATTCTCACGGGGCGGGTCCTCGAGCGCGGCGATACTCTCTTCGTCAGCGCCGAGCTGATGGACTCCAAAAACGATCGCCACATCTGGGGCGAACAGTACAATGAAAAAACTTCCGATCTCCTCGCCATCCAGGAAAATATTTCCAACGAAATCATGGCGAATCTGCGCTCGCATCTGGCCGGCGATGAGGAGAAGCGTCTCTCGAAGCACTACACCGACAACAACGAAGCCTATCAGTTATATCTGCAAGGCCGGTACAACACGGAGCAGTTCACTCAAGAAGGCGTGAACAAAGGCATCAACTATTTCGAGCAGGCCATCGCCAAGGATCCGAATTACGCACTCGCCTACGCGGGAATCGCCGAAGCTTACTTCGAGGTATCGAGCCAATTCGTTCCGCCAACCGAAGCCATGCCTAAACTAAAAGCCGCCGCGTCGAAAGCCCTCAGTCTCGATGATTCCCTGGCCGAAGCCCACACGTTGATGGGCATGGTCGGCGCCGTCTACGACCACGACTATCCCGCCGCCGAGCAGGAATTCAAGCGCGGCGTCGAACTCAATCCCGGCTCGCCCTTCGTCCACCAGTGGTACGCCTACGATCTCACCGCCATGGGCCGCAACGACGAAGCTCTCGCCGAATTAAAGCGCGCCAAGGATCTCGATCCGCTCTCCGACACCGTTGACATCGTCTACGGTCTCAACTACGTCTTCTCCGACCAATTTGATCGCGCCATCGAGCACTCCCGCAAGATGATCCAAGCCGACCCCAATTTCTGGTTCGGCCATTTCTTTCTCGGATGGGCCCTCGCGCGCGAAGGAAAATACGACGACGCGATCAAGTCGCTGAACGAAGCCATCCGCCTCGGCGCCAGCCCCTACGCGCAAGGCTACCTCGGCTACGCTTACGCCCTTTCCGGCCAAACCGCCAAAGCGCACGAAGTCGTCCAACAAATGGAGCAAAGCTCAAAGCAATCCTACGTACCGCTCTACCAAATCGCGATCGTCTACGTCGGCCTCGGCGAAAAAGACAAAGCCCTCGACCTCCTCCAAAAATCCTTCGACGACCGCGAAGAAATCATGACCTTCCTAAAGGTCGACTCAACGTGGGCCCCGCTCCGCCCCGACCCGCGCTTCCAATCCCTACTCCACCGCGCCGCCCTCCAATAATTCTCTGCTCTGCACCCTGAACGCATTTCGTGAAGGGTCCGCGCCGCACAAGCATCTCCCAATTTCATCAGAGCCCGGAGGCCCCCGCCTCCGGGAACCCCTCGAGCGCGGGCCCCTTGCTGCGTGGCCGTTCTCCTCCGCCAATCACCCCAACCTTTCGTTCTACTCATTTCGGTACCCGTGCTCCATTGCCCGAAATGGTCGTCCGACCGATCATGGGTTCAGTAAGTTGTACCTCTTACCGGAGCGCACGTGGCATCCGGAAGACCGCAGAGAAGGAAAGACAAATGCAAATCAAAATGACGTTCAAAAAGGCACTCTTCGTTGTGATGCTTGGCATCGTCACTCTACCCGCGATCGCCAGCGCCAAGCCGGTCCGCGACAGCCACAACGTCACCCCTGCCAAAAAGGCTCATTTCACGAAGTTGCACAGCGGGCGATAGCCGCAACCGCAGCAAGCGCCCCTAACGTTCCATGGAAGTCGTCTTGGGCACTTCCATGGCGCTCGGATTGAGTGCGGCCTGGTTCGAGTGCGCCAAATGAAGAACGTGATTTCCGCGTCGGTTGGTTCTGTGATTGATCCCGACTGACCTTTGCCGTTGATACCGTTCCCCTGTTCGGCGTCACACAAGAGGCATCTCAAGGTCGAAGGACCGAAGGGAAGGAATTCTAAGCCGCCGGACTTTGCCACGTCCGAGATTCCGTCGCAGACCTAACGCTAATTTAATGCTCTAGCCAGCGCTGCGCTGCTTCTCTTGGTGGTTAGCAACTGCTTGAATGGTGGCTTCCACTGAGCTATTTGTGCGTGTGTCGGCGTCCGCCGGCTGGAATTCATCTCCGAAGTCGTCATCCCCCCGGAAGACGCGCGCTATCCCGCGCCGTATCGCAACGCGAATCAGCAGCACAAGGACGCAAAGCAGGGCGATTTCGATCAAAATAAGGAAGATCATTTCGTTCTCCCTGCAATCCAAAGAATAATCGAGTCCAGAAAGGAAACGACACCAGGAACGACCGGCGCCGTTTTGTACGCGCATCATAGATGCAATTGCTGCGGAGTAAAGTACTGAATTCAAAGTAGCTAGGCTAGTACGGCCATAGGGTATAGCGCCTTCGCCACGACGGGCCTGCTCGGCAAAAGCATCTCCAAATTTCGCCAAAGCCCGAAGGCCCGCGCCTCCGCGAACTCCTCGACCGCCGGCTATTTGCAGGTTTTGACTTTCTCTTTCTTCGCCTCGAAGGTTCCCCTCCGCACGAGCATCTCCCAATTCCATCAGAGCCCGGAGGCCCCCGCCTCCGGGAACACCTCAACCCCAAGCTAATTGCAGCTTGATGCGTCCCGCCGCGATCCAGCACTCGATCCGTTTCCCGATTCGGGACGCCTACTGCTTCCGTTTTCCTGGTTCCGCCCGGCTTTAGGCTATTTCGAGAATTGTTTTTCCCGCTCCTGTGATTCTTCACTCGTGGGTCTAGGACCTAGCTCAAGCTGCCTATATCGTATATCGCCACGAATCCTTTAATATTCAGCGCCTTACGCAGAGCGCGACAAGACTGTAGCTCTGCGTCGTTCGTCGGCGTATCACCCGACCGCTGCTATTTATTCACAAATGTGGCAAGAAACTTGCCTCCCATTCAAAATACTATGAGTGACACTACCCCATCCACGACCTGTGTTTTTCGTTGCGGCGCGCCGGTGCCCCCGGAGCTTGCCACCGAACGAATGTGCGTTTTGCATTTCACCCTGTGTGTCGAGCGCAGTTGCGCCGAGATGCGTCGTGAGTCTGCCTCGGGCAGATTGACTTCCGCGCGCCAGGCTCATATCGCGCGCGGCTTAAGCGGCTATGCCGCAACGTTAGCGAGCGTGGGAACCGGAACGCAGCGCTTATCCGACGAGCTGAAGCGGCGCATCTTGAGCACGTTCTTGACCGTGATGGTCATGCGGGAGAGCCTCTACCGCAGCGCCGAATCCGAGGTTGCGAAGTACTCCTCCACCGCGCACCTCAGCCGTACAGCCTAACGAAGATCTCACAATATGCTGACGCCGCGGGCGCGGGCGCGGGTGTGGGTGCCGCACCCTTCGCTGTCAAGGGTGCGGGTCTTGACTTTATTTTTCTTCGCCACGAAGCCGACGGAAGCTAACCTCACTACCGTCGATGCGCGTTCCTCTTCCGTTACAACTGACCCTCTGGACAGGTCCCTCTCGATTGCGAAACCCTCAAACTGAAATGAAGGATGCCTTATCCCCATCGCGGCGTTCTCAATAGGCGAATGAGAGGAATGAATATGACGCGACTATCGTTGCTTTTCTTGCTGTTCGCAGTTCCGGCCCTTGCACAGACTGCTCCGGCCCCAGCGCCTGAACCAGCCCCTGCCCAGCAGCCGGCGCAGAATGCGCCGGGTGAGACAAGGCAGCCGCCTCGCGTGTTCCTACAATCGGCCAGCCACGGCAACAATTGGAACGCGCGTCGGGACCAATCAATGGAAATGTCGAAGGACTTTTCGAAATCGTGCCCCGATGTAAGATTGACCATCAATCAACAGAACGCGGACTACACCGTGCTCTTGAACCACATCGAGGCCGGCTTCTCCCGCGACAACCAGATACAGGTAGCCGACAAAAACGGCGATATCCTAAAAACGAAAGAGGGCGGGAGTATCAAGGGCGGCGTAAAGAGCGCCTGCAATCTCATTCTCGCAGACTGGAACAAGCAGTAACGGGTACGCAGTAAGCGGCAGACGGTGAGCAGCAACGTTGGTAGCTGAGCGGCGGCCGGAGCGATCCGGCCCTCTCGCTTTGCCTGATTCTCGACGGGGTCGGAGCTTCAGCTCCGACATTCACTTATCCCTATTCAACACTGTCATCGTGCGCGTCAACTCGATCCGTATCTACATTGGTCTAGATATGTCTTGACTGAGTTAGATTTAGATTCCATAATCCCTCTTGCTTAAGGATTAATCGCACATGACCAAGGAAGTTCGTAAAAAAGTCGGACTCAATATGCGCGCCGCCCTCTACGACGACTTGTCCAAGCTGGCCAAGGACAACGGTCAGACCACGACATACGTCTTGGAGCGAGCAGCGGAACACTACATTCAGTTTGTCGCGCCCAAAGAGGGTGTTGTGCGTCCTGAGATCATGACCCATGTTCGCCGGTCGGTGGACAAGAACCGAAAATTGCTTCAGCTTTTGGCTCAAGTAAAGACCGCAGAGAAAAGCTCCTCTCGGTAAATGCCTTTCCGCATTTACCCCACTGTCGCTGAAGTGATCGAAACTCAGCGATTGCTAATCGACGAATTCGGCGGACTCCACGGCATTCGCGATCACGCATTACTGGAGTCCGCTGTTTTCCGCCCTCGAAGCGGCTACTACACCGGCCTCATCGAAGAAGCATCTGCCTTGATGGAGTCGCTCGCAAATAATCACGCTTTCATTGACGGGAACAAACGCCTCAGCTTTGTCATGACAGACGCCATGCTTCGAGCCAACGGATATTTCCTGGATGTAGAGCCATCCGAGGCCTACAAATTCATCACCGAAGCGATGGAGCGGCAGGAATTCCGCTTCCCTACAATCCGCGACTGGATAACTTCAATAATTAAGGCGACTTAGAAATTCCCATCTTCCACTACAAGCCAAGACCGAACGCGCATTCCGGGTTGATTGCCTTGACACGGGTGAAGACGGGGCTCACACTCCGCACGCTTGGCGAGACATTCGCCAAAAGAAAGGAAAAGAGACGTTATGCCTTCCATCAAAGGATCATTCTCGGGAAAAATCACGAAGCAAACCACGATGTCACTGACGGACCAACCCGCCCACGATATGAACATTGCCGAGGTTTCCGGCACTCAGCAATCGGCCGACGCGCTATGGAACAACTCGAAGATCACCTATTGGGGAGTGACCGACTTGCTCGACGGCAAGGGCTCGCAACGCGGCTACTTCAATAATATCCATCCGGATGGAGACCGCGACTTCGGAACGTTTGAGGGCAAGGCCGCGGCTACGGCCAGCGGGATGACCGTTGAAGGCACGTACGAGTTCACTGGCGGCGTTGGCGTATACAGTGGCATGAAAGGCGGCGGGAAGTTCAAGACGACGATGAAATCGGAGACCGAGCTCGAATGCACCTGGGATGGCACCTACGAACTAGCCAGAGCACACGCAGGCTGATCACTGAGGGATTCTGCGGTTGCCGCTGCGCCAAGCTAAAAACACCATCAGAGCCCGGAGGCTCCTGCCTCCGGGAATACTTTCCGATCCCAAGACCCATCTCACTTGAAGGGCTCGTTCTCCCATATCAACGCGGGCACTCCCAATGCGGAGAAGCCACCGATGAGAATTCTGCCGTCCTGCATTTCGGTGGGAGCTTCCTGCTTCAGCAGGGGGAAGCTGGACTTTAATCCAGCGGAAGAATGCTCCTCTCTTGTAACGGGCTTTCAGCCCTGGGACTTCTCAGCCCCACCGCCAAAGCACCTTGGGCCGTAAGCCATGTTCGCGTCTTCACCAAATTCAAAGGCACAATTTCGTAAATTTTTCGCGCTCGAATCCTGCTGATTCCCCGACACTTCCCCTCAGCTCTAGTACCCTGCGCATTTGCTGGTACCGTCCAGGTGCATGATATAATTATTTGGAAATTATGATAATGCGAGAGTTAACATGCAGAGTGCCAGGCACTTACCGCCAATGGGCACAGGTTTACCCTCAGGCGGCAGAAAGGGCCCCAGCGCGCGGCTCGCGGGGCACGCTGGCCCCGCAAATTTGCGGAGTCCAGTACTCGATCGCAAACCGATTTCTAATCGACAGACAAAAACGATTAGAAATGGCCGCAACTCACAGAAAACAATCATCACGAGTCATTTCTAATCGCTACAAAAAGAGGGGGTCTTGCGAGGCGCGATTAGCCGAGTTTCAGGAGGCGCCGACCGGCGCCGGTTGCGCGGAATGCGCGAGCGGGCAAAGGAGTCGGAAGGCAATCTGGAAATCCGGTCGAATGGAAAAGGAACTACTGTGATTGCGACAGTTCCCTTTGTAGAATCAGGGAATGGTGAGAGCGAATCAGTCAGCGAACCGCCCGGCGGCTCTTCGAGTCGACAGACAAATTCTCACTCACAGCCCTCGTGGCATGTGCTCGATCAACTTCCCGAAACAGCGCCGCACGCGTTGCCGCCAATTCAAGAGAAAGAACACATGAGCTACGTAGAATCGAACTTAGTTCCCGGCGAAACCGTAATTTACCAGACGCGGCTCCATTGGATCGTGATGCTGGGCCACATGATCGTGGGAATCTTTCTGCTGGCTCTGCCTGGAGCGGTTCTGCTTTATTACGCTTTCGCGCACACTGAAATTGATCCCAGAACTTTGCAAATTATGAAAATCGGCGGCATCGCGTTAATCGTTGGCGGTGTGATCGTGATTCTAGTTGGCATGGTGCGGCGGAGCGCGACGGAGATGGCGGTGACGAATCGCCGCGTCGTGATCAAGACGGGCCTCGCCAGCCGCAAGACGATTGAAATGATGCTGAACAAAGTGGAAAGCATCGAAGTCAGCGAGCCGGCCGCCGGCAGGATGCTCGGCTACGGCTCGATCGTCGTAATCGGAACGGGCGGCACTCCCGAGCCATTCCACAAAATGGCCCATCCGCTAGAATTTCGCAGCCAAGTCCAACAACAAATCGAAAAGCTGCCGCGCTAACCCCAGATATCCACGAGTTCCGAAATTCGCCTCGCAGATTTACTACGAACAACAGTGAGGCAGGACGGGTAACATATAGCGCGTTTCATGATGAACGCGAAAATACGGGTGTGGCTGCGGCCGGCGGCGATTTTGTGCCTGCTTTGCTTATCGAATCTGTGTTGCCGAGGCGTGTTAGCGGATTCCGACGCGGGCCGCTTATCCGGCAGAGTCATCGATCCGGCCGGAGTCGCCGTCGCCGGCGCGCATCTCAAACTCGTGAACGACGCCGGTATCGTCATTCGCGAGACGACCACCGACCAACAAGGAGCATTCGACTTCGGCGAACTCGCGCCGGGCAAGTACGAAGTGACGGCGGAAACATCGGCGTTTGCTCCCGTTCAATCAAATATAACTGTCACAAAATTGGCGCGAGCCGACCTCAAGTTGCAATTCGCGCAAATTGCGTCGCTGCGGCAGGCTGTTACCGTTGTCGGCTCGTCCGCGCCGTCGCCATTCACGCCCGATCCTTCCGAGCACGTTGAAGTTCACGATCAGGTGCTCGATGCGAATCCGGGCCGGCCTGGCGCGCCCATTTCCCTTCCCGGCTTGCCGATTGAAACCGCGTCGGGCGGAATCAAGGCACCGCAGTATTTTGCTCCAGGCGTTGCGGGCGACCACGGCGAACCGATTGCGCAGTTTTATCAAATTGGAGATTTTCTCTATCCGAATAATCTTCCGGCGAACGCGCACGGCAACGGCTACTCCGATCCGAATTTTCTGATTGCGCCGATTATTCAGGCGGTCGCTGTGGACGGCGGCGCATTCAACGTTCGCGAAGGAAATCACTCGATCGATCTGGCGGCGACTTACGTGCCGCGCGAGCGGCTGGATGATTTTGTCGAACTCACTGGAGATTACCGCGACATCGATCTCGTGGCGGGATGGAGTCCGCGAAATCCGGAGACAAACGGCTTCATCGCCGTCGAGCTCTCATTCGGCAACGGGTATCTCGAGAGGCTCGAGCACCGGCAGCAGTATAAATTTAATGGCTTTCGCGAATTTAAACTCGGGCGCCACGAATTGACTCTGTTTGGCGTTGGCTATTACGGATTCTCGTACGTGCCGGGATTGATTCCGATCAATATCTCCGTTCCCGACGATACGGTGGACAGACGGCAGCAAGATTACACGCACACAACAATTTTCGTGGCGAGCGACACGTGGCGATTGAACGATCAAAGTCAGCTTACCTATTCGGGTTTCTTTCGCACATACAGTCTGCAACTGCGATCGAACTTCATGCCGGATTTTACAGGGAGTCTCGAATATCCCGGCGGGCTCATCCAGCAGAGCGAGTTTCGAACAGTCGCGGGCGGCGGCACTGTGTACTCGCAGAAGATTCGCGATTGGATTTCGGTGCTCGCGGGATTTGATCTTCGCCGCGATGCCCCGCGGGATCTCGACCTCAAGAGCCTGGACGCGGACGGCGTCTTCCAAAACGTGACGAGCAACAATCTGACGCTTTCATTCGTCGAGCCGTACGCAGCCCTTGATGGCGCTGTAACGAAATATTTCCACTACGACCTGGGCATTCGCCGCGAGGAGATTTGGATTAACAACCAGGATCTGATCAATCCACAGAATTCTTTCGACAAACTTGCCGGCCTCACTCTGCCGAAAGCGACACTTTCAATTTTCCCTCCTGAAAGCACGTTTCTACCGTCGGTAGCGTTGAGTTACGGCGAAGCTTTTCACACGGAGGACCCTCGAATCGGAACGGGAACCGGCGAGCCGACACTTCTCGCGCCTTCGCGCGCCTATCAACTCGTCGTCAGCAAAAGCGTGAAGAAGACGGAGATGAAAATCACGCTCAAGCACGTCACAAATTCTCAGGAGCTGGCGAAGATTGATCCTGACACCGGCTTGCAGGAAGACGAGGGACCGTCTCTCAATCGCGCGATCAGCGTTTCGCTGAAGCACACTTTTTCGCAAGGCTCGATCAGCGCAACATACGAACAGGCGGACGCGCGCGACCTGACGACGGGCGCGCCCACTCCCGAAGCGCCGCGATTTATTTGGGATACGCTGGCGACTGAGGATCATTTGCCGTTCGGACTTCATGGCCGTTGTGAGTTCGAATATGTTCGCGCGAAACCTGTGGGCGATGGATTTGTCGGACCGGCGGTTCCGGAATTTCGCGGAGCGCTGTACAGGCCATTCATGGAGGGACGGATGACGCTTTCGACGGAATTTCTAATTGCGAGCGGCTATTCGGGCGAGACGACTGAGGTTTTTGCGTTCCCGTCCGACCCGACGTATCCGACACCGATCGAGCGAGTGGTCGGCGTGCCGATAAAATCGTATGTGACTGTGAGTTGGATTTATCGGTTCAGGCGCTAACTTCAACGAGGGCGGGGTGATTGAGATCAGTATGAAGATGCCCGGCTGAAGCCGGGCGCTACAAGTGCCGGAGCGGCGTGGTTGCCGGGTATTTGCGGGTGGCTGCGATTCGAATAGGTGAAGTCAAAAACGCCGGCAGGATGCCGGCGCGACGAACGGCGGAACTGAAGCTACGGCCGTTGGGGAGTAGATCAAGAAGGGCCGCCCCGACCTCCTGAAAGCATTTGTGAAAAAAGTTCATGCCGGACGAGCGTGAAGTTAAGAGGACGCGCGGAGCGAGCGGAGCGCGGCCGCGCCTAGCAATCCGGCGGCGACGATGACGGCGATCCAGAGGACGGCGGGATGGCGCTCGCTCCAGGGGCGCGGATCTTCGTACTCGGAATTGATTTGCTCGCCTCCGAGAGTTGCTATTGGCAGCTTTTCGAGATCTTTCGGGCGAATGGTTCGCTCGAGATCGTACTGCGGCGGCTTCGCTTCGCTCTGGCCGTAGAGAAGTAGATAGTGACGCGCTGGCTCGGCGCGAAAAATGAGGCGGCGCGGCGTCATGAAAAGGATTACTCGTGCAGCCGCGAGCGGCGCGTTGTTGCCGTTCATAACGTGGACGCGCCAGTGCGATGACCAGCCGCCGCCGAAGCCAACCTCTAGCCATTCGCGGAGAACATCATCGTGATGGAAACGGTAAATTTCGCCACTGCCGGCAGGAGTCCATTCTTGACCGTCCTCGCTCGAGTCGATGGTGACAGAGCGTGAGAATTCGGACTCATCGGTTTCGAAGTGGACTTCGTTTAAAGGCAAATCAGCGGGGAGATCGGCGCGCCAAACGCTTTCTTGCGGGTTCGTTGTTTGCGCTTCGTGGAGCTGAGCCGAAACTGGCACGCGTTCTTCGGGCGTGGTCTCTTCGTAGAGCACATTTATGCTGGCGACCGGGAAGGGATGCGAGCCTTCGAGAATTCTCAGGCGGATGTAACGGGCGTTAGTCTCGGAATAATGCAGCGTCTGAGTTCCCTGCAAATTTTGTTTGTTGAAACGAAACAGAGGGGCGCGATCGCAGACGATTCGCCACTGGCGCGCGTCGTCGCTTACGGCCACCTCGGCCCAGGTGATGAAATCGGTTTCGGAAGTGTTCACGAGAATGGCGTTGTGAAAGGGAGCGTTCGCGCCGGCGTCGAGGACGAATTGCGTGAACTCTCCCGGCGTAAAACTGTGCTCCTGCATGCGGGCGACGCGACGATCGGTGTGCGTGTGGCCGCTTGGAACATTCAGAACAGATGGAACTTCCCCGCCCTCGTCGTCCACGATGCGTATATCCGCGAGCTGTTTCGAGGAGTGCGCGTAGACATCCTCGGGCACCACGATTGCGGTAAGACCTCGTTCGTTTGTGGCGGGAGGAATTACTTCGCGCGAGTAGCTCCAGCTTCGCCAGGCTTGAGGCCAAGCGGTGGCGGAAGCGGCGCGCAAAGCAACGCTCGCGAAAACAATTCCGAGTGCGAGGATGCACGCGACGATCGCGACCAGCGTCGCACGCGACTCGAATAGATCAGTAGTGGGCCTCCGCGAGCGCTTCACGATTTCGTCTCCTGTTTTTGTTGAACGAGCTTGCGTTGGTACAGAAACGAAACGAGGAGAAGCAGCAATCCCAGGACGAGAAACGACAGGATGCGATAGAAGCGCTCGAGGAAAGACAAATCAAAGAGAAAGACTTTCGCGACTACTACGCCAAAAAGCGCGAGTGCCTGCCAGCGGAGAAGTGCTGACTTTCGGGCCAGACCGACGACGATCAGTCCAGTGGCGTAGCACGTCCAGAGAATTGAAAGGCCCAATGATTGAGCGAGGTCGCGCTCGAGATTGATCGTTTGTGTGCGCCCGAGCGCATCCCAGACTTCGAGAGAGAGCGCGAGGAGGGCGAATCCGTTGGCGGCGACGGCGAGGACTGCGAACGGAATTATTTCAGATTCACGTAACTCAGCGAAGTTTTCATTCCTTGCGGACCCGGAGGCGGGAGCCTCCGGGCTCTGATGGAAAGATTCCCTGCTCAGTGTTAATTGCGTTTTATCTCCGGCACGACTGGCGAAAAGGCATGCGGCTGAATAGCAGGCGACGGCGATAGCGAATGTGGCGAATCTCGCGTTGAAGATGAATGTGGTCGCGGGAATATCGAACAGCAATAGCCGAAACGCTGTGACTCCAAATAGAAGCAGGCCGAATGCGCGCAGATACCAAAGACGCGTGCGGAATCCGCTCCAGATGAGAATTGCGCCTTCGATGGCCAGCGCGACGGTGATCCATTTGCCGTCGAGGCGCAAAGGAATCGCCAGCGTGGCGTACATCAGAGCGAGGCCGGCGAATAGAAATTGAGCGGTGGGCGGCTCTTTTTCGCGGGGCACCGGCAGCGCGCGAAGAACGACGAGATGCGCCGCTGCGAGCGCAAGCACTGCGAAAGTAATCGTCCAGCGATATCCTGGCCAAAGCATTTGGTGAAGCGCGATCAGGTAGATCAGGGCGTTTGCGGGCACGATCACGACTTTTTCGGGCGAAAGGCCTCCTGCCTCGCGGCTGCGGACGACGGGGAGCGCGGCGAACGCGATGAAGAACAACGTGGCGAAGAGCAGCGTGATGCCCAGCTCGTCAACGCGATAAAATTCGCCGAACCATCCCCAGAAATAAATTTGTGTGCCGACAAAAGCGAGAGGCGCGAGCCACTCCCACTTCCGCACGCGCTGCAGAATTAGCAGGCCGAAAACGAGGACGAGAACGTAGGTGAAGAGGGTGATCTCCGCGTTCTTGCCGGTGCTCAGAAGTTGCGGCGTGAGAAAACCGCCGAGGAGGGCCATCACGGCGATTCGTTGCGAATTGCGGCCCACGGCGATCGCGATCATCGCGACCGTGACAACGATCATCGCGGCGAAGGCGACGCTTTGCTCGAACAGCCGGTAATAGTGCCAACCGCCCCACAATGACAGATACAACACCGCTGCACCGAGACCCGCGATGCCTTCGGAAAAATAGCGATAGCCCTTCCGCAGTAGCCGGTCACTCCACATTAGCAAGCCGGCGCCGAAGAGGAGGCCTATGGCGATGCGGCCGTGAGGGCCGACCCAATTGTTGTCGAACGCATATTTAAGGAAGAACGCGACCGCGCACAGGACCGCGAGAACGCCAGCGTAGTTGAGCCATCTTCCGGCGACGACGGATTCGAAATCGGGGGCGGCGGAGCCACCGGCAAAAGTCGTGCGTACTTGCGGTGACTTGGGCAGAGGCGCAGGCACGTGCTGGCTGGGCGGAGCAACTGCAGCGCTTGGTCGCGGCGCCGGTAGTGTCGGCGGAATTGCTGGCGAAGTCGCTTTCTGCTCGATTGGCGGAGTGAGGGGTGGCGTTACGGCTGGATCTGCGACTGGGGCGGCGGGAGCTTCGCGCGGTCTTGAAGTCAGCTCCGAAAGTCGAGTCTCAATCGCGTAGAGCCGCGCCGTGAGATTCGCTAATTGCTGTTGGAATTGCTGTTCTACTTGCCGGTTGAGTTGCGGCTCTTTTTGCTGCTCGGGCCCCTGGCGCTTTTCGACACGGCGGACGCGAACAACCGCGGAAATCGCGAGAATTGGCGCGACAACCAGCGCGAGTAACACGATTGCAAACACCAAGTACGCTAGTGATGTACCTTGCATGAGCCTGTGATTGCGGTGCGCGAATCGCGCGTATTAGAGCACAGGCGAGACCTCGGAGCAACGCGAGCGCGCAAATCTGTCCTCGCTTGCGTCGGCGAGGAGAAATGATTTGACGGCCCGGCATCGCGGAAATACTTCGTGGAGGTTCGTAGCTCCGGATCCTTCGGCTCCGCTTAGGACAAGCTGAAAGGGTTCACTCCAATCTTCCGCGGCTGAAGCCGAAGAGATCGAAATGCAGATCTTTTCGGAGCGCTGAAGCGCTCCTCCACCGCATAAATGCGAAGGCTCCCACCAAGCCGAAAAGCCCTCACCTCTGGTGCGTTGTGCGGCGACGATCTCGCATGCATGCTCGATTGCACGATTCTCGCCCGAAGATGCCGCACGAAAACCAGTGCGGCGCCACAGGTGAAGGTCAGATTTCTGAATGCCTGGAGCTAGTTCGGGGCAATTCCCAGACACTTTTCGATGCTATTCTGCCAGTCGGGACCGCTATCGCGGTCATCATTTCCAAGCGCCCGAACGTCGTCATTGGCTTCAGGTTGCAGGGCGGTTCGAGTGTAGGTGACCTGCACGGAGGTATGGGACGGATCGGCGGAAGTCAATTTCACATCGACGGTGGTAACAACCACGTCGTCGATAAAAGCGACGTATTGCATCCTCCCGCCGGAAAGATCAAAGAGCGTATTGACCCAAACGCTGGTGTGCTGGCCGTGCTGGACTCGAAATACCGCTCCTTCGGTGTCCTTCGCAGGCTGCGGATAGAGAAACTCGGGATTCCAATGCTTGCCAGCCCAACTGCGTTCGGCTTCAGGGCCGAAGAGCGGGGCGAGGCGAGCAACAGGGGCAGCGATGTCGAAATGAAATGTGTTGCTGACATGGACCAGTTCAGCGGGCGAATCAGCCGGCTTGAGCGATTGTGGAGTGTTCACGACGAGAATTCCCAAGGCAAGGATGATCATGTGCAGAGTCATTTGCGCTCCTTTAAATGATGGCTATCGGACGCACGAAGTGTCATTCCATAGAGACTTCTGAACTGATTGATGTCCTTCAGCGTTTGCGCGGAGAAGGGAGTTTTGCCTTCGAAGGCATGCAGGATGATGCCTTCGAGCAAGTCTCCCAAGCTCATGTCCTTGAGTTCGGCGACCGCCTTCAGGACTTTTAGCAGCCGCTTCTCGATGCGCACCCCGGTTTGAACCCGGTCAACCTCTACAAATCGCTCTTTGTTTCGTTGTGCCATTGGTATCAATATACCATGGTACATGAACTCTATGATTGCGAATTCTACACTTATAGCGCCGGGCCCTTCGGCTACGCTCGGGGCAGGCTGAGGGGTTCACTCCAATCTTCCGCGGCTGAAGCCGAAGAGATCGAAGTGCAGATCTTTTCGGAGCGCTGAAGCGCTCCTCTCCCGCATAAATGCGGGAGCTCCCACCAAGCCGGAAAGACCTCACCTCTGGTGCGTGTCGTCCGGCAACGATCTCGCACGCATGCTCGATTGCGCGATTCTCGTCTGAAGATGCCGCACGAAAACCGGTGCGGCGCTACAGGTGAAGATCAAGAGATTCGTTGCGGACGGAATTGACATCTTCGGCGTTTTGTCCAATCCTTGAATGTTTCAAGCGTCTCTCGAGAGGGTATAGATGGCATCCGGCGGAAAAATCGGCATCCTGACGGGCGGCGGCGACGTTCCCGGGCTCAATTCGGTGATCAAGTCAGCGGTATATCGCGCGAGCGAGATGGGCCGCGAAGTGATCGGCATTCGTAGAGGGTGGGAAGGGCTCACGCATCTTGATGCATCGCAGGAAGTGGATGCGCGCTACATACGGCATCTGACGCGCGAGAGCACGCGCGCCATCGATCGCAGCGGCGGGACTGTGCTGCACACTTCGCGGACGAATCCCATGCGCATCTCGAAAAACCGGCTGCCCGCGAACATTCCGCAGTCGGAACTCGATAAACTTACGACCGACGGAAAGACGTATAACTTCACGCCAATCGTGCTACGCAATCTCGAACGGCTGGGCATCGGCTGCCTGATCGTCATCGGCGGCGACGATACGCTGGGATTCGCGGCCGCGCTCGATAAACTCGGCGTCCCATTGATGGCGATTCCGAAAACGATGGATAACGACGTCCAGGGCACTGAGTACTGCATTGGCTTTTCGACCGCGATTACGCGCGCGAAAGAGTTGATCAACCGGCAGCGAACCACACTTGGCTCGCATGAACGCATCGGGATATTCCGGATTTTCGGACGGGATGCGGGATTCACAGCGCTCTACACGGCTTACGTTACGTCGGCGCGTTGCGTGATTCCCGAATATCCGTTCGACCTCGATCTTCTTGTGAAACTTCTCATGGACGACAAGCGGAACAATCCTAGCAACTACGCTTTCATTATCGCGTCGGAAGGCGCGGTGTGGACGGGGCAGAAGGCCGAGGATTACGGCGAAGCCGACGCGTACGGACATCGCAAAAAAGTGGACATCGGCCACGCGCTGGCCGAAATCCTGCGCCAGCGAACCGGCGAAGAAACCATGACGAGCGACCTGACTTACGATTTGCGAAGCGGCGATCCTGATGCCGTGGATCAGGTGGTGGCAACGACATTTGCGAACGTTGCGTTCGATCTGATCGGAGACAAAGTTTACGGACGAATGATGGCCATTCGGGAAGGGCTATACTCCCATGCGCCGCTTCCCGACCACGCGCTCGGGCCGCGCACGGTAGATATCGAGAAACTTTACAACACTAAGCGCTACCGGCCGCGTTACGCCGGAAAACTGGGCGCACCTGTGTTTCTTATTTCCGCGTAGTCTTGGCATAACCTTGCGGCCGCCGATATACCGAGGCGGAATACGGCCGCTGACGAGCCGGATTGGGTCATGTTCTCTTTCGTAAACACCTCAAATGGCACGAGATTGAGAAAACAGTAAAATATTGGTACGTTGGTTCGATGGCAATTCAGCCGAGCCCGGATACGAAGTCGCAAAAGCGCCGCCGAAGCCAGCGTTTGAAAGCCCGCGTAACGATTGAAGTGAGGGCTCAAACTGCGGAAAAGCAGAGCGTTACGGAAAAGACCGAAGCATTGATCATCAACGCTCACGGTGGGCTGATCCTTCTCTCGATGAAAGTTGCGCCAGATCAGCTGGTTACTGTGGTGAATTTGAAGACCGGGGACGAACTGCTGTCGCGGGTGACTTCACTTGGGCCGAGCTTTATGGGGAAGACGGAAGTCGGAGTGGAATTCATCAAGCCATCTCCGCAATTTTGGGACGTATCGCCAGTATCGAGCCACTAAGCCTGCGCGGCGTATTCCGCGTTGTTAGCCATTCAAAGACAATCCACGTTTCAGAGCCAAGACGCTCCAGCGTTAGGTGATGGACGTCGATTGCATGGGTTCCCGGAGGCGGGGGCTTGCGGGCTCTGATTGAATTCGTGCCGCCCCCTGACCTGGATGTTTGGTGGTCATCTCTCGATGAACCGCCGTCTAGCCGCTTCTCGATTGGATGTTTCGTGGCGATCTCCTACCTCGACTAACCGGCTCACTTTAAGTCCGAATCGGAGTCCAACTTCGAAGCGTCTAATGTGGAGTTTGGAGTTGAAGTGTCCTAAGATGTTTGGTCTGCCCTTCAGGAGAATTTTCGCGCTGTATGTGTGTTACACCAAGTAAACGCTCGGAGTTGCAGGTGCGTCCCGCGTATCGCAAAAGGCGAGCCACGTTGGCGGACGTCCGCGCGCTGAGCGTTGCGGCCGTCCTCCTCATGGTGGTCTCGGCGAGCTGCGCCGGTTGCGCGAAGAAGGACGCCTCGGCGGAAGGGCCGCCGCCTGCTGTCGCCGTGAAAACGATCGTCGCGGAGAACGCCACGATCCCGGATGAATCGGAGTATCTCGCCACGCTGAAGTCGCGGAACTCGGCTACGATCAATCCGCAGGTCGAAGGGTCGATCACAAAAATCTTCGTTAAATCGGGTGACCGCGTTGCGGCGGGCAAATCGCTGATGGAAATTGATCCGATCAAACAGCAGGCGACGTTGCAAAGCCAGACGGCGGCACGGTCTGCGCAAGAGGCAACTCTCTCCTACGCGAAGGTGCAGCTCGATCGAGAGAAAAAACTGTACGACGCGGGCATCGTAGCGAAGCAGGAGCTCGACCAGGCACAAACTACGTACGATGCCGCCGAGAAGCAGCTCGAATCACTGCAAGCGCAGGAAAACGAACAGCAGGTCGAGCTGCATTATTACAGCGTCATCGCGCCTTCGAGCGGACTTATCGGCGACGTGCCGGTACGCGTGGGGGATCGCGTCACGACGACGACGATGCTAACGACCGTGGATGAACCAGGGAGCCTTGAAGCGTACATTTCTGTTCCCGTCGAAAACGCAAAAAATCTGAAGATTGGGCTGCCCGTGCAGTTGCTCGATCCTACCGGAGCGGTAACCGACGAGACGCGGATTGATTTCATTTCGCCGCAAACCGATTCTTCGACCCAATCCGTGCTGGCGAAAGCCACGGTCAGCAATCCGAAGGATATCTTGCGCACCGCCCAATTCGCGCGGGCGCGGATCATCTGGGGAACACATCAGGGAACGTTGATTCCGGTACTCGCGGTGTCGCGGATCAACGGCCAGTATTTCGCGTTCGTCGCCGAGAAGTCCGGCGCCGCAACGGTCGCGAAACAGCGCTTGCTGCACGTCGGCGATCTCGTCGGTAATAGCTACGCTGTGCTCGACGGAATCAAGCCGGGCGATCACATCATCGTCGAGGGAACGCAAATCCTCGGCGACGGGTCCCCAATCGTCGAGTCTCCGGCCGAAACTTCCGCAAGGGCTGCTGCCGGGGCGCCACAATCCTGAGGCCGGGCTAAAACGAATTCATGTTCGTTGACTTCTTCATCAAGCGGCCAATCTTTGCCACGGTTTGCGCGCTTCTGATTATTCTCGCGGGCGCCGTTTCGATTCCGACGCTGCCCGTGGCGCAGTTCCCCAATCTCGCCCCTCCGCAAGTAACCGTATCGGCTTCCTACAACGGCGCGAGCGCGCAGACGGTGGAGACTTCCGTCACGATTCCGCTGGAGCAGCAAATCAACGGCGTCGAGGGCATGAAGTACATGACTTCGACGAGCGGAAACGATGGCTCGTGCGGGATCACGGTGACGTTCGACGTGTCGCGCAACGTGGACCTTGCCGCGGTGGACGTGCAAAATCGCGTCAACACGGCGCTCGGGCGTATGCCGAACGAGGTTAAGACCACTGGCATTACGATCACGAAGGCGGCGAGCGGTTTCGTTCTCGGAGCGGGCGTTTATGCCGAGAACGGCGAGTACGACAGTCTGTTTATCAGCAACTATGTGGACATCTACGTTCGCGACGCTCTGAAGCGCGTACACGGTGTCGCCGACGTCTTTAATTTTTCGCCGCGCGAATACTCGATGCGACTTTGGCTCGACCCCACGCGACTCGCGAGCCGCGGGCTGACTGCCACGGATGTCGTCAGCGCGCTCACCGAACAAAATGTTCAGGTGGCGGCCGGCGAAGTCGGGCAGCCGCCGTCCATTCCCGGCCAGATGTATCAGATAAGTGTCCGCGCCGTTGGCCGGCTTACAGAACCTTCCGAGTTCGACAACATTATTTTGAAAACGGGAAATGACGGCACGCTGATTCGATTGAAGGATGTTGGGCGAGCGGAGCTTGGCGCCGAAAGCTACGCTTCGAATCTGCGATTCAACGGCCACGATGCGATCGGGTTCGGCGTCACGCAGCTTCCCGGCGCCAATGCGCTCGATGTGGATCGCGAAGTGAAAGCGGAATTGATACGCCTTTCGAAGCGGTTCCCTCCCGGATTAAAAGCCGCCGTTGCGTTCGACTCGACGACGGTGATCGGCGAGTCCATTCGAGATGTTCTCTACACGTTGCTCGAGGCAATTTTTCTCGTCATCGCGGTCATCTACATTTTCCTTCAGGATTGGCGCACAACGATTATTCCGGCAGTGACGATTCCCGTTTCGCTCGTCGGCACGTTTGTGTTCGTGAAGATGCTGGGGTTTTCGATCAACACGCTGACACTCTTCGGAATTACGCTGGCCACCGGACTCGTCGTAGACGACGCGATCGTGGTGATTGAAAACGTCGAGCGGCATATCGCCGAGGGCGTTGCAGACGCGCACGATGCTGCGTCGGTTGCGATGGACGAAGTTGCCGGCGCTGTGGTGGCGACGTCGCTCGTGCTCGTGGCCGTGTTCGTTCCGGTGGCATTTTTTCCCGGGACAACGGGAATTCTCTTCCGCCAATTTGCGCTGACGATCGCGTTCTCCGTGTCGATATCGGCGTTCAACGCTCTGACGCTGACTCCGGCGCTCTCCGCGCTATTGCTGGGGCACGTGCGTGGGGAGACGGGCGCGATTTGGAGGGCGTTTAATCGCGGCGTGGCGGGAATGACGCAGGCTTATCGAAAAACGCTCCATCACATCATGCGATGGCAAGTTGCCGCGCTCATCGTGTTTCTCTGCGGGCTCGGACTCACTTACTTTCTTTACCAAAAAGTTCCGCGCGGCTTCATTCCTGACGAGGACGCCGGCTATTTCATCATCGCGGTGCAAGCGCCGCAGGGCGCCTCGCTCGCCTACACGACGAACATTTTTGGACAGGTGGAAGCGGCGCTAAGCAAGTCTCCGGAAATTGAGGGCGCATTCAGCGTCGTGGGATTCAGCTTCAGCGGCAGCGCGCCGAATCTGGGCCTCGCGTTCGCGAGCCTTAAACCATTCGATCAGCGGCAGGGCGAGCAACACTCGGTGGCCACGGTGATCGGCCGGTTGCGCGAACCTTTGAGTCATATTTCGGGCGCCATCGTTGTTCCGTTTTCTCCGCCTGCGGTGCAGGGACTCGGAAATTTCGGGGGCTTCCAATTCATGGTGGAAGATTTGGGCGGGAATACGGTGCAAGCACTCTCGCAAGCGACGAACGCATTGGCGGCCCAGGGAAACGCGAGCAGCGATTTGCGGGGTCTCTTTACGAGCTTCACGGCAAACGACCCGCAGTTTGTCGTCACCTTCGATCGCGAAAAAGCGAAGGGCCTCGGCGTGCCATTGAGTCAAATTACCGACGCGCTGCAAGTCTACATGGGGTCAATTTACGTGAATGATTTTGACTTCAACAATCGCGCGTATCGCGTCTACATCCAGGCGGATAAACAATTTCGTTCGTCACCGCAAGACTTGCAGCAATATTACGTGCGAGCGGCGTCGGGCGCGATGGTGCCGCTGCAAAGCGTGATTCGCGTCGAGACGGTGGCCTCGCCGCAAGTGATCAGCCACTACAATTTGTTCCGCTCCGCTGAAATTGACGGCTCGGCCGCGCCCCGCCGCAGTTCGGGCGATGCCATCGCGGCGATGGACAAGCTGGCGACTCGCGTGCTGCCGCGAGGATTCGGATACGAATGGACGGGGCTGTCTCTCGAAGAATTGCAATCCGGCAGCACGACTGTGGTGCTATTCAGTCTCGGCTTGCTCGTGGTGTATCTGACGCTCGCCGCGCAATATGAAAGTTTCTCCCTGCCATTGATCGTTCTTTTTGCGGTGCCGATGGCGCTGCTCGGAGCGCTCGCCGCTCAATCGCTGCGCGGTCTCGAAAATGACGTGTACTGCCAAATCGGTCTGGTCATGCTGATCGGGCTTTCGAGCAAGAACGCGATTCTGATTGTCGAATTCGCGGAACAGTTGCGCCGCAAGTTTGGCCTCAGCATTGTGGAGGCGTCCATCGAAGCGGCGCGAATCCGGCTGCGGCCGATTCTGATGACTTCGCTCGCGTTTATTTTCGGCGTTCTTCCACTCGTGCTGGCGCGAGGCGCGGGACGAGTGGGGCGGCAATCGGTGGGAACGACCGTGTTCGGCGGAATGATCGCGGCGACGTCGCTCAATCTTCTATTTATTCCCGTGCTGTACGTGATCGTGAAGGGTTTGCAGGAACGGTTGATGCCGGAACGCCATGCTGCTACGCCCGCTACACATCCGGAAACCGGCGACTGATACTCGCGCTTCGCGCGCTTTCGTCTTCGTTTATTCCTGTTACCGTTTATTAAACGGTGCGAGCATCAGACGGCGTGGTAGAATGCGCGGACGCTTTTCGCATTTCGATTCGAGGGATTGCATGCCGAAACTCTCATTGAGGCTCGAAGCACGCCTGCACACCACCGAGGACGTGTTTCATCGAACCATCGGAACCATTTCAAGATGTTTTTTGGTGGCTGCCGTGGCTTTCGCGGCCGCCACGCTATGGCCAGTTGCTGCCGCCGCGCAAACATTCGAAACCCCGACTCTTGCACTCAAATCAGAGTGGAAAGTTCAATCTTCGGCGCGAATCTTCGGCGGAGGCGGCAGCGCAGTTTCTCAACCGGGCTTCCCTGCTCCGGATTGGTATCCAGCGACGGTGCCGAATACCGTTGTGGCTGCGCTCGTCGACGACAAAATATACCCGGACCCAAACTACGGCATGAATCTTCGCACTTATCCGGGAATGAGCTACAAGATCGGCGAAAATTTTTCGTGGGAGGAAATGCGGAAAGACAGTCCATTTCGCGTGTCGTGGTGGTATCGGACGGAATTTCAGGTTCCGGCGGACTGGCGCGGCAAGAGCATCTGGCTGAACTTTCAAGGAATTAATTACCGCGCGAACATCTGGCTGAACGGGCGGCAAATCGCCAACTCGAACGATGTCGCCGGCGCATTTCGCCGTTACGAATTTGAAGTCAGTTCGGCGCTGGCGATCGGTAAAGCGAACGCCCTGGCCGTGGAAATCTTTCCGCCGACTTCGCACGATCTCGCGGTGACATTCGTGGATTGGAATCCGCTGCCGCCCGATAAGGACATGGGCATCTGGGGCGATGTGTTCCTGGTGGCGAGCGGGCCTGTGGCCGTCCGCAACGCGCAGGTGGAAACCAAACTCGATCTGCCAAGCCTCGACAACGCGCACTTGACTGTCCGCGCGGAGGCGCACAATTCGACGCCGCAGCCCGTCGAAGGAGTTCTGCGCGGAACATTGGGCGACGTGAAGTTCGAGCAGAACGTTTCGCTCGCCGCCAACGAAACAAAAGAGATTACTTTTACGCCCGAGCAATTCGCGCAGTTGAATCTCGCCGCGCCGCACATCTGGTGGCCGTACGGCATGGGCAAGCAGGACATGTATTACCTTCAACTGGAATTCGATGTTGGCAAGAAGACTTCGGATCGCATGGGGCTCAGGTTCGGCATCGATCAAATCACGTCGAGGCTCACTTCGAAAGGCGGCACTCAATTCAGCGTGAACGGAAAAGACGTCCTGATTCGCGGCGGCGGCTGGACGCCGGACATGTTTCTTCACCAGGATCCCACGCGCTGGGAAGATGATTTGCGCTACGTTCGCGGCATGAACTTGAACACGGTGCGGCTGGAAGGCAAGTTGATGTCCGACGATTTTTTCGATCTGGCCGACCGGTACGGAATTTTGGTGATGCCGGGCTGGTGCTGCTGCGATCACTGGGAAAAGTGGGGCAAGTGGAAACCGGAAGATCGCAAAGTGGCCACGGCATCGTTGCACGATCAGATCGCGCGGCTGCGGAATCATCCGAGCGTTTTTGTGTGGCTCAACGGCAGCGACAATCCGCCGCCCGCTGAAATCGAAAAAGCCTATCTCGAAGTGCTGAAGCAAGAGCACTGGCCGAAGCCGGTGCTTTCTTCAGCGTCGGAGAAACGAACATCGGTGACAGGCCCGTCCGGCGTGAAGATGACGGGACCGTACGACTACGTTCCGCCGAATTACTGGCTCGAAGACCACGAACATGGCGGAGCCTTCGGATTCAACACCGAGACGAGCCCAGGCCCCGCGATTCCGACGGTGGACAGCTTGAAACGCATGCTGCCGGAAAAAGAGCTATGGCCGATCAACGATGTCTGGGATTATCACGCGGGCGGCGGGCAATTCAAAAACCTCGGCTTATATAATTTAGCTCTCGACAAGCGCTACGGCCCTGCGAAAAATCTGGCAGATTACGAGTGGAAATCGCAAGCGACGGCGTACGAGGGCGAACGCGCGATGTTCGAGGCGTTCGGGAGAAACAAAGGCACGGCGACCGGCGTCATCCAATGGATGCTGAACAATGCGTGGCCTTCGACTATCTGGCATCTCTATGATTTTTACCTGCGGCCTGGCGGCGGATATTTCGGAACGAAGAAAGCTTGCGAACCGCTGCACGTTCAGTATTCCTACGACAATCAGTCCGTTGTCGTGGTGAACGATGAACGGACTTCTTTCACCGGATTGAAAGTAACCGCGAAAGTTTACGACATCAACGCAACAGAGAAATTTACGCACAGCGAGACGATTGATTCGCCAGCCGGCAGCGTGACCACGGCTCTGAAAGTGCCCGACGTGCGCGGGATTACGACGACCTATTTCCTCAATCTGACGCTTGAAGACTCCACGGGCGCGGCCGTGAGCTCGAATTTCTATTGGCTCTCAACCAAGCCCGACGTCCTCGCATCGGACGCCTATACCTGGTACACGACGCCGCAAAGATCGTTTGCCGATTTGCGCGATCTCGCACGGCTTACGCCCGTGACGCTGAAATATTCCATTGATACTCAGAACGAAAAGGACGAGGGCACGACGACGGTTCACGTTTCCAATCCGAGCGAACATCTGGCGTTTCTCGTTCACTTGCGCCTCACCCGTGGAGCCGGCGGTCAGGAAATATTGCCGGTTTTGTGGGATGACAATTATTTCGAACTGCTGCCGGGTGAATCGCGCTACGTCAAAGCCAGCTACTGGTTGCGAGATCTTGGCAAGGACGAGCCCGAGCTTGAGGTGAGCGGATGGAACGTGACGAGCGCCGCGCCGAACTGAGCCGATCCCGGCCGCTGCGTTCAGTTCGGCGTTATTCCGCCGCGACAGCGCGGAATGGCCACGTTGCCGAAAGCTTGGCGCGAATCAGAAACACCACGATGCCTACGGCCAGCGTCAGTATCCCCACGCCGACATAGCCCCATCCTGACGTAGTAAAGACGAACGCCCAGCCGAAAAACGCAATCACGGCCGGCAATGGATACAGCCACATCTTGAAGGGTCGCGCTGAGTCCGGAAATTTCTTGCGCAACAGCGGAATTGCATACACCTGCCCGAGAAACTGCACGAGGATTCGCGTGGTAATCAGCGCGCTGATCACCTGATCGAGTTTGAAGAACGCCGCGCCGATGGAAACGGCGCCAAGAACGAGCAGCGAAACATACGGATAATTCTTCGTAGGGTGCAGCTTTCCGAAAACGCGAAAGAAATAGCCGTCGTTCGCCGCCGCATACGGAATGCGCGAGTATCCGAGAAGAAGCGCGAAGACGGAGCCGAACGCCGTCCAGAGAATCATCACCGTGATAACGATCGCGGCGTTGCGTCCGTACAGGCGTTGCATGAAATCGGAAACGAGGAACGTTGAATTCATCGCTTCGCGCCACGGCACGACCCCTATCAACGCGAGGTGGATGAGGATATATCCAACGGCGCAAACGGCAATCGAATACAGGATCGAGCGTGGAATCACGCGGCCGGGATCGCGGACTTCATCGCCGATATAGCATACGTCGTAATAGCCCATGTAGTTGTATACGGCGACGAGGGTCGCGCCGCCGAGACCCAGGAAAAATCCGCGCTGGAATGCGAATGCTCCTGGCGGAAAATCAAACGCGAGTTTCGCGTTGAAATGCGGAAAGCCGACGATGAGTACGGCCGCCATGGTGGCAAGGGTTCCAATCCACAGCGTGACCGTGACTTTGCCGAGAAAATTGATTCGCCTGCTCAACAGAATCACGGCAACGACCCCGACGCCCGCTGCTACAAACTGCTGGCCGCGCATCGTGAGCCCAGGCCAAAGATACGCCGTGTAATTTCCGAAGCCGATCATTCCAGACGCAATTTCAAGCGGCCCGCTGATCACGAATTGCCAAATGAAGAGGAAAGCCATCAGGCGGCCCCACGTCTGATGCCCGTAAGCCTCCCGCAAGAAGTGGTACGTGCCGCCTGAACCGGGCAAAGCCGCGCCGAGTTCGCTCCAGATCATGCCGTCCGCCACGACAATCAGCGCGCCAGTGATCCAGCCAAGCATCGCCTGCGGGCCGTTCATTGTCGCCATTAAGAGAGGAATGGTGATGAACGGGCCGACGCCGACCATATTTGTGATGTTGAGCGCGGTCGCTTGAAGCAGGCCGAAGCCGCGAGTCAGGTGCGGATTGGAATCGTTGGCCATTTCTTAAACTGAGGCGCGCCATTGTAGCCGCGGGATATGAGCGAAGCAATGGAAGAGATGGGCCCGGCGTTTAATAAACGGGAAAGGTTTCGGCGTCTTTTTCGAGAATTTGAACAAATCGGAGGCCGGCGACATTTGGCAACAGAACCGGAAGGCGGAGGCCTGCGGGCTCTGAATTCATCGTATATCTCCGAGTGGATCAGCGGCGACGATTCATCTGCGACGATTCGAGACTTGTTGAATCAGTCCGCGTCGTGATTCGGTGGGATCTCGACCCCAGACTGCTTTCGAACGAGACGCAGCGGCCTCAGCAGAGACTGCATGGCCGCCGACCAGACGCTTCCATGCGCGGCGGTCCATTCGTCTTCGGCCGGTTGCGTCGCGACACGCCAGAGGTATTTCATACCTTCGAAGCGTTGCGGAACCAAACGAGCGCGGAACCAAGCGCGTTGCAGCAGATTCCATTCTTCAGGACGCGCGGAGAGCAGTTTTCGCTCTACGTGCTGCGTGAGAGAGCCCACCGTGCGGTCGGCTTGGATTCTCTCAAATACCGGCACTGGAAGCCGCGTGTCGAGCATATCGTGCGCCAGCGAAAGTCCCAGAAGCAGCATTCGCTCGGTGTTCAGCGATTCAGCGGTATCGAACACGAGATCCCAATTCACGCGGCCCGCCGAGCTAATCAATTCGGAAAGATCCGTAACCCAGGCCAGCTTGGCCCAAAAATCCTTGGCGCCGTGCACACAGAGCACAACGAGAGCGTCCTCTGTGCAGAATGTGCGCACGTTCGTGCCACCGACGGAAACGTTGACGAGTCTCTCTCCAAAGGTATCGAGATCGGCGCGCACGGGAAAATGACGCATCGTGTATTCGGTATGCAACTCAAGTAGGCACTCGCTATCTTCACCGCGATAAGTGTACTCGCCAGGAATGCGCACGAGTGGCATGCCCGGTTCGTGAGGCCATGGAAAACGCGCGCGAAAGCCGGAGGATAGCAGCGCGGAGTTTGCCTCGGCCATGCTTTGCTGGGGCACGATGATGTCAATATCGTGGAACTGCCGGTACGCGAGATCGCCGTACGCCTGAGCCGCGAGGACGGGTCCTTTGTACGGAATCGCGTTGATATTGCGAGATTCGAAAAGTTCGAGAACTCGAAGCAGTTCGGTGGAGAGGTAGAGCGAGCGAGTGGCGTTCGTTCGAAAAGCCTTTTCGAGACGCTCGAGCCAAAGCGGCGGCACACGAGTTTCAAATTTTCGAAGGTGCTCGAAAACGAGCGGAGTCAACCCCATCCGATCCGCAGCGGCAATGACAGCTGCCCAATTCAGGTCTGGTCGCACGAGGAGGCGAATGCGATCAATGTAAGCGGCGCTCAATCGCGTGCGTGCGCAGCAGAGCACGAGTTGAATTTCGGGGCGTAGTTCGTCTCGGCGTCCTGGGGTCACTTGGGGAGGGCTCGCTTGGGAGGTGTCGCGTTTCGGCACAACCAAGAGGTTCCGGTCGCCCGGGCCCGATATCTGAGGCGCAAATCCACGCTTGCATCTTAAATCAACGGCAGGCCAAGAGACCACTGCTGTGCGTGCCAGGTAACATCAAGCAGCATAATGCAATCGTTGGCGGGTTTCCGGGAGCGGGCCGTTCCGTAGCCGCTTTAGTTTCGTCCTGAGTGTGGAGGGATCGAGGCCTGCACCGTGGCAGACAGTGTCAAAATCCTTGCCGCCTTCAAATAGAAATACTTCGGCCTCGCGATGGGTTCTCGCGTTGTTTGACCGCCATTCGTCCACGGCCAAAAGCAGCACTGCCGCCCAAAGCCTGCGTTCGGGATCGGGGCCTTCCTCGCGTTCCGATACTCGATCGTCTAACTGATCGCGAAATTCAATTACCGCCGTTGTGGTCTCCATGGTTCCCGCCGTAAGCGCGTCTGCTGTGTTCCGATGAATTGCTGTGCGCCATATGAACAGCTGCACGATGGAGGCCAACCCCGGCTCGACTTTGGGACAGGCATGTGATGTACCAAGTCGGTTGTCTGCCTATACTTGGCGTACTTATCAACATTTTGAGTACGGCCTGTGGAATTGTCACATCGGGAAACTATCCCGTTTTGGAACAAACGGGCGTTTACTACATGCTCGGGGGGCTCTAGCGGTGGTTACAATTTTGTGCGTTTTGTGGCCAGCGCCTCGCGCAGTTTGTGCGCAAGCGTGCTCATCGTGAACGGCTTCTGAAGGAGCAGGACGTCCGAAGAAAGAATACCATGATGAATAATAGCCTGATCAGTGTAGCCGGACATGTATACGACGCGGATATCCGGCCGCAGAGATTCCACCCTCTTCGCAAGATCACTTCCGCTGATGCCCGGCATCACGATGTCCGTCATGACGAGATCGATCGGGCCAGAATGCTTTGACACGAGCTCAATAGCGGCGTTGCCGTCTTCGGCGACGAGCACTTTGTAGCCACAACTTTCGAGGTATTCCTTGGCGAGATTCCTGACGCCTTCTTCATCCTCGACCAGGAGCACCGTTTCCGTGCCGCGCGGAAGCGCAGCCGCGGCCGGCTTTTTTTCTTGCGGAGCGACTTCCTCTTCAACGGAGGGCAGATAAATCTTGAAAGTCGTGCCTTTGCCGATTTCGCTATAAACCCAAACGTATCCGCCACTTTGTTTCACGATTCCATAGACGGTCGCTAGCCCGAGCCCCGTTCCCTTCCCTTTTTCCTTGGTGGTGTAGAAGGGCTCGAAGATGTGCGCCTGTGTGTCGGCATCCATGCCGCAGCCATTATCAGTGACCGCGAGCATCACGTACCGGCCGGGCATCAGGACCATAGGGGCCCGAGAATAGCTATTGTCGAATTCGACGTTTGCGCTTTCGATGGTGAGCTTGCCGCCGCGCGGCATGGCATCGCGCGCATTGACCGCCAAATTCATGATCACCTGTTCGATCTGGCTTCGATCGGCTTTGACGCGCTTAAGATCGGGTGCGTTCACGGTGACGAGCTCGACGTCTTCGCCGATCAGGCGACGCAGAATCTTGCCCATATCGGACACGACCGCCTGAACATTCAACACCACCGGCGCGAGCATCTGCTTGCGGCTGAAGGCCAGAAGCTGGCGCGTGAGCGAAGTTGCGCGCTGCGAGGCTTCTTGAATCTGTTCCGCGTTGCGGCGCAGGGACTCGCCCGGCTTCATGCGATCGGTAAGCAGCTCGGCATGACCCTGGATGACCATCAGGAGATTGTTGAAGTCATGGGCAATTCCGCCGGCCAGGCGCCCCACGGCTTCCATCTTCTGCGCTTGACGGAGTTGTTCCTCGAGCTTCTTGCGGTCGCTGACGTCAAGCGCCATGCAAATCGCGCCTTCGCAGCGGCCGTTTTCGTTGCGGAGCGGTTCAGCGTGACACGCATAGGAGCCGTTGCGCCATTCCATGTGAAATGTGTTTGGCTCGCCCATCACGGCGCGGCGGTGCGAAGTGATTGGCAAAAAATTGGCGTCACTGGTTTCGAAGAAATCCGACAACGTCTTGCCGACGATTTCATTGGCATGCAGGCCGACACGCGTGAGACCGGCGCCCATGGCGGATGTGAACCGGAGGTTCTTGTCGATCGTCCATAGTATGGCGGGCAACTGCTCGATGAGGACGCGGAGACGCGCTTCACTCTCGCGCAACGCCACTTCGTGGCGTTTCCGCTCGATCGCCAGCGCTATCTGACCCCCGACCGAAGAGAGAAACTCGAGATCACGCTGCGTGTATGCGCCCGGATCCTGGTAATGCTGGACCACCAAAACACCAATCGTTGCCGACGGAGATCGCAACGGGACACCGAGCCATGAGGGCGAAGGGGTGCCCACCAGTTCAACTTTTCCCTGTTCCACCAGCCGGTCAAACACCAGCTGCGGAATCAGCATCGCCTTGCCGGTTCGAAAAACGTAGGCCGTGCAACTCTGGCCAACTCTTTGCGGGGGAGGCGCCGTGTCGAACTGATCGGCGAGAAACGGAAAATGGAACATGTCGGTGGCAGGTTCGTGCAGCGCCACGAAACAATTCTCGGCGTACAGAACTTTTTTGAGCGCGGCGTGGATGCCGCGCAGCAAGTCATCCAGATTGTCCGTCATGCTGACGCTGCGGATGATTTCCATCGAAGCCTGGCGTTCAGTCTCGGCGCGCTTTCGTTCGGTGATGTCTTCGACGGTACCTTCGTAATAGAGTAGCTTGTCCTGTTCGTCGCGAACGGCGTGCGCATTTTCGTTGATCCAGACGCGCTTGCCGTCGCGCCGGATCAGTTCGTATTCGAAGCCTTCGACGTGATCCTGCTCCTCCATGATTCGCTTGAACTCTTCGCGGCGCCAAGGGTCGGCATATAGCTGGTTTCCGATATTCTCGATTGACCCCATCATGTCGGCGGGCGAGCTGTAACCGAAGAGACGCGCGAGCGCGGGGTTGGCGCTCAGATAGCGGCCTTCGGCGGTTGTCTGGAAGATTCCCTCGATGGCGTTCTCGAAAAGCGTGCGGAGACGTTCCTCGGCCACGCGCTGTGCGCGCTCGGCACTCTTTCGCTCGGTGATGTCCTCGTACATGCCGATGGTGCCGATTTGGCGCCCGTGCATGACGAGCGGGACGCCGATGATTTGAACGTCGAGAAAGAATCCATCACGGCGGCGGCGGCGCGTCGTGGCGCGTACCGTCGATCCGGTGCCGACGCGTCTTGTCAGGTCGCTCGCCTCATTCGCCAGATTCTCTGACGCAATCAAATGGTCCAATCCCTGGCCTTTCAATTCGCGCTGCGTATGCTGGAACAGCCGCTCAAATGCGGGATTGCACATCTCCACGCAGTCGTTGGCGTCCAGAACGACGATGGCGATTGGATTATTTTCGGTAAGGGACTGCAGGTAAGCGGTCTGAAGATCCTGCGCGCTATCGGAGGCGCGCACTGCGGGGCTCGCGTCCGT
>Ga0182015_10001436_pt1 | contig 31419 bp, 36 predicted proteins | sample 712P3MmetaG_FD_120478 | JGI IMG/M metagenome (GOLD analysis project Ga0182015, IMG submission 120478) | Permafrost microbial communities from Stordalen Mire, Sweden - 712P3M metaG | ecosystem: Environmental > Terrestrial > Soil > Wetlands > Permafrost | place: Sweden: Stordalen | collected... | reverse complement strand
TGCGGCCCTGCCCGAGCTCCTGCGCCTGCTCGACGGTGAGCAGGTCGGGCTGCGCTCGATCAGCCTGTCTGAGCCGACCCTCGACGACGTGTTCCTTGCCAAGACCGGACGCTCGCTGCGTGACGGAGGTCCCGCCCCGCGCGAGGAGGTGACCGCATGAAGCTCGCCCGTGACACCGCACTACTCTGCCGGCGCTCCACGCTCGAGAACCTACGCAACCCCGTTTGGCTGTTCGTCGGGTTCTCAACGCCGCTGCTCTACCTGGCGCTGTTCACACCCCTGCTCAAGAACATCCCATACGTCGGCGGCACAGACGTGCTCGACCACTTCCTGCCGGCGATCCTTGCGCTCCTCGCATGGGGCAGCGGTACAGCAATGGGATTCGGGACGATCTTCGAGCTCCAAGCCGGCGTCGTCGAGCGCTTTCGCGTCACCCCCACCAGCCGCCTTGCACTGCTGCTCGGCCCGGTGGTGTCGGGCCTCGGGTGGATGTTCCTCTTTGATCTCCTGCTCATCGGTGTCGGCGCCGCGTTTGGCTTCCACATACACGTCGCCGGGCTCCTCGTGCTGGGCGTGCTGCTCGGGCTATTCATGCTCTCGATGGCGGGCTTCTCGGTCGCGATGGCGCTGCTCACCAAGGAGATCAGCTCGTTCGCGGCTGTCATCAACGGCCTCAATCTGCCGGTGCTGCTGCTCGCCGGCGTGCTCCTCCCGATCTCGATCGGACCCGATTGGATGAAGGTTCTCGCCCACTTCAACCCGCTCTACTACCTCGTCACGGCCGCGCGCTCGCTCGGCGTCGGAACGTTCTCAGGCGGAGCGACATGGCAAGCGTTCGCAGTACTCGTCCCGCTCGCCGCGATCACACTGACATGGGCCACGCGCGTGTACCGCCGCGCAGTCGCGTGAGAGCCCCTCTCGAAGCGACAGATGCAGCCAGCTAACAGCTAGGTGACGTCGCGTCGCGCGGTTATGGCAAGGCCGACGGCGGCGAGCAGCGCGGTCCAGGCGACGAGGACGACCCCGCCTGCGGCTGGCGGGAGGAGATGGTTCGTCGTAAGGCCGACCAAGCTGTCCTCCGCGTAGCTGGGCCCGAACCGGCCGACTGAGGGGACCAGGCCAAACAACAGCGGATTGACGACGAAGCCCCAAGCGAGGAGTGTGATCACTCCGCCTACCTGGTTGCGCAGGATCGTGCCGAGCCCGGAACCCATTGCGCCCCACAGAGCGATGCTGGCAAGCGCGCCGAGTACCAGCTGCGCAGTCTGGCCGCCGTTCAGGGCGAACGTGATGCCTCGTCCGCTGAGGATCGCGTAGCCGATCGCCCAGCCGATCGCCTCGCCGACGATCCCGAACCCGATTCCGGCGAGGATGGCAGCGAGCACTTTCGCGCCGATGACGCGCGGGCGACTTGGCGTGAAGAGAATCGTCGGGCGAATCGTGCCGTAGCGGTACTCGCTCGTCACGAGAAGCACCCCGGCGAGCGCCGAGAACACGCCCGCAAGGCTGCCGATGCTGAGTATCTGGCGCTGGTCCTCCGCGGTCGAGAGCGATGGCACGCTGCTCAACAGCCCGGTGAGCAGCACGAAGAGGAGGATCAATGCGACCATGCCGAGCAGCAAGCCGGCCGTCGTGCGGGTTGAGCGAACCTTCAGCAGCTCCGCCTTGACCTGCGCGATCACGATTGCCCGTCGCTGGTCAGTTGCAGGAAGATCTCCTCGAGCGAGGAGCCTTCGGTGGCGAGCTCGTGAACGGCGACACCCGCGGCGAACGCGATGTCGCCAACGCGCTCGCTGGTGGCACCAGGCACGAGGAGCGTGCGCTCGTCGCTCTTGGTCGGCTTGAGACTCTCGGCGACCAGCGCCGCGGCCAGCCGCACCGAATCGCCGCTGCGTACGCGAACGACGCCGCTGACCCGCGCTGTGAGCTCTTCCAGCGACGATTCGACTATGAGCCGGCCGTGGCTGACGATCAGGACCTGGTCAACGGTCTGCGCAACCTCGGCCAAGACATGGCTCGATATGAGTACCGTGCGGCCCTCCGAGGCGAACCTTCGCAGAAAGTCACGCAACCACCGCACGCCTTCGGGGTCGAGTCCGTTAGCCGGCTCGTCGAGGACGAGCAGCTCCGGGTCGCCAAGTAGCGCCGCCGCGAGCCCGAGCCGCTGGCGCATCCCGAGCGAATAGCCCTTTACGCGGCGCCTACCTGCCTCGCGCAGCTCGACGAGCGCGAGGACTTCGTCGGCGCGCGAGTCAGCTACGCCTGCGGATTGCCCCAGCATCCGCAGGTGGTCACGTCCCGATCGACCGGGGTGGAAGTCGGTCGCCTCGAGCACGGAGCCGATTCGCAGTGCCGGATGCTCGAGCTCCCCGTAGGCTCGATCGAACACCAGCGCGCGTCCCTTGGTCGGTGCCGCGAGCCCGAGCAGCATCCGCAACGTCGTCGTCTTCCCGGCGCCGTTCGGGCCTAGAAATCCCGTGATCGTGCCGGAGTCGAGCTCAAAGGAAAGGTCATCGACGGCAAGCACCTCGCCGAAGCGCTTCGTCAGCGACTCGGCTACTACGACCGGGGGCATCTCACCGGTCTCTCGTCAGCACGTTGTTTGCGGGGTGCTGGAGCAGCGCTGGGCCAGCCGTTTGGCGGCGTGGTGGGGCGTCTGTGGGGAGACGAGAGGTTTCGTTTGTAAAACCCGGCCTGGGCGGATGCCGCGTCTTCAGCGGTGTTGAGGGCGCAGTGGGCGCTGCCCGCCGCGAGAGTGTTCGCTGTGACGGGCCCCGCTCGCCACTCCCTGCGCGGCGCGTCGCCCAGCGTAGCAGCGCACCGCACACGTGGGATACCGGCGTAACGAGCAATGGAGTGGTATGGCACCTACTCGTGCTTGTCGCGGCCCAGCGCGTCGGCGATCGAGCCCAGGTAATCGATGTGGCTATCGGCGGACGTCAAGCCGAGGCCCATGGTGACCAGCGACACGTGGGTGCCGCCTGCCTCCCGCCACGCATCGATCACGGCGGCGAGTTCGCCCACGCCGGCATCCTGAGGACGGACCACGTAGTCCGCGCCAAAATCCTCGATCGGTCGCTGGTGGTCCAGCAGGCGTCCGCGCAGTCGTTGCCAGGTTTCAGCGGTATGGTCGATGGCGCCGCCGATGAAGATGAAGCCGTCGGCGAGACGGGCGGCGCGATCGAATGCTGCTTCGGAGGATCCACCGAGCCAGATCGGGATGGACCCTGCGGGTTTCGGGACGAGTGAGGCTCGGTCGACCCGGTCGAAGCGCCCCGCGAAGTCGACAACGGGTTCTGTGAAGAGCCGGCGGAGCAGCTCGATCTGCTCCTCCTGTCGGGCACCGCGTGTACCGAAGTCCTGTCCGAGTGCTTCGTACTCGACGTAGTTCCAGCCGATCCCCACTCCGAGTCGCAGGCGACCGCCGGACAGAAGATCAACATCGGCTGCCTGCCGCGCGACGAGGGCCGTCTGGCGCTGCGGGAGGACCAGGACCCCGCTGATGAACTGGATTCGCTCAGTGATCCCGGCCAGATAGGCGAACATCACGAACGGATCGTGGAATGGGTCGTGCTCGGCGTACGGGCCGGTCAGCTGACGTGTTCGATCGGCGTGGACCGCACCGAGCACATGGTCGTAGGCGAGGAGGTGGTCAAAGCCCAGATCCTCGACCGCTCTCCCGATCTGCCGAACTGCGGCCGGATCTCCTCGAAGCTCAGTCTGGGGGTAAACAACGCCGATCTCCATGGACGTCAGCCTTTCTGGGGATGTGAGTTAACCGGGAGCAGCCCGGGACCCTGCAACAGGCGCGCGAACAGCCGCGACGGGGCGTCTGCAGAGCAGGCGATCGCGACCGCTGAGACGACTAGCACTGTAACCCGCAGTGGCTCGCGAGCGCTGCCGCTTTGGTGGTCGCCTCGGAGCCGACTACGATCGTCGCGTGCAAGCTCGATTCGATCACTGCGTGATCGCCGTGGCTGATTGGGAGCGATCCAACAGCTTCTACCGGGACGTCCTCGGCGCGGAGCTTGTGGCGCGCGAGCCGGGTTGGGCCTATCGCTTCGGTGCGCAGCAGCTGAACGTCCACGGCCCCGGAGTTTCTGCTGGCCAAGTTGCGCGGATCCCTGTGCAGCCCGGGAACAGTGACCTGTGCTTCGTCTGGGACGACCCGATCAGCGACGCCGCTTCGCATCTCGGCGAACGCGGCATTCCGGTCGAGGAAGGTCCGCTCGAACGCCACGGCGCAGGTGGCAGCGGCCAGAGCATCTACTTCCGCGATCCAGACGGAACGTTGCTGGAGTTCATCTCCTACCAATAAGGCGCTCGCATTCGCAAGAGCCAGCGCGTCAGTGGCACCTCACTCGCGGACCTGATCGGTCGTCGACTCTCGCGCCTCTAGCGACCACCAACCTCCCGCCCGCCAGAACTCCCGGACCGACGGCCGTCATCGAACCGCGGACCCGTTCAACTCCTATGTCCGCTGGAAGCGGTGGGTTGTGTGACTGAAGGTGCCCTGGGCGAACGCCATCACCTTTCTGGGGGCGACGGAGAACACCGGGACCCGGTCGCTGCTTCCGGGGTGCTGAAAGCAGCCGTCGCCGACCTCGAAGCGCCAGTCCCCGGCCCACTTGGTGCGCCAGAGCTTCGCGAGCGATCGGAGGCGGTCAGCCTCTACGACGGAGCGCGCGACGCCCTCGACTACGACGTCGACGCCGCGATCCCAGGTGTTGCTGCCCGTGGTCAGAAGCACGTTCGAGTTATGCGAGAGGTTGAGTGCCTTCTGCTCGGATTCACCCGTGCAGAAGCAGAGTGTTTCCCCATCCCAGACTGCGACCAGTGGCGTCGCGTGCGGACGGCCGTCGGCGCGGACTGTGCAGAGCCAGAACAACTCGGCCGCGGCGATGATCTCTTTGGTTTGCGCCCACGTCGTCTCAGGGGCGTCGGCCTGGCTGAATCGCCGATCTACAGCCGTCGTCGGGGTCGTCATGCGATGCCTCCACGGTTGAAGTGTGCTTTCTGTGGCGTTTCCGCGGGGCAATATCCGGCGTGAGCCTGCGTCCCATGCAACAGTCCCTGAAAGCAATTGCAATTCACAAGTGTTGCCAAGGATACCCGTGAGTGATGGTATTCTGCAAGCAGTTGCTACGGAGGTTTGGACATGCGTGATCCCGGCCGTTCGGGATGCCCAATCAACATGGCGGTCGAGGCGTTTGGCGATCGCTGGACGTTGCTGGTTCTGCGCGATGTGATGTTCGGCAACCGCCGTTACTTCCGCGAGCTGTTCGCGTCCTCTGAGGAGGGGATCGCTTCCAACATCCTCGCCGACCGGCTCAAGCAGCTCGTTGCGGCAGGACTGCTCACGCGCGCCCAGGTCAGGCCCGGACAGCGAGCGATGTATAGCCTCACTGAGGCAGCGATCGAGCTCGTTCCGCTGCTGGCGCTGCTCGGCTTGTGGGGCGTTCGCTACCGAGACACTGACCCGCAGCTACGGGCCCGCGCGCAGTCGCTGGCCGACGGCGGCCCGGCGGTCTGGGCTGAGTTCATGGACGAGCTACGAGAGCTGCACCTCAGTCAGCAGCCGACCAAGGCACCGGTTCTAACTCCTTAGCTCGGAATTGGTCTACTCGGCCAACTGGGTGGCTTAGGCGGCGAGGGACACGCGCTCCCATCCTGGCAGTCCGGGCCAAACGCTCATCCGCGGAACGAGTGCCCTAATGCTCGTTCGACCGAAAGCAGCCACGCGGAGCCACACACGCCCACCATCGAAGCTCCGCGACGAGCGGTCGGGTGGCCTAAGGGGTGAGTTCGTCTTGGCGGTCGAGAAAGCGCTCGATGAGGCCGCGAACGACGACCGCCATCGGAAAGTTGTGCGTGTCGCACCATGCCTTGAGGCGCGCGTGGTCGCGCTCGAGCAGGCGCACAGGGAACATGCGCTGTTCGCCGGCCGATGGCGCTACGCCGATCGGGACAGCAAACTCGAGCGGGAGCGCTCGCAGGTCCGGGTATCCTGGAGGACGGCCGCGCGTTGTTTCGGCCGCTGATAGACCGCGCGCGACGAGGTGCTCGAGGACTTCGCTGCGCTCCTCCGGGTCGAGACTGTCCAGCGCCCTCAACATCAGCCGGACGATCCGCGGCTGAATCTCGGATCGAGACATACCGCGATGATATCGCCAGCGGTATCGTCACGGGTTGTCGGTCACTCACCGTGGCAACGGCATAGCCTTGGCCTGCAATCAGAAACCTCGGAGGACCTACGGAATGAAGCTCACCGAACATCTGCCGGCCGAGCGGCGTAGTCACGTTGAGGCGCGGCTGCACGGCAACCTCATGGCATGGTTGACGACCGTTCGTCCTGATGGACGGCCGGCCAGCGTGCCGGTGTGGTTCCTGCTGCGCGAGGAGGACGAGACGTTCCTCGTCTACAGCCAGCCGAACAAGCTGAAACTGCGGAACCTCCAGCAGAACCCAAGGGTGGCGCTCGGGCTGGACGTGACAGATCTGGGCCGCGATGTCATCCGCCTAGACGGCACCGCACAGCAGGTCGAGGACATTCCACCCGCGGACCAGAACCGCCAATACGTCGCCAAGTACACCGAGCGCATCGGAGCCATCTTCGGCACCGCGGACAAGTTCGCCGAGTCGTTCTCCACCGCTGTGCTCATCACCCCGACTCGACTATGGGCTTGAACCGCTCGGTGATCACCACACCTATCTAGACATTGGCCTTCGCCCGTGGATGAATGCGCGAGCTAGCGGATAACGTGTCGCTGGAGTGGTCCATGGCTAGCGAAAACGAGAGCCCGCTTGTTTCGGTGATGTTGATCGTCGCTGATGCTGCTGCGGCAATCAGTTGGTACAAGACGGCGCTGGGCGCGGCCGAGCTTTGGAACCTCGGCGGAGTTGCCGGGCTTCATATCGACGGCGCCCCGTTCTTCGTTCACGAGGCCGTAGCGGGCCGCAAAGCAGAGCCGAGCCCGATCGACGTTGGGCTGACCACCACGCGGATCGAGATCTTTGTCAGTGAGCCAGATCGGTTCATCGATCGAGCTTCCGCAGCGGGCGCAACCGCGGTAGAGCCTCCCACGGATCACGACATGCCTTGGGGAGTTCATCGGCAAGGAGGCTTCACTGATCCGTCTGGGCATCGATGGTCTGTGGGAGACCGCACGCCGTTGGAGCGGTTCCCGCGCTAGCAGCCGCTGGCGTGTCCGCTCATTGGCGAAACCGCCCAGGGCCGGCCGTCATCACCTGCCCGCTCTCACGGAAATCGACCGTCTCCGCGAACCGGTTCTACGCAACCGACCCGAGATCCTCCGCGAGGAGGCGTCGCCGTAGGTCAGGCGTGGTCACGCGGGACGATCCGCTCGGCGATCAGTTGCTTGACGCGTTGCTCGATCGCGTCGCGGACCACGCGGACCTCGTAGATCGGGCGGCCGGCGGGGTCCGGGAGCTTCCAGTCCTCGACCGTCGTCGGGACGTAGGGGCAGGCGTCGCCGCAGCCCATCGTGACCGCGAGATCCGCACGCTGCTGCATCTCGACGGTCAGCTTCTTTGGGATGCGACCCGAGATGTCGATCCCGACCTCGCGCATCACCGCGACAACTTCAGGCCAGATCTGCTCGGTTGGGTTCGTGCCGGCCGAGTGCGCTTCAGCTCCTTCGGGTGCTTCGCGCCCGAAGAACGCTTGCGCCATCTGCGAGCGACCGGCGTTGTGGTTGCAGACGAACAGGACGTAGGTCATCGCTCCTCCTGGGTGGACGGCGAACACTCGACACTATTAGATTGACAGACATCGTTTCAATCGATATAAGTAGATCGATGAGCGTCGATCTACTGCTCTCGCCGAAGATCAAACGCCCGGTTGGCGAGCCGTGCTGCGAGCCACTCGTCTACCCCGACGTGGAGCGCGAACAGGCCGCGCGGATGGCAACGATCGCCAAGGCGCTCGGTGACCCGGTCCGCGTCCAGCTGATAGACGTGCTGCGAAAGCACGCCGGCAAGGTCTGCGTCTGCGAACTCGTGCCGCTGTTCGACCTCCAGCAACCAACCGTCTCCCACCATCTCAAGGTGCTGCGCGAGGCCGGCATCGTCGGCTCTGAGCGACAGGGCCTGTGGGCCTATTACTACGTGATCCCCGACGCCCTTGAGGAGCTGTCCGCGTGGCTGAGCTGAACGACATCCGCGAGACGGTTCGGGAGCGCTACGCCGCAGCGGCCACCAAGAGCGCGCCGAGCGATGCGAGCTGCGACGCACCAATCCGCCTCACGGCAAGCGCGGCTGACAAGACCAAGGTCTTCGGCGGCGAGCTCTACGACGACACGAGCCGTGAAGGTGTCCCCGACTCGGCGCTCGACGCGTCGCTCGGCTGCGGCGTACCGACCGCCGTCGCCGACCTCCACGAGGGCGAAACCGTCCTTGACCTCGGCTCGGGCGGCGGCGCGGACGTCCTCATCTCCGCCGCCCGCGTCGGTCCGACCGGTAAAGCGATCGGCCTCGACATGACCGACGAGATGCTCGCCCTCGCACGATCAAACGCGGCCGCCGCCAGCGTGAACAACGTCGAGTTCGTCAAGGGCTACCTCGAGGAGATGCCACTCCCGGGCGCCAGCGTCGACGTCATCATCTCCAACTGCGTCATCAACCTCTCCGGCGACAAACCCAAGGTCATCGCCGAAGCAGCGCGCGTCCTGCGCCCTGGCGGACGCTTCGCCGTCTCCGACGTGATCGCCGACCCCGACATGGACGATGCCACCAAAGCCGACATGGCGGAATGGACCGGCTGCGTCGCCGGCGCCCTCACCGAACCCGAATTCCGCGCCGCCCTCACCGCCGCCGGCTTTGAGGACATCGACATCAGGCCCACCCACCGCGTCCATGAACACGCCAGCGCCGCAATCATCCGCGCCCGCCTCCCACTGGCCGCCGCATGCTGCACACCGGATGCCCTCGCCGAATGTTGTGAACCAACCGCGAAAGCGGACTGCTGCGGCACCACGACGGCTGAAGCGCCCGACAGCTGCCGCTGCGAGCCCTAACTAGCCCCAACCGGGCGACTGCTCCCGCAGGAAAGGAAACGGCTGGCGCCTCACATCACGCGCTAGCGCTGCGCGATGACGGGCTGCGTCGACGCGGGTCACCAGGGCAGCACGAGGGACGCATTGTCAGCAGGGCATGCCTCTGCGATGTAGAGCTCGTTGCCGCCGACATAGCGGTCGCGGGTCGGCTGCCCGTCGCGGATTAGCAGGCGCTCAGCGGCGGCGTTAGGCGACACGTCGAGCCAGATCGACAGATCCCACCAATCTCGCAGCTCGCTGCGATGCAAGAACAAACCGTCCAGCACGAGGATCGCGTCGCCGGGAGCATCCTCCCACGCCGCTGACACGGGCCCGTCTTCGCGGTACTCGAACGCCCGACGGCAGAACGACTCGCCGCCAGCGAACGGCTCGAGCAACAGGCTCGTCAGCGCTGCCAGATCGAACGAGTCTAGGTAGTAGCCCTCCGGAGATTCGCGACCGCGCCGGTAGCGGACCGCGCGAGGATTGTGAAAGTCATCGACCGACGCGCGCACGACAGGCCGCTCGAGGAGCCGAGGGAGCGCGTCAGCGAACGTCGACTTGCCGGCACCATCGATACCGTCAACCGCGACCAGCCGCCGTCGATCAGCGCCAAGCGCGGCTGTCGCACGCGCAGCTGAGGCAAGCGAATCGGCCATCCGCCCGGATCCTTGCAGTCACCGGCGAGCGACCCAGACACGGTCGCATTCCGCCGAGGAGCAGTCACCGGCCTTCCCGCCGAGCACTATTTCCCGGGCTTGTCGAGCCCGACGTCGATCGAACTATCACGCCCAGGCGAGTCCTTCTAACGGGCTACGATTTATGGCTGCCCCGTGCTTGTCTGACCTGCTCGGGATGCGCTTGGTGTGGCGTTTGCAAGCGCGTTGCGGATGCGATCGAGCCGGATCCGGGTGCGGGTGGGCGCGTCTAGGCCGGGCCACGGCTCGATGTCGCCGAGTTCGAGTTGGGTGGCGCAGCGCTCGCATATACGCCGGTCAGTCATTGCGCCGCCGCACTCTCGGTGGCGCCAGATGACCGGCGCTCTCCCGCCCATGACGTGGCGATCTCCCCACGAGAGCAGTTCGGTCAGCACCGGCCAGAGGTCGCGACCTTTCTCGGTCAACCGATACTCGAAGCGCTCCGGGTGCTCCTGGTAGCGCACGCGATCGACGATGCCGCGCTCGGTGAGGCGATGTAGGCGGTCGCTCAGCACCGTGCGCGAGAGCCCGAGCTCGCGCTGGAAGTCGTCGAAGCGGCGGGTACCAAGTAAGGCCTCGCGGACCAGGAGCAGTGTCCAACGATCGCCGACGATCTCGAGCGTCGCGGCGACCGAGCAGTACTGGTTGGCGTAGTCGCGCGGGAGCACAAACAGGAGTCTAGAGCCATCAGTACGATGACGCTACTCATTTAGTACGATCACCGTACCAACTGGAAGGTAGGTCATTCGGTGCTCCGACAGTTCGTCCGCCAGCGCTCTGGGCCAGCCGAGCGGGTGCCCGCGCCGGCCGCCGGCACGGACGCAGTGCTGGATCCGCGGCGCTGGAGGGCGTTGCCGGTGATTCTCGTGGCGACGTTCATGAGCTTGTTTGACTTCTTCGTCGTCAACGTTGCCATCCCGGATATACAGCAGCGAATCCACGCGTCCACCGCGGACGTGCAGCTAGTGGTCGGCGGCTACGCCTTTGCCTTCGCCGCGTTTCTCATCACCGGCGGGCGTCTCGGGGATCGCCACAGCTACCGTCAACTGTTCCTTGGTGGCATGGTGTTCTTTACGATTGCCTCCGCCGGGTGCGGGCTTGCCCAGACGCCGCTCGAGCTGATCGTGGCGCGTGTCGCTCAGGGCTTTGCTGCCGCGATGATGGTGCCGCAGGTGCTCGGGCTGATCACGGCGCTATTCCCGGCCGTGGAACGCCACCGCGCACTCGCATGGTTCGGTGCCACGGTCGGCATGGGGATGATCGCCGGCCAGATCCTCGGCGGCGCGCTGGTGCAGCTCGACCTCTTCGGCTGGGGTTGGCGCACGATCTTCTTCGTCAACGTGCCGATCGGGGTAGCGACGGTCGCGCTCGCTGCGCCGCTGCTCCCCAACACTCGCTCGGCCACCAAACCGCAGCTCGACTTGGGCGGCGTGGTCGTCGTCTCAGGCTCGCTCGCCCTCGCGCTCGTCCCGCTCACGATCGGCCGCAGCGAGGGCTGGCCGTGGTGGATGATCGCGCTGCTCTGCATCGCCGCCCCTGGGTTCTTCGTGGCCGCACGCTACGAGGCGCGCCTTGCGCGCCGTGGCGGCCAGCCCGTCCTCGACCTCTCGCTCTTTCAAGCTCGCTCGTTCAGCGCCGGCATCGCGATCAACGCCCTCGTTTACGCCTACTTCGGCAGCATCATGCTCGGATTCACACTGTTCCTCCAGCGCGGCCTCGGTCTCTCCGCTCTCGACGCTGGTCTCACCTTCGCTCCGCTCGGCGTCGCGTTCGCCGCCACCTCGCTGCTCGCGCGGCCGCTGATAGCCCGCCACGGCTCACGCGTCGTCAGAGGCGGCCTCGTCGCTGTCACGGTCGCCGTTGTCGGGCTGCTGCTCGACATCCACCTGTCGGGGACCGCGACCGACCCAGCACGACTCGCGCCGGTCTTCTTCCTCATCGGAATCGCCAATGGCTTGACCCTGCCCGCGATGCTCGGAGCATCGCTGACCGATGTCGCGCCACACAAGGCCGGCGCCGCTGCCGGTGCGCTCACGACCAGCCAGCAGTTTGCCGCCGCCGCTGGCGTCGCGCTGCTCAGCGAGATCTTCTTCGCCGCACTCGGCGCCCGGCCGTCCGTGCATACCTACCTGCACGCGATCCAATACGTGATCCTCCTCGACGTCGCCCTGCTCGTGGCGTGCATGGCCGCCAGCTGGCTGCTACCCGTCCCGCGCCAGCTCCCTGCGAGCACATCTCCGGCCCGGCAAGCGAACGCGACCGAACCGAACGTAGGGGTCGAATCGGCATAACGCGGCGGCTTGCAGACCTCGAGGCACTCGAACGCAAATCGATCCAGAGATAGACGACCACGCAATGGTGTTTCAGCCGCCTGCTGACGAGAAGATCCGCCAAGCAGGATTCCGCTGAAGCGGTTGTCTACGATGCCCGGGATGGGCGAACCTCCTCTCCGGGGCGCACGCAAGCTCGCCTGATGGCGACCACCGCCCGACCCGCTACACCGCAAGAACTGACCGAGGCGGTTGTCCACCGTTTCGACAACTGCGAGGACGAGCGGCTGCGAGAGCTGATGCAGGCCTTGGTGCGGCACATCCACGGCTTCGCGATCGAGGTCGGTCTGACCGAGTCCGAATGGGCGTCAGCGATCGGCGAGCTCACCGCGACGGGACACATTACGGACGATCGCCGTCAAGAGTTCATCCTCTGGTCGGATAGCCTCGGGCTGTCCAACCTCGTTGACGCGATCGCCAACCCGCTGCCACCGGGAGTCACGGAGTCGACGGTGATCGGACCCTTCTACGTCGCGAACTCGCCGCTGCGGCAGTACGGCGAGAGCATGGTCAAGGAGCCCGCAGAGCAGGGGACGCCGGCCTGGGTTTACGGCCGGATTCTCGGCGATGACGGTGAGCCGGTTCCGGGCGCCGAACTCGACGTCTGGCAGAACGGCTTCGACGAGCTTTACGCGGTGCAGAAGCCCGACGGCGAAGAGGACCACTTACGTGGCCGCTACATCACGCGCGCAGACGGCAGTTTCGCCTTTACCGCCGTGCGCCCGGTGCCTTACCCAATTCCCTACGACGGCCCGGTCGGCAAGATGCTCGCGGCCACCGGACGTCACCCTTGGCGTCCGGCGCACATCCACGTAATCGTCCGTGCGCCCGGCTACCGGACGGTCGTCACGCACCTCTTCGACGAGGAGAGCAAGTACCTCGACTCCGATGCGGTGTTTGCGGTGAAGCCGTCGCTGTTGCGGCGATTCGTCCCGCGCGGCGCCGACGATCCGGAGCGTCCGCCGTCGATCCCGCGCGGCGACTGGGTCTCACTCGACAGCGACATCGTCTTGCTGCGCGGTAACGAGCGGCTGGCGAGCGTCGATCGCGGCCGGACAGCCTGAGTGCTCGAAGGCCTACTTCCTGGGTTTTCGCAAGCCGACGCCCGGACTCGAACCGGGGACCCCTTCATTACGAGACCTGCGTTTGGAGGACTTCTCGGCTCTGCCAGGTCCTCTCAAACGCCCGCAGGTCTGCTCAACCAACCTCATATTTGCGGAGTTCGGGACATATTTCGGGATACGGATTTGACCCGCCAGGACGACTGACCGCTCCGCGCGCTCCCTGACACGCGAAAGGTGACACGTACAGTCGTCGGCTCGGTGTGTGTCGAGTACATGAGCGTTGGGGGCTCCCTCGTCGGGACTGCTGTGAGCCTGTGCCCGAGCGCTTCGAACGCCTGTCGTGGCTCTCCAGGCGAAGCGCACCGCCGCAGGCGCGTCTCACCTCGCGGGGGGTCGCGGCGGCAGCCCGGCCGGACCCATGAAGGCGAAGACCTGGTCGGCGCCCGGAAGGAGCAGCAGGCCATCGCCGACCGACGGCGTCGGGAAGTGGTTCGCATACGCGCCGAACGGGATCGAGACGACCTCCTTGCCATTGGCCAGGTTGAGACCGTGCACCGCGTTGTCGCTGCCAATCGTCCAGACCAGTCCATCCGCGATGATCGGCCCGCCGGCAGCGCCGTCGTTGTCGGTCCATAGCTGCTTCAAATGCGGGGCCTTCGTCGAAACCTTGATCGCCGTGACGCCGTTCGGGCACGGTAGGTAAACGACCGAGCCGTCCACCGCGTGTCCGCCGTCGGGGTCGCCACTGCACACCGAAAGTGACGCGAGCTCGCCCTCCTCGCCGCCGAGATGCCCCTGACGCAACAGATAGGCGATGTCCGTCTTGCCGACCTGGAGCACGAAACCATCGACGAGCGCCGGATCCCCGGTCCCGAGGTCGAGGTCGTCGGCGCTGAGCATCTGCCAGTCCTTGGGGTAGAAAATCGACTCGAGGTGCATGGTCCGCGACAGCTCGAGCACCGCGTCACTGTCGTCGTAGGGCTGGCCCGGGCCGCGGTCGTACCCGTCAGCGCTCGCTACGTACACGTTCCCGTGAGGGTCGACGACCGGAGAACTGCCGCCCATCCACACCGCTCCGCGATCCTGGCCGCTGCCGATCTGGAAGTAGTCGAGCGATCCCCCCTGCTCCGGGATCGACACGACGTAGCCGTGGGCGGGACCGTTGGGTCCGGGACAGTCGCCGGTGTTCTGACCGTAGGCGATGACCACGAAACCGTGGTCGAGCGCGAGCCCCGGTCGCTGAAGCTGCGCGAGCTGGTCCTCGCCAGCGCTCGGCATCGCCGACTCGTCCAGCTCGACCTTGCCGGTCAACAGGTTCAGCCCGAATAGACGATGTGACGCTTCGACACCACCGGAGGCAGACGGGCCGCTTATCAGGGTGTCCGCGTCGACGAAGATCTCGTGGCGCGTCAAGTCGATCACAGGGGTGCCCGTAATGCCGACCTCAGGCGAGATGTCGCCGCAAGGCAAGTCACTTGATGGCACGGGCGTCGCGAGGTGACGTGACCACAGGATGCGCCCGCTGCGCGCGGCCATCACATAGACGGTGTCGTTCTCGGTCGCCGCGACGACGCGGCCGTCGGCCACGAGCGGCTCGCCATAGAGCTGCCCGTCGAGGGTCGACGAGGTCCAAGCCGGCCGCGATGGCAGCAGCTTGGTCTGCGCCGCATGGACCCCGGTCGCCTTGGCATTTCCGTGGTAGGTGGTCCAGCTGGAGCCGAAGCCCGAGGCCCGCGGCGCGGGGCCCGATCTCACCGTCCCGGCGGCCGCGGTGATGAAGCAGCAGAACGCCGCGACCGTCATAGCCGCCCCCACAGCGAGCTGTGCTCTCACGTGCCGCCGTGCTCCACGCCGCACAGCCGCTAGCCGAGCCTCTCTTCTCACCCCGCACCCCGAGCTACCAGCCACCGGTCACGGTTGTCTGCAATTCGCGATAAGAGGCGATCATCTCGCGCGCGGCGTCCAGCAACATCTCGCGTGCCTCCTCGACCGTGCGCCCGCACGTCACCACCGCCAGCGATTCGGCCAGTTGCGCCATCGTCCAGCCGCTCTCGTCAGGCATAAGGACCGCGGCGAGGTCAGCGAGTCCCTCATACGGGAAGTATGAGGGACATCTCGGCCGCGCAACACCCTGCCCCAAGCCGACGCCCGGCCTCGAACCTGGGACCCCTTCATTACGAGACCTGCGTTAGGAGGACTTCTCGGCTCTGCCAGGTCCTCTCAAGAGCTCTCAGGTGTTCTCAACTCAGCTCGTATTTGCGGAGTTCGGGACATATTTCGGGACACGGATTTGACCCGTCGGGACGATTGACCGCTCCGCGCGCCCCGAGTCGCGCGAAAACAGTCACGTGAGGTGGCGCTGACCGGACGCCTCCTTTCCCGGTCGAAGCGAGCGCCTCGATTGGCACGGGAGGGAGTGCTGGTGCTCGTCCAACGCGAGCGCTCCTGGCCGTCAACCCGAGAGTTCTCCTGATGGCCCGGAGCGGGCGCATCGTAGTTCGAGTTGGAAGCGGCAGCGGGGGAGCTATTCGAGAATCTGATCCGAGCGGTGTTGGGCGAACAGCTCGGCGTATTGGCGCGTGACCTCTTCCATCGTCAGCTCGTCGCGTGCGATCCCGAAAACGGTGCCTGGGAAGTCCATTGCGCTCTGGACGGGCCAAAGCTCCTCGTGAGCCTCCGGGGGAAACAATTGAGCCGGGGCGCCGACCGCGATCCAGCCGATCGGCACAGTCGTGTTCTCCTCGAGTGACGTGTTGACATGGACCACAGCGTTGATGCGCACTTCGCTGCCGGCACCGACCCGCGCACCCGGGAAGATTGACGCCCCAGTCGCAACGAACACATCGCTCTCGATCACAGCCCCGTTGATATGGGCGTGCGGGCCAACGAGCACGTTGTCGCCGAGGCGTACAGGGTGGCCAGCGCGTCCGCGCACCAGCGCGTTCTCCATCACGATGCAGCGCGCCCCGATGTCGATCGCGCCGCCGTCCGCCGTCAGCACCGCCCCGAATAGCACCCGGCTTTCCTCGCCGACCGTGACGTCGCCGCACACCACCGCGGTCGGCGCCACATACGCTGACTCCGCAACCGCCGGACGCTTACCGTCATGCTCGATCAGCACGCCCACATTCTCGCGCTAACCACGCGCTTCAGCATCCCGACTCGACGCTGCGTCCACGCGACCGCATCCGGAAGACGGCAAGCGTCTCCGTACGGGCTAGCGTCACGCGCGAGTTGGACGAGACGCAAAAGCGCATGCGCCTGAACGACGGCGCGTCCGCATCGGCAACAAAGCAGGCACGCACAACCGGCCGCCCCCTGGTCAAACGCTAGCTCAGAGCCCCGCGGTGATCGCTTCGGTGACAAAGCAGTCGTGCGCAGACCCCCACCCCTGACGCTCGCCTTGCGCAAGCAGGGAGCGTCTGCGGGATGTGGTCAGCGTGTGCCAGTGCAGCGGATGTCGGCGTCAAGCGGGCCGATCCGGTACTGCGCGAGGCTCGGCGCCACGCCGGTGAAGCCACCGCTCGTGCAGTTCTGCCGCGCCTGCGCGAGTGTTGCGTCGGTTCCGGCCACCCAGTCGGGCAGCTGGCCGTTGAACGCCGTCGGTGTTGTCTGCGCGGTTAGCCCCGTGATCTCCTTCCACTGGGCACTGGTGGAATAGATCCCGATCGGTCCGGTCGCGCCGGCGTTGTGCAGGCCGGCGATGAAGCCCTGCAGCGCGGGGATGTTGAGCTGGTAGGTCCCGGCCCAGCTCGCCATCAGCTCGACGTCCAGCCACCATGGCGCGGTCTTGGCCGCGACCGGGTCGAGCGCGGCGACGAGGCGGTAGGAGTGGGCGGCGCGCTGCTCGCCGTAGATGTACGAACAGGCGTTGGTCAGTAGACCGTTACAAGCACCGTAGGCTGGCGCGGTGCCGGCGCTAGGCCAGTCCGCAACGTGATGACCGCCAGGGTTACCGGTGTCGATGTACAGCGACAGGGGCGGCTGCTTCGGCCGCTTCTGCCCCGGCGCGTCGCGCGCCCAGTGCAGCTCGCCGCTGATGCACCGGTTTGCTTTGTTCGCCAGCCCGCCATTGACACCGACGATCCCGAACAGCGGATTCGACGGGTAGGAACCCGAGCACTGCGGATAGGAGACGTCACGACCAGTCGTCGGCGACGAGCTGCCGCTCACCGCGATGACCAGCACCACGACGACGACGAAAGCGAGCGCCACCACCAGTACCCGTCGCGCTCGGTACCGGGAACGACTGGCAGGCGCCACGGCCGTCAAGCTACCACGAGGCTGGGCACGCCCGGGAGCGATCCGGGGGCAGTTGCCGCGCAACAGCGGTCGAACGCCCACCCCCGGACTCGAACCGGATACCCCTTCATTACGAGAACCGCGATTAGACCGCATCTCAGGTCCATGACCTCACCGCAAGCGCTCTCAGGTGTTCTCAGCCCACCTCATATTTGCGGAGTTCGGGACATATTTCGGGACACGCGGTTGATTGACCCGCTCGCGCGGCCGACCGGTCTCACGTTCCAGTTCACGCGAAGGTGGTCACGACGCGGGGCACGGGTCGCGCAGCTCCTTTCACCGGCGAAAGCGAGCGTCTCGATCGGTGCCTACCAGCGTGTGTTTCTCGTCCCATGCGGGCGTCTCAAACGAGGCTGAGCAGACGCTCGCTTTGGAGCAACCGGCGTCGTGGAGTGAGGCGGGGCAGACGCTCGCTCCAGGCAAAGCGACAACGTCGGTCGGGCGGTGTCATCGTTCGTCTTGTCGTGCGCTCCATACGCGAATCCTCGATCGTCTGGGAGAGCGCGCCTTTGTGGACGGCGTTCGCCGGCGTAGTCGTCTGGCAGTTCGTGTCGGGGATGCTTACGAGCGGATCTACGGCCGTGGTTGCAGGGTTTGCGGGTCTCGCTGCGGGTGCGATCTTTACGGTGGTCGCGCTCTCCTGGGTAGTGGTGCGCTGGCGCAAAGGACACCCCAGCGAGCCGCCAGCGCGACCCTTCACGCGGCGTGCCGTTCGGCAAGCCGAACATGAGCGCGAACAACGTGGGGCGTCCCGCAAGTGGGGTGTCATAGGTTCGCTAACGGCGGGCGCGGGTGTGGTCGTCGCCGAAGGCCCGCCCGTCATCCACAACGGAGGGCTGGGCTTTGGTGCTGCGTTTCTGCTTCTAGCTCCCCCGGCCATGTGGTGGCTGACTCGACCACGCTGACCGCCCGAGCATGCGCCGGTTACCTGCCGGTCGTCCGGTTGGCGAGCTCGCTAAAGCGCGCCACGTCCTCGTCGGAGCCGAACGCTCGGCGGGGAACGATCCACGTCATCGGGCCCTTGATGTTGCTATGCGTCGGGGTCTCGGTTTCGAGCAGAAACAGATCTCCGAAACGCCGCAGGCGCTGGACGATGCTCCAAGGAGAACTCGCGCGCCCGGCCGCGCTGTCGATGCTCAGAGCATCGTCTGAGAAGCTCATTCCGAGATCAAGTCCGACTTTCTGAGTGCTGCCGAGGTGCCCAGGCACGAGCCAGTATCCCGGGATCGCGAGCACAGCGGCGGCGATCACGACGATGGCCCCAAAGATCGACACGAGCACGCCGAGCGCGACCACGCAAGCCAGGTAAGCCTGCCAACGGTGAGAGCGAACGATCATGCCGCCCATCGCCCGCAAACGTTCACCGCGAGTGATAGCGAACCGCACACTGATGACGGACTGCTCCATCGTCAAAGAGCGTAACGACCGACGGGGCAACAGGATTAGCGCATCGGCGTCGGCGGGAGTCTTTTTCGCCGACGCCCGAAAAGACGCGATCCTTCGACAGGAGCAGGAGCGCCGCGGCCTGCAACCGACACTGATGCTGCGGACGAGAAGAAATACTTTGGCGCCAGGTGCCTAGCGCGCCCGCATTCGGGGCCTTAGCAGGAGTGACCTCAGCGGCGCTGCGGAGTATCGGAAGTCGTCCATTGCGTAAGCGTGGCCGACACTCGTCCGGACGCTCGCTGTCCCGCGAAAGCAGTCACGTACGCTGCGGCATGCCGACGGCTGGCAGAATCGCAGGTGACGCCTCGAAGGAGATGTCGGCCGTTATGTTTGGTCGATGAGTCGACGCTTACGCGGAGGAGCGCTGGTGCTGCTCGCAGTTGCTCTCAGCGCGGCCGTGGCACGAGCATCGCCGGCGACGATCACACGCCACGATGCGGCAGCAGTTGCTCACGCGATCAACCTCCGGCGCAGCGACTTGCCTGGGTACACCGAAACCTCGCCTCACGCCACCACGCAGGATCAAAAGTTCGTGGCTGAGTTCGACAAGTGCGACCGTGGCGTGCCGCAGACGCGGGCGCTGCTAGTCGCGCATTCGCAGAGCTTCGCCGGCTCCGGCCTCGACCAGACGCCAGGCGTGTCAGCCGTCGTCGAGATCTGGCCCTCGGCGGCGCTCGCTGAACGGAGTCTCACGGCCGTGCCGGCCGCCCGTTACATCTCTTGTTTCGTCAGCTACTCCTACGCCGCGCTGCGCAGCGAGCATCCGAAAGGCGTGAGCCTGAGGATAAGCGGAGCGACAGTCCCGCCACTCGTGCAAGACAGCGATGGCGCATTCAATTACCGGTTCACAGCAGAGATCCGCGCCAAGCCGGCTGCCACCGCGGCAAACGTCAGACAGCGCTCAACCGGCCTCAGCGTTGCGGTCTACTTCGCTGAATTTGGCTTCGTCTACGGCCAAGTCGTCGTCGCCGCCTCCCTCACCACAATCGAGAAGCCTCCCAGCCGATCACTCGAGCAGCACCTCGCCAGATCCCTCCTCGCACGTACACACAAGGCCGTCGGTTAGAGCTCGCAAGTCACATGGCCGCGACGCGAGAACGCACAACGCGTCTCGACTCTGCCCCGTTGCGCGACGAGCAGCTGCCCGCTAGCAGGGCTAGAACGGTGTGGCGAAACTCATGGGACGACGAACGACGCGGCGATCCATAGGAGCGCGACCACAAAGACGCCGCTCGCCTCGGTGATTGCGCGTGGTCGGCTTAGTCGCTTCCAGCGCTGGACCAATTCTCTGCCGCACACAAAGAGGAACGCGAGGAAGGCTACCGTCAGCGCCAGTCCGGCGACCATACGTATTGCGTCAACCATTCTGTAAAGGATGGCACGGTAGGCGGCTACGCCGCGAGCGGCACTGCTCGCACGTGCACCGGGACGGGCGGCCCAGGACTCGCTCAGTTGTCGAGCCTCCATCGCGGGTCACCGCCGCCGACCCCTGCTACGAGATCGAGCGTGCCTGGTCCGGACATCTCCCAGCTCACAAAACGGTCGTCAGGTCCGATACGGATGGTTCGCCCGCTCGCCAACTCCACGAACAAGTCGGATTCGGCCGTTGCGGTCGCTGCGGCAACTGTGTCGTGTCGGAGCGACAACAGCACGACCAGCTCCTCCCACGCCTGGCTCGAAGGGTCGAGCCTATGCGCGCGTCCATCTGGCTCGCGCAGCTCAAAAGGGCCGATCAAATCGATCGAACAGTGCTCCCCGCCAAAAACGTACGCCACGAGCCTCATGCAGCTTGCACTGAATTCCACGGTGAGGATCTCAAACCCCGCCACCGGCAACGTCCACGGGCCAGGAAGCTCGGAAGGCATACGCGTCCAGCCTAGCGGCCGATCTGTATGGCGTAGGTGATGTCGCTCTCAAGCTGCTGGACGCGTGCAGTCGACAGCTTGATCTCGCATCTAGAGATCAGCAGCGAGTACTCGCTGCCGCCGGCATTCAGAGACGGCGCCACAAGGCACTCCGCGTTGACGTAGACCTGAAAGCTCGCCTGTGCTTCGGTCACCAGTGCCCTGGGGAAGTACCTCTCGGCCCGCGCGGTCGCCCGAGCCATCAACGCCTGCTCTTGCTTCAGCTCGGCGGCAACGCACAGCTTGAGGGCGCTGTTCGACTTGGCGCCCTCACAGGTGCTCGATGACACGTTGCGAAGATCAAGCGCCGGCGGCGGACGCGTAGCACCCGCGTGACCAGCGCCACATCCGGAGACGAGAACGCACGCTGCGAAACCCAGCACCGCCAGATGGAGCGATCGCGGTCCAGCCACCGCGTGAATATCCCAGGAAACCGGACCACGCAGTTGATTGCTACGAAAGCGGCCGGCGGTTCATCACATGCCTACGCTGCTGCTTCCAGCGTGTTAACGAGCGTCTCAAAACGACACGCGCGGCTCATGCTTAGGACGAGCAACAGTAGTCTGAGTCCGACCCAGTCGCGCGCCTGCTTTTCGGCAAAGGAGCAGCCTCAGCTGGTCGGCGTCCCGTTGTCCCAACGCGCGAGCAGCAGGCGTCAGCCACGCGTGGGGGCGCTATCAGGATGGGCGGCTCCAGAGCACTTGGACGTGACCGTTGGCGTGGATTTCGACGATGCCAGTGAACGTGCCGTTCCCGAATCCGCTGGTGGCCGCGAGGTAGACGTTGCCGTGACGGTCGACGGCGATGCCGTTCGGCTCCATCGAGCTGGCAGGCCCGAGCGCACGTGCGCCCATTGAGGCCTTCGAGAGGTCGATGATCGTGTCAACCGCTTGGAGGGTCGCCCGCACCACCGACAGGTAGTCGCCGACGACGACGGTGCCGTCGGGTGCGGGGGCGAGCCCGCCCTCGTCGTCGTAGGGGTAGACGCCGGGGAACACCTTTGTCGTGCCATTGGGCTCGACGATCAGCAGCTCCTTGCCGTGACCGGCTCCACTGTCGCACGCGGCGTACAGAGCGCCGCTTCGCGAGAACGCGATGCCACTCGGAGGCAGGCAGGACTCCTTCTTGAGGACAGAGTCCAAGGGCCAGTCAACGAGTTGCCCGCCCGGTGCCAGCTCGAGCACAGGCCCCGACGCGCCAGCGCCGCAGGCCTGGCCTAGAAGGTAGAGGTCGCCGTTTGGCCCGATCGTTCCCGACGGGGTTTCGATCGCCGCGCGCACGAGGGCGCCCGCACTCGCGTCAACCCCAGAACACGCGCCGACGAGCGTCCGGATCTTGCCATCGGGAGCAGCCTCGCGGACCTCGGCAGTGAACCCTGAAGGCACCGTGGTGGTGTCCCCGCCGTCAAAGATGTAGAGCGCCCCGCCTGGACCGGCCAGGAGGGCGTCGGGGTTGTCGATCTCAGCGCGCAGTGCCGATCCGCCATCGCCCGAAACGCCAGCGACACCCGTGCCGACAGCAATCCGGAACCGCCCGTTTGCCAGGCGCGCGAGGACCTGGTGGCGCCCCGCATCGCCGACATAGAGTAGGCCGTCGGCTGCCACGGCCAGCGACGCCGGATCCTTTGGGACGACTTGCGCGCCCAAATACACAGCCGCGGGTGAACGCGACGCCCGAGACACAGCCAGCGAACTCCCGCTGGCGCCAACCACGAAAGCGACCACAGTGATGACACACACCAGCGGCGCGAACCTTGCGAAGCGACACCAACGACGCTCGGATTTCGCCAACGGATGAGGCTCATCACCAGCGCCGCTCATCGCGAGCTAGACGCTACCGCGTGACCGCTCCCGCAGAAAGCGAGCGCGCGACCGGCAGGCCCCGACGTGACCGCAACGCGCGGTGGCTGTTGCGTAATTCCGATTCGGTCCGGCGGTCTAACCGGACGAGTTTTGGCGATGAGGGCTGGATGACTGCCGGATCGCCGGCTTAGGCGCTCTGGAGGGCTGCGTGGAGCTTCATCAGGTTGTGTGTTGCGGTGATCAGGCGCCATTCGGAGTGGCAGGCGGCTCTGCCGCGCCGTTGGAAGCGATCGAAGCGACGGTTGAACTTCGTGTGCGCGAACACCGGCTCGACCAGCTCCTGGCGTTTTCGGTAGAGCGCCTGGCCGAGCTCCGATTCGAGGACGCTGCGCATGAACGCGTAGGGGCCGCCATCCCAGCCGGGCCGGGTGCCTTTGCGCTTGTCAGCATCTGGTGGAACGAGGACCGGGATGCCCTGGGCCGTGATCTGCTCGATCTGCTGCTGGTGCCAGTAGCCGGCGTCAGCAACGATCACGCCCGGCCGATCGCTGACGCCGACCGCATCGAGCTCCCGGAGCGCCGCGTCGACGATCGGCGCGAGATGCCCGAAGTCTGAGCTGCCGGTGTTGATCTCTGCTGCGATCACAATCTGGTGCTCGTTGACGGCGGCCTGCGCGTTGTAGCCCTGGATGTAGCCGCGCGGCGCCTTCAGATTCTTGGAGTCAGGGTCGGTCACGTTCACCTTCCCGGCCGGTGTCGCCGGTGGCGTGTAGGGCTTGGTCAAGCTGTTGTGCAGTCGCCGCCCGGTCTTGTCGACGCCGCGTGCCCGGAAAGCTTCATAGGCCTCGTTTGCGCGGCACTCAACCCACAGCTGCTCCTCCAGCCGGCGCTTAGCGTCCTTGACTCGCGCTGGCCGGGACTGCGGCACCGGCTTGGGGTTAGCGGCGCGTTCTACTTCGAGGCGCTGCTTTGCTTCGCGCAACCAGCCGCGGCGACCTTGCTCGGTCGAAAGCTCCGGCGGCAGCTCATCACCACGCCTGTCGCCGTAAAGCTCGTCCTCCCGGCGGTCGGTCTCCGCAGCCTCCTCAAGGATCTCCCTGGCGAGCTGCTCAAAGTCACGGTTAACGTGATGCGACGCGTTCGCGTGCACCTTCGTCCCGTCGACGGCGAGCACGCCGACAGCGGCCAGACCAGCGCCCGCACACAACGTCAAGACCTCGCCAAACAGGCCAGCGATCGCGTCCTCGTGACGCTGGCAAACCGCGCGATCGTCGTGTGATCCGGACACTGGTTCGCCGTGATCACCCGGAACGCGACATCCTCAACACACTCGCGCTCAATCACCCGCGACGAGCGCTGCCCACGACAGTAGGCGTAAAGCAACAGCGCGACCATCACCTGCGGCTCATGCGCCGGCCGGCCAAGCCCATCCGCTCGGTAAGGCCGGTAGAACGAACACAGATCCATCTCCTCGACCGCCGCCAACACGAACCACGCAAGGTGGTTCTCCGCCAACCAATCCCTCAAATCCGGCGGCAGCAACAACTCCTGATCACGATCACACGCAATGAAGTTCTGGGGCATACCCCCATCGTCTTAAACCCGCCGAACACCACCAATTACGCAACAGCCACCGCGAGAGGCGATTGCCGGGCAAGTAGCTCCGCTACGGCGATGCAGGTTTCGCCCCCCAATTTGACGTCGTCTGCTCGGGCACAGGCGGGCCAAAGTAGCAGTCGACGTGCGAGATGAGGTCGTCTCGGAATTCAAAATGCTCGACGTTGCTGAACCCGGACCCCTCGAAAGTGTTCGCGTGATACCTAATCAATGCGTGGTCAGCGTCGGCGCAGATGTCCAAAAGGTCGAAGTGCCTGATCGCCTCATGATTTGGCCAGCACCGAGCGAAGTACAAGGCTTGGTCGATGTTGTCGTCGTCATTGGGGCTGCTGAATGTGAACTGCGCGTGGAGTGTCGACTCCATCAAGGAGCGGTCACCTTTGTCATACGCCTGGTAGTAGCGCCGAATAAGCGCCAGTCGATCTTCGGATCCTGATTGCACGGGTTCTCCTCAAGCCGACGCCCGGATTCGAACCGGGGACCCCTTCATTACGAGTGAAGTGCTCTACCAGCTGAGCTACGTCGGCGGGGGGCTGATCGTAGCGGGCGCGTGATGCGGTCAGCGAGTCCGCTGCTCGTCCTCGGCGGCGACGCGGTACCACGGTAGGGCGATGCGCTCGAGCAGGCCGACGGCGCTGAAGAGCGCGACGCCGATCACCGCGAGGACGGCGACCGTGGCGAAGACGTCGGGGGTCTCGGTCTGGTTGGAGTAGGTGAGGATCAGGTTGCCGAGGCCGCTGGTTGAGCCGACCCATTCGGCAAAGACGACACCGATCACCGCGAGTGCTGCGGCGACGCGTAGGCCCGAGAAGAGGTAGGGCAGCGCTGAGGGGGCTTGGGCGATCCGCAGCCGCTGCCAGCGTCCGGCGCCGAGCGTTCGCAGCAGATCGAGCAGCTCGGGGTCGGTTGCGCGCAGGCCGTCGACGGCGTTGACGGCGATCGGGAAGAAGCTGACCAGCGCGACGACGATCACCTTCGGCAGGATGTCGAAGCCGGTCCAGACGACGACGATCACGGCGATCGCGGGGATCGGGATCAGCTGCGAGATCACAAGCCAGGGGTAGATCGCGCGCTTGACCAGGGGCGAGCTCGACATCGCCACGGCGAAGGTGACACCGAGGACGATCGCGGCACCGTAGCCGAGCAGGATCTCGCCGAGCGTCGTCCCCGCGCTCGAGGCAAGCACGCCGCGGTCGCGGATGAGCGCCCGCGCGACCTCGAGCGGCGAGGGCAGGATCGACTCGCGGTCGCCCGACAGCGCGACGTAGAGCTGCCAGGCGCCGAGCACGACGACGCCGAAGATCAGCGGCGGCGCGAGGTGGCGCAGCGCACGCCGGAGGTCGAAGGACTCGATCGCCTGTGGCTCGCGGCGACCGCCCAGCAGCAGCGCCGTGCGCGAGGGGACGTTCATGGTGCGGCCACCGTGAGTCGCTGGCGTGCCTCTTCACGAAGTGGCGCCAGCAGTTGCTCCTTGAGCGCCGCGAACTCCGGCTGGCCCGCCAGCGCCAGCGCGCGCGGGCGGCGCAGCGGCACCTCGAGCGTCGTCGCGATGTGCCCGGGCCGCCCGGACATCACGAGGACGCGATCGGAGAGGAAGAGCGCCTCCTCGACGTCGTGCGTGACCAGCAGGATCGTCTTGCGGTCGTCCTCCCAGACGCCGAGCAGCCACTCGCGCATCGCCTCGCGCGTCAGCGCGTCGAGCGCGCCGAACGGCTCGTCGAGCGCCAGCACGTCGCGGCCCGCGAGAAAGGTGCGCAGCAGCGCGGCGCGCTGGCGCATCCCGCCGGAGAGCGCGCGTGGCCAGTGGCGCTCGAAGCCGGCAAGGCCGAAAAGCTCGAGTTCGCGGCGGGCGATCTCGCGCGCGGCCGGGCGCCTGGTGCCGGCGAGCTCGAGGCCGAGCGTGAGATTGTCGAGCGTCGTGCGCCAGGGCATCAGGTGGTCGTTTTGGGGCATGTAGCCGAGCTGCCCGAGCAACGTCGGAGGCTCGACGCCGTCGATCAGGATCTGGCCGCCGCTGGGGGCGAGCAGTCCGGCGAGGATTTTCAGCAGCGTCGTCTTGCCGCAGCCACTGGGTCCAACGAGGCTCACGAACTCGCCCTTGAAGAGTTCAAGCGAGACGTCGCGTAGCGCGGCCACCTCCGCGTGGCGCGAGTCCGCCGCGTAGGTCGCGGAGAGGCCCCACACCGCCAGGCGCGGGGCAGGAGCGCCGCTCATGGCAAGAAGGCGTTGGTGCCGAAGCGCTCCGGGCTGATCGCCGCGCGGATCAGGTGGTGGCGCACGAGCCAGCTCGAAAGGGCGGCGATCTTCGCCGGAACCAGCGTGCCGTCGGGCACGCCGCCGGCGTCGAAGATCGGCAGGTAGGCGGCGAGCGAGGCCCGTGCGAGCTTGGGCTCGATCGATGGGTTGAGTTCGAGCAGGTCGTGCAGGCTGCGCGCCGGGTCGGCGAGCGTGTCCTCGTAGCCGTGCACGGTCGCGGCGACGAACGCACGCACGAGCGCCGGGTTGTCGACGATCAGCCGCGTCGTCGTGAACGCGACGAGGCCCGGGTAGGCCGGGCCACCCCAATGATCGAGCTTGAAATCGGTGACCGGGTAGCCGCCCACCTGGAGCGTCACGCCGTCGTCGGGCCAGTAGCCGGTGAAGGCGGCGATCTTGCCGGCCTCGAGGTCGGCCACGCCGTTGAAGCCGATCGTCACCGTATGAACCTTCGCCGGGTCGGCGCCGGCGTCGGCGACCACCGTGTCGAGCACCGCCAGGTCCGAAGGCACGCCGGTGATGCCGACGGTCTTGCCGACGAGGCCGGCGGGCGAGCGCAGGTGCTCGCTGGCGAGCGCGATCGGCGCTCCGAGCGGGCGCTGGACGATCGCCATGATCGCCCGCTCGTCGGCGCCCTGGGCGATCTGCTGGGCGACGTCGATGCCGTCTGCCAGTGCGAAGTCCGCTTTGCCGGCGTTGATCAGCGCCAGCGAGTCAGTCGTCGCTCCCGGGGTGATCACGCGCAGCTCGATCCCCGCCTTGCGGTAGTAGCCGGCCGCCAGTGCGCGGTAGATCCCGGCGTGCACGGCGTTTGGCACGAAGTCGAGCACCAGCGTCACATGCACCGGGTGGCGCGCCGACGGCGCCGCCCGCGGCGTAGTCGTCGAACCGCAGGCACTCAACGCCGCGCACGCGAGCAGCGCAAGCGCAAGACGGGCGAGAGGCGAGCGCATCGGCACGGGATTATCGCCGAGGTGCGCTGCCCAGACCGCAGGTGGCGCAGCGGGACTCGGCGATGCCGAGCCGGCGAGCTCGCTTAGCACGACGGCCTGGCGCGCCACGCAGACGCCACCAAAAGCTCGGCGCCGGGCGGCCGGAGCCGGCTAGTTGTAGACGCAGGCGCGCCCGGCTTCTTCCCATTCGCGGCCGACCGCGAGCAGCACCTCGAGCATCGCCTCGACCGCGGGTGCGCGGTAGCCGGCCGGCGTCGCGGCGGAGACCTTGCGGACCGGCGCACCGGCGCCGAGCGAGCGGATGACGACGTCGTCGCGGCCCGCGCGCACGGCCAGATCGGGGATCATCGCGACGCCGACGCCGGCGGCGACGAAGCCGAGGAGCGCGTTGTAGTCGTCGTTTTCGAAGGCGATCATCGGCTCGAACCCAGCCGCGTGGCAGGCTCGCTTGAGCATCTTCGAATCGGGGCAGTTCGTGCTCGTGCCGAGCATCCAGGGCTCCTCGGCGAGGTCGCGCAGGCGGAGCTTCGGACGCTCGGCAAGACGATGACCGACGGGCAACGCGACGTACATCGGATCGTCGAAGAGGTGGACACAGACGATCGTCTCCGCGGCGACGTGGTTGATGAACGCGATGTCGAGGTCGCCGGCGCGCAGGCGCGGGAGCGCGTCCTCGGGCTCGAGCATCTCGACGATCAGCTCGATGTGCGGGTAGAGGTTGCGGAAGCGCGCGATCGCCAGCGGCATGACGCTCGCCGCTGCCGATGGGAAGGCAGCGAGGCGCACGCGGCCGGCCTCCAAGCCGATGACCGCCTGGAGCTCGCTTTCGGCTTCGTCCAGGGCGGAGAAGATCGCCTCGGCGTGACGCACCAGCACCTCGCCGGCAGCTGTGACGCGGGCGCCCTGAGGGGTGCGCTTGACGAGCACGGTGCCGGTCTCGGCCTCGAGCGTCGCGACCTGGCGCGAAACCGCGGGCTGCGTGTAGCCAAGGATCGCGGCCGCGCCGGAGAACGAGCCTTGGCGGGCGACTTCGCGCAGGACCCCTAGGCGGGTCGTGTTCAGCATTACCCGAGGTTATACCAGCCCAAGGACATCCATATTTGTATTTATGGGCCTCGGGGCGGAAAATTGAACCAGCGCAACCCCCTCAGACGAAACACAGATGGGGAGCGCTGTAGCCGACGCCAGAAGGCACGCGTCGACCAAACGACGTTTGAAAGGAACTAGCAATGAAAGCCAGCAAAAGTTCCCGCCTCCGGCGAATCCTGCACCGCGCGCGCGAGACATGGCGGGAGTTGGATTACGCGCAGGCGCGAGCGCTCGAGCTCCAGACAGGAGTCAGCGGACTGACCGACAGGATTGTCCGCCAGCGCGGCGGGATCCACGTCCGCGAGCTGGAACCCCACCTCTACGGCTACGAGATCCGCGACTGAGCGAAGCCGAACCGCGCGCCACGCCAGGACCGGCGTTGGCGCTGCGGTGGGTGGCGGGTGAGGATCAGCGGCTCGCGGCTGCGTCGAGGCGCGCGAAGGTGGTGTTGCTAGCGCGGCGCTCTCAGCCCAGCTGAGCGGGTTCGCCGACGCCGATCGGGCAGCTGACGCCGGTGCCGCCGTGCCCGCAGTAGCCGCCGGGGTTCTTCGCGAGGTACTGCTGGTGGTAGGCCTCGGCGTAGTAGAAGGGGCCCGCAGGCGCGATCTCGGTCGTGATCGTGCCGTAGCCGCGCGCCGTGAGCTGGGCCTGGTAGAGGTCGCGCGTGCGCAGCGCGGTGGCCTCCTGCGCGGTGTCCTGGAAGTAGATCGCCGAGCGGTACTGGGTGCCCACGTCGGCGCCCTGGCGCATGTGCTGGGTCGGGTCGTGACCCTCCCAGAACAGCCGCAGGATCTCCTCGTAGCTCGTCGCGGCCGGGTCGAAGACGACCAGCACGGCTTCGGTGTGACCGGTCGAGGCGGAGCAGACCTCCTCGTAGGTCGGGTTCGGCGTGAAGCCGCCGGCGTAGCCGACCGCGGTCGTGTAGACGCCGGGCGCCTGCCAGAAGATCTGCTCGGCGCCCCAGAAGCAGCCCATGCCGAGCACCGCGCGCTCGAAGCCCTCCGGGAACGGCGGGCGCAGTGGCGTGCGCAAGACGAAATGCTGCTCGGGCGTCGCGATCTCCTGCGCGCGGCCTGGCAGCGCGCTCGCCGCCGAGACCATGCGCGTCTTGTCCTTGAAGAGGTCGCTGAGGAAGCTCACATCACAAACGATACGGGGTGCAGCGGGCTCTGCCGCAAGCGCTCGATGATCCGCCGCTCCTGGACCCGCGTCAGACGCTCGGAAGCAACCGCTTCGCTCAGCAGCGGCTGGGCCAAGCCGGGCGCGGCGCGACGGATCGCCGCGGATACCTCTTGGCGAAGCCGCGCGACGGCGGTGCTTCGCGGGGCGCCCGTCTGGCGCTGCTCGCCGGAGCCCGCAAGCTCCTCGAGCAGCTCGGCGCGCTGGGCGGCGGTGATCGTCCCGGCCGCGACGGCGCGGTCGAGAATCGGGCGCGCGATGCTCGTCGAGCGCGCCGCGACCAGCTCGAGCGTGCGCTCGAGCACCGCCGCGGCGTTTGGCGAGAAGAAACGCGGCGCGCGGTTGCGCGGTGGGCGAATACGGAGCGGGGCTTGCGCTACCGATCCAAAAACTGCGATCCGGGTTGGCCCGGGTGACGCCACTGAGCTCGACATGGTGCTCCTTTCGATCGTCGCGAAGGAGTGTTGCTCGTGCGTATGAGCGAACCCTGAGGAGTAGCGAATAATTCCGTAAGGTGGTGGAAATTGACGCTACAAGCGGGTTTTTTGTTCAATTAAGCGCGGCGATCCGGTAGGCCAGCGCTTCGAGCGCGAGCTCCTCGGTGACGTTCAGCGCGAGCGCCTCGCGCGTGTCCTCGACCAGTGCCAGCGCGCGGTGAAGGACGGTCGGGGTGTGCCCGGCGGCGAGGGCCTCGAGCGCCGCCGCGGAGTCGAGCGCGTGGACCAGCTCGGGTGCGCCGTGAGCGACTACCGCCGCGTCGCGGTAGCGCAGGCCGCACAGCGCAAGGCCGCGGTCGAGGCTCGCCTGGCGTGCGCGGCGCTCGACGCGCTTGAGGCGCTCTGCATGCTCGCGATCTCCCCGCACCCGCTCGCTGCGCGCGAGCAGCTCGCGCTGCTCGTTGTAGGCGGCCTCGACCTCGGCGCCCGCCTGCTCGCTGGCGCTCTTCGCGAGGTCGAGCAGCGCGCTCCACGGCCGACCGTCGAGCTCGCCGCGCAGCGCGGACTCGGCGAAGGTATCGGCACCGGCGCGCAGTTGCGGCCCGTCGCCGAGCGCGAGCGCCGCCGCCCGCTCGCCGTCACCGAGCGCAAGCCTGGCGCAGGCGCGGGCGCGCAGCGGCTCGACGCCGCGCGCCTCGAGCGACGCGGCGAGCTGCTCCGCGCTCGGCGCCTCAAAGCGCACCGGCTGGCAGCGCGAGACAACGGTCGCCAGCACCTCGCCGGGGCGGCTCGTGAGCAGGATGACGTGGACGAAGTCGGGCGGCTCCTCGAGCGTCTTCAGCATCCGGTTGGCGCTCGCCTCGCCCATCGTCTCCGCCTGCTCGATCACGAACACGCGCCGGCGGGCCTCAAAGGGAGTCCGCGTCGCCGCAGCGACGACCGCCTCGTCAATGTCGGAAACGAGCATCTCGGCGGCGCCGCTCGGGGTCACCCAGGTCAGGTCGGGATGCGTGCCACGGGCGACCCGCTCGGCGGCGTTCGAGTCCGCCGGCGCGCCGTCGGCGATCAGTGCGGCAGCAAACGCGCGCGCGATCTCGCGCTTGCCCGAACCCGGCGGACCGGCGAAGAGGTAGGCGTGCGAGGCCCTGCCCGGGGGCAGCGCGGGCAGGAGCAGCGCCTGTGCGTGGGGGTGGCGCTCGATCTTGGGTAGCGCGTTCTCGGTCACCTCCGAGCAGCGTAGCGGCGGCGCGCGCGCGACCCGCGTAGCCTGCCGCTCGTGGCGCGCGGCG
>Ga0182015_10001435_pt1 | contig 31433 bp, 28 predicted proteins | sample 712P3MmetaG_FD_120478 | JGI IMG/M metagenome (GOLD analysis project Ga0182015, IMG submission 120478) | Permafrost microbial communities from Stordalen Mire, Sweden - 712P3M metaG | ecosystem: Environmental > Terrestrial > Soil > Wetlands > Permafrost | place: Sweden: Stordalen | collected... | reverse complement strand
GCGCGCAGCCGCAGAACGAGCAGACCGGCGATGGCGATGATGTAGAGGCCGAGGCCGACGAGCGGGAGGGTGCCGGAGCCCTGGTGGCGCATGGGCTGGACGAGTGCCGCAGTGGCCAGCCCGGGGGGCAGGGCGGCCTGCACGGTCCAGACCGCAGCAGGAATCTTCGGGGCACCCTGGTGCGCAGCCTGGCCGTGCACTCTTCGACCATAGTTGTGAAAGGCGGGATTGAAGCTCTGCGCCACGAGCGCGAGGATGAGGATGATGCCAGTGAAGATTTCGCGCGTGCGGCGCTGCGCCATCCAGCGCTCGACCCAGGCGAGGATGGTGCGCGAGAGCAGGATATTGAAGAAGACAAGAAGGGCGAGCGTGACCGCGGTTGAGAGGAACAGGTCGGGGCGCGCGACGGTGACTCCGATGCCGATGCCGATAGCCCAAAAGAGGCCGATGAGCGTGGACGGCGTGCAGACGCCGTAGATGAGGAAGAGAAGAATCCACGAACTAAAGCTGACGGGAAAGCGGAGCAGGTGGGCCAGATCAGGATTTTGGCCGGCGAGGGCGGGGACGAGCGCGGAGAAAACTTGCCACACGCCGCACAGCACCCACAGCGGAATGGCCACCGCGAGGGGACTACCGTTGGTCACGCCGGCCCACGCGGCGAAACCAAGGCCGAAGGCGGGACCCACGGCAATGACGAAGAAGAGGAAGCCGGTGAGGATGCGGGCGCCCAATTCAAAACTGCCGCGCATGGTACGAATGCCATTCAGGAAGATGCGGGATTGCAGCCAGATGAGCGCGGCGTACTGCTGGCGCGCGATTGGCGAGAAGGGTCCGGCGTGGGAGGGCAGGACGGAGTCGTCCGCGGTGAGACTGGAGTTCACGCCAGCCACGAGAGCTCCTGGAGCGCTTCCTGGCTGGACTCGGCGCTTCCGCCGATAACGCGGAGGAAGATTTCTTCGAGGGTGAGCTTCTCGTTGGCGTTGTCGCCGGCGAGCGCGATACCGGCGCGGAGCTCGTCGAGCGAGCCGTTGGCAACGATGCGGCCCTGGTGAATGATAGCGACGTGGCTGCAGAGGCGCTCGACGATTTCGAGAACGTGGGAAGTCAGGAAGATAGTGGCGCCGCGGTCGATCATGCGCTGGAGCATGGTTTTGAGGGCGCCGGCGGCAATGGCGTCGACACCTTCGAAAGGCTCGTCAAGGAAGAGCACTTTGGGACCGTGGATCACGGCGGCGGCGAGGGCGAGCTTTTTCTGCATGCCATGGGAGAAGTCGGTGACGAGTTTCTTCGGCTCGTTGGCCAGGTTCATGAAGTCGAGCAGCTCTTCGGTGCGGCGGTTGGTGATGTCGCGGTCGAGTCCGTACATGCGGCCGACGAAGCGGAGATATTCAGAAGCGGTGAGGCGGCCGAAGAGCGCGAGGCTTTCAGGAACGACGCCAATTTGCCGTTTGACATCGAGGGGGTGCGCGGCAAAGTCGATGCCGAGGATTTCGATGGAACCCGAGGTGGGGGCGAGCAGGCCGGTGAGCATTTTGATGGTGGTGGATTTGCCGGCACCGTTGGGTCCGAGGAAGCCGAAGAACTGGCCGGGGGCGACATTGAGGTTGATGTGGTCGACAGCGGTGAATGTGCCGAAGCGACGGGTGAGGTCGCGGAGGGCGATGGCGGGAGAGTCCATTGGAGGCAGGATAGCCTGGAAGCAGGGTACAGGGTGCAGGGTACAGGCGGGCGGATAGAGTTTAGAGTTTAGGAGCTGGAGTTTCAGGGCAGGGGAGACGCGAATGAAGAGATGCGGATGGCTGGTGATGGCGATGGTGGGTGGTTGCGCGGTGGCATTGGCACCAGAGGCTCCGGCCGGGTTGAAGGCGCAGGCTCGCCCGATTGTGCTGCATGCGGCGCGGCTGCTGGACGTCTCGGCGGGGAAAATCGTTTCGCCTGGCGAGGTGCTGGTGGAGGATGAGCGGATTGTGGCGGCTGGCACGTCGGTCGAGCATCCTGCGGGGGCGGAGGTGATTGATTTGGGCGATTCGACGCTGATGCCGGGGCTGATCGACGCGCACGTGCATCTGTTCTTACACCCGGGCGCAGAGGATTTGCAGACGGTGGTGGAGTCGGTGCCGCAGCGGACGATCCTGGCGACGCTCGCGGCCGAGGCCGATCTGATGGCAGGTTTCACGGCGGAACGCGATATGGGGACGGAGGGCGCGGGGTCGGCGGACACAGCGGTGATGCTGGCGATTGACGAGGGACTGATTCCGGGGCCGCGGCTGCGCATCAGCGGGAACGCGGTCGATATTCTGGGCGGGCATGAGGATGCGATCCACTTCAATCCGGCGCAGCATGTTCTGTCGAATGCGGACTATGCGAATAACGCGGATGAGATTGTGGCGGTGATTCGGGAGCAGCACAAGCAGGGGTCGACGTTCGTGAAGATGTATGAAACGGGGCCGGACTCGATGGTGAATGGGGAGTTTCATACGCAGTATCAGTACACGGAGGCGGAGCTGAAGGCCGGGGTGGATGAGGCGGCGCGGCTGGGGATGAATGTCGGTGTGCATGCGCAGGGCGAGCCAGGAACGCTGTATGCGGCGGAGGCGGGCGTGGCGTCGATCGACCATGCGACGCAGCTGAGCGATGAGACGATGCGGCTGATGAAGGAGAAGCATATTCCGGCGGTGCCGACGTTCACGATTTTCGAGTACTTCGCGGAGCATTCGGCGGGCGCTGCGGCTGAGCGAGAGCACGCGATGCTCGACTACAAGATTCGCGAGTTCAAACGGCAGGTGGCGGCAGGGGTTCCGATGGCGGTGGGGTCGGATGTGGGGCCGTTTCCGCATGGGACGCAGGCGAAGGAATTTGAGCTGATGGTGAAGTATGGGATGACGCCGCTGGCGGTCTTGCAGGCGGATTATCTGAATGGCGCGCGGATTTTGCGGTGGGCTGGGGAGATTGGGGAGTTGAAGGCTGGGTACTACGCGGATGTGGTTGGGGTGCCGGGGAATCCGCTGGAGGATATTACGGTGGTGGAGCGGGTTGTGTTTGTGATGAAGGGTGGGGTGGTGGTGACGAAGTAGGGGCAGCTGTTAGCTCTTAGCCATTAGCTCTTAGCTGTCTGGTGGAGCTTGGGGGTTTCGTTGTCGACGTTCGTTTCGGCGCGGGTGCGGGCACGGTCGTAAATTTCCTCACGAGTGAGGCGCGTGCCGTCGGAGGTGAAGAGGGGCTTGCGGGCGAGGGCGCGATGCATGGCCCGCTCGTATTGAACATCTTTGTGCTCGCTGGCTTGTGCCCGTTCGGCCTGCGCCTCGGTGTCGTTGCTGCCCATGATCTGAGTTTAGTGCAGCAGAGCTGAGAGAGCCGGTACAGCTATCTCTTCTTTGCTGCTGGGCCATACCCGTGGTACAAGCTAAGTACGTTTCCCCGTCTGAGGCGGTGGCGTTTCCCTGTCCGAAACATCGAGAGATAAAGCAGTTCTGCCTGATCGATGGATCAAAATCGGGCATCCGAGTGAACGGATGGGGAAATGACGACTGTGCCTGTGCGGGGAGCTTTCGAGCACCCGCTGCTCCGCGATTACTTTATGGACGCCGCCTTCGACGAGATGTTCGATGGGGACGGGGCGATACGCCCGCACTATCAGGCGCTGTTCACTGAACTCACAACGCTGCCGCCGGAAGAGATTCGGCGGAGGAAGCAGTCGGCGGACGCATCGTTTCTGATGCAGGGGATCACGTTTACGGTTTACGGGCGCGAGGAGGGGACGGAGCGCATCTTCCCCTACGATTTGATTCCGCGGGTGGTGACGGGGGAGGAGTGGGACCGCATTGAGCGCGGGCTGACACAGCGCATCACGGCGCTGAACTTGTTTCTTCACGATGTTTACAACGATCAGAAGATTCTGGCACAGGGCGTGGTGCCGCGCGAGGTGGTCTACACCTGCCAGCAGTTCCGGAGGCAGATGCGGGGGCTGCGGGTACCGCGCAATGTATATGTAGCCATTGCCGGCACAGATTTGCTGCGATTGAACAGCGGGGAGTTCGTGGTGCTTGAGGACAATCTTCGCGTCCCGAGCGGCGTGAGTTACATGTTGACGAACCGGCGGATCATGAAGCGGACGCTGCCGAGCTTGTTTCGCGACTACGGTGTGCGGCCCATCGATCATTATCCGCAGGCGCTGCTGGCGACGCTGCGATCGCTGGCGCCGGAGGGACGGCCGGAGCCGACGATCGTCGTGCTGACGCCAGGCGTCTACAACTCGGCGTATTTCGAGCACACGTGGCTGGCGCGGCAGATGGGCGTCGAGCTCGTGGAGGGCCGCGATCTGGTCATTCACGACAACGTGGTCTACATGCGGACCACGGCGGGGCTGAAGCGCGTGGACGTGATCTATCGACGTGTGGACGACGACTTCATCGATCCACTGGCGTTCCGGGGGGATTCCATTCTGGGCGCGGCGGGGCTATTCAATGCGTATCGGGCCGGCAATGTAACGCTGGCAAATGCCTTCGGCACGGGCGTGGCGGACGATAAGGCCATCTATGCTTATGTGCCGGCAATTATCAAGTACTACCTGGATGAGGATCCGATTCTGAACAACGTGGAGACGTATCTGCTGACGGACGAAAAGCAGCAGGCGTACGTGAAGCAGAACCTGGAGAAGCTGGTGGTGAAGGCGGTAGGCGAGTCCGGGGGCTATGGGATGCTGGTGGGGCCGCAGAGTTCGGCGGCGGAGCGCGAGGAGTTCAAGCGAAGGATCGAGGCCGATCCTCGGAATTACATTGCGCAACCGACGCTGAGCTTTTCGCGCGCGCCATGCCTGCTGGAGGATGGTTCGATTGGGCCGAGACACGTGGATTTGCGGCCCTACATTTTGTTCGGGGACAAAGTGACGATTGTGCCGGGCGGACTGACTCGGGTGGCGTTGCGGCAGGGATCACTGGTGGTGAATTCGTCGCAGGGCGGGGGGAGCAAGGACACGTGGGTGCTGGGCACCAGTCAGGAGGCGCATGCTTTCGCGAGTAGCCGATAGCTTGTACTGGACGACGCGTTATTTGGAGCGGGCTGAGCATACCGCGCGGCTGATCGACATCAACATGGGACTGATGCTGGACCGCTCGCGGGTGAGTGCGGAGCGACGCTGGCAGCGTGTGCTTTCCGCAGTGGGAGCGGCGCAGGGGTTGGGCTGGAACGACGACGCGGCCGGAATGGCGGGCGAACCTGGGCGGTGGGTAGGCGTGACGACGCTGGTGCACGCGCTGTGCTTCGACACGACGAAGCATGCGTCAATTACCGCGTGCATTTTTGCGGCGCGGGAGAATGCGCGACAGATTCGCGACGAGATCAGCACGGAGCAGTGGCAGCGGCTGAATGGGCTTTTTCATGAGATCAGCCGGCTGCGGACGGCCGCGCCTTCGGAACGGAATCTGGCTGAGTTTTTGCCCACGATTATCGATGGGGTTCACCTGTTTCAGGGCGTGACGGATACGACGCTCAGTCATGGCGAGGGATGGCACGTGCTGCGGGTAGGGCGCAACCTCGAGCGGGCATGGTCGATCACGACGCTGCTCGATGTTTACGAACGCGAGGTATTTCTCGGCGAAGACTCCGATGATGCCGGGGAGTATCTGGAGTGGGTGGGGTTGCTGCGGATCTGCACGGCCTTTGAAGCGTTCTGCCGGGTGCATACTTCGGACCTCACACACGAGCGGATTCTGGAGTTCCTGCTGCTCGATCCGGACTTCCCGCATTCGGTGCGATATGCGGTCGATGCTCTGCACAATGCTCTGGAGGCGATCCAGCAGCATACGCGGACACAGCATGGCGGCGAACTGATGCGGGTAGCGGGACGGCTGAAGGCGACGCTGGCCTTTGCGCAGATCGGCGAGATTCTGGCGCAGGAACCAATACGGTACCTGCGGCGCATTCTGGAGCAATGTCGCGAGATTCACGATTTGATTTATACCGTGTACATCCAGTACTCGGTGGAAACGGCACTGGCGGTCTAGCTATGCACTTTTATTTTGTGCGGCATCTGACGAAGTTCATTTACGGCAGATCGGTGAGCGAGAGCGCGATGGAGGTGCGTATGCACCCGAGGAGCGACAGCAACCAGCGCTGTCTGTCATTCACGCTGTCGGTGAGCCCGCGCTGCCGGGTGTTTACTTATCGCGATCATCTTGGGAATAACATTCACCATTTCGATATTCCTGGACGGCACGCGCAGCTGGTGATCGTGGCGGAGGCGGTGGTCGAGCATCAGCCGCTGGCTATGATTCCGGGCTCGCTGGGGAGGGATGCGTGGAGGGAACTGGACGCGCTGGTGGCTGAGGGGGACTACTGGGAGATGTTGCTGCCCAGCGAGTTTGCCAGGACTTCGCCGGCGCTGCTGGAGCTGGCGAAGGAATTCGGGGCGGTGCGGCGTGACGATCCACTGAAACTGCTGCATGAGATCAACGCGAGACTTTACGAAGAGTTCAGTTACGAAAAGCAGACGACGCGCGTGGATTCACCGATTGAAGAGGCGCTGCGGACGCGGCAGGGGGTCTGCCAGGACTTCGCGCACATCATGATCGCGCTGGTGCGGAATGTTGGGATTCCTTGCCGGTACGTGAGCGGATATTTGTACCACGGGAGCGAGGATCACGACCGGTCGACGTCGAGCGCGACCCATGCGTGGGTGGAGGCGTTTCTACCGGCGCTGGGGTGGGTGGGTTTCGATCCTACCAACGCGCTGATTGCACGCGATCGGCACATCCGCACGGCTCTGGGACGCGATTATGCGGATGTGCCGCCGACGCGCGGATTGTTTCGGGGGCGCACGGACAGCGAGTTGTATGTCGCGGTTCAAGTCACAGCGTCCGATGCGGCTCCGGATCTGGATCGGGAGCTGCCGATTCCGGAGGACTGGTCGATGCTGGTGGAGAAAGCACAGGCACCGCCGCCGCCTGCCGAGCCGTTGCTGCAGATTCAGCAGTCACAGCAGCAGTAAAGGCAGCCGGTAGCCGGTAGCGGGACTAATCGATGATGGCGAGGATGTCGCCGGCGGCGACGGTGTCCCCGGGCGAGACGCGAATCTCAGCGACGCGGCCGTTTTTGGGCGACTTCAGTTCGTTTTGCATCTTCATGGCCTCGACGACGATGACGCCCTGATGGGCTGCAACCACTTCGCCTTTCTCGACGAGCAGACGGACGATGCGACCGGGCATAGAGGCCCTGACTGGCAGAGGGCTGGCGCTTCCCGCGTGCCGGCGGCGTGAACGCAGGGATCGGGGGTCTTCAACGCGATAGGGAATGCGTTGAGGGCCGGCGTGCAGAGCGGGCTCGGTTGGATGGGCGTCGAGGACGAGGCGATGCGACTGGCCGGCGATGATCAGCGACATGACGCCAGGGCGAATCAAATGGGCGTCGGCTTCGACTTCTTCGCCATCGATACGAATGCGCCATTGCCCGGGTGGGTCGGCCGGATCGATTTCGACCTGGCGTATCTGGCCGTCGATTTCGAGGTTGAACGTCATGGGCGCCGCGGGGTCCAGTCGGTTCCGCCGATGCCTTCTCGACGTGCCGCGGTCTTCCAGGCGCTTGCGGACGACGGGAGCGCGGCGGCGGAGCCGTTGCTTGCGTTCTTTGTGGCTTCGAAGATGGCGACGGCAGCGATGGCGGGTGCGCTCGATGCGGGATTGACCTGATCCGGGGAAGACGCAGCCAGCAGGCGGTCGAGATAGCCTGTGTCGATGCCGGCGGCGCGGAAGTCCGGATCGCGCAGGATTTGACGGAAAAGGTCCAGGTTGGTGCGGATGCCGCCTATTACGTACTCATCAAGGGCGCGCAGCATGCGGGCGATGGCCAGGGCGCGGGTGGGCGCATACGCGATGAGCTTGGAGAGCATCGGATCGTAGTCCACGGGGACGACCCAACCTTCGTAGATGCCGGAGTCTTCGCGAATGCCGGGGCCACCGGGCTGCAGGAGGCGGGTGATGCGACCTGGCGATGGCATGAAGTTGTTGCCGGGATCTTCGGCGTAGATGCGGCACTCGATCGCATGACCGCGAAGGTGGATATCCCTCTGAGCGAAGGGCAGCGGCTCGCCCTGAGCGATGCGAATCTGGAGATGGACGAGGTCGTGACCCGTGACCAGCTCGGTAACGGGGTGCTCGACCTGGAGGCGGGTGTTCATCTCAAGGAAGTAGAAATTCCGGTCGCCGTCGAGAAGGAACTCGACGGTGCCGGCGTTAGTGTAGCCGGCGGAAAGAGCGAGCCGGACGGCGGCCTCACCCATGCGCCGGCGCAGATCTTCGTCGACGACGGCGGAGGGGGCTTCTTCGAGGACTTTCTGGTGGCGGCGCTGAACGGAGCACTCGCGTTCGCCGAGGGATACGCAGTGGCCATTCTCGTCGGCGAGGAGCTGAATTTCGATGTGGCGCGGGCGTTCGATGAGCTTTTCGAGGTAAACCTCGCCGGAGCCGAATGCGCGTTCGGCTTCGCTGCTGGCAGAGGCAAAGGCAGAGGGAAGGTCTTCGGCGCGTAAAACGGCACGCATGCCCTTGCCGCCGCCACCGGCCGCGGCTTTGAGCATGACGGGATAGCCGATGGCCGCGGCAACGTCAAGGGCCTCTTCGGGTGAGGCCAGACCGTGGACACAACCCGGCGTGCGGGGCATGCCAGCCTCGTCGGCCGCCTGCCGGGCGTTGGTCTTGGAACCGAGGATACGCATGGCCGAGGGGCGTGGGCCAATGAACCTGATCGCAGCGTCTTCGCAGGCCTGGGCGAAGTCCGCATTCTCCGACAGAAAGCCGTAGCCGGGATGGATGGCGTTGGCGGCGGTACGGCGGGCGATGTCGAGGATGAGATCGCCGCGAAGGTACGATTCCGGGGCTGGCGGGGGACCGAGGCGGTAAGCTTCATCGGCTTCGAGGACGTGCGGAGCGGCGCGATCGGCGTCGGAATAGACGGCAACGGTAGAAATGCCCAGCTCGCGGCAGGCGCGCAAAATACGAAGGGCGATCTCGCCACGATTGGCGATGAGGATTTTGCGAAACACAAAGAGACAGGTTACAGGGTTCAGGGTTCGGCGTACAGCCGGTCGCTGGGAGCTGGGAGCGGGGAGCGGGGAGGGATGGACAAAAGCAAAAGCCCTCGCGGTGGCGAGGGCCTTGCGGGGAGATGAGGCGTTGTTGCGAGCTAGTTCATGACAACGCCGCCGTTGGCTTTTTCGTTGGCCTTCTCTTCGTTTGCCTTGCGAGCGCCCATGGCTTTCTGTACCCATTCGCCGGCAGAGGCGAGGTCGGCCTTGCGGGCGGCATCGTTACCGCAATCGAGATCGGCTTTACGGCGATACATCAGGTTCAGGTACTGCATGGCGTCGTCGTAATTAGAACGAAGGTCGACGGCTTTCTGAAGGTAGGCGAGCCCGTCGGTCACAACCTGCGTGTTTTGGTCCTGAATGGTCTTGCAGACGGGTTTGGGCATTTTGGGATTGCCCTGACCGTCGTCCTGGAGGCCGGCGCTTTGCAGCGCGTGGATAGCATTCTGATAGGCCTGGGTCCAGTCGACGACTCCGATGGTGTAAGCAGCTTCGGCGTCTTTAGGGTCGGCCTGGAGGACTTTGAGCTGCCAATCCCTGGCCGGGCCGAACTTCTTGAGGTCGTAGTTCAGAGCGGCAATCTGCTTGAGGCTGGTGATGTCGTCGGGATGCTCTTTGAGGACCTGGAGGAAGCCATTGATGGCCATCTGGGCAGTCTTCTCATTGTCAGGAGTATCGAGGCCGGGAACGACCTGCTGCGCGTAGGCGGTAGCGAGGTAGAGCCGGGTCATGGGATAAGTGGGATCGAGGTTCACGGCTCGCTGAAAGTGGTCGATGGCCTCTTCGTATTTCGCCTGTTTGTAGGCCTGCACTCCTTTGTTGAGCTGATCGCGGGCCTCAAGGCGTTTGCAGCCGGTTGCGGAGGCGACGATCAGGATCGTAGCGGCAGCCAGCACCGGTAAACGTGCGATTCGGTTCATTCTGTTTTTCTTCTCCTTCAGCTCGCCAGGAGCCTAAAAAGCCAAGCCGACAGCGATTGTAAATCTCCTGTGGCCGATGGCAAGTAACCAGAGTGTACCCCGGCCCAGGCACCCCCAAAAACCGCGAGCTGGCCCTATTGGCCAGCCGCAATCTTCGGTGTTATCAGGCCAATGTGATCGACGCCCACTGCGTGTCCGATGTCGATGACGCTTGCAACGGCCTGGAAGTCCAGATTCGGGTCGCCTTTGACGAACATGACTTTTTCGGCACGACTGGAATAGATGTCATTGAGTTTGGTCTCGAGATCGGTCTTGGCTACCGGCGTCTCGTTGATCAAGTAGTTGGGAACGCCGCCCGAGCCCGCCTGGACCTGCACGACGATGGTGCGGTCGTTGGGCTGCTGCTGGTTCTGATTCTTGGGGGGTTGCGGCACCAGCGCATCGAGTCCTCGGGGCGTGACCGGCACAATGACCATAAAGATGATCAGCAGCACCAGGAGCACGTCGATGAGAGGAGTTACGTTCGGTTCCGCATTCAGGGCGCCGGCTCCGCCTACGCTCATTGACATAATTCAGTTCCTCGATTCTTCACTCTTCTTCCATGTGTTCCGGACTATTGTCCGCCAGCTGCGGGAGGCCTGGTGGTCGATAGTGACTGCTGCTGCTCAGTGAGCATGCCAACCTCTTCGACCCCGGCCGTGCGAACGGCGTCAATGGCGTCCATGACGGTACCGTAATGAGCGCGAGCATCGGCACGGAAGTAGACGATCTTGCTGGTTTTGTTTTCCAGCATATCGCGTACTTCGCCACCGAGATTCGCCAGACTGGTCTGGTTCTGGCCCAGGTAAACTCTGCTGTCTCGGGTGATGGCCACAACCACGGAGTCTTCCTTATTGGCGTCATCCATGGGCGTGGCGTTCGCGCTCTGGGCAAGATCGACGTTCACCTTGTTCTGGAGCATGGGGGTGATGACCATGAAAATGATCAGCAGCACCAGCATCACGTCGACCATGGGGGTGACGTTGATGTTTGCGTTGACCTTGGCTCCTTCGTTTCTTACTGCGATTGCCATTTCGGTATGCTCCGATCGGATTTCTCACTGGGTTGGCGGCAATCAGGACCGGGAGCGAAGCCTGAAGCTCGCCCCCGGCGAAAAGATTCCCGCTCACTCGCACCCCCAGATCGCCAGACTCCGGCTCCCAGACTCCGGGTCGCTGAGGGACCCACTCCTCGATTACCGGCGATTGCTCTGCTTGATGAAGTAATCGATCAGTTCGCTGGAGGAGTTGTCCATCTCGACGTCGAAGGCCTCCACGCGGTTGGTGAAGTAGTTGAAGAGCCAGACTGCAGGGATGGCCACAAAGAGACCAAACGCCGTGGTGACGAGGGCCTCGGAAATACCGCCGGCGACTGCGCCAATGCCCGGGGTTTTCTGAGTGGCGATTTCCTGGAAAGCCTTGAGGATACCGGCGACGGTTCCGAAGAGCCCGACGAACGGAGCGGTTGAGCCGATGGTAGCAAGACTGCCGAGCCCCCTCTTCAGTTTGGCGTGAACGATGGCCTCGGCCCGCTCGAGAGCACGCTTGGAGGACTCGATCTGCTCGACACTGACGGCTCCGCCTCCGCCGTAGTTGCGGAACTCCTGGAGACCGGCAGTGACGACTTCGGCGAGGTGCGATTTCTTGTTGCGGTCGGCAACCTTGACGGCCTCGTCGAGTTTGCCTTCCTTGAGGGCTCCGGCGACACGCGGGGCGAATTCACGGGACTGCTTGCGGGCGGCGTTGAAATAGAGATAGCGGTCGATCATAACGGCGAGGGACCAGATCGACATGATGAACAGGACGAATACGACGCCACGGGCGAGCCAGCCCATGTTGTTCCAGAGGTCGATGGGGCTGAATCCGACTGTCTGGCCTTCCTGAAAGAAGCCGAGAGACGCCGGGTTTGCGACGAGATGGTTGATCTGAGCGAGAATCACTGAATCTTTCCTCCTGAGGCGATGCTGCGATAGATGCCAAAGAGCGCTAACGGAATACCTGCTCACGGGAAAAAGGCGGGCAGGCCGGAAAAACGTTGAGACCGCCCTGAGCCGGCCGGGCCGGTCAGGGCGGCTGAATCAGCTGCCGAGACTAAAGACGACGTTGACCTGGGTTTCGACCTCCACGGGTTCACCGTTCAGGAGGTACGGTTTGTATCTCCAGCTGCGCACGGCTGCTTCCGCAGCCGCCTGGAGCATGGGGGGGCCATTGATGACCCGCAGATTTTCGATCGTTCCACCCTTGGAAATCGTTGCCTGCAGGACGACGGTTCCCTGAATTCTTGCGGCTTTGGCGATGGCGGGGTACTGGGGCATCTCGCCGCCGATACGGTTGCCCTGCATCACGCCGGAGGAGACAGTGACTTTCTTAGGCGGGGCAGCCTGCACTTTGGGCGCGGGGCCGCTGCCCAGGCTTCCGAGAACACCGCCCATCACTCCACCAGCGGAGCCCATCCCTTGCATGCCTTCGACACCGGTGGAGGGAGGCGCAGCCTCTTCCTTCACCATCTTGATGTCATGCGGAATCTTGGTGGGCGCGGTGAGCTGATTGTTCAGCATCTCCGAGACCACCTTCTGAACATGGATGACCTGTGGAGGTGGAGGCGGAGGCGGAGGCGGGGGCGGGGGGGCGACCAGCAGAGTCGCCATCATTGCCTTCGGCAGCGCTTCGGGATAGATAAGCGGGTATAGGACCAGCGCAGCAAGAACGGAACCATTCAGCAGCAGCCCAACGATGGTGTAGTACCTGCTTTTGGTTTTGATCTGGTGCCCTGATTCCAGCAGGATGTCCTCAAACATGGCCATGGCCGACCTCGGACCTTTCAGTAGTTGACAACTCTTATAGACACCACAGCAGCCCCGATTTGTTCCCGGCGATCCGGCTCCTGCGCGCTGGGGAAGCGCGAACTGAACCCGGCCGGGTTTGGCGTGTGTTTCTCCGGCAGACAGGGCCGGTTCTCTTCTATAACACAATTCCGATGCGTGTTGCAGCCATTCCCACTCCGGAGGGGGCGCCTGCTCTTATTTGGATGCAGGATTCCGGAGCCCAAGGGGGATGGCAGCATCATACCCTGGCTTTCTTTGCAGCGGGTAGCGTAGCGGCCCGGCTGCGGCCACCGCGCCAGTCCTGGTAAGCCACCAGCATAGGGGCGGCAACCGCAATGGAGGAATAGGTGCCGATAAGGATGCCGACGACCAGCGCGAAGGAGAAGCCGCGCAGGACTTCGCCTCCGAAGAGGAAGAGCGAAAGCACGGTCAGGAATGTCAGGCCGGAGGTGAGAACGGTCCGGCTCAGGGTTTGATTAATGCTGCGGTTGACCAGAACGGCAAGCGGTTCGCGACGGCTGAGGCGGAGATTCTCGCGAATGCGGTCGAAGACGACGATGGTGTCGTTCATCGAGTAGCCGATGAGGGTCAGGATGGCGGCGATGACGGTGAGGGAGATTTCCTGGTTGCTGAGGCTGAAGGCGCCGATGGTGATGATGGTGTCGTGGAAGCAGGCGACGACGGCGGCGACGCCGTAGATCAGTTCGAAGCGGAACCAGAGATAGACGAGCATCCCGGCCAGGGAATAAAGGGTGGCGAGCTCGGCCTGGTGCTGAAGAACTTTGCCGACCTGGGCGCCGACAATTTCGACGCTGCGGACGGAGAAGCCGGAAAGCCAGGCATCTTGCTGGAAGGCAGTGAGTACAGCTGGATCGACTGCGCCACGGAGGTTGTCGATGGAATCGATGACGCCGCTGTGATCGTCGTCGCGGTAATGCAGGACGGCGTTGGCCTGGTCCTCGTAGCGAGTCTCTGCTTCGGCGGTGTTTCCGAGGTGTTCAGGGTCATTCTGTTCGAGCCAGGAGGTGAGGGCGGAGCGGCTGACTGTGTCGAGATCCAGCTTGTTCTGATTTTGCGCAGCCGTGCCGGAGTAATTCTCGGTGAGTGTGCCGACAACGGCGGCGCGGCCCTGGTCAATAGCGGCTTCGCTGGTCGCACTGCGCGACAGGGTGATAAGAACCTCGTTGTTGTCCGCAGGACCGTAGGGCTGCTGAATGCGCGCATCCCTGAGACCGGCCTTGTTCATGGCGGAACGAATGCGGTCGGCATCGGGTTTCTGGGCGAATTTGACACGGACAACGGTGCCCCCGCGGAAGTCAACGTCGAGGGGCAGGCCGTGCCAGAAGAAGATGGACAGGAGGCCGGCAACACTGAAGATGAGGGAAAAGCCGAGGAAATACCACTTCTTCCCGAGCCAGTCTATTTTGGGGTCATGAAACAGTTCCACGAAAATCCGCCTATAGAAAAATCTCTCGAAGTCGCAATGCTCAGATCGAAATCGGTTCGCCGTGCAATTTGCGGCTCAGGTTGGCGTCGAAGATGACGCGGGAGACAAAGACCGCCGTAAACAGATTGGCGAGCAGACCGAAGGTGAGAGTTATGGCAAAGCCCTTGACCGGGCCGGTGCCGAAGAGAAACAGAATCGCCGCCGAGACGATGGTGGTGACGTGGGTGTCGATAATGGTGGTCCAGGCATGGGCAAAACCCTGATCGACAGCGGCCGCAGGCGATTTGCCGGCGCGCAGTTCCTCGCGAATGCGCTCGAAGATGAGCACGTTGGAGTCGACGCCCATACCGATGGTGAGAATGACGCCGGCAATGCCTGGCAGGGTGAGGGTGGCTCCGCTGTAGCCCATGAATCCGAGAAGAATGACGAGATTCAGGAAGAGGGCGAGGTCGGCATTGATGCCGGCGCCGCGGTAGTAGAAGAGCATGAAGGCCATTACAGTGAGCATGCCGACGATGGAGGCGACGACGCCCTGGTGGATAGAGTCGGCACCCAGCGAGGGTCCGACCGTCGTTTCCTGGAGGAAGTCGATGGAAGCGGGCAGAGCGCCGGTGCGCAGGAGCATAGAGAGATCCTTCACGCGCTGCTCGGTGATGCCGCCGCCGGAGATATTACCCTGGTCGTGAATCTGGCCCTTAATGACGGCGACTTCCTGGACGCGGTTGTCGAGAACGATGGCCATGTACTTGCCGATATTGGCGCTGGTCCACTGGCCGAACTTATCGCCGGCGGCAGAGGTGAGATAGAAGTCGACCTCGGGCTCGTTGGTGTTGGGATTGTGACCGGGCTGGGCATCGCGGACGTCGGTGCCGCCCCAGATGGGGATCTTCTTCAGTTCGTACCACTGAGCAGGGCTGCCTTCGCTGGCAGCGCCGGGCATGCTCTGGACCAGCTCGGCATCGGGGGGCAGGTAGCCGCCGAGCGCCTGAAGCGCAGACTGGCGATCGACCCAGGGCTGATCGGCGACCACTTCGTGGGCTTCGAGGCGAGCGGTCGACTGGATCACATCTTTGACGCGGCCGAGATCGTCGACACCGGGAAGTTCGACAAGAATCTGATAACTGCCGAGCTGATAGGGCTCGATGATGGGCTCGCTGACGCCGAGGGTATTGGTACGGGAAGTGATGACTTCGATGGCCTGGTCGAGAGCGCGCTGTTTGGCTTCGGTCTCGACGGTGGGCTTCATGGTAAGGGTCCAGGTGTTGCCGACCCCTGGGGCGATGTCGAACCGGCTGCTGTAATTCGATTCGAGAACCCCGCGGGCATCGTTGGTGTGATTGGCGGGAACACCGGAAATCTGAATGAAGTCGGTGCGATTCGGATCGGGCTTGGTGACGGTGGCGCCCACGATGCCGTTCTTCTGCAGGTCGCTCTGAATTGCGGCAACATCGGTGTCGGTTTCAGCGCCGATGGCTTCTTCGACCTTGACCTGAAGGATGAGGTGCATTCCGCCTTTGAGATCAAGACCGAGGTGAATGCGGTTGAGCAGCGACTGCTTCAGAGCCGATCCCGAGACGCCCAGGGGAATCCCGAAGATGCCGAAAATGCAAATGACCAGGACAGCAACGATGACGATGAGTCTGGTCTTGATATTCGTTTTCATGGAATTTCTACTTTGCCTCGTCCTGGGTGACGGAGCCGATGGCGCTCTTGAGCACCTCGATGCGGATGTTGTCAGGGGGAACGCGCAGCTGGATGACGTCCTCTTTAATGGAGAGGATGGTGCCGCGGATGCCGCCGGTAGTGGTGACGCGATCGCCGGGCTTGAGACTTCCGAGCATTTGTTGCCAGGTTCGCTGCTTCTTCTGCTGGGGACGGATGAGCAGGAAATAGAAGACAACAATGATGAGCAGGAAGGGCAGCATTCCCGCAATTCCCGTAGGCAGAGCGAAGGGAGCCAGCAAAGCGATGAAGGTCAACGCGCAGTCCTTCTGGCCGGACGGGTAAGAGACCGTCTGCGGCGCACGACAGAATCAGTTTCCACGGAATAGCCCTCAGGAGCGCATGTAATTGAGTCACGCCCGCGCCCAGGACCTGGATACCTGGAAATGGCTTCCCGACGAAGCACGCACACAGCGACTCCTCGCAGGCAAGCCTGACCAATAGCATCGCGTACGGGCGGGGCAGTGTCAAGGAAAGACAGGGAAATCGAGCCGCTGGCGCGAACTGGAATTTGGCTGTGAGCGCCCTGCACCCGGTTACAGGAGTTGGGTTTTTCGCGGTGTTCGATCCGCAGCTTTACGCTGGCGGCTGTGCTGACGCGGTTGTTTGCCCGCTCGCCATCTTACGCAGGTAAATCACAAGGTTCCAGATTTCGTCCGGCTTGGCACGATCGCCTTCGGAAGGCATCTGACCCGTCCCCTTCTGGATGATGTAGAAGATTTCGCCGTCAGTGAGGCCCTTCAGCGAGGCGGGATCGCGATAGTCGCGCATGCTGAGCTTCTGATCGGTAGCAACATCGCCCTTGCCGTCGCCATGGTCGCCATGGCACATTGCACAGTCCCATCCATACATTTTTTTGGCGCGTGCCTGCGACTCAGGCGTCGGTTTCACCGGGTTCACCTTGTTTACATACTCGGCTGGAACGCTGGACCGCATCGGCGAGGCAGCCGGGGGCGTGGCTGGAGCCGGCGCGGCGTCCTGCGAGAAGGCCGGAACGCTCAAAAAGGCGAGCACCGGAAAGGCGAGAACCGGAACGATCAGAAAAGGCTTCAACATGGCAGCCTCCTGCAAATTACTGCGGGGAAATCCCGGCACCACTTTACGCCCGCTGAGCAACGATGTGATAGGTTTTTTTACGTTGCGGACGGTATTAACGTAATGCCGGCTGAACTTTTTGCGGTGATGCGGAGCAACCGCCGAGCAGCTTGGCGCGAGACTTCGTTACCGATCGGAGTTTCGCCAACCCACGTCTCAACAGCGAGACGTGGGGCAGCCATTTCCATGACGGTGCTAACGAAATCCTTGCGACAGGTCACTAGCAGCTTTGGCCAGCGTCGAGGCAAGATCCACCGGCCTGCGTCGTGTCTTAATGCGAGTAGCGCTCTTCCCCGACGGGGAACGCAAGGGCAAGACGGTTCCTGTCCGGTGGCAGAGGGCAGGTAGCGTAGGGAGTATAGGCGCAGGGAGGGTTCTGCAGCCGGTTGAAATCGAGGAGAATGCGTCCTGGCCGATTTAGCCCGTGATCGGGGAAATCGGTATAGAGGAAACGTCCCGCTCCGTAGCTGGTGGTTCGGCTGGTGGCATCACGCACGATGAAAAAGAGCTGCTTGTCTCCGGGATCTTCGAGGACAGGCTCCAGCTGGACGGTCTGGCCATCGAGGGTGAACTGTGCAAGCCCGGGCGCGGGCATTTCAATCGTGGTCCCGAGGATGGTGGGGATTTTCTCCTGGTGTGCGGGCACCCATGGAATCCACTGTGCGTCGACGCGGAAACGCGGGTCCGGCGCGTACCAGTGGAGGCCATGGAAATTGAGGCGGGTGGGGGCCTGCGAGTCCTTGACGCGAAGCGCGTAGCGGTCTCCGCGATGGATGACGATGAGGGTGAGGGTGCCCGCGGTCAGCACAGTGGGCTTGCCGTCGTCCCCGGCGAGCGTTATTGCGTGGGCTGGTTGGCCATCGACCAGCAACGCGGAAGGGAAGCCCTGCGGCGGCGCGGCCAGTCGTATCTGGTTGCCGCTGAGATTGAGGATGCCGAGATGCGCGGCGACCGGAGCGTCGAGGCGAATGCGATTGTCGGGTGCGGCGCCAAAGGAATTGTCTCCGGGTTGCAGCCAGTCGAGACCCACCAGCGTGAGCCAGCCATCGGGTGCGGAGAGATGTTGCGCGCGCAGTGCACGCCATGCAAGGAGATCGCTCTGCCAATCCGCAGTCTTTGCGAAGATGCGCGGATAGGCAACGACGACGGCAATGATCGCGACGACTACTGCGGCGAGTGCAGCGAGGCGAATGCGCTGGGGCGTATGGGCCATGGGATCAGGTTCTCCGGGAAAATATCCGCTACGGGCGGGGTCGATCGGAAATTGGGAATGGGTTGGGTGAGCGCGGAGTCAGCGACAATAGCGGTCGCTACAGGTGCCGAGAGATGGCTGCAGAACGCTCACCCGGACAGAGTAGCGCGGGGCGGAAGCGACGTCAAAAGTTGGCAATAACAAGAAATGTCAAAGTTTGTTATTATTGGAACAACAGCATATCGAGGAGGATTCGCCATGAACGTGTCACTCACGCCGGAGTTGGAGAAGTTTGTGCAGGACAAGGTCGAAGGCGGGCGGTATACGTCGGCGAGCGAGGTGGTGCGTGAGGCTCTACGGCTGCTGGAAAAGCAGGAGGAACGGCTGCGCGAGCGGGAGCAGGCGCTGAAGGCGTTTCAGGCAGAGCTGGACCGGAGGATTGCTGAGGCGGACGCGGGAAAAGTCATGGATGTGGAAGAGGCATTTGCCATGCTGCGTGCCAGAATAGCTGCCAAGCGCAAGAAACTGGCATGACCCGTTTCGTTATCACCGAATTGGCGACCGAGGACATTGGCCAAATCTGGGATTACATCGCAGCGGATAGCTCCGAGCAAGCCGATCAATTCATCGATCTGATCTACGCAGAGATTTTGCGAGTTGGATCTTCTCCTCGAATCGGTCACCGGCGCAGCGATGTTGCAGCCCAACCAACATTGTTGTTTTGGCCCGTTGGTCGATACCTGATCGTCTACAGAACCAATTCGGAAGAAACAGCGATACTGGCCGTCCTCCACGGCAGCCGGGATATTCCCGCGGTGCTCCGCGATCGAGAGCCGGACGAATAGCCGAAGCTACAATCACCTGAGTGTCCCTCACCTTTCAGATTCATCGGACCAGCGGCGCGGCGCGGCGTTCGACGCTGATGCTGCCGCATGGCGCGGTCGAGACGCCGGTGTTTATGCCGGTGGGGACGCAGGGGACGGTGAAGGCGATTCCGCAGCATCTGCTGGAAGAGCTGGACATCCAGATTCTGCTGGGCAATACCTACCATCTTTATCTGCGACCGGGGCATGAGGCGATCCGGCGGATGGGCGGGCTGCATCGGTTCATGAGCTGGGATCGGGCGATCCTGACCGACTCTGGGGGATTCCAGGTTTTCAGCCTGAGCGATTTGCGCAAAGTGAAGGAGGAAGGCGTTGCGTTCCGATCGCATATTGACGGCTCCTCGCACTTCTTCTCGCCCGAGCATTCGATGGATGTGCAGATCGCGCTGGGATCCGATATTGCCATGGCCTTCGATGAGTGCACGGAGTACCCGGCGGATTATGCGCGGGCGCGGGCGTCTCTGGACATGACGCTGGGCTGGGCGCGGCGAAGTCGCGAGCATTTTGAGACGCACAAGCACGAGAGGCCGTGGGCGCTCGACAGGGCACCGGGCACCGGGCACCGGGCACGAGACTTCGAAGGAGAGACGCCGAGTCTGTTCGGGATTGTGCAGGGTGGGATGTTTGCCGATTTGCGGCGGGAGTCGGCGGAACTGCTGGTTGAAATGGATTTTCCCGGATACGCCATTGGTGGTCTGAGCGTGGGAGAACCGCGCGAGCTGACTCGGGAGATGATCGCGACCACGCTGCCACTGCTGCCCGCGGACAAGCCACGCTATGTGATGGGCGTCGGCTATCCAGACGAAATTGTTGAGTATGCGCGCATGGGTGTGGACATGATGGACTGCGTGCTGCCGACGCGAGCGGCTCGGCATGGGCTTCTTTTTACCTCTGAAGGCCGGCTGAATATCAAGAATCGGCAGTATGCCGAAGATCAGGAACCGCCCGATCCGGCGTGCGGCTGCATGGTGTGCCGACGGTACAGCCGAGCGTATCTGCGTCATTTGATGGCGGCGCAGGAGCCGTTAGCCGGCGTGTTGAATACGCTTCACAACCTGGCGTTTTATCTGGAGACGATGAGGAAGGTGCGAGAGGAGATCGCGGCCGAGGCGGTGAGTCAGGAACCTGGACGGGATGGTCACGACCGGGGCGGTCAGGGGGTTGGGGAATCCATAAAGCGATGAAGGCCCGCGCGTTCGGCATGCTCGGCGAGCGCGGCATTGATGTCGAGAGCAAGGGCAAGAACCGCGCGGCCATCTTCTCCTGAAACGCGGGGCGCTGACCGGGTGCGCACGCAGTTGAGGAACGATTCGATCTCGAGTCGCAGAGGTTCGCCGGGCTTAACCTCGGGCTTCTCGATGTGCAGGCCCGGAAAGCCGGGGGCTGCGGCGGAAGCGGCTGCGGCGATCGTGGCTGCATAGGCGTGGGCCGCATCGGCATGCGCAGCGCGCGAGACGTCAATGATGAGCAAATCCTGGCGGGCGTAGTCGATGGAGACGTACTGATGCGGCTGAAAAAAGCGCAGCTTGCGGACTTTTTCCGTGCTGACGCGGCTGGCGGTGAAGTTGGCGACGCAGCCCGATTCGAACTCGATGCGGACGTTGGCGATGTCCACTTTGCGCGAGAGGATCGGCAGACCGACAGCGTGCAGCGAGTGGACCGGCGACTGGACGAGGCTGAGAACGATATCCAGGTCATGCACCATCAGATCGAGGACCACATCGACGTCGAGGGAACGGGGGCTGAAGATGCTGAGCCGATGGGCCTCGAAAAACATGGGGTGATTCAGGATGGGCAACGTAGCAATCACCCCTGGATTGAACCGCTCAAGGTGACCTGTTTGCAGAATGCACTTGTGCTGCGCTGCGAGATCGATAAGACGAGTGGCCTCGCCAACGCTGGTGGCAATGGGCTTCTCGACCAGAACATCGACGCCCGCGGCGAGCAGCGCATTGGCAACTTCAAAGTGAGCCGAAGTCGGAGTGGAGACTGAGGCGGCGCCAAAAGCGAGCTGACCCTCGGAACGCGCGACGAGGCATTCCTGCACGGAGGAGAAGACGGGCACGCCCCATTCCGTGGCAGCTGCGCCGGCCCGGACAAGATCGGGTTCGACAATAGCCGCCAGGCGAATCGGCGCGCCGCCATCTTCGAGCGCCCGATAAACGCGCAGATGATTGCGTCCGAAAACGCCGGCTCCGCAAACGAGTAAGCCGAGATGAGGCAAGCCAGGCAAGGGATTCAGCAGACGTTACGCCGGCTTGCCTTCCACCACGCGGAGGCAGCGAGCGTACAACTCCAGCAGATGGGTAACCTGTTCCTCCGGTTTGGGAGCGCCGCCCGCGACAAAACCGGTGGAGGGAGCGCTGGCGCGGCCAACGCCGGCGGTTGCGGCGACAAACTTCAGCAGATCGAGCGCGATGTCCTCGTTGCGCCGAGCGCCGTTGGCTGGGGCGGGGAGCGGATCCATGGAAATACCTCTGAAGGCGATGCTATCAAAGGCAGCGATGGATCATCACGCGCTCATATCTCCGAAATGCAGAGGCAGACGCGGCCCACGATCAGATCGGAGGGAGCCTCCTGAGAGGCGAGCTCGATGAGTTCGATGGGATAGGCGAGAGCGCGAGGCCGGAGCACGAGCCGGCTGGAGTCGAAAGTAACGTGACGGAAAAGCAACTGCGATCCGGCGCGCACGCCGTAGAGATTTGGAAATGGCGGTCGACAGGGGACGAGGGAGTTATAGTGCCGGTCGAGCACGACGATGGAGCCAATGCGGAGCACCGGATCCATGGGCAGTGCCTGGGCAGCGGTGATACGGACGCCAACGAATCGCTCCCAGCTGCGGCGGCTTACCGCGCGACGGGCGGGAAAGCTGGTGAGCCAGCCGGAAGGCAGATGAATGGTGTCCAGCACCGCTCGCGCGGCGATGAGTGGCGCGGTCATGGCGACGTTCTGGGAGACGATCGGCACGACGTCCAGGGATTCGCGCTCGACGTCTACGGAAGGCGGGAGGCGAGCGGGAGACAGGTCCTCCACGCCGATCGCCTGGGCCAGGAGGAGCCGGTCCATAGCCGGGAGACTCAGGCGGCGGCGGCGATGAAGAAAGTTGGAAATGTGTGCCTGGGCCAGGCCGGTCTGGCGGGCAAGCAGCGAACTACTGAGGACTCCCTGGTCGATCCGGCGCCACGTCTCGATCCGCAGGCGCTCGTGTAACTCGATGAATTTCATCTTTCAATTGTTTTCAGGGAGCTATACCGCCATTACTTCGGGTTTTGCAGAAAGAATCGCGATTTCGCGAAATCCGCAGGCAGCGGAGAAGACATCAGTACCCAGCTAACGCAAGACGACCGAATTGCTTCCCCCGGTAATTGATCGCATTGCTCCATGAAATTAGTGTCGGACTACTTGATCCGGGCAGACATAGTACTTTCGCTCGCCGCAGAACTCGGCGCGAGCAAGCTGTTGTCTCGGGTGAGTTTACGGATGCAGGAGGAGAATCACGATTCGGCTGGTTGATGTCAGCTCACGACAATAAGGATGGTTGAGACTGCCCATTTCGGGAGCGGCCAGGCCCAATCCTCAAAGCTCTGCGCGAGACAGAAAAAAAACGACTCGCGCGGACCGGTGAACTCTGGAGAACGACTGATGTATCTGCGAATCTTTCTTAAGGTGTGTGAGGGGTGCGGCGTGCTTTGGTTCCGCGCTCAGGATTGCCCGGAGGTTTACTGCCCGGGCTGCGCTCGAAAACTGCGGTGTCATCCACAGGTAAAGCGAACGCGCCGGCCCGGGCCCCGGGGACGTCACAGGATGGGTGTACTGGCTGGCGGGGGTGCGGCATGAGTGCGGCGCTCGCGATGCCCTGCATTGTGTCCACGGCAACAGCGGTGGCCGAAGCCCATTTGCCGGTTTGGCGGCCGAGGACTTTCGATGGCCTGGCTTTTTACAGGAAACACACGGTCGGTCTGCTGCGCCGCTACATGCAAACCTCCATGGAGATTGGTCGAGCACCCTGTGCGCTGCGGAACAACAACGCGATCTCGAACGCACGGGTCTCCCATTACCGGCTTCGGACCTTTGAGGACACCCTTATCTTTGTCCTTGATGTCGAGAAGTGCCTGGGGAAGCTCGACCGCCTCTCTCGGACCATCGTCGCGCGGGTGGCGCTGGAGGATTACACGCCCCCGGAAGCGGCGCTTCTGACCGGCGAAAGCGTGCGATCCGTTGCCCGCATCTACCACGACGCGCTCGACCGTCTGACCCGACTTTTTCTCGCTTATCGGCTGTTTGAGCCAAATGTGGAAAATTTGTCAAGAGGGAGCGCTGAAAACCGAAGTAATGACCCAACATAACAAAGCGGTTGCAAGCCAAATCCCGCGAAGAAAGTTGGCAGTTTTTTCGTCAGGAACTGGTATTCTTAACTTAATAGAGTCAAGAAAGAAAAAGGGGACACCCAACGGTGTCCCTTTTTCATTTGGTCCGAGTGGGCGAACATCGTGTGGAGACCCCTACGGGCACCTTGCCGGTTTCAGAAATGAGGAATATGCGGAACAACTACCCGATGAAGAGGATGCGCGCCTGCGCGCCGGTGTGGCGAGTGGCGATTGGGCTTATGGCGGTGGCGGTGCTTCCGCCCCGGGCAACCGCCCAGATAAACACTACGACCGTCCAGGGCACCGTCTATCGCGCCGACGGAACGGCGGCAAGCGGGACACTGCTGGTGAGTTGGTCCGCCTTTACAACTCCGCAGAACCAGGCAGTGGCCGCGGGAAATCTGAGCACCGCTATTGGCGCCGATGGATTCGTCAGCCTGAACCTGATGCCCAATGCCAACGCACTGCCAGCAGGAAGCTACTATTCGGCGGTTTATCACCTGAGCGATGGGACGGTGAACCAGCAATATTGGGTGGTTCCAGCATCGGCCACAGCGTCACTTGCGTCGGTGGAGGCCCAGCTGGAGCCCTCAACTGAAGCTGTGCAGCCGGTCTCGCAGGCGTACGTAAACAGCGCCATTTCATCCCTGGGCGGGTCGTTTCTGCCTCTGGCCGGCGGAACCCTCACCGGACCGCTGACACTGAACAGCGATCCGGCCGCAGCGAGCCAGGCGGCAACCAAGCATTATGCAGACCAGCTTGCAGCTGCGAACCTTCCCCTGGCCGGTGGAGTGCTGACCGGGCCGCTGACGGCACCCCAAATCAATGCGAGACAAATGGAAGGAGCCCTGTACGCGGACCAGTGGCAATCGGGATCCGGAAGCAACGATGGCATCGCAATGTCGCTGACGGAGTGCGCCGCCTACACCTACGCCTGCCAGGTGATTGCGCCGGCTCTGTATGCCCAGGCAGAGGCCCAGCCGTGGGGCGGTGCCGGTTCGATCGACTGTCAAACCTGTGCTCTCTCGGGTCCGTCGACAGGGCAGCCCATCGCCGGAGTAGTCGATTACCGTTACGGACCCCCGATGTGGTTCTTCAATTCAGCGGAACAGTACAACGACAATCGCCATTTCGCCAGCCCAACCTTCGGCATGAACACAACGAGCTGGGGCGCGGGACTTTACCCGCAATCGCCCAGCGGCCTCTGGGTGTTCAACAGGGGCCTGATGGGAGGGCGCAATTTCAGCCCCACTCCACCCAACGGAGATAAAGCCAATTTCAACGCGATGTATGTGCAGGCCCAGAAGTATACCGAGGTGCAGGATACCGGAAGCGTTTTCGAGGCGTCGTATGGGTACGGGAATGGAGACCTGGTTGGGCACCAGATTTACACGTTCAGCTATGGCGGTCCCAACACGAACGGCGACGAAGCCAATGAAGCGCATCGGGATTTCAGCGTCGAGGGCGGTGCAGTGTTTTCGGCGACCGCCAGTACGATCACTACGGGCGCGGACGGTTCAGAGACCATCACCACGACCGCGCCAACCAACAGCGGCACTCAGGGCGAAGGACGGCTGTTGATCGATCTGACGCAGGCGTACAACGCCGGATATATCAGCACTTATACGCCACCCAACTACACGCCTTCTTTTCTCCCCGAGATGACCTGCACTGGCTGTACGTGGGATTCGACCTTCGGCGATACAACGCAGACAACACTCACGGCGGCGATCCCTCAGGGGTCAACCAATTTGTTCCCGGAAAGCAACGTCGTTATCAGCGTTGCCTCGACGACAGGCTTTTCGGCAGGCCAGCGCGCGTGTATCTGGGACTTCGACTACGAATGCGAGAAGGTCACAGCGGTTGGGTCGGGGACGATCACACTGGCAACCGTCCGCAAGCCGCACCCTGTGTCTCCTCCAGCCTATATCACCACGGGCGGATTGACGGGCTATGGATTCCGCTCAGTGGCCGACGATGTTGTTCCCGGTAACACACTGGGTGTTCCTGTAGCGGCTACCGACTTCAATTCGACGATCAGCAAGATTTGGCCCATCGTGATGAACACGAGCGGTAATAATGCTTACCTGTTCATTGGAGCCAACGCGTTTCCGGGCGTCAGCGTGGCGGCTGGAGCACAGACTCGCATGTACACCCAGATGGGGTCGGGGGGAACCGTGACGCTGACGGTTGCGGGCGGTGTGGCGACCGCTTGCGCCGCCAGTGGGGGAACTGGCTATTCCGGGCAGGCAGAACTGTATGGCCAGATTCAGAATCCTCCGCAGGTCACGGTGACCGGGACTTACACGACTCCTCCGGTCGTCACGATCACCGGCGTCAGTGCGGGAGCGCTGAGTAGCTGCACCGCCACTCCCGGCAGCGGCGTGACGGTGGCGACGGCGACTGTGGTGCCGACCAACTCCTATGTCATTTACCCAGCGGCGAAGGTGTATCAGGTTTACGACGCCGCCAACGGCGCGGTGGATGGGACGTTCTACACGCAACCCTTCGCCGGAACGGTATCGAGAGGGGATTTGCTGTCTGAGCCGCACTACTTCATGCAGGAGACGAAGAATAAGCTGGCCGTTATCGGAACGCTCCTTCCTTCTCAGATCAACGGCAACTCTGTCCAGGACACATATATCACCGGCGTCTTTCAGGGCCAGGATCACCTTGCTACTTACTGGAACCAGGGTAGTCCAACGCTGTATGCGGGATTCCCAACCTCGAATCCTCAGATTCCAGGCACAGGGCAACTTCCGACTCCGGATGGTTTCCTGATTCAGGGGCCGTATGTTAATGACTTTGACATCGACACTCCGCCCTTTGGTACACAAGCAGGGTCTCGGGGCGCGGCGGTGTTGAATCTTGGCTGCGGGGGCATTCCCTGCGTGGCCTGGACGAACGGCTATAACATCGTCAAAGCACTTAACGCCGCGGGATGGAGTGACACGCTCCATTACACCCCGGCTACGAACGCGTGGCTGCTCACATCGGGAGCAACTCAATACGGCGGAGGCAATCCCGTGTGCAGCTATAGCTTCGGCGGAAGCGGCAATGGCCTTTCCGTCAGCTGTGGCGGATCCACCTCGAAATTCGATGCTTCAGGCAATCTTTCTGTGGCGGGACTGGTCCGGGCGCAGAGCGGTGTCACCGGAGCTACGATTAACGGCGAGATCACGGTGGACGGCGTAACTTATACAACGCTCGCTGCCGCGTGGAATGCCGCGGTCAGTCAGGCTAACGCAAGCGGTCAGAATCAGACCGTACGGCTTGGCCCGGGAACTTTTCCTGTAACCGCAACGCTGGCTGAACCTGCCAACGGCGCGTGCGTGAGCGTGCTGGGCTCGGCCGGAACTACCGTGAATGCCGACAGCACGCAGATCGCAACCACGCTGACGGTACCCGTTTTGCTGAATGGCGACATCTTCTATCTTGGCAACGGGGTGCAGGCGCAGGGTTGCACCTTCAAGGACCTGAACATTTTGGCCGGCGGCAACGCTGCGCATGGCTTCGAGCTGCAATGGTTCCGCGGTGTGCTGATCGATAACGTGACGGTGAACGACACCACGGCTGAGGGCATTCTGCTGGGCGAAGAGAATACTGCGACAGGCCATCAGGCTAACTTCCTGCTGCGCAACGTGACGGTAAGCTACAGCAGCGCCGCATTCACGCCCGCAAATCGCTCGCCGTACGGCATTCATTTGCTCAAGACGGCCATCGACAGCCACCTGGATGACATCGTCGTGCGAAACGCGCAGACCGCGGCCGTCTACAACGAAGGCACCGGGAATACCGGTTATCTGATCCACGGATTCGGTTATCCCTACACCTGCTCCAGCGGTCCATGCGTGAACAACGCATCGTCGGGGTCAGCCGCGAATGCGTCGTACGCGACAAATTATGTTGTCTACGATACCGGCGGCTCGGGCAGCACATGGACAGACACTTACGTTGACAGCCCGGCCATCGCAGGCTTCTATATTGGGGCCAATGGCGTCGAGATTCATGGCGGCCATATCCAATGGCCCGATGTGACCAGCTTCCCCGCGGCTAACCTGGCCTATGTCGCTTCGAATGTCAGCAATAATCTGCTGATTGCCGATGTGGACTGTCTGGAGATGGCAAGCGGGGTGAACTGGATTACCTATGCCGGGTCGTCGGGGAACCCGCCGACTTACTCGAGCGTCCATCATCTTACTGGTTGTGGTAATTACTATCAGGCGCTTGAGGATGCTGAAGTTACAGGTTTCTCCAGCGGCGGCGCGAATATCAATGACCCAAGCAGCGCGGTGCCGCGGGTGTGGTCGACTCCTGTAGCGGCGGCGGCGAGTTACCCAGCGTATTCGGCGCAGATGTATACCGGCTACCAGGGCGATGCATTCCAGGCGCACTTTTCCGGAGTAAACCCCTTCTTCAACATCACGTATCAGGGGACGATTCGGTCGAGCGGAGGGATCGCGCTGAGCACCATCATCAACACGGCCTCAACACTGACGCTGACCGCCGCTAACAAGAACGTGATCGCGAATGCCGCGAGCGGCGCGCAGACGATTACTCTGCCGAGCTGCTATACGCCGCTGCCGGACAGGGCATCGCCAACCGGGCTTGAGTTCACCATCGTCAAGTCGGATACTTCATCGAACCCGGTGACGCTGCAGACGACGAGCTCTGAGTCGATCTATGCCCAGGGATCGTCGGCAGCGACGCTGGTATTGTCCTCGCCATCCACACAAACCCTGGTCTGCGGGCCGGATTACAACTGGTACATTGCGGGCAGCGCCAGCGCGACGGTTTCCGGCGGCGGCGTTTCTTCGTTCAATGGCCGCAGCGGAGCCGTGACACCGGCGAGCAACGATTACAGCTTCAGCCAGCTCAGCGGTCAGGCCAGCAACGCCCAGCTCCCGTCTGCGCTCACAGCGTCTACCACTGGGAATGCGAGTACGGCCACGGCTCTGGCTGCTACGCCGTCGCAATGCCCCGCGGGCTACTATGCAACGGGAGTTACGGCGAACGGGACGGCTAATTGTCTCCAGTCCTGGCATTTTACCTGGTACGGTAACTTTGCCGGGACGTTCGGAACTTCGACGAATAACTCTCTCGGCTCGATCTGGTCGCCGAGCGCAGCGATCAATATGACGCGGCTGGACATTGCCGTCGGGACAGCGCCGTCCGGATGCAGTACTTATCCGGTGATCGGAGTCTATGACAGCACCTCGTCCGCCTGGCTCAAGACCGTGACGCTCGCGTCCGGGACTTATAGCTACCGCAACGCAGTGAGCGGGGTATCGATTACTGCGGGCCACAATCTGTCCATGGGAGTTCAGACAGCCGCCGCCGGGTGCAACACGAATGCCGGGTCGGCCCAGCTGACCATGGAATACACGATGAACCAATAACCGATGGCCACCATGAATCTCGACTGGGGAGCCGCAGACCGGCCGGAGCTGGAGCGTCTGGGCAATGCACTGGACGCGGGGCTAGCGGGACAACGGGATGCCGGCGCGATTGAGCTGGCCCTGAAAGTGCTGCGCGTGAGAAGCCGGAGCGGAAAAAACATTCCCCTCGCGGCCAATCGCGCACAGCGCGCCTATGAAGCGAAGCGAGGGCAAAACAACGTCGTGCTGAAGGCCCGCCAGCTGGGCATGACCACGTGGGTGGCGGGCCAGTTTTTTCTCAGGACCATCACGCATCCGGGCACGCTGACGGTGCAGGTGGCGCACACGCAGGAGGCCGCGGAGTCGATCTTTCGCATCGTGCATCGCTTTCTGCGCCTCCTTCCGCCATCGTTGTGCCGGGGGGCGCTCAAGACATCGCTGGTCAATGCGCGGCAGATTATTTTCCCGGGCATGGACAGCGAGTACCGCGTGGAAACGGCGGGGGCCCCGAATGCGGGCCGCGGCCTGACCATCACGAATCTCCATTGCTCGGAGGTAGCGCGGTGGCCAGGCGATCCCGCCGAGGTCCTGCAGGGGCTGCGCGCGGGGCTGTCGCCCGCCGGTGAACTGGTGCTGGAATCGACGCCGATGGGAGCGGCAGGATGTTTCTGGAAGGAATGGCAGGATGCGGAGAAGACGGGCATGGTGCGGCACTTCTTTCCATGGTGGATGGAGGATGCCTATGTCGGTCGAGCTGTAAAGGAGGATTCGCTGAACGAGACAGAGCAGCACCTGATGCGCGAGCACGGGCTGAGCCTTCAGCAGATTGGCTATCGGCGGCAACTACAGGAAAACTTCCGCGGCCTGGCGAAGCAGGAATTCGCCGAGGATGCAACGGAATGTTTTCTCGCGAGCGGCGAGTGCATTTTCGATACCGCCTCGATCGATGCGCGGCTGCGGGAGGTAACCCCGCCTGTGACCCAGCAGTCGAACGGACAATTGCACGTCTGGCTGAAGCCGGTCAGGGGTCGCGAGTACCTGGCGGCGGCGGATCCGGCGGGAGGCGGCTCAGAGGGGGACTTCGCAGCCGTCGAGATCATCGACCTCACCACCGGCCTGCAATGCGCGGAGCTGCGCGGAAAACTGGGTCCGCTGGAACTGGCCGAGGAAGCGGCTGCGCTGGCGAGGGAATATAACAATGCGCTGCTGGTGGTGGAGCGCAATAATCATGGTTCGGCCGTGCTCGCGTACCTCGAAACGGTTTGCCGCTATGAGCGTATTTATAAGACAGCCGACCAGACGGGATGGCTCACGTCGGCGATCACGCGGCCGCGCATTCTGGGGCGTCTCGCCTCGGCGCTGGTCGAAACCTCGCAGATCTTCTCGAGCGAACGGCTGCTGCGCGAGTGCCGCAGCTTTGTGCGCCACTCGAGCGGCCGCGCGGAAGCCCAGGCGGGAGAGCACGACGACTGCGTCATGGCCATGGCGATTGCGCTGGCGGTCCGCGACGAGCGGCTCACGGCGGGAGCGTTTAATTAGCATGAGGAATCCGGAGGAGAAGTGGCGGTCCTGATCGTTCAGCAGATCCGCAGAATGCAGGGCGGCGCGCAAAGCCACCTGATGCTGGGCGCGGACAACAACGCGTGGGTGGTGAAATTCCAGAACAATCCCCAGCATCTGCGGGTTCTGCCCAATGAATTGCTGGGGACACGGCTGGGTGCGCTGATCGGACTGACGGTGCCGCACTGCGATGTGGTGGAGGTGACGCCGTGGCTGATCGAGCGCACCACGGAGCTGGAGATGGACTTCGGGCAGAGGCGGGAGCGCTGCAAACCAGGCCTGCATTTCGGATCGCAGCTGGTGGGCGGCCTGATGCCCGGTCACGTGGCGGATTATCTGCCCGAGGAGCAATTGGCCGAGGTGCGCAACCTGCATGAGTTCACCGGAGCGCTGGTGCTGGATAAATGGACCTGCAACGCGAACGGCCGGCAGACGCTGTTTTACCGAAAGGGCCGGGAGCGGCGCTACAGCGCGACGTTCATCGATCAGGGATTTTGTTTTAACGCCGGCGAGTGGCGCTTCATCGATGCGCCTCTGCGCGGCGTGTATGCGCGCAACGTGGTTTATCGGGACGTGACGGGATGGGAAAGCTTTGAGCCGTGGCTCAGTCGCGTGGAAGAGCTGGGGGCGCAGGGGATCTGGGAGATCGCCGAGAGGTTGCCGCCGGAGTGGTACGAAGGCGACGCGGAGGTTCTGGAGGGGTTGGTGAACAAGCTGATTGAGCGGCGATCTCAGGTGCGGGATCTGATTACGACGTTCCGGGAATCCTCGCGCCAGCCCTTTCCAAACTGGAACAAGGTGGCATCCGGTGCTCGGTCACGGCAGTTTCCTGGGCCAGGGTGGGGCGATAGGGTAACTGAGAGGATGATGTGAACGGGCGTCTTCAGTGCGAATTCCTCCTGATCCGGTATGTGCCGGACCCGGTGAAG
>Ga0182015_10001434_pt1 | contig 31442 bp, 31 predicted proteins | sample 712P3MmetaG_FD_120478 | JGI IMG/M metagenome (GOLD analysis project Ga0182015, IMG submission 120478) | Permafrost microbial communities from Stordalen Mire, Sweden - 712P3M metaG | ecosystem: Environmental > Terrestrial > Soil > Wetlands > Permafrost | place: Sweden: Stordalen | collected... | reverse complement strand
CTGGCGGCGCCGTCCATCGCCGCCGGAGCCGCGCTCTGCTGGGCTCGAGCACTTGGCGAATTCGGCGCCACGATCACGTTTGCCGGGAGCTTCCCCGGTACCACCGAGACGCTGCCGATCGCCGCGTACAGCTCATTCGAGGGCTCGGGTCAGGTCGGTGAGGCGATCACGCTGTCACTGCTCCTCCTTGCGATCTCGATCCTGGTGCTCGTCGTGCTGCGCGACCGCTGGCTCGGAGCACTCCGTTGACCCTGCATGCGCGCGTGCAAACGCAGCTCGGCAGCCTGCACCTCGACTGCGACGTCAGTGTGGATTCCAACGTCACCGTCGCCGTCCTCGGACCGAACGGCGCCGGCAAGACAACGTTGCTGCGCGTCATCGCCGGCCTGGCACCGGTGGCCACGGGACGGGTGGAGGTCGACGGCGTCGTGTTCGAGGACACCGAGAGCAGAGCGTGGCTGGCGCCCGAAGCCCGACGGGTCGGCTTCGTGTTCCAGGATCACGGTTTGTTCCCGCACCTCAGCGTCCTCGACAACGTCGCATTCGGCCTGCGCGCACGCGGCATGAACCGCGACACTGCAGCGACGAAGGCTCACGAGTGGCTGGAGCGAGTCGACCTCGGGAGATACGCCAATTCACGCCCGAGTGCTCTCAGCGGCGGCCAATCGCAACGCGCCGCGCTCGCGCGCGTCCTGGTCACCGACCCACAGGCACTCCTCCTTGACGAACCGCTTGCCGCCGTCGATGCGTCCGGCCGGCTCGAGTTGCGTCGCGCGCTGCGCGAGCACCTGGCTACCTTCAGCGGGGTCCGGCTACTGGTCACCCACGATCCCCTCGAGGCGGCCTCACTGGCCGAGCGGGTGATCGTCCTCGAGGAAGGGCATGTGACCCAGGAGGGGCTCTTCAGCGAGGTGTCCGCGCGGCCTCGATCGGCATGGATCGCGCGCATGGCCGGGCTGAACCTGCTCCGCGGTGCGGTGTCCGGTGATCAGATTCGGCTCGAGGATGGGTCGTCGCTCACCGTGGCAACCGACGTGGCTGGACCCGCGCTGGCGACCATCCAGCCGCGAGCGGTCGCGCTCTACCGCCAGGCTCCAGAAGGCAGTCCCCGCAATGTGGTGCGTTGCAAGGTCGCTGGTGTCGATCCCGAGGGTGACCGCTGGCGCATCCGGCTCGACGGGCCGTTTCCCCTCGTAGCAGAGGTGACACCGGCCGCGGCGGCGGAGCTGCGGCTTGCCGACGGCGGAGAGGTGTTCGCGGTCGTCAAGGCGACGGAGATCGACGTCTATTCCATGTGACGCTGCCATGTGGCGGCGCGACGTGACGGTCGCGCGGCTTGACCGCAGTGCGGCGAACTCGTCAGGCTGACCATATGAACGCCCCGACCGATGCCGCGCAGCCCGCTTCGGTCGACGCGGTCGTCGAACTCCTCGCCGCCCAGGACTACCTGTGCGACCGGCGCTTGGCAACGGCGATTCTCGTCTCGATGCGCATCAGCAAGCCACTCTTCCTCGAAGGCGAAGCCGGGGTTGGCAAGACTGAGGCTGCGCGAGCGCTCGCCGCCGGTCTGGGCGCACGACTCATCCGGTTGCAGTGCTACGAGGGCATCGACCTGGCCCACGCCGCTTATGAGTGGAATTACGCGCGCCAGCTGCTGCATATCCGCCTCGTCGGCGAGAGCGAAGACCGCGCCCGCGCCGAGCAGGACATCTTCGGCCCCGACTTCCTGCTGCGGCGCCCGCTGCTCGATGCCATCGACAACCACGACCCAGTCGCGCCGGTGCTGCTCATCGATGAGATCGACAGGTCCGACGAGGAGTTCGAGGCATTCCTGCTCGAGATCCTCGCCGACTACGCGATCAGCATCCCCGAATTGGGCACGATCCGCGCGACCCGTCCGCCCCTGGTGATCCTCACGGGTAACCGCACGCGCGAGGTGCACGACGCGCTCAAGCGCCGCTGTCTCTACCACTGGATCGACTATCCGGACCTCGAGCGAGAGGTCGCGATCGTCCGCGTTCGCGCACCCGAAGTCTCCGAGCGTCTCGGCCGCCAGGTCGCGGAGGTGACCCAGCGACTCCGAGGTCTCGACCTCTACAAAGTGCCAGGGGTGGCAGAAACAGTCGACTGGGCGCGGGCACTCGCAGCCCTCGGCCACAGCGAGGCGACGCCCGCGGCGCTGCGCGAGACCATGGGTGCGGCGATCAAGCACCAGGAAGATCTCCAGCGAAGCGAGGAGGCGATCACGGAGCACGCCGGACGATGATCGGCAACACACCGGATCCTGTCGAGAGCGTGACGCTCTTCGCGCGCCTCCTGCGCGATGCCGGGTTCACCACCGGGCCCGAGCGCGTGCGCGACGCGTGCGAAGCGCTACTGGCAATCGACCTGGCGCACACGGACGAGGTCCGCTACGCGCTTCGAGCTGTGTTCGTGACCCGGCGCGAGGAGGGCCCGGTGTTCGACGCGGCCTTCGATCTGTTTTTCTCGACACCGGGTGGCGAAGGCAGGGCCGGTTCCATCCCCGGGCGCAGCCGTCCCCTGGCACTCGACCCCAAACAGGCGCTGGCATGGATGAACGCCCTCGGACTGCCGTCAACCGGCGCTGCCCGGGAGGTCGAGGGGCCGTCCGCGTCGAGCGCCGGTTACAGCGCCGAGGAGTTGCTGCGTCAGCGCGACTTTCGCGAGATGACGTGGGAGGAGCTCGCGGCGGTCCGCCGGCTGCTCGGTCAGTCCCCGTGGAGGGTCGCCGAGCGCAGGACCCGGCGCTTGCGTGCCGATCGTCGAGGCACGATTGAGCTGCGCCGCACCATGCGGGCCGCCGCGCGCCAGGGAGGGGATGCCCACCGGCTCGCACGCGCGAGCGTGCGCACCAAGCGCCGTCCAATCGTCATCCTCTGCGATGTCAGCGGTTCGATGGATCGCTACTCACGTCAACTGTTGGTCTTCGCGCACGTGATCGGCAGGCGCGAGCGTGTCGAGACCTTCGCGTTTTCGACGAACTTGACGAGAATCACACACCTGCTGCGTCACGGCGACGTTGATTCGGCGCTCGACCACGTGGCAAGCCAGGTGCATGACATCGGCGGGGGAACCCGCATCGCCGATGCGCTGCATGTCTTCCAACGTGACCACGCACGCCGGGTGCTCGGTCATGGCGCCGTCGTGCTGATCATCAGCGATGGATGGGACCGTGGCGATCCCGATGAGCTCGGCCGGGAGATGGCCCGCCTGCGCAGGAGCTGCCATCGCTTGATCTGGCTCAACCCGCTGCTCGGCAGCAGCGCGTATCAGCCGGAGACGCGCGGCATGGCTGCTGCCCTCCCCTATTGCGACGATTTCCTGAGCGCCCACAGCGTCGACGCTCTCGACGCACTCGGAAGGCTGCTCGCTCAGCTCCCTCGACGGGTCAGCCGTTCGCCTCACGGCGCCGCCGCCGGGATCGCCGCACCCGGCGCTACAGCAGCAGGCTGATCAGTCCCGCGAAAGCCGCGGCAATCATCTGAGGCCGCACGTTGATCCGGCCCAGGCGCTCCCTGGCCACGGCGCGTCCGAGCGCGAGGGCGTCGAGCGACGCCGGCTCCGATGACGCCGGCGCCGGTGATGGTGCAGGTGTACCCGGAGCCGCGGTCGATGACGAGTTGTTCGGCGCGGACGCGTCGGTCGCCGGCGCAGGACTCGACGGCGGACCCTCGAGCTTCGACTGAATGCACTCCGCCGCCTGTCCCACCAGGTGGCGCGAGACGTCCTCCATGATGCCCCGGCCGAATTGGGCGATCCGTCCCACCACGGTGAAGTCGGTGGTGAGCGTGACCTTCGAGCTGTCGCCGTCGGCAGCCACTGCCATGATCGTCGTGGCCTGCGCAGTCCCGGAGCCCGTCGTCTCGCGTCCCTCGGCCTCGAGCGTCGCGGTGCGCGTGTCGGTATCGCGCGAGGTGATCCGAGCGGTGCCGTTGTAGCTCACCGTGACCGGTCCGACCTTGATCCGAACCTTGCCCTTGAACGTATTCGGATCCACCACTTCGGACAGCTCCGCGCCGGGGACGCAACTGACGACGTTGTTGACGTCGAGCAGGAACTCGTAGACCCGGTCAGGTGGCGCCTTGACGGCAAAGGAGTTCTCGATTTGCATTCCCGGAATTGTGCGCCGCAGGACAATACGGCGGCTTGTCCCGTCCGGCCGTGGAAGGGGATACTCATGTGATGCGGGATCTGCTGCCGACGCTGCATGAATGGAGTGAGGGTGACCCCCTGGTTGCAGTCGCGACCGTTGTTGGCACGTCGGGTTCGACGCCGCGGCCCATGGGCGCTCGGCTCCTGGTCAGCAGGGACGGTCGCATGGCCGGTTCGGTGAGCGGTGGTTGCCTCGAGTCCGCCGTGGTTCTTGAGGCCCAGGCGACCATCGCCGGCGACGCCCCACCTCGCCTGCTCCACTACGGCATCAGCGATGAGATGGGCTGGGCAGTCGGCCTGTCGTGTGGTGGCGAGGTCGACATCTTCGTCGAGACCCTGGACAGCGACGGATCGGATCCGGTCATCGAGGAGGTGCGACGTGCCATCGAGACCTCACGACCGGTGGCGCTCCTCACCGCCCTGGATGGCGATCAGGCCGGCCATCGCGCCGCGGCCACCGCCGACGGCGGCCTGGTCGGCAGCCTGGGCGGGTCGTCGACCGTGGCCGAAGTGGTTGTAGCGGCTCGCAGCAGGATCGCGTCCGGCCTCCCAGGTGTCGAGGAGATATCCGGGATGCGCATCTTCATCGATCCGATCGTCCCCTCACCGCAGCTGGTGGTCATTGGAGCGGTGCACATCGCGATCGCGCTCACCACCATGGCTCGGGCCGCGGGATTCACGGTGTCGGTGGTCGACCCGCGCACTGCCTTCAACAACGTCGAACGTATCCCGGACGCCGAACGACTGGTGACCGCGTGGCCGGACGAGGCCCTGCCCCACTTCGACCTGGGACCACGTGACGCGGCGGTGTGTCTCGCCCACGATCCAAAGTTCGAGGACCCGGCTTTGACCGCCCTGCTTCGCACCGAGACCGGCTACATCGGCGCGATCGGGAGTCGCGGCACCCATGCCAAACGCGTCGTGCGACTCCGCGAGGCAGGGTTCAGCGATACGGACATCGCGCGCATCCACAGCCCAGTCGGGCTCAACCTCGGTGCGGCCACGCCCGAGGAGATCGCCATCGCCATCCTTGCCGAGATCGTGGCCGTGCGGCGCGGCCGCGACGCAGGATCGCTATCCGCTGTTCCAGCAGCGCCCGTCGGGTGAGGCTGGAGGTCCTCCTCGGCTCGGCGGTCGACGGACCCTCATCGCAGTGGGTCGGCGCCGTCCTCTGCCGCGACGTCCTCGACCGGAACAAGCACCCCGTTCTGCTCAAGGGAACCGTGCTCTCGGCTACACACGAGCAGCAGTTGCGCAAAGCCCATCCCGACGAGCTGCACGTCCTCTGGCTCGACGAAGGCGACGTCGGCGAGGATGCGGCCGCGATTCGGATCGCAGCCGCGGTCGCCGGTCCCGGGACATTCGCCCGGCCGCCGGTGGAGTCACAGGCGCGCCTGGTCGCCGCGTGGCGAGGAATGGTCGCCGTCGACGTCAGGGCGCTCGGGGCCGTGAACGCGGTAGATGGGGTGACCGTGTTCACGGTGCCCGACGCGCTCCATGTCGATGCAGGAAGGACGCTCGCCGGCGTCAAGATCACCCCGCTCGCAATCTCCGAGTGGTCACTCGAACAGGCGGAGCGCGCCGCGCTGTCCGCCGAGGGCGGCGGCGGAGTCCTCAGCGTCCGGCCTTTCCTGCCGCTGCGCGTGGCTGCAATCGTGCGCCAGCACCTCACCGACGAGGCTCGAGCCCGTTTCGAGCACTCGCTCGGGATGCGCAGCGCCTGGTTCGGCGGCACCATCGAGCCGGTCCGCTACATCGACGACAGCGCTGATGCGGTCCGCGAGGCGCTTGTCGATGCCGCCGGGTCGGCAGACATCGTGCTGGCAGTCGGTGTTGCGTCCGTCGATCCACTCGACGTCACCTGGCAGAGCCTCCTGGCGGCGGGCGCGACCTCGATCCGGCGTGGCCTGCCGATGCATCCGGGCAGCAGCTACTGGATCGCCGAGTTGCTCGACCGCCCGGTCATCGGCGTAGCTTCATGCGGCATGTTCTCGCGCCGGAGCGCGCTCGATCTGCTGATCGCGCGGCTCCACGCGGGCCTGCCGCTGGACTCGGCATACCTGTCGTCGCTGGGCCACGGTGGCCTGCTCGGCAAGGAGGCCGCCTGGCGGATCCCTCCTTACGAGGCCGCCCTCGGCCACGACACCGACGAGGACTGAACCTCCCCCGACCGCGCCCGGAAGTCGTACGCAACGCGGCCGTCCCTGACCACAAGGCGGATGTGACCGGGGTCCGCGAGGGTGTCGATGTCCTCCAGCGGGTCGCCGCGAACCGCGACCACGTCGGCGAGCTTGCCGGCAGCGAGGGTTCCGAGGTCGGAGCGGCGAAGCAGCTCGGCCGGCACACGCGTCGAGGCCTCGATTGCCTGCATCGGGGTCATCCCGCAGCGAACCATCTCGCCAAGCTCCCGGAGGTTCTTTCCATGCGGCCCCACCGCCGCGTCGGTGCCCATCGCGATCTTCACGCCGGATGCAATCGCGGCTGAGACGGCCGCTCGATGCAGCGAACGGATCCGTTCGGCCTTCGCGATCATCTCCGGCGGGAGGCCGCCGCTGGTCCTGGCTCCTTCGATCACATCGCCCGGCGCAACCAGCGTGGGTACCAGGTACGCGCCCTTCTCCTTCATGAGCGCGATGGCCTCCTCGTCGAGGAGGCATCCGTGCTCGATGCTCGTGACCCCGGCGAGGAGTGCGTTGCGAATCCCCGCCGGTGACATGGCGTGAGCCATGACACGCTTGCCGACAACGGCGGCTTCCTCCACGGCGGTTCGGATCTCATCGATCGAGAACTGCGCGTGGTCGGGGAGATCGCCGGCGCTGAGCACGCCGCCGCTCGTGCAGAGCTTGATCCAGTCCGCGCCGGCCTGAAGCACCTGGCGAACCTTGCGGCGCATGTCGTCGACCCCGTCGACGACGCCGTGGGGCACGTCGACATTCATGGTCATCCCGAGGCGCGCGCCGCACGGCATCAGGTCGTCACCGTGGCCGCCGGTCTGGCTCAGCAGGCTGATCGCCAGCTCCATTCGCGGCGCCGGGAAATACCCGGCCTCGGCGGCGAGGCGGACGCCCACCGGGGTATGGCCGGCGTCGCGGACTGTCGTGACCCCCGCCGCGAGGGTGCGCGCGCTGTTGGGGATCGAATTGAGCAGCGCCAGCGACGCCGGGGTCATCAGGATGCGCACGAGGTTGGTGCCCGACGACGCCAAGTGGACGTGCATGTCCATGAACCCCGGAAGCAGCGTGAGATCGTCGTCCTCGAGCACCTCTGCGTCCGCGGGAATCGTCAACGACGAACGCTCGCCCGCGGCCATGATCTCACCGTCCTCGATGACCACGGCGGCGCGCTCCAGCGGGTCGCGCCCGGTACCGTCGATGAGTCGCTCGGCGACGATGACGAGTGCTGGCACCTCACACCTCCGGTATCGCGAACTGGACCGCCCGAGGCTAGCAGAGCGTCAGGCTGGGTCCGCGGTGAGGCGTTCGAAGTCCTCGCGGGTGTCGATGTCGATCGGGTGGCCTCCCGGTCTGTCGGCCGCGACTGCCGCCACCAGTTCCGGGTGAGCGCGAACCAGAGCCCGGCAGCCGACGTCTCCCGTAAGCGCGTCGATGTCGCCCCAGAGCTCGCGGGCGAGAACCACCGGTGGGTGGAGCAAACCGTCGAAACTCAGGGCGGCCGCCGGAAGCCCGGAGGCGACCTGGGTCTCGAGGAGCCGGTTGACCATCTCGGCACTGATATCGGGCTGGTCGCCGAGGATGACCACGGCCCGAGACACGTCGGCGGCGAGGCTGACGATCCCGGCCTTCAGCGATGTGCTCATCCCCTCGGCATGGTCGGGATTGACGACGACACGAGCACGGCCGAGACGCACCGCCCGCCTGATCTCATCGGCGTGTGCTCCAAGGACCACCACCACCTCATCGAGCCGCGAGTCGCATGCGGCGGCGAGCGCTGTCTCGAGGAGGGGCCGGCCCCGCACCGGAAGCAGCTGCTTCGGCTCGCCCATCCGTCGTGACGCCCCAGCGGCGAGGATGACCCCCGCCGACCTCGACGCGACCACTCAGCCCGCGGTGGCTCGGAGGAACCGCGCCGGTTCTGTGGCGAATTGCTCGCGGCATCCCGAGCAGCAGAAGAAGTAGGTCTCGCCGTCATGGGTGGCGGTATGCGACGCGTCCTTGGTGTCGACAGTCATCGCACACACCGGATCGACGGCGAATGCCGCAAGCGAGGCCGGCGCCGGCACGGGGTTCGCAGTCCTGCGTTCGTGCCGCAGGGCCACCAGCTCCGCGAGCGCATGGAGCGCGATCTCCTCCTGCGCCCCCGCGCGCCGTGCTCCGGCCGGAGCACGCACCCGAGCACGCTGCTCGTCTGGCATCCCTCGGTCTCGGAGGGTGTCCAGGACGGCGGCGGAGCGGCGCTCGCTTGCAACGAGCGCAACGTCGGCATCCGCAAGGGTCAGTGCCGCCTCCAGGCCATCGTCGTCGTAATGCCCCATGGTCGCGACCACAACCCAGCAGTCCTTCTCCCCGGCAAACGCTCCGAGGTCCAGGCTGTTGAGCACACGATCCGCACCCGGAAAGTCATCGATGGATGCACCGGGATGGACGCCGCAGGTGCGGAAACCAACGAACCGGCCGAGCTGGATGAGTGTCCGCGCAGCCGGGCTCTCGCCGATCACCACGAGCAGGGGCTTGGGGAGATGCGGGTCGATGAAGATGTCGAGCGTCCCGCCGCTCGGGCACGTCGTGGCCACAGTGAGCTCACCTCCGTTGCGGGTCTCGCCCGTGTCGGTGTCCGGACGGATGCGCACCAGCCTGGGCAAGCCATCACTCATCGCGACGAGCGCTTCGCGGCGGACGAGCGCGTCCGAGCAGCTGCCGCCGATCCATCCGTGCAGCTCGCCGTCGGCGGTGATCACGGCCTTGTCGCCGGGATGCGCCGACGTCGGCGACTCCGTGCGAACCACGGTTGCGAGTGCGCACGGACGCCCCGACGCGGCGTTCTCGGCGAGCAGGTTCACCAGTCGGTCGTCTATTCCGTCACCCCCTTGCTGCGCAGCGCGGCCCACACCTTGTCGGAGGTGATCGGCATGTCGATGTTGGTAATGCCGAGATGCGACAGCGCATCGATAACGGCGTTGACGTACGCGGCCGGCGACCCGACGGTGGCCGATTCGCCCACGCCCTTGGCACCGATCGGATGATGCGGCGACGGTGTGACCGTCTGACCCAGCTCGAAGCGCGGGGTCTCCCAGGCTGTCGGGATCAGGTAGTCCATGAAGTTGGAGCCGATGCAGTTGCCTTCGTCATCGAAGGTGATCAGCTCCATGAAGGCGATTCCGAACCCCTCGGTGAGACCCCCGTGGATCTGGCCTTCGACGATCATGGGGTTGATCCGCACACCACAGTCGTCCACGGCAACCATGCGGCGGACCTTGACCTGGCCGGTGCCCTTGTCGATGTCGACCACGACCAGGTACGTCCCGAACGGGAACGTCATGTTCGGCGGGTCGTAGTACGTGACACCTTCGAGCCCAGCCTCGATGCCGTCCGGGATGTTGGTGTACGCGGCGAACGCGATGTCCTGGATGGTCTTGACGTTGTCGGGCGACCCTTTGACGTTGTACTTGCCCTTCGCGAACTCGATGTCGGCGACGTCAGCCTCGAAGAGATGGGCGGCGATGATCTTTCCCTTGTCGCGAAGTTTGCGCGCCACCACGGCGGTTGCTGCACCACCGACCGGTGTCGAGCGAGATGCATAGGTACCCAGCCCGAACGGCGTGTTGTCGGTGTCGCCCTCGCGGACCTCGACATCGGACGCGGGGATGCCGAGCTCTTCAGCCACGATCTGCGCGAAGGTCGTCTCGTGGCCCTGGCCCTGCGACATCACGCCGAGCTTGAGGATCGCCTTGCCGGTCGGGTGCACGCGCAACTCGGCGGAGTCGAACATGCGCAAACCTGCGATGTCATAGTCTTTGCCCTTGCCGGCGCCGACCACCTCGGTGAAGCTGGCCACGCCGATGCCCATCAACTCACCCTTGGCACGTTTCTCGGCCTGCTCCTTGCGGAGTTCGTCGTAGCCGAGCATGTCGAGGGCTACTTTCATGGCTGCCGGGTAGTTCCCGCTGTCGTACTCGAATCCCGACGCGGACTTGTACGGGAACGCTTCGGGCTGTATGAAGTTGTTGAGTCGCGTGGTGACAGGATCCTGCCCCAGTTCCACCGCCGCACTCTCGACGAGACGCTCGATGAAGTACGACGCTTCAGTCACTCGGAATGAGCAGCGATATGCGACGCCGCCGGGAGCTTTGTTGGTGTACGCGCCGTTGGCCACGATGTGCGCAGCAGGGATGTCATACGAGCCGGTCACGATGTGGAAGAGGCCGGCCTTGAACTTGCTCGGCTGCGCATCCGCGAAAAACGCTCCGTTGTCGCTGAGGAGATTCACGCGGAGCCCGATGAACTTTCCGTTCTCGTCGATCGCGACCGAGCCGTCCATGTAGTAGTCGCGGGCGAAGCCTGTCGAGATGAGGTTGTCGGTGCGGTCCTCGATCCACTTGACCGGACGCCCGATCAGCAGCGACGCCGCGGTGGCGACCACGTAGCCCGGATAGATCGGCACCTTGTTGCCGAAGCCACCACCGAGGTCGGGCGAGATGATCCGGATCTTCTCCTCGGGCAGTCCCGCGACGATCGCGAAAAGCGTGCGATGCGCATGCGGCGCCTGGCTCGTCATGTAGATCGTCGCGTTGCCGGTCACCGGGTTGAGGTCGGCGACGCATCCGCAGGTCTCGAGCGGCGATGGATGGCATCTTGGGTAGAACGTCTCGAGGCTCACCACCTTCGCAGCGCGCGCGAACGCGGCGTCGGTCGCGTCCTTGTCGCCGGCTTCCCAGTGGTAGATGTTGTTGTCGGTCTGGCCCTCTTTCTCGTCGCGAATGACGATTGCGCCAGGTGCGATCGCCTGTTGTGGTGTGGTGATCGCCTGGAGCGGCTCGTAGTCGACGCTCACCAGTTGGGCAGCGTCCTCGGCGATGTACTTCGTCTCCGCGATGACGCAGGCGACTTCCTGTCCCTGGAAGCGGACCTTGTCCGTCGCGAGCACCGCTTGGGTGTCACCCGAGAGCGTCGGCATCCACGCGAGCTTGTGCTGCGCGAGCAGCTCACCGGTGACCACCGCGACCACACCGGGTATCGCCATCGCCGCGCTGCTGTCAATGCCCTTGATGCGCGCATGCGCATGCGGGCTGCGCACGATGACCATGTGGAGCATGCCCGGGAGCACGACATCATCGACGTAGTGACCCTGGCCGTGGATGAAGCGCGCGTCCTCTTTGCGTGCGAGCGAGACGCCGATGCCGCCCATCGCCTGACGCGCGGCCTCAGCGGCTGCGGCGGCTTCCGTTGTGTCGACTGCCATCACGCTACTCCTGCGGTATTCTCGGCGGCGTTTGCGGCCGCGGCGTGCTGGATCGCCTTGACGATGTTCATGTAGCCGGTACATCTGCAAATGTTGCCGCTGATACCCCAGCGAATCTCGTCCTCGGTGGGATGCGGGTTGGCTTCGATGAGCGCTTTTCCGACCAGCATCATGCCGGGGGTGCAGAAGCCGCACTGCAGCCCGTGTTCCGCGTGGAACCCCACCTGGATCGCGTCGAGCTTGCCGCCCGCGGCCAGACCTTCGACTGTGGTGACCTTCTTGCCGTCGAGCATCGGCGCGAGCAACGTGCAGGACTTGACCGGCCGGCCGTCGAGCAACACCGTGCAGGCGCCGCAGTTGCTGGTGTCGCACCCGATGTGCGTCCCGGTCATCCCCAACTTCGTGCGGATGAGATCGACGACGAGCGTACGCGGCTCGACGTCGACGCTTTTCTCAGTTCCATTGATCTCGAACGTCACCTTCATGCCGCTGCTCCCTGGGCGCGATTGATCGCGGTGTGCAGGCCACGCTGCACGAAGACCCGTGCAACGTCGCGCTTGTACTCCGCACTCCCCCGGATGTCTGCCTTCGGCTCGGCTGCCTCACCCGCCAGCCGGGCCGCCTCCGCGATCACCGCATCCGTCGGCTCCTGTCCGGCGAGCGCGGCCTCAGCGGCCGTCGCTTTGATGCTGTGCGCACCGACGGCGCACAGGCCGATGCCCGCAGTTGCGATGCGGCCGTCATCACCGAGCACAACGTGGACAGCGGCCGCCACGCTGGCAAAATCGCCGACCTTGCGTTCCAGCTTGAGATAGGTCCCTCCGGAGCGACCCGAGCCGACCGGGATCCGTATCTCAGTCATTACCTCGTCGGCGTGCAGACCGGTGGTGAAGGGGCCTTCGAAAAAGCCGGCGGCCGGCAGCACGCGCTCGCCGCCCGCGGACTTGACGACGAACTCTGCACCAACCGCGAGCATCACCGCGCCCCAGTCACCGGCGGGATCCGCATGACAAACGGAACCGCCGACGGTTCCCATGTTACGGATGAGCGGATCGGAGATGAGCGGCGCCGCGTCGAGAAGAACGTCGAGCGTCCCGCGCAGTTCAGTCGCACTCTCGACATCACGATGGCGAGTACGTGCGCCAATCCGCACATGCCCGTTTTCTCTACGAATTCCCTCGAGTCCCTCGACCCTTCCTATATCAACGACAATGACCGGAGCCGCAAATCGTAGTTTCAGTAAAGGTATCAGGCTCTGCCCTCCGGCGAGCACCTTCGCATCGTCACCGTGCTGACCCAAGAGGCTGAGCACCTCGTCAAGCGCCCCCGGCGCGATGTAGTCGAACGCGGCAGGGAACATCCGAGACCTCCGGGATTTGACTCGATGACTCTCGAGGCAGTGTCCGGCAGTGGACAGAGGTCAAGGGTACGCCACCAAGAGAGGCGGCGAAAACTGCCGCGCCGCCAACAGGTGACATTGGAAATACCCTTGTCCTGGCGGTGACTATGATGGTTGTCGGCATCCCGACCCCGGGTGGAGGATCAGAACTCTGACGATGTTGACGCACGCCGCCGCCACCGAACTCGAATCAGTCGCCGGCGCGCAGCGGCGTCTGCTCGAGCAGGTTGGCGTACTCCCACCCGAGACGATCGGCCTCGACGCCGCACTCGGCCGGATCCTCGCCGAGGCGATCTCCTCGCAGACCGATCTCCCCGGCTTCGACAACTCCGCCATGGATGGGTATGCCGTGCGTGCAGCCGATATCACGCATGCTTCAGCCGGCGACCCGGTGCGCCTCCCGGTCGCCGGGGAATCGCGAGCCGGAGCGCTTCCCGGTGCACACGTCGCGGGGACCGCGATGCGGATCATGACCGGCGCACCCATGCCTGGCGGCGCGGACACCGTGGTGCGCCAGGAGGACACCTCGCGAGACGGCGCCACCGTGCTCATCGAGGTGGCGACACCACTCGGTACCAGCGTGCGCCCGCGCGCCGCGGATATACGCGCCGGAGACACGGTGCTCGAGCCCGGCCAGCAGATGAGCAGCATCGATATCGGCGTGGCGGCGGCGCTCGGCCACGACCGTCTCCTGGTAGGAGGACGGCCGCGCGTCGCCCTGCTCGCCACCGGGGATGAGCTGGTGCCGGCGGGAACGCCTCCGGGTCCCGCGCAGCTCGTGGATTCCAACTCTCCAATGCTCACCGCCGCTGTTCTCGAGGCGGGTGGCGCTCCCACATTTCTTGGCATCGCTCAAGATTCGAAGGAGTCAGTGCGCGCACTCCTGGAGGCGGCGTCCTCGTCCGACCTCGTGGTGAGCAGCGCCGGCGTCAGCGTCGGTGACCACGACTGGGTCCGCGAGGTGGCCGCAGAGTTAGGGACCATGTCGACGTGGCGGGTGGCCATGCGTCCCGGCAAGCCCGTGCTGATCGGAACGCTGCGAGATGCAATCTTCATCGGCCTGCCCGGCAACCCGGTCAGCAGCTCGGTGACGTTCGAGCTCTTCGCGCGACCGGTGATTCGCAAGATGCAGGGTGCGCACGAGCTGCACCGGCGGCGGCTGCTCGTACGGACCGGTGAGCAGCTTTCAAAACCCGCAGGGCTCGAGACCTACAGCCGCGCCGTCCTTCGAGCCTCGGAAGACGGTGGCCTGCCACGCGCGCACAGTGCCGGCGACCAGGGTTCGTCGATGATGCATTCGCTCACTCGCGCCGACTGCCTGCTCGTGTTTCCTGCAGATCTCGAGGTCATCGCGGCCGGAACGATCGTCGAGGCGATTCCCCTGCGATGACGGCCGTTTCCGCGCTGCCGGCGGTGCTGGCCGGTCCCGACCGGCTGGATCGCTCCCTGCGTGACGTGCGCATCTCGGTCACCGATCGCTGCAACTTCCGCTGCCCGTACTGCATGCCGAAGGCGCGCTTTGGACCTGGACACCGGTTCCTGCCTCGCGCCGAAGCGCTCGATGCGCGCGAGATCATCCGGCTCGCAGGAGTGTTCGCATCACTCGGAGCGACCAAGATCCGCTTGACGGGCGGCGAACCGCTCCTCCGCACGGACCTCGTCGCAATCGTTGAGGGCATTGCAAGACTCGGCGTGCCGGACATCGCGCTGACCACCAACGGCGCTCTGCTCCGCCGCTGGGCGGGCCGTCTGCGCGACGCTGGTCTCCACCGTGTCACGGTCAGCCTCGACTCCCTCGACCCGGCGGTCTTCAGCGCTATGAGTGACTCGCGGATTGGGCTCAGCGAGGTGCTCGACGGGATCGCCGCCGCGCGTGATGCGGGCCTCGAGCCCATCAAGTTGAACTGCGTGGTGCAGCGCGGCGTCAATGAGGACGGGCTCCTCGACCTCGTCGGCTTCGCGCGTCGCGAGGGACTTCGGCTGCGCTGCATCGAGTACATGGACGTCGGCGCGACCAATGGCTGGCGCCTGGCCGACGTGGTGAGCGGTGAGGAGATCCTCGAGCGCGTCGGCCGCGTATACCCGCTTCTCGAGGAGTCGTCCGCTCCGACAGCCGTTGCCCGTACATATCGATTTGCCGACGGCGCGGGTGACCTCGGCGTGATCACATCCGTGAGCCACCCCTTCTGCGGCGACTGCACGCGGGCGCGCCTCAGCGTCGACGGCAAGCTCTACACCTGCCTCTTCGCGACCTCGGGCATCGACCTCCGCGAGCCGCTGCGGTCCGGTGCGGATGACGACACGCTGCGTCGCATCGTCGCTGATCGCTGGAAGCGTCGCGACGATCGCTACTCCGAGTTGCGCGGGCTCGGGATCGCCCAGGGTGATCGCATCGAGATGTCGTACATCGGCGGGTGACCGATGGATGACGTCACCGTCCTCGTCTTCGGACCGCTGCGCGAGCGCGTCGGCATCGCCGAGATCCACGTCGCCGGTGGCACTGTGCAAGAGGTGTGGGACGAGCTCGTCCGACGGCATCCGGCTGCGGCGCTTGACGCCGGATCAGTCCGTGCGGCGCGCAACCTCGGCTATTGCGAGTGGAACACCGTGGTCCACGGCGGAGACACGGTCGCGTTCATCCCTCCGGTCTCGGGCGGGAGCGACGATGACTCGCTGGTGCGGGTGTGGATCACCAACGCTCCGATCGACATCGGGGCGGTGATCGCCGGCGCCGGTACCTCGCGCGACGGCGCGGTCGCAACCTTCGTTGGCAGGGTGCGTGACCACAACGACGGGGTTGCGGTGCACCGCATGGACTACGAGGCCTACGCGGAAATGGCCGAGGCCGAGATGCGGCGCATCGGCGAGGAGCTGTTTGCACGCGGCGGGATCGGCACGATCACCATCGTGCACCGTGTGGGTGCGCTGCTCGTCGGCGACGCGAGCGTGGTCGTGGTGGTTGCGGCCCCGCATCGAGACACCGCATTCCCCGCCTGCCAGGAGGCATTGGAGATGATCAAGCGGACCGTGCCGGTGTGGAAGCGTGAGCACCGAGCCGATGGTGCGATATGGGTCGACGCCCGTCACGGAGCGGCACGCGAGGCAACCTCATGAAAGAGAACCGACTCACGCATGTCGATGCAGTCGGCCGCGCGCATATGGTCGACATCAGCGACAAACCGGTGACCCAGCGCAGCGCCACCGCGCGAGGCCGCGTCAGCTGCAGCACTGAGGCCGTGGAGCGGATCGCCGCCGACAGCGTTGCCAAGGGCAGCGTCCTCGACACCGCGCGACTGGCCGGCATGATGGGCGCCAAGCGCACGTCGGACCTCATCCCTCTCTGCCATCCCCTCGCGCTCCGTCATATCGATGTCGACCTGCGCCTCGACACCTCCGAGACGCCCGGAGTTGTGATTGAGGCAACGGCGCGCGTAGAAGGCCCCACTGGCGTCGAGATGGAGGCGCTGACCGCCGTCGCGATCGCGGGTCTCACCGTCATCGACATGATCAAGGCGGTGGATCACTGGGCCACGCTCACCGACGTGACCCTGGTGCACAAGGAGGGCGGCCGGAGCGGGTCGCTCGACCGGCCGGAGACGCCCTAGGACGCGGGACTCGACGGCTCTGGGTGCGTCGTGTCGCCTGCGAGCAGCGCGAGTGCGTGCGGCAGTGCAGGCCACACCGCGTCGAGACACTCGGCCACGGCGTTGGGACTCCCGGGCAGCGACAGCACGAGACAGTTGGTCATGACGCCGACGACCTGCCGTGAAAGCATCGCGTGAGGCGTTGACTTGAGCCCATCGTGACGCATCACCTCGGCCATCCCCGGGACCTCGTAGTCGAACATCGGCAGCAGCGCCTGCGGTGTCACATCGCGAGGGCCGATGCCGGTGCCGCCGGTGAGGATGAGCACGTCGGCGTGCTCCGCGCATCGCCGCACCGCCGCGCGAATCGACTCGAGGTCGTCGGGCACGCTCTCACGCGCGACAACATCGGAGGGAAGCAGCGCGAATCGCGCCACGATCACGTCGCCGCTGCGGTCATCGGCGTCGATCCCGCGGCGGCTGTCGCTCACAGTGATCTCGGCCGCGCGCCATCGATGCTCGTCATTCACTGGCGAATGATCCGCTCGTGGCCGGCGTAGACATTCATCTGCTCACCGCGGAGGAAGCCTATCAAGGTCATCCCCGAATCCGACGCGAGCTCGACGGCGAGGCTGGACGGCGCGGAAATGGCTGCCAGCAAAGGAATCCCGGCCATCAGCGCCTTCTGCGTCAACTCGAAGCTGGCGCGGCCGGACGCGAGGATCATGTGCGATCGCAGCGGCAATCGCCCCTGTGTCGCCGCCCATCCGACCACCTTGTCGAAGGCGTTGTGCCGGCCGACGTCCTCGCGGAGACAGAGCAGCGATCCTGTGCTGTCGAAGAGCGCCGCAGCATGCAGTCCACCGGTGCGGGAGAACTGTCGCTGCGCCGAACGCTGGACGGCGGGAAGGCTGAAGAGAAGTGCCGGCGAAACACGAAGCGGATCGTCGACGACGTTGTAGGCCGACGTGGTACGGACCGCTTCGATGCTCGCCTTGCCGCACATGCCGCATGACGAGGTCATGTAGAAGCCACGCGGCGTCACCTCGCGAGCTGGCGCGGCTGCGGCGAGCGTGACCTCGACGATGTTGAGCTCCCCGGTCGCGGCCGCGGCGTCGGGGCACATCCGCATCGACGCGATCTCATTCGCCTCGCGAACGATGCCCTCGGTGATCAGGAACCCGGCGACGAGGTCGAAGTCGTCCCCGGGGGTGCGCATGGTGACCGAGAGCGAGACGTCCCCGATCCGGATCTCGAGTGGCTCCTCGGTGCTGACGTCGTCACTCCGCCATGTCACGGCGCCACCGGCCGCAACCTGCATCACACGTCTGTGGCGCACGGTCATACGGACCACCATAGCGGCGTCCCCACGCTCGATGGTGCCCGGACGACATCATTGGTTCCATGACCGACGCCCCCGACACGGGCGACGTGCTCGGCGAGCTCGCCTCGAAACTGAGCGCTGGCCGCAGCGACATGGATCCGCTGGAGCCGCTCGACCTCGCCGGCCGAGCGCGCCTGCTCCGGATCGCTCGTGACGTCGCGCATGCCACCCAGCGTCAGAACGCACCGCTCGCCGCCTACCTGATCGGTCGCTTCGTCCAGGACGCCATCCGATCGGGCGTTTCGCAGGCTGACGCCATCGACCAGGCGGCGTCGGTGGTGCGGTCGCTCATCGGAGAGTCTCCGGACTGACTGCAGCCACGTCCTCGGGCGTGTTGAGGTTGCGGGCGAACCTCTCAGAGATGCCCGCCGCGCGCCACTCGCTCTCGGGGACACGACGGGCTTTCACACGCGCGATCAGACCGCGGAGCGAACGGTCCGGTCCGGCGAGCGCTGCCTCCGCCTCTTCAAGAATGGACGTCGCGTAGACAGCATGAAGGGGCTCGACACCGCCGGCCGTCTCGCACACCGCCACATCGGCGTCGCCGATGACGCCGGCCAGCAGCTGGAGGAGGCGCGGATCGATCCAGGGAAGATCCACCGCCACGACCGTGAGGAGCAAGTGCGGTGATGCCCGCAACGCCGCGACGACCCCGCCGAGCGGACCCGCGTCCCGCACTGCATCGGTGACCGATTGGCGGCCGTCAAGGGTCGTGGCCGTATCACCGGGAGCGATGAGCACCGGGTCGCAGACTTCGTCGAGGTGCGCAACCGCCCGCGCAAGCAGGGTCGTTCCGCCGAGCGTGATGGTCGCTTTGTCGACACCCATGCGCGTGCTCCGACCACCGCAGAGGACCACTCCGGCAAGTCCTGCGCCGCGACGCGCACGGTCGTGCCGAATCGCGTCTTCGTCAGCTGCGAATGGGGGCTCCACTGGACGCAAGCTTACGAGAAGCCAGCGCCGAACCCCGCGTGACTGCGAACGCTGCGTTGCCGCAGCGACGCCGTCGCGCTAAGCGTTCAGACCGTTGCTGACGTTCGAGAAGACGTTGTTCGCCTGGTGTCCGACGACACCGACCACGATGATGACGAAGATCGCGACCAGGACGATGATGAGCCCGTACTCGACGAGCCCCTGGCCACGTTCGTCATCGCGCCGCCGGGTGGTGGGAGCGGTCCACGACCTCACCAGGGCTACCAACGCGGGGAAGAATGCCGGGATCATGTCGACGAGCATCAGTCACATGCGGCGGCCAGACGTTGTGGTTGGGTGACGAGCTTGTTTCGGTGATCACCAACAGAAATGGCGCCTGTTACCCGGCCGTTACCCGCGGCTCAGCGGGCGAGTTCAGCGCTCTTGATTGCCGCGCCGTATCCCTCGGGCAGCGGCCGCGGAGGCTGCGGCCCCACGTACAGCGCAGACGGCCGGATCAGCCGGTTGTTGGCCGCCTGCTCCGCGATCGCGGCGGTCCAGCCGACCGTGCGGCTCGATGCAAATGTGGGCGTGAACATATCGGGCGGAATGCCGACGCTGTTCATCACCACGCCGGCGTAGAACTCCACGTTGGTGTACAGGCGGCGGCCCGGCTTGAGCTCATTGAGGACGCGCAACGCGGTCTGCTCCACCTGGACGGCGAACTCCGCCTGATCACCACCGAGCTCGATGGCAACCTCACGGAGCAGGGTCGAGCGTGGATCGTCGGTCTTGTAGACGCGGTGGCCGAAGCCCATCAGGCGCTCGCCGGACGAGATCTCGTGCCGCAGGTATTCCTCGGCCTTGTCCGGGGTGCCGATCGCATCCAGCATCGCCAGCGCTCGCGACGGCGCACCACCGTGGAGCGGGCCGGCCAGGGCGCCGATGGCTCCGGTGAGTGCCGACCCGATGTCCGATCCCGTCGAGGTGATCACCCGTGCGGTGAACGTCGACGAGTTGAAGCCGTGGTCCATGGTGAGAATCAGGTACTGCTCGAGCGCGCGGATCGCGCGGTCGTGGGGCCGCTCCCCGGTGAGCATCTGGATGTACGCGCCCACGTAGCCGAGGTCCGCGTCCGGTTCGACCGGCTCGAGGCCGAGGTGATGCCGGTGCAGGCGCATGAGCACCACCGGGACGACCGCCGCCATCTTCAGGCACTCTCGGCGAACCTCATCGGCGGGGATGTCGAGCGTGGGTTTCTGTTCCAGCGCGGCGCCGGTGATCGACACCGCCGACCGCAGCGCCATGAGCGGCGTGTACCCGGGCAGCGCCGCGATCCGCGGGAGCATGTCCGCGACCGACTCCGGGAGCGAGCGAGCCTCGACAGCACGCTTGGTGAACTTCTTCAGCTGTGCATCGTCGGGGAGCTCGCCCTCGACGAGGAGGTGCCACACCTGCTCGAAGGAGCAGCGGCGGGCGAGCTCGACGGCGTTGTAGCCGCGGTAGTGAAAGAAGCCCTCCTCGCCGCGCACGTCGCCGACAGAGGTTTCCGCCACGGCCACGCCCTCAAGGCCGCGTGGGGCAAGCGCGGGAGGAGCCGACCCGGCCGGCTGGACGTCCTCGATGTGCGCGACCCGGACCACATGGCGGATCGAGAGGATGCCAGCCACACGGTCGCCGTCCATCACGGGGAGGTGGCGGAAGCGCCGCTCCCGGAAGACCTCGAGGCCCTTCTCCACCGTGTCGGTGACTGACACCGTGACCGGTTCCTTGGTCATGACCTCATCCACCTTGGCAGTGCCGGGGTCGATGCCGTGGCCCACCGAGCGGAGGAGATCGCGTTCGCTGATCATCCCTTTCAACCGGCCGTGCGAATCGAGCACGGCTGCCGCACCGACGTTTGCGCCATCCAGGATCACCGAGGCTTCGGCGAGGGTGATGCTGGTGGGCACGACCACCGCCGGCTTGTGCATGACGTCAGCGACGGTCAGTGATGCGGTCACGGTGTCAGTCTAGCGCTGTCCACCGGGAGCCCCGATGCGGCAATGGTGCGGTCCGCGTGCGCGGGAGGCCGCCCGGGCGTCACGATCTGTCGACCACATGACTGGCGACATCGATACCCGCGCTCGGGACACCGGCGACATGGATCCGGAGGCATATCGGCAGGCGGCGCGACGGGTGGCCGACTGGACGGCTGACTACCTTCGGGACATCGAGGGCTTCCCGGTGTTGAGCCAGGCGACGCCGGGATCGGTGCGCAGCGCGCTGCCCGGATCCCCGCCGACCCAGAGCGAGCCGATCGATGCGGTCCTCGCCGACGTCGATGCACTGCTGGTTCCCGCGACCACGCACTGGCAGTCGCCGGGATTCATGGCCTACTTCGCCTCGACCGGCTCTGCGCCGGGAATCCTTGGGGAGACGCTCGCGGCTGCATTCAATGTCAACGCGATGCTCTGGCGCACCGCTCCGGCGGCGACAGAGCTCGAGCAGGTCACGCTCGACTGGCTTCGGCAGATGGTCGGTCTGCCCCAGCCACTCTTTGGGGTGATCAACGACACGGCTTCGTCGAGCACGCTGTACGCACTGGCGGCGGCGCGCGAGGCGCAGACCGATCTGCGCATCCGCGAGCTCGGCATGATCGGACGTCCCGAGCTGCCCCGCCTCCGCTACTACGCATCGACCGAGGCACACTCGTCCGTCGAGAAGGCCGGCATCGTGCTCGGTGTCGGCCGCGATGGGCTGCGCCGGATTCCAGTCGACGAACGCTTCCGCATGGATCCGGTGGCGCTCCGCCAGGCGATCCACGAGGATCTGACTGCCGGGATCCGCCCATTTGCTGTCGTGGCAACGGCTGGAACGACGTCGACGACGAGCGTCGATCCGATCCCCGCGATCGCGGCGCTCTGTGAGCAAAATGACCTCTGGCTGCACGTTGACGCGGCATACGGCGGCGCTGCGGCGATCGTGCCAGAGCTGCGCTGGGTGCTCGACGGCGCCGAGCGAGCCGACTCGATCGTGGTCAACCCACACAAGTGGCTGTTCACGCCGATTGACTGCAGCGTGTTGTGGACTCGGCGCCCCGACGTGCTTCGCGACGCCTTCTCGATCGTGCCCGAGTACCTCGCCAGCACCGACGGCTCCGAGCAGGATGCCCCGAATCTCATGGACTATGGGACGTCGCTCGGCCGTCGCATGCGCGCGCTCAAGCTGTGGATGGTCATCCGCCATTTCGGTACCGACGCGCTCGCGCAACGCATCCGCGAGCATTGCGAGTATGCGTGGACGCTCGCGCGCTGGGTCGATGCCGAGCGGGATTTCGAGCTGCTCGCACCGGCACCGCTGAGTGTCGTCTGCCTGCGCGCGCATCCTCCAGGACTCGACGATCCGGGAACACTCGACTCACTGAATCAGCGCGTCCTCGAGCGGATCAACAGCGCGGGACGATTCTTTGTGAGTCACACAAAGTTGCGTGGTGCGTTCGCGATTCGCGTTGCCTTCGGCAACCTGCGTCAGGATCAGCGGCATCTGCGCGGAATCATCGCGGCCTTGCGAGGTGCCATCGACGATGTAGGATGAAGCGCGATGTTCCGCGCCCTCGGGGCGAGACTCACCCTCGACCATAAGGGGGTGGCCGGAGCTGCGCTTTTCGAAGCAGCGGCTCAGCGAATGTGGCATTGGGCAACGAGTGGTCTTAAGACTTCCGCGGACGTGTTGTCCGAAGGTGAGCTTCTGGAGAATGGTCAGGAAGTCCACGTGATTCGCTGCGACAGCGACAACCGATCGCTGTGTCGCGTCACCCTGCAACGCGCGGACGAATGGGATCCATCGTTGTTGTGGGTGACCACTTTCGATGCGGTGCTCACCGGTCAAACGGTCGATGTCGGAGTGTCGGTGGAGCAGGATCTGCGCCACCTTCGAGTCCCGCCGTCACCGCTGGCCCCACCGCTTGTCGCGTTACTCCATGACTTCGTGAGCGAGGGTGCGACCGCCGGATCGCAACGCCTGCGCGCGATTCCCGAGCCGATCGTCGGGAGCGAGCAGATCGACGCATTTGTTCAGTCGTGTCTCCTCGATCCCGGACGGCGTCTCCCAGTCGTGCTGTTCAGCGCCATCAAGGAGGAGGACGCTGTCTACCCGGTCGACGCCGGCAACCCGGCCCTGACCGCACGAGAGCTCTGCGGACTCGCGCACGTCTACGTCATGCCTCGGGTCGAGGATTCGCACCGCCTCACCAAACGGCTGGGCATGCTTTCCGTCTACGACGGTGCGGTGCGCATCTACTGGCCGCGGCTCCGGCTCGCCGATCCGCCGCCACGCCATCCCCTCCATCTCCGTCAGCGGCTCAACACGTCCAGCGGGCCTGCCATCATTCGTCGCGTGGTCGAGGCAGGCGCTCGCTCCTATCGCCCCCCGGACGGGACCGCCACGCTGCTTGCCATTCGCTGGCGCGAGAACGAAGAGGAACGCATCGCCGCGATCACCCATGATCCCGACCCGGCCCATCAAGCCGCGTTGCTGCGCGATGAGCTGCTTCGCGTCATCGACGCCAAGGTGGCGCTCGAGCACGAGATGGAGATGCTGCAGCATCAGTTGATGCGTGCCGACGAGGGAGATTCCCTGCTGACGGGGGTTTCGACCGCACCCCGCCCGGCGACCGAGCTGACCGGGAGGCAGGCGCCGCCGGTTCGCGAGGCGGCAGCGACGAACCCCGATGACGTCATCTCGTCGGACTGACCCATGCCGCTGCACCACCGCGCCCACGACGCTGCCGATGCGACCATCGCGATCAACCCGCTCTACGCACAGTCCGGCGAGACCCAGACGGTCCCGAAGCTCCACCTCCCCCATGGGGAGCTCTCGCCCGATACCGCGTATCAGGTCGTGCACGACGAGCTGATGCTGGACGGCAACGCGCGCCTCAACCTCGCGACCTTCGTCACCACCTGGATGGATCCGCAAGCGAAGCGACTGATGAGCGAGTCCCTCGACAAGAACGCGATCGACAAGGACGAATACCCACAGACCGCGGAACTCGAGCGCCGTTGCGTGCACATTCTGGCCGGGCTCTGGCACGCGCGCGGGGCGCACGCCGGAGTCGGCTGCTCCACCACCGGCTCGAGCGAAGCCGCGATGCTCGCGGGGCTCGCACTGAAATGGCGCTGGCGAGAGCGCCGGCGCGCCGCTGGACTCCCGGTCGACACACCCAACCTCGTGATGGGCATCAACGTCCAGGTGTGCTGGGAGAAGTTCTGCCGCTACTGGGATGTCGAACCCCGCTACGTGCCCATGGAGGGCGAGCGTCGCCACCTCACCGCCGAGACGGCGATCCCGCTCTGCGACGAGAACACGATCGGGGTTGCGGCGGTCCTCGGATCGACGCAGGACGGCAGCTACGAACCGGTGGCGGCAATCGCCGCGGCTCTCGAGCAGCTCGCGGCGAGCGGGGGTCCCGACATCCCCGTGCACGTCGACGCAGCGTCGGGCGGTTTCATCGCACCGTTCCTCCAGCCCGACCTGGTCTGGGATTTCCGCCTGGACCGGGTGGTCTCGATCAACACGTCGGGACACAAGTACGGCCTGGTGTATCCCGGAGTCGGCTGGGTGGTGTGGCGGGATCGCGAGGCGCTGCCGGAGGACCTCATCTTCAATGTGAACTACCTGGGCGGCAGCATGCCCACCTTCGCGCTCAACTTCTCACGGTCGGGATCCAATGTGGTCGCCCAGTACTACCAGCTCATCCGGCTCGGCTTCGAGGGATACCGGCGGGTGCAGCAGGCGTGCCAGGACAACGCGATGCACCTCGCTGCGCAGATCGCCAAGCTCGGCCCGTTCCACCTGCTCACCGATGGCAGTGAGCTGCCCGTTTTCGCGTTCACGGTTGATCCGGACGCCGGCTACAGCGTCTATGACGTCTCCGACGCGCTGCGCAAACGCGGCTGGCAGGTGCCGGCGTACTCGTTGTGCGCCAACCTCGAAAGCATCTCCGTGCTTCGCGTGGTCGTACGCAACGGGTTCTCACGCGACCTCTCCGACCTCCTCGTCGACGACCTGAAACGCGAGGTGAGCCTGCTGAAACACACCGTCACCGCGCAGCCGCACGCCGAGCGGCAGCGCTTCCACCACTGACCCGTCAGGTCCGCCGGGGGGTTCGCCCCGACACCACGCGAGTCACCCCCAGGTCGTCCTTGGTCCACGTCACGTCGACGAGGCCGGCGGCACGAAGTGTCGCCTGGGTCCGTCGCGACAGGTACGTTCCGACTTCGACGAGCAGGACTCCGCCCGGCTTCAGCCACTCGTGCGCTTCGGCCGCGAGTCTGCGCACCAGCCCGAGCCCGTCATCGGAACCATCCGTGAGTGACACGATCGGCTCGAACTCCCGGATCTCTGTCGGCAACTCCTTCAGGTCGCTGCGAAGCACGTACGGCGGGTGGATGGTGAAGACATCGATCGTCCCGCGCAGCCGCCTCGGCAGCGCGTCGAGGAGATCGCCCGCACGGAAGTGCGCATTGTTGAGCCCGAGACGGTCCGCGTTGTCCTTGCCGAGTGCGGCGGCGTCAGTCGAGATATCGACGCCCCACACGTCCGAGTCGCGGACCTCGCTGGCCACCGCGAGCGCGACAGGTCCGGCACCGGTGGCGACGTCCACTGCGACGCGCTTCCCGCGGTGGCGGCGCAGCGCCTTGATGGCCTCCTTCGCCAGCAACTCGCTCGACGCCCGCGGTACGAAAACGGTGTCCCTGATCAGGAGATCGAGTCCGCGAAACTCGTAATGGCCCTTGATGCGCGGGATGGGCTCTCCCTTGACACGGCGGGCCACCATGGCCGCGTAGCGCTTCTTTGAGCTGCGGTCGAGGACTCGGTCGAGTGTCGCAGCGGTGAGCTTGCGACGGAGCACCTCGGTCATCAACTCCTCGGCGTCATAGCGCCCGAGATTGCGGTCCCAATGGTCAATCGCGGTCGACTTGTCGATCTTTCGTATCGCTTTGTCGATGTGCTCGGTGACGGTGAGTGGGGGCATTGCCCGCGCATGGTAAGCGCTCGCACGACCGCCACGTGCACCATATTCCCGTGCGCGCGACGCCCCCTCCGACTCCAGGCCTCTGTGCATCGTGCGCGCACGCGCGGCTGGTGCCAGGCGCCCGATCCACGTTCGTACGCTGCGGGCTCGCGGATACCGACAGTCGCTTTCCTCGCTATCCACCGCTCCCCGTGCTTCGGTGCGACGGGTTTGTCGGCGACAGTGGTCAGGCGACCCGGCGCTGACCACCTCCCTGCATCGTGCGCTCGCGGTGGGGCAGGTACGAACGATCACCGATCCAGGGCGCCGGCGGAACGCCGAGGCCCTTGGTCACCTGATTGAGCCACGCGCCGTACTTGCTGCGGAGCATGCTGAAGTCTTCCCACGCCTTATCCGGATTGTGGAGCTGGTATCCGGCGCGCTCGAGGCGTCCGCACGCCTCATCGAACTCCTGACGCTCGACGCCGACGACGGGTTCTCCAACGTAGTGGAAGTGGTCGCGCATGTCGGCGACGAAATGGGTACCGACCTTGTGCATGAGCCGCGCTTGACCGATAGGGCCGCCGTCAATTGTGGTGAGCACCAGCGTCGCGGCGTCCATGACGGCACCGAAGGAATTGGCCCACGCCTCATTGTCGTGCGACGACCGGAAGTAGAAGAGCAGCGGATATGACAGGTGGCTCTCGATGACATCGACCGTCCACAGCCGCCACTCGTCGAAGGTGGCGATGAGTTGTGCCGGCATGCCGTCCTTGGCGCAGGTCTCGAGCAGCTGTATGCCGGTGGGGGGTGCGCCGGCCAGCGCGTCGAGCGCCACCACCGCGGTCTCGCGCCGCTGGAAGGAGCTGAAGAGCGAGAACAGGAGGCTGATGACCAGCGCGAAGAGACCGAAGCCGCTCGCCGCCTCGATGGCCGCGAAGGTTCGTGTCGCGATGCCCGTCGCCTCGATGCCCGCCACAGAGAACGCCAGCATCCGGCCGGTCGAGAAATACAGCGTCGTGCCGAATGAATCGGGTTGCGGCTGCAGGCCGGCGTGCAGACCGCTGAAGATGAGCGCGTACCCGAGGATGAACGAGAAACCCCATATCACGAGCAGCGTCACCAGCATCATCGGCGCGAAGGCGGCAAGCGCCGTCTCGCGCATCTGCAGCTTCTTGGGAACCTCCGCGATCTTTCTCCAGACGCGCCATGCCCCGCGGATGAGCGTGAAGCTCAGGCGCACGCGGCCCACCGCCGGCCGTGGCATGACCACGGACTGGAACACGTCGTAGATCGTCACCAGGACGATCACGGCGCCCAGGGCTACCTGGAGCCCGTCAGTGACGCTCACGACTCGAGCTGGTTGCGCATCTCGGTGAGCTCCGCAAGCACCTCCTGTATCGCGTCCAAGTCCTCCGAATCGACCGCGACCTTGCGCAGTGCCGCAAGCTCGGCGATCGCGCCGTCCATCGTGTCGACAGTGTGCGGTGGATCGTCCCACCGCCTCGAGAGCAGCCGCAACCCGAGTCCCCGCGCCTGATCGGCGACGTTGCTCACCTCCGTCCGCTCATCGATGTGCTGCCTCAGCCCCCGGGACGCCACACGGTCTTGACGTTCACGAACTCGCGAAGTCCGAAGCGATGGAGCTCGCGCCCGTACCCGGAGTAGCCGATACCCCCGAAGGGGAGCCGGGGGTCGGAGTGCGTCATCCCGTTGATGAACACACCACCGGTGCGCATGCGCGCCGCGACGGCGAGTCCGCGGTCGGGGTCGCCGCTCCAGACGTTGCCACCGAGCCCGTAGACCGTTCGGTTGGACACCGCAACCGCCTCATCGTCACCGTGCACACGTGTGACCGCGGCAAGTGGACCGAAGGTTTCCTCGGTGAACGCGGTCATCTCGGGGGCGCACCGTCGGAGCACCGTCGGCTCGAAGTAGAAACCCGGTCCCTCGGGAGCGTTGCCGCCCCACATCACCTCGGCGCCGGCCGCGACGCTTGCGTCGAGCTGAGCGCGGAGCGTGCGCCGCAGGTCGTCTCGCGCGAGCGGACCCATGTTGGTCGCAGGGTCGCTGGGATCACCGACTCGCAGCGCGCGTGCCTCGGCGGCAAGCCGCTCCTCGAAATCGGCCGCGACCGAGTCGTCGACGATGAAGCGCTTGGCGGCGATGCAACTCTGGCCGGCATTCTGGAAGCGCGACTTCGCTGCCGTCGCGGCCGCCGCCGGGATATCCGCATCGTCGAGCACGATGAACGCGTCCGAACCACCAAGCTCGAGCACACACTTCTTCAGATTGGCGCCGGCAATGCTGCCGACGCTGCGCCCTGCCGCGGTGCTCCCGGTGAGGCTCACGGCATTGATGCGGCGATCCGCGATGAGGCCGGCGACCGCGTCGATGGGAACCACCAGCACCGTGAAGACTCCCTGCGGGAAGCCGGCATCGCGCACCGCGTCGGCGAGGCGGAACGCACAGCGGGTGACGTTGTTCGCGTGCTTCAACACAACGCAGTTGCCGGCGGCGACTGCCGGCGCGAAGCAGCGCATCACCTGCCAGTACGGGAAGTTCCAGGGCATGCACGCGAGGATCGCCCCGAGTGGCTCGAAGGCGATGAAGCTTGCCGCCGAGTCACTCGGGGCCGGCTCGTCTGCAAGGTAGCGCGCAGCGTTGTCGGCGAAATACTCGCAGCAGAACGCACACTTCTCCACCTCGCCGCGAGCCTCGGCGAGCGGTTTGCCCATCTCCTCAGTGCACGTTGCCGCGAGCAGCTCGACATCGCGGCGCAGCACGGCGGCGAGGTCGCGCAGGAGCCGGCCACGTGCTTCGACCGCCGTCGCGGCCCAGCGACGTGCGCGGCGCGCGACCGTCTCCAACGCCGCGTCGACCTCATTGCCGGTGGTGATATCGAACGCTTCGATTTCCCTGCCGGTTGCTGGGTTTACGGAGCGCAGTTGGGCGACGGCCGTGGCCATTCGAGCGATGGTACGGCGGCCGTCACATCCTCCGTGTCGCGAGCACGAGGAGCGTCGAGTAGTGGTAGGTCATGGCGCCGCCGAGGCGGTCGATGACGTCACCGAGGGCATCAAGCAGCGCACGCCGCTGGCCGTCGGGCAGCCGAACATGATCGCTGTGCGTGGCGATGAATTCAGTCCACCTCGCCCGGTCGTAGACCGCGTCCCACCGAAAGGTGCGCGCCTCGATGTCGGTGAAGAGGCCTCCAGCGCCGAATTCCTCGAATCGATCTTCCGGTTCGTGACCAGGCTTGATCACCACGTTGGTCTTGGCGATCTCGGGAGCGATTCGCTCATACACCGCCTCGAGCGCTTCAGCGGCGACGGTATCCGGCCGGCCGCGGTTCCAGAACACGCCGAGGTGTCCGCCCGGGTGCAATAGCGAACCCGCCTTGGCGACGCCCACTTCGGGATCGACCCAATGCCAGGCCTGGCCGGACACGATCAGGTCATACATCCGCCCGCGCGGATCCCAGGTCTCGAACGTCGCCTCCTCCACCGTGACCCCATGGCTCCGGGCGATCGCCGCCATCGAAGGATCAGGCTCGACACCGAGCAGGTCGCATCCGCGCTCGACCAGCAGCCGCGCTGCCTTGCCGGTCCCGCACCCGACGTCGAGAACGCGCCGCGGCGAGAGCGCCATCAACGCATCGATGAGGGCGGGAGGGTACGAGGGCCGCGCCTTGTCGTAGAGCTCGGCGACACCTCCGAAGGAGAGCGCGCGGGCCCGATCCTCGTGGATGTGCTCCGGCTCGGTCGCCGCCATCGATCGTCAGCTCAGCCGCGAAGGCTGTGGTGTCAGCGCCGCTTCGACGTCCTCGGCAAAGCGCACGGCGTCGTGTGGTTGGAGGCGCGAGATCGTGACCCGGATGCCACGTGGGCTGGCGATGCGGAAGCGATCCCCGGCCAGCACCCCCCAACCGCGTTCTTGCAAAGCGGCGACGGTGGCGTCCTCGTGGGCGACCGGGATCCAGATGTTGAGCCCCGATCGCCCGTGTGACTCGATGCCACGGGCATGCAGCGCGGAGCGGACCGCCTCGCGACGCCTGGAGTAGGTGGCCGCGACCGAGGCGGCTCGGGCCGCCTCGTCGGGGTCGGTCCAGAGATGGACCACGAGGCGCTGGAGCAGATGGGAGACCCAGCCGGCGGCGAGCAGCCGGCGACCCTCGACCCGAGCGACGGTGGTCGCGTCACCCGACATGATCGCGAGGCGGAGGTCGGGTCCCAGCGACTTCGACACCGAACGGAGATGGGCCCAGCGCGCCCTCCCCGGCTCACAGAGTGTGTGACAGCGTCGTTCTGTGATGTCGAAGGCATGATCATCCTCGAGGACCAACACCGAGGGGTGGCCGGCGAGCACGCCACGGAGCTCCTCCGCTCGCTCGGCGTCGATCGCCGCGCCGTAGGGGTTCTGAGCGCGCGGTGTGACCGCGCAGGCGACGGCCCCAGCGCGAAGCGCCCGGGCCAGCCCTTCAGGACTGGGACCGCGGTCATCGATCGCCACCGGCATGACCGTGAGACCGAGAGCGGAGGCCAGGTCGATGATCCCGGGGTAGCAGGGATCCTCGACGGCGATGCGATCGCCAGAGCGCACATGCGCCATGAGTGCCAGCTGAACGCCGTCGAGGGCACCGCCAACCACGGTCATGTGATCGCTCGGCACCCTGTCGCGACCGAGACGAGCAGCGGCCAGGGCAATGAGCTCCGCATCGGATCCCGCGGCTCCGTAGAGCACCGGCTCGTGAGGGAGCGAGGCGAACGCCGCTCCGAGGTCGGGCAGGAGGTCTGGATCGGGGTTGCCCGACAGGAGGTCGACGACCCCAGGCGGCACGATCGGCCTGCCTCGCGGCGACGGCGGAACCCGCGGCGCGATGGTGGTGCCGAGCCGCCCGGCACCGGCAACCAGTCCGCGCCGGCGCAATTCGCGATATGCGGATGCGACAGTGGCGGTGCTGATGCCGCTATGGGAGGCCAGCGACCGGACGGTCGGAAGGCGCGTCCCGGCCGTGAGCTCCCCCTCGCGGATGCCGCGCTCGACGCTCTCCGCGATCTCGGACGCCCGGCGTCCGGTGATGTGATAACGTATCGGTACGTTCATCGCTTTGTATCATAACAAATAACACAGAACGTGTCCACGCACCAGATCCCCCGTCCTGAGGCGTCGCGAGCACAGATCGTGATCGCCTTTGCCGCGGTCTATCTCATCTGGGGCTCGACCTATCTCACGATCCACATCGCCAGTGAGACCATCCCGGCGCTGCTCATGTCGGGTGCGCGGTTCGTGCTCGCCGGGTTGGTGCTCCTGGCGTTCACCCACCGGCCGGGAGTGCCTCGCGAACGGTTGACGCTCATCCACTGGCGGTCGGCGCTGATCATCGGCGCGTGCCTGCTCCTCTTCGGCAACGGCGGGGTCGCGTGGGGTGAACAGTACCTGCCCAGCGGATTCGTCGCGCTCATTATCGCCACGGTGCCGCTCTGGATGGCCCTGTTCGCGCCGGCCTTCGGCGGCCGCTGGATCAACTGGACCGCCGCTGTCGGCATCGCCCTCGGATTGGCCGGCATCATCCTG
>Ga0182015_10001433_pt1 | contig 31463 bp, 22 predicted proteins | sample 712P3MmetaG_FD_120478 | JGI IMG/M metagenome (GOLD analysis project Ga0182015, IMG submission 120478) | Permafrost microbial communities from Stordalen Mire, Sweden - 712P3M metaG | ecosystem: Environmental > Terrestrial > Soil > Wetlands > Permafrost | place: Sweden: Stordalen | collected... | reverse complement strand
CTGGGCGCGGTCTTCGTCTGGATAATCCCTGCGCTCTGGCCCTCGCTGCCCGCCCGCATGTCGATGTTCTGGGTGGTCTTCGCCTTCGCTTCCGCGGCGGGAGTTGGACTCGTCTTCGGTATCTATCCCGCGTGGAAGGCAGCGAACCTGGATCCGATTGAGGCGTTGCGTTACGAATAATTTGGCCTGCGCTCGCGCATGATGCACTCCATTCTCAGAACTATTCAGATCGTTGCTGCGTTCGGCACGATTTCCAGCTCAATCTACTACCTTCTTTGCCTTTGGAGTGCGGCGAAGTTCCTGAGCGAGCGGAAGGCAGCGAGCCAGGCCTTCGCGGCACAAAGTAATTGCGACTCCGCATTGAACTTGCCGCCCATCTCGATCCTTAAGCCGCTCAAAGGGACCGATCCTGAAATCTGTGAAAGCTTTCGCAGCCACTGCCTGCAGGATTATCCGGAGTACGAAATCATTTTTGGCGTGAACGACCCCAGCGATTCCGCGATCGAAAGCGTGAAGGAATTGCAGCGTGAATTTCCGGACCGCAGAATTCAGTTGGTGGTGAGTTCGCAAATTCTGGGCGCGAATGTGAAGGTCAGCAACCTGGCGCAGATGTTGGTGGAAGCGCGCTATGACCATCTGATCGTCAACGACAGCGACATTCGCGTGGAGCTCGACTACCTGCGTCGTGTGACCACTCCCTTGGCCGACTCGCGAGTGGGAATGGTTACTTGCCTTTACCGCGGAGTGGCGGGCGCAACGCTGGGCTCGCGCCTGGAGGCTTTAGGCATCGGTACGGATTTTTGCGCGAGCGTGTTGGCGGCGCGGCAGATCGAAGGCGGCATTCGTTTCGGACTGGGCTCCACGCTGGCATTCCGCCGAACCGACCTGGAAAAGATCGGAGGCTTCACTTCATTCGTGGACTATCTTGCCGATGATTACGAGCTGGGGAAACGCATTGCCGGTCTGGGGCTGAGCGTGAAACTGTCAGATGTTGTGGTCGAGACATATCTCCCGTCTTACCGCATGCGTGAATTCTTCGCTCATCAGCTTCGTTGGGCACGAGGAGTTCGGGACGCGCGCGCGGGCGGTTACATAGGTCTGGTTTTCACGTTCGGGCTCCTATGGGCGTTACTGGCCGTGGCGGCGAGCGGAGGAGCGCCTTGGGCGTGCGTCGCCCTGGCGGTCACGTTGCTTCTTCGCCTTGCAGTTGCTTTGACTGTGGGCTGGAGCGTTCTCGGAGATCGTCAGACTATGAAGCATGCGTGGCTGATTCCGCTGCGGGACCTGGTTGCAGTTGTGGTTTGGATTGCAAGCCTTGGCGGTCACACCGTGACCTGGCGCGGAGACCGGTTCAATTTGAAAAATGGCAAACTCACCCGGATCGCACCCTAGCGCCTGAAGAACGCTCAATTGCTATAGGCGTCCGGAAACAATATTTCCACGGTGGTCGAGAACTGCCCGTACTTTGCCGGCCAGTTGTTTCAACGTGAAGGGCTTCTGAAGAAAATTGTTTTCCACGTCGACCGCCACCTTGTGATCCACCACCGTTTGGCCGGCGTAACCAGAAACGAATAGCACTCTCGTCTCTGGGCGAAGCATGCCCAGTTCGTTGGCCAGTTGGCCTCCGCTGAGGTGGGGCATTACTACGTCGGTGACGGCCAGATGAATCTTCGATCCGTGATTTTTCGCCACGGACAAAGCGTCCAGACCATCTCTTGCTTCCAGCACAGAGTAACCGCGAAGGCTGAGAAATTCCGCTGCCGCTCGGCGCAGGGCATCCTCATCCTCGACCAGCAGCAGGGTTTCGGTGCCGCGCGGCATGGCGTCAGTTCCTGTGTCCGGCGCCTCGATTGCGGCCATCCGATCCTGCACGCACGGCAGGTAGATTTTGAAGACCGTGCCCATTCCACCTTCGCTGTAGGCCCAGACGAATCCATGATTTTGTTTGACGATGCCATAGACCGTCGCCAGCCCAAGTCCCGTGCCTTTGCCAAAGGGTTTGGTGGTGTAAAAGGGTTCGAAAACGTGCGGTAGATGATCCGCCGAAATGCCGGCGCCGGTGTCGGTCATGGTCAGGACAGCGTAGCGTCCGGTGGGAATCATGGCTTTTTTGTTGACGACATATTCTTCGTCAAGGCAGACATTCGACGTTTCGACGGTGAACCGTCCGCCCTGGGGCATGGCATCGCGGGCGTTGGCCGCCAGATTCATGAGAATCTGCTCGATCTGTACAGGGTCCAAACGAATTCTGCCCAATCCCGCGCCTGGGACAAAGGTCAGTTCTATGTCTTCTCCGATAAGGCGATGCAACGTTTTCACGATCCTATCGATCACCGGATTCAGCTCTGCCACGCGCAAGGCTTGCGGCTGGTTGCGGCTGAAGGCGAGCAGCTGCCCGGTTAACTCGGCCGCACGCCGTGCCGCAGACAGGATTTCCTGAAGCCGGCTCTGTGTGGGACTTCCCGGAATCACCGAGTCCAATGCCAGCTCCGAATAGCTGGTAATGATGGTCAACAGGTTATTGAAATCATGCGCCACGCCTCCGGCAAGCCGCCCCACCGCGTCCATCTTTTGCGCCTGCAACAACTGGGCCTCGAGATGTAACCTCTTGGTGAGATCGCGGTCATTGTAGACAAAGTGCGTGATGTGGCCGGCTCCATCCCTTATGGGGCTGATGCTCTCGTCGACGTAGTACAACTCGCCATTCTTTTTGCGGTTCACCACAATGCTGTGATAAACGTTGTCGATGCTGATGGTCTCCCACAACTCGCGATAAAGAGCCGGCGCCTGCTGGCCCGAGGTCAAAATGCCGGGTGTCTGGCCAACCGCTTCCTGTTGCGAGTAACCGGTCAGGGCTTCAAAAGCCGGGTTCACATACTCGATGATGCCCTCACTATTTGTAATCACAATGGTGTCGGCCTATTGTTCGACCGCGCGGGAGAGCTTGCGCAGGGATTCTTCCGCCGATTGCCGCTGCTGCTGCGTGGAGTGCAACTTCAGCGTGCAGCGGATCGTGCGCAACAGGTTGGCTCCGGTTAGTTGCGACTTCTCTACGCAATCCGAAGCGCCCGCCTGTATGATTTCAGCGACCGCCTTCTCATCCGCGTGCTCGGTCAGCACAATGAACGGTACCGTGCGTCCACTGTGGAGGAGCTCGGAGAGAAGCTTGGTGGCGGCAGCATCCCCAGTCTGATTTTCAAACAAAACCAAGCCATAGTGACCGCGCTGCAACATTGCCTTCGCCTCTTCCAGAGTGCGGGCGTGGTCCAGTTTCGCCGGCAGGACACTCCGGTTCCGCTTAAGAATCTCGCGAATGAGAAAAAAATCCTCCTCCAGGTTTCCCACCAGCAGCACCGGTAAAAGGGACGAAGAGATCTCGAGTTCCACTGCGGTCGACATTGGAGTGAATGCGCTACTTTTCTACATCGGATAACTTTGAGTTGCAGCGCGGTCTGCAGAGAACAGAGAAGAGGATTGAGGTCGCGACAAGATCCTGAATTGGGATAAGTTCGGAATTGGGCCGGGCGGCTTCCTGCGGGACTTCTTGGTCAACACCATCCGGCACAGCCGTTGATGTGCGTGCCTCACCTATGAGGGGCTCCCAAACAGTTTGCTGTTCGTCCCACGCCGGGCGCGGGCTGCATCCCTAATCACGGAATCCGTCCCTCAGTTCTCTTTCGCCAGTTGACCAAACACTCACTTCGTGCGTCTAACGTACAAGGTACGAGCAGACCCCCGGTTCGGCAAAAGTCGGGGAACTCCCGCTCAGTTTCCTGCGTATCAGTTAAACAACAGGAAGTGTGCCCATAAGCGGGCGCAATTGGAGAATCTATGCAGACCCAGGAAAGCGTTGGCGCGATGAAACCCATCACCACAAATGGAGATGGACACGTGCAGGAGGTTGTGCGGCAGGCCCACGAAGAGTTGCGGCAACTCCTGCAACAGCGTTCTGAAGTGATGCGGCGGATCGGAACTATCAAACAAACCATCGCCGGCCTCGCCAATCTTTTCGGCGACAGCGTGCTGAGCGATGAATTGCTGGAACTTGTGGACCGCAAGACCAACGGGCGGCAGCCGGGTTTCACCAAAGCCTGCCGAATGATACTGATGGAGGCGAACCGCGCGTTGAGCGCTCGTGATGTCTGTGATCGCATTCAGGAAAAAGTTCCGCCCATCCTCGCGCGCCACAAAGATCCCATGGCCTCAGTGACCACCGTCCTGAATCGCTTGGTAGCCTACGGCGAGGCCAAGGCCGTGGCTCTGGATAATGGCCGCCGCGCCTGGCGTTGGGTGGCTGGCCCGGAATCTGAGATGACGCCGGGGCTGCCGTTGCCAGCCACCCACTGAGTCCCAGCCACATTGAGTCGAAGAGCCGAACCTACCCCGGTGGCAGCAACATCCCCTTCTCCAGATGCCGGGTGACGTGCGCATAAGAAGCTGCGTGCGGATCGTGCGTCACCATCACAATCGTCTTGTGGAAGTCTTCGTTCAGCCGCTTCAGGATCTCCAAAACTTCCGTGGCTGAGTGGCTATCCAGATCGCCCGTGGGTTCATCCGCCAGTAACAGGGTAGGGTCGCTCACAATCGCCCGCGCGATCGCGACCCGCTGCTCCTGCCCGCCGGAGAGCTGCTTCGGCAGATGGCCGACCCGTTCTTCCAGTCCCACAAGTTTCAACGCGGTCATCACGTGGTCGCGCCGTTGCTGCGGGTTGAGCTTGGTCAGAAGCAGCGGCAGTTCCACGTTCTCAAACGCGGTCAGCACCGGGATCAGATTAAATGTCTGAAAGACGTACCCGATGTGCTCGTTGCGCCAGTGCGCCGCCTGCGAATCGTTGAAGCGGAAAATGTTCTGGTTCTGCACCAGCAACTCGCCGGAGGTCGGATGATCGATGGCCGCGATCATGTTCAGCAGCGTGGTCTTGCCGGAACCGGAGGGCCCCATCAGCGCCAGAAATTCGCCGGTCGCGATGTCGATGGAGACGTCGTCGAGCGCCTTCACCTCGAAGGCCTCGCGCTTGAAAATCTTGCTGACATTGCGGGCCTGGACGACCTTCGTTCCGGTAGCGACTCTGGTTTCGGCAACAGTGCTCATAAAATTTACCCCTTCACCTTAATTGTGTCTCCGTCTTTCAAATCTTGCGGCGCTTTGGTAATCACGCTTTCCCCACCCACCAGTCCATCGACGAGAAATCCATCCGTGCGCTGGCTCAACACGTGAACCTCACGCATGCGCGCCTTTCCATCGAAGGCCAGGAACACGACCTTCTTGCCGTCGTGATCCCGCACCGCACTCGCGGGCACAAACGCTCCCGCTGGTTTCGTAGTTGTCGATTTCGGCGCGTCCGCCAAAAACTTCACTGTGGCGTTCATTTCCGGCCGCAGAAAAACATCGGGGTATTTGGCCGGATTGAGCACCTGCACTTTGACCTGCACTGTGGCTTTCTGCCGGTTTGCCTCGGGAGAAATTTGTGCAATTTCACCGTCATACGTCTTGTCGGGATAGGTGTCCGTGGTGACGATGCCCTTCTGTTTGGGGCTGAGCCGTGCGAAGTCCGCTTGGGCAATATCCAGTTCAACCTGAAGATCGTTCAAATCGGCAAGCGACACCACCGATCCCTGCGGACCGCCGGCGGCCGCGCTGGCAAACTGCGCGGTAATCAGTTCGCCTTTTTCGGCGGTACGGTCGAGAATCGTGCCGGTGACGGGCGCGCGGATCACCGTGGCGTCGAGCTGCGATTTTGCGTAATCAAGCTGGCCCTGCGCCTGCGCCACCAATCCGCGGGCCCGAGCAATCTCTTCCGGTCGCGGCCCGATTTTCATCAGTTGAAAAGCTTTGTCCAGAGAATTCACCCGCTGCTGGTCGGAGTCAAACTTCGCAGTCGCATCGTCCATTACCTGACGGGAGACGACGCCGGCGCTGGAGAGTTCCTTGGTGCGATCCAGAGTTAGTTTGTCATCGACCAGCGTGGCGCGGGCTTCGTCAAGATTGTGTTGGGCTTCCTGAATCTCTTCCGGCCTCGATCCGTGCTCAAGTTCCTCGAGATAGGCGCGAGCGTTATCCAGCGCACCTTTAGCCTGCTCATAGGAAGCACGGAATTCCTCGTCCTCCAGCCGCACCAGAACTTGTCCCTCTTTAACTTTGTCGCCCTTTTCCACGCCAATCCAGGCCAGGCGTCCGGTGACTTTAGAGTTTACGTTGATCGTGTGATGAGCGACGATATAGCCCGTGGCCGAAAGTACCGTGCCGCCCACATCGCTGCTCTCCGCCGAGGCCCGCGTTACCTCCACTTCCGGCACGTCGCGCGAAAGCATGCGATAAGCCAGAGCGGATACGCTCAGTACAGCGACAATCGCTATCCCAATCACAATGTAGCGGCGAGCCCAGGCAGGCGGTTCTCCGTTACTGGAGCCGCGCTCCGTGCGATCGATTCGCAGGCTCTGCAAGTCCTCGTGTTTTGCATCAATCGGCATAAATTATGATACGGACAAAGTACAAATCTAGTTTCCAATAGACTGGAAAATCATCCTCGTAACGCAGTAAGAATATTCTGGCGCGCCGCATGCCAGGCTGGGAAGAGACCTCCGAACAGTCCCATGGCCAGCGCGAAGACGATCGCGCACATCGCAACCTGCCACGTGATCTGCAGGCTGAATACCACCTCGCTGAAGGTCACGGCATTGGACGTTCCGGTCTGCATTCCGTTAAAGGGCAGCATCAGCAGAATTCCCGCCACCGCGCCCAGCAAAGCCAGCATCAGAGACTCCAGAACAAACGACGTCAGAATCGAAGGACGAGAGAATCCCAGCACGCGCAGAGTCGCAATTTCGCGCCCGCGATACGCGACCGCTGCATACATCGTATTCATCGCCGCAAAACTCGATCCAATGGCCATGATGATGGCAACCACGATGCCAATGTATTTGATGGGAGCGCCGGAACTGGTTTGCTTCGCGTAATAATCCGTCTCCAGAACTCCTTCGAGTTTCAAGCGCTGGTCGTCACTCACGCGGTTCTTCAGCGCATCGGCGGCAATGGGATCGGTAGCGCGCAAGTAAGCCGAGGAATATCCGCCCTGTCGGTCGAAATCCGAAGCCATCTGATTTACGTCGCACCAGATTTCCGATTCATAAGCCGACCCTCCGGCGTCAAACACTCCCACAACCTTCCACGACCCTTTGCCAAACTCCATCGTGTCGCCAATATTGGCATGTGAAAAGCGATTTCGTATGGACTTGCTTACCACCACTTCGCGCTGTCCCGTCTGGAACCAGCGTCCCTCAATCAGCTTCGCGCTTGGCCGAAGTTCGAGGCCATCGGGCATCATGCCCCGCACCGTGACGTTCACTTCGCCCGTGCCGTCTTTGCGCGGCAGTACGATCACCACCACCCACTCACCGGAAACCATGGGTTCGCCGTGGCTGTCTTTCGCGATGCCGGGCAGAACTTTCAGGGTGGGAAACAACGCAGCATCAAAGCCGCCGGATAACTCCGCTTCCGACCCCTTGCGCAGCACCAGCACATTCTGCGGATTGCCGCTCGAAACGAAAGCGCGCTGCAACCCCGCCAGCAGCATCATCAGGAAGATCGCGGTGGTGACCGTCAACGCGATGCCCAGCGCGGTCATAATGGTGAGCCCTTTGCGGAGCCTCAAATTGCGAACGTTGTAGCTGATCGGTATCGCCATAAATTCACTCTCAACTCACCGGATCTGGCCAGGCATTTTTCAGCCGATGTGGCGCAATCCTTCCACAATATTGGTGCGCGACGCATTGTATGCGGGCAGACACCCGCTGACGAATCCCACGATGGCGGCCACCAGCAGGGACGCCAACATGGTCGGAAGGGTGACCCTCATGCCCGCTGGAATCCCGATCGCGACCGGAGAGTGGGTCAGCCAGCGTATCAGCAAGGTTGCCCCCAGAACTCCCAGCGCTCCACCCGCCAGCGACAAGGATATGGCTTCGCCCACGAACATCGACAGCACACGCTGGCGTGTGAACCCAAGTGTCTTAAGCACCGCAACTTCACGCGTGCGCGCCCGAATCGACATGGCCATGGTATTGCCCGAAACCAAAAGAATCGCAAACACGACTGCCCCGCAGATGCCGAGAATAAACGCCTTCACATTGCCCAAAGAAGACACGAACGAGAGCTGGAACGCTTGCTGGCTCTCGGTCTTGGTACGCTGGGGCGCGTTGCGGAACATTTCATCCACTGCTTTGGAGACGGGCGCCACGTCGCTGGGCGACGCGACCTGTATGAGAAACCACCCCGCTTGGCCCTTGAACCAATCCACCGACTCTTCCAGATACTTGGTGTTGAAAATCAACGAGCGAACCGGCGGATCGATGGTATAGATCGCACGGATCGTGAGTTCGGGATGCACGGAAAAATACGGACTGTCCAAGGTGACGCGGTCGCCAATTTTCCACCCATATTTCTTGGCTAACTCCACGTCCACCAGAGCGCCCGTACGGTCGCGCTGCCAGGCCAGCATTTGGTCCGGCGGAACGATCTTGTCCGCGGCAACCTTTGGGTATTCTTCGGGATCGGTAACCACTTGGGCGAAGGCGTTGGCCGAGCGGTCATCTCTGGAGTGGTTACCGAAATAAGTCATCGGCACCACGGCTACCACGCCGGGCACAGTTCGAATCTTGTCGCGATAATACGACGGCAGAAAAAATGTCAACGAAACCCGGTCCCGAGTAATAAGCCGCTTCGCGGAATCAGGAGGCCCCTGGTCGATATAAAACGTGCGCCAGATCGACATCATCAGCGTCAACAACAGCAGCGAAAAGCTGATGCTCAGCATGGTCAGCAGGCTGCGCCGCTTGTTGCGAAACGTATTGCGTACCACAAAACTGCTTAATGTCATAAACTCAGCCGGATCTCAACCGATGTGGCGCAACCCATCTACAATGTTTACCTGCGCCGCAGTGTAGGACGGGACCAGCGAGCTCACCAGCCCCACCAATCCCGATACGAATAAAGCTACCACCCACATGCCGAGCGTTACCTTCATGTGGTAAAAACTCATGTAAGGCGAGTGACTCACCGCGCCTATCAATAAGTAGGCCAAGCCCACACCAATCAATCCGCCCACCGCGGCCAGGGCCACCGCCTCGCTCACAAACAGGCCAAGCACACTCTGCCGCGTGAAACCCAAAGTCTTCAGCACGGCCACTTCTCGCGTTCGCTCCCGGATCGACATCGCCATCGTATTCGCGGAAACCAGCAGAGTCGCAAACACCACCGCCGAGCAAATTATCAAAATAAAGGCCTTCACGTTGCCCAGCATGGCGACAAACTCCAGGCCAAACGCCTTCTCGCTCTCCGTTTTCGTAGGCTGAGGCGAATTGCGGAACATGTCATCCACCGTGCTTGCGATGCGGCTCACATCCCCGGGAGAAGCCGCAAGAATACTGAAGGTGCCCGCCTGCCCTTTAAAAAAAGAAACCGCCTCTTCTACATACTTGGTGTTGAAATACACCGACTTATTGTCGGGGGTAGAGTGAAAAATTCCTCGAACGTACAACTCCAGGTCAACGGGATAAATTGTGCCCTGCAAAACAATCCGGTCACCCAGTTTCCATCCATACTTCTTGGCCAGCGAATCATCGACAATTACGCCCTGGCGATCCCGCAGCCACGCCGTTCGTTGCTCGGCCGGCATCTGTATGTCTCTAAATACATTGAAGAACTCCTCAGGATCGGTGCCAAACTGTGCGAAAAAGTTTTCCGGCTTCTGGTCTTTGTAAATCCCGCCGAACCATGAAACCGGCACCACCGCCACAACTCCCGGCACCGCCCGAATCTTCTCTCGATAGAACCCGGGCAAACTGAAGGTCAAAGAAACACGGTGCCGCACCACCAGTCTCTCCGCGGATTCGGCGCTGCCTTCGTCAAGGTAGAAAGCCCGCCAGATGGTCATCATGAGGGTAAGCAGAAGCAATGAGAAAGCGATGCTTAACACCGTCAGGATGCTGCGGCGCTTGTTGCGGAACGCATTCTTCGTAACAAAGCGGGTCAAAGTCATGATCGAACCCCAAGAGTAACCAGAAACGAGGAACGGCAGGCAGGCGTGCCCCGAGCTGTCCACAAGGATAACCGAACCAACTTGCCGTCCACAACCGCCTCCGCCGTTCTACTCCGCGTATTCATGAGGCTCAATTCCGCAAACACAATTGCTATCCTCATACTTCCTCCCTCTCAGAGATTTCGCTAGTGGAGATCGTCACTAAGCGTGCATGACAAATGTCACACGCAGCGGACTATAACAAACACAACTGCGTCCCAACCACAAAGTTACGGTGCAGAGGTGCGAAATGATCTCGATGCGATCAGCCAGCACACTTGCATGCTTCATAACGAATCCCCACTCGCTCGATTCACCTGCGGCAAAGCCTTAGCCGGTAAGCTGTTTTTCTCTCGATCCCATCCGCCTCAAACTCCAATTTCTCAGTACTTTGGTAACTCGAAGGTTAATCCCGTGAGCGATATCCTACCCATAACCTGCCCCGGGTTCTCACCCACGCAACTTCCAATTGGAAAGCTGCGCGGCTTGTTCTGGGAAGGCTAAGGAACTATGTCTACGAAAATCGGCCATTTCGAAATCCTGAGTGAACTGTCAAAGTCCGCCACTGGCGCTGTCTACAAGGCGAACGACCTCGAAACCAGTCAAACCGTCGCCCTGAAAGCGATTCAACTGTCTGCCTTCGGCGAGCAAGCCGCCGAACTGGAGAAGTGTCTCCTCGCGGAGGCTGAGGCTACGAAAGTCTTGAGCCACTCCAACCTCACGACCGTTAGCGGCGCGGGAGAAATCGAAGGCCAGTTCTGCGCCGCCATGGAATATATCCAGGGCAACAGCGTCGCCACCATGCTGGCGCGCAAAGAAGGATTTTCCATCTGGGACCTGCTCGATATCGGCAGGCAGGTGTGCAGCGGCCTTGATCACGCTCACTCCCACAATGTATTTCACTATAGTTTGGAGCCCGCCAAGATCATGTGCGGGTGGGACGGAACCGTAAGGGTTTTCGGATTCGGCGTCTCCAGCGTGGGCAAGTTTGCCTCCGCCATGCCTGGGGTCCCATCGATCCTGCACTACATGTCGCCGGAGCAGGTTCGCGGCGAGAATATCGATGCGCGCTCGAACTTCTTTAGTCTTGGAGCCCTCTTTTATGAGATGGTGACCGACCGTAAGGCATTCGATCGCGAAGATGCCGAATCTCTGCGCCAGAGCATTATCGAGAGCACGCCCGTACCTCCGATGCACGTGAATCCCAAACTCCACCCGGTGCTGAGCGATCTCATCATGAAGGCGCTCGCCAAGGACCCTGCGGAGCGCTATCAGAGCGGAAGGGAACTGCTCGACGATCTTGAGAAGTGTAAGGAGTCCAAAGCCGCGAAGCAGGCGACCGCACCCGCGAAAGCCGCAGCCCCGGTCAACGCTGTTGCCCAACCGAAGCTCGCATCCGCTCCTGCCAAGCCAGCCGAGAATCAGCCGGTCGAAAGGAAGCCCGCTGCCCCGCAACCACCGGCAGCGGCCAGACCGGCAGCCCCTAAGCCAGAAGTATCGAGACCTGCACCCGCTCCTCGCAAGGCAGCGGCTGCCGCAGCCGGATGGGGAGGCGGCGACGCAGCGTCCTCCGCACCCGCACTCGAGGCGTCCACCCCGTCCATCGCACCGCGCGTCAAAGCGGCCATCGATGCTGGTTCGCAGCCGCCTTCAGCTTCCATGTCATCGGCCATCCTCGATGAGACGGCCGTCGAAGCTCCCGAGGCCGGCCAGCCCGGCATCGCAGTCGATCCCATGATGGCGGAAGGTGGAGCATCTCGCGGCGGCAGCGTGAGCTTTTCGGAGATGACCGAACTGCCCCCGCTGAAGGAAATCTATATCCAACCGCCTCCACCATCCCCGGCATCGCAGCCGTCAGCTCCTCAGTCGCGCGACTTCACGGTCCACGAGTATGAGCAGGAGAAGCCCAAAGTTCAGCCCCGCGAAGTCGCGGAAAAAGCGATCAAGGAAATCAAGAACGTTCCACCTCGCCTGATGATCTACTCCATCGCCGGCGCGGCGGTCTTGATTCTTATCATCGCCATAATCCTGGTTCTCCACGTCAACACCTTGAATAGTGACGGCGACACACCGCGCCCCGCAACGGTCGAGCCGGCTGCTCAACCCGCGGCGAGCCAGCCTGCAGCCCAATCGCAGCCTGCGCAGTCACAACCGGCGCAAGTCGCCCCAGTTCAAGCCCAGCCCGCCGCTCCTGTGGCTGAAGCTGAGCCGGCGTCAACTCGCATGGCTGCTGTGACCGCCAGAGGTAAGAACGGCAAAAAGAAGTCCAACGCGCCCGCACCTGTCGCAGTCGTGCCGGGACAGATGGCCATCGATTCTACTCCCCAAGGCGCGCAAGTTCAGCTTGACGGGAGAACCGATCCATCCTGGGTTACTCCTTTCACGCTCTCGGGACTCAATGCTGGCCAGCACACGGTTACGGTCAGCAAGTCCGGCTACTCCAGCGATACCCGCAATGTCGATGTCGCCTCCGGCGGCAAGGCATTTGTCGTGAGCCACCTCACCCAGATCATGGCGACGCTCGCCGTCTCCAGCACTCCGCCTGGCGCTAACGTCTACGTTGACGGCAGAGACACCGGCAAGCTCACTCCCGCTCAAGTCTCGTTGGATAAGGGTCAGCACGTCATACTGGTGCGCAAGTCGGGCTTCATCGACGAGACCACCAACGCGCAGTTTGTGCTCGGCCAGACCGTCAACTACTCACCCGCCTTGCGTTCGCTGGGCAATGTCGATGACATCAAGACTGTCGGCAAAATGAACAAGTTGTTCGGTGGCAAGGGAGCCCAGGGCATGGGCACGGTCAGCATCAAGACCCAGCCCAAAGGTGCCCAGGTCGCCGTCAACCAGCACATGCTGGACAAGAGCTCGCCCGTCGACTTTGTACTCGATCCCGGTAACTACGTCGTCGACATCACTCTGAGCGGCTACGTTCCAATCCACAAAGTCATCACCGTGGACAAAGGCGGGAAAGCCGTCATTGACGAGGTCCTGCAGCACGAATAGTCAGCCTGAGCGTTAGTAGGCTGCGGAAAAGCTCGGAAATGTGGGCAGTAACGTAGAAGAGCGGCGCTTCAGCGCCGCGTAAAGCGTCCAGAATCAGCGAGGGCTTCAGCCCCATTGCGACGCCTTTTTTTAACATTGCTTTAACCATACAGTAACCTTCCTTCCGTAGCATTCTCTCCAGCGGAATCCCGCACCGCCGATCCTGAAAGGTTAAACTCTATGCGTCAATTTCTGTCTGTATGTCTCGTCGCCGCCATTGTTGCCGGGCCAGTGCTGACACCGGCAGCCAACGCCGCCAATCCAAAAACCGCGACTCCGATCAAACATATTGTGATCATTTTCGGGGAAAACCAGTCCTTCGACCACTATTTTGGAACCTATCCCAATGCCCTGAACCCGAAGGGAGAACCGCAGTTCCACGCGCTTCCGAACACGCCCACCGTGAACGGTCTGAGCAACGCCCTGTTGAACAATAACCCCAATCTCAACCCGGCCAACGGCAGCGGCGCAGCCAATCCTTTCCGACTTGATCGCTCCCAGGCCTTCACACAAGACATGGATCATGACTACTTGGCCGAACAGCTCGCCTTCGACGGCGGTGTGATGGATCTGTTCCCCGCGAACACCGGAAGCGCCGGTCCCCCTCCCAGCGCTCCGCCGGCAGTGGTGCTTACCACCGGCCTGGTGATGGGCTACTACGACGGTAACTCGACTACTGCGTTATGGAACTACGCCCAACACTACGCGATGAGCGACAACTCCTACAGCACCAACTTTGGTCCTTCCACGGTCGGCGCGATCAATTTAATTTCGGGCCAGACCAACGGCGTCGTGAACTATACCGGCGGTACCGGCAGCTTTGTCGGCGACGGGAACGGCGGATACACGGTGATTGGCGACCCTGATCCTTTCGGCGACGTGTGCTCTGGCTCAGGGACGGCGCAGATGGGCGGAAAGAATATCGGCGACCTGCTCAACGCAGCGGGTGTCACGTGGGGATGGTTCGGGGGCGGATTCAACCTCAATATCGTGAATTCGGACGGCAGCACCGGATGCAACCGCCAGTCGACCTCGCCGATTGCTGGTACGCAGGGGGATTACGTTCCCCACCACACTCCGTTCCAGTACTACGCTTCGACCGCGAATCCGACCCATGCGCGCCCCGCTTCGGTCGCGGCGATTGGTCACTCCGGCGATCCTGCCAATCACGACTATGACGTCAACGACTTCTTTACCGCAGTTTCGGCCGGCAATTTCCCGGCGGTAAGTTTCCTGAAGGCCATCTCAATTCAAGACGCCCATCCCGGCAACTCCGACCCTCTGGACGAGCAGGAATTCGTGGTTAAGGTAGCCAACTTCCTGCAATCCCAACCGGAGTGGCCCAACACAGCGCTGGTGGTTCTCTACGACGATTCCGATGGCTGGTACGATCATCAGCTCGGCACCATCGTAAATTCATCGAAGACCGCTGCCGATGCTCTTACCAGTCCGGGAGCCTGCGGAAGCGGCGTTCTGGCGTTGCCCGGCATCAATCCAGCCACCGCGCACGCGCAAGGCCGCTGCGGATATGGTCCGCGGCAGCCGCTCCTCGTCGTCTCCCCGTGGGCGAAGCACAACTTCGTGGATCATTCGGTCACCGATCAGACCTCGGTCATTCGCTTCATCGAGGACAATTGGCTGAACGGTCAGCGGATCGGCCAGGGTTCCTTTGACGGGATCGCAGACTCAGTCAGCTCTCTGTTCGACTTTAATCAGACCGTGACCAACGATCTGTTCATTCTCAACCCGAACACAGGCGAACCCATAAACACTGGTTCATCGAATTAGGTTCATCTAATTAAGGTTTGTCCAATTATTCATCTAATTAAACCCATCCCCGCGGATGGCTTAACCGAAAATCGCGATACGGATAACGGCAAGGCAGATACGGCGCGTCAGCGCTCATCTGCCTTGCCGTTGTTATATTCTTGAGGCCCGAAAGGTGTGTGGTGATTACACGTCGAAAGTTTCTGCAACGGTCAAGCCTGCTGGCTACAACCCTGGCGACCGGCAAAAGCGGGTTGCTGCATGCAATGGCGCAGACGCACGCCGTGGCTTCCATGCCTCCGGCGCTTGATGTCAGCACCTTGGCGCAATTTGTCGATCCGCTTCCCATCCCTGCCATCGCGCAGCGCCACGGATCCCGTCCCAGCCCCGCCGATCCCAAACAGAGCGTCCCGTTTTACCGCATCCAGGCCCAGCCCATCGCCAGCAAAGTTCATCGCGATCTGCAGCCCACTAGATTCTGGAGCTTTGGCCCCTCCGCGCCCGGCCCCACATTCGAGACGCGCTCCGGCGAGCCTCTGCTGGTGGAATGGGTGAATGCGCTTCCCAACCAACATTTCTTGCCCGTGGACCACACGATTCACGGGGCCGAAGCCGGCAAGCCCGCGGTCCGCACCGTGGTCCACCTGCACGGCGCGAAAACCGGACCCGAAAGCGACGGCTATCCCGAAGACTGGATTGTGCCCGGAAAATCCTCGCTCTACTACTACCCCAACCAGCAGGACGCGGCCATGCTCTGGTACCACGACCATACGCTGGGAATTAACCGTCTGAATGTTTACGCCGGATTGTTGGGATCGTTCATCATTCGTGACAGCGTGGAAGACGCGCTCAATCTGCCGATGGGCAAATACGAGTTGCCGCTCGTCCTCTATGACCGCCTGCTGACGCGAGATGCCCAACTCCTTTACCCGGTTTCGCCAGACCCAGAGTCTCCGTGGATTCCCGAGCTCTCGGGCAACGCCATTCTGGTGAACGGCAAGCTCTTTCCCTATCTCGAGGTCGAGCCCAGAAAATATCGCCTCCGCGTCCTCAATGCGTCAAACGCCCGCCACTACCATTTGTCGTTTGTCGAGAGAGCGCCCGTCGAAACGTCCGTCGATAAAACACCCGCGAATAACGCATCGTTTCACCAGATCGGTACGGACCAGGGTTTGCTGCCCGCGCCTGTTCCCCTCACCAGCCTCGAAATCGCGCCCGGCGAACGCGCCGACCTCGTTGTCGATTTCAGTGAGCATCGCGGTGCGCATCTGGTTCTCAAGAACGGCGCTTTCACTGTCATGCAATTCCGCGTCTCGTCCAAAAAAATCACCGATACCAGCACGCTGCCTCCCGCCCTGCGGCCCGTGCCGAAGATCCCGGAATCGCAAGCCGTGCAAACCCGCCTGCTGACGCTTGACGAATATGTCAACAAGTCGGGCAATCCGGTCATGCTGCTTCTGAACGCATCGCACTGGAACATGCCGGTCACGGAAAAGCCGGTGCTGGGATCGACCGAAATCTGGACGCTGATCAATCCCACCAATGACACTCATCCCATTCACCTGCACCTGGTGCGCTTCCAAATCCTCGACCGGCAACCCTACGAGCCCTGGCTGTTCCAAACCAAGCGTCAGCTGCACTTCCTCGGTCCACCGCAACCTCCCGACGCGAATGAGGCTGGCTGGAAAGACACCGTGCGAGCCGACTCCCGCATGGTCACGCGGATTATCGTGCCTTTCACCGGCTTCACCGGCCGCTACGTCTGGCACTGCCACATCCTCGAACACGAAGACAACGAAATGATGAGGCCCTACGAAGTAATCGCCGCGCCCTAAGTTTACTTTGCGCCACTTCTGCATTGAGAAGAACGAGCGCGGAAGCCCGGTGCGATCGACTCAACGCGCGCGATTCGTCAATAACTCGCTTACGTTCCTACCCGAAATAGGAAACCAGCGATTGAGCGTGAGTACCTTGTCCAGCGGGTGCGAAGCGTTGTTGACGAGTAGAAACCCACGGATGCGTTTGCTTTCGGGGGTTCGAACTCAGCTTTCATTTGGATGGTGAACCGTCCCCCGGAAACGTTTCATACGGAAAGTGGAACCGAAAAATCGTGATCGGAATGCGTCACGCGGGCGAGGAAAACCTGCAACTTCCTGTGACATCTAACCTTGCGTTCAAAATCCAATTCGTTCATCATTGCTCAGCAAAGGCAGTACGGATCACTATCGTCGGTGATAGCAAAATCCGCCCGTAACCCCTTTGTTTCACGGATTTTGCTATCTAAGTTCTTTATATCTTCGGATTTGGAGGAATTTTCTTGCTAACTTGCTGATTCCAATCACAGCGCAGGGGTGGGGGGTATAGTCCGCAAAGCGTCGTAAACGAGGAAAGTTTCAACCCGAGCGCAGCCCTCCCCGCTCTCCGCTGAAACTATTTTATGGGGCAGAATTTCACAGGCTGGATTTCTCGAGGATGAGATATCGCTCTGAGATCTAGCGTGGCAACTTGAAGATCACCGTGACCTGCGTCTGAATCTCGACCGGCTCACCGTTCAGCAGATACGGTTTGTACTTCCACTGCTTCACCGCATCGGCCGCGGAGTGCGCCAAACTCGCATCACCGCTAAGAATCTTCACCGCGGAGATATCGCCGTTCTTGGAGATCGTTGCCATCAACTGAACCGGACCTTCGATGTTCATGCGCAAAGCGCTTGCCGGATAAGAAGGCTGCACGGATTTCACCAATAGTCCTCGCGACACGCCCTGCGAAACGCTCATGGTCTGAAGCACCGGAGTCGGCGCTTTGCTCTCGCCGCCCATGAGATTGGGAAGCATTCCACCGTTGCCCGCTGCAGCAATCCCGGTGATGTTGGGAGCTGGTTCATCGGTAGTCGGCGCAGGCGTTTTAGCCGCAGGTCGCGAAAGACCATTCTTGATGATGATCGGCTGTTCCGCTTCCGCCGTTGCTGGAGTTTTGTTCGCCGCTACAACGGAAACCGCAGGCTTGGATGAATTTGCTCCCGACCCTGGCTTGCTTTGGTGCGGTTGCGCATCTTCCGTAACTGTTTCCGTGTCGGAAGCAGTTGCCGCCGAACCGGTTTGCTGTGCAGTCGTTGTAGAACTTGGAGCGGAACTAGATGCAACGGATGACGGACTGGAAGATGGCGTGACAGTCGCCGCGCTCGGCGCTATATGCGGAACTGCAGCAGGAGTCACCACCGGTCGCACAGCAACGTGGGAAGGAACGGTCGCGGACCCACCCGAAATATTCCACTGCGTCCACGCTTCGTATCCGCCCGCTGCAATCAGAACAACCGCGGCCACTGCCAGCAGCGCCTTCTTGCTTCCGCCGCCAGCGGACTTCGCGTCGCTGCTGACGTTGCCGCCGAATGTGAACGATGGCGCAGGTGCAGAAGTCTCCTCGGCTGAAGAACCGACCAAAGACCCGGCTGAAGAACCGCTCGCGCCCTCCGCCACTTTCTCAACTACGCTTTCTGGTTCCGGGATAACCGCCGAAGGCTTGTCCTCGGTGGAAACGCCTGGTTTTGGTTCGCGAGCCGGCGCCGGCGCGCTGCCGGCGCTTGCTCCAAATCCTGTCGAACTCAGCGGCTGACTGGTAGAAACGATCTTAGGTGCAGAAGCTTGTACCGCGGGTGTCGCGATCGGCTGCGAAGCGATTTCCTCACTCGTCGCTTCGAAAGACTCCGTGCCGGTTTCAATAATCTCGGTGGGAAGCGAGGCCACAACCGTTGGCGGCATCGTTGGCTTCTGAGTTAGGATACTTGCCGTTGCTGCCGCCACCAAAGGTGCCATGGGCGCTGCCGGGCGCGCAGCAACCACATTTGGAACCGCGACTTGCAGCACTGGCTTCGGAGCCACCGGCGCCGGCTTCACGGCGGTGTTCGCCGCCGGCGTCGCGGGTTTTGCCGCTTCACCTTTGCGCAACAATCCGCGGGCAACTCGTAACGTGCCTTTTGCCTGCTCTACATTAATGGGCTTGGTGAGAACTAGGTTTGCCCCGATGCGAAAAGCCTTGGCGACTCCCGCTTGCCCTTCCACGACCGCCACCGCGAGGGAGGATTGGTTGTTGGGCGCGTTACGCGCGCTCTTGAACAGCAGCGTGGCGTTCTGCTCGTTGTCGCAGTCCACCACAACTGCGTCGAAGTGCTCGCCCATCAGTTTCTTAACTGCGGCGAAGGGTTCGGTGCAGGGAATGACTGTGAACTCCAGCTCGCCGAGAACTTGCGTTACGGTGCGAGCCGTTTTTTCATCGGGGCAGAAGAGGAGCGCTTGATAACCCATACTGAAGTCATCGTAGGTACACTCGTAAGCCTCATCAAGTTACGGTGGTAATTGCACCCAAGCCGCTTTGGGCTTGCCAGGATGGGCTTTCGGCTCTTCTGTGTTTCCAGTCTGTTCTCTGCGAATACAATACCGGGGTCATGCGAATCCCGCTCTGGCTCAAGCTGCTTTGGACGGCGTGGGTGATTGTCTGGGTGCCCGTCTACTGGCGGCAGTATGGGCTGCAGAATTTTCTTTTTTTCTGCGACCTCGGCAATCTCCTGATTGCCGCCGGTCTCTGGTTCGAAAGCCCACTGATATTTTCCTGGCAGGCCACCGGGCTGCTGTTGTTCCAGACTCTATTCACCGTCGATCTGATCGGCGCTCTAGCCGGTGGACGGCACTGGATCGGTGGAACGGAATATATGTTCGACCCACACATTGCAATTGCGACTCGACTGCTTAGCCTATTTCATGTTGTGACGCCTCCATTACTGTTGTGGACGATTTGGCGTTTGGGTTATGACCGGCGAGCGTGGGAGTATCAGACGCTGACCGCGTGGATTGTGGTTCCGATCAATTATTTCTGGCGTCCGGAATACGATGTGAACTGGGCGCGCGGGCCTTTCCTGCGCGAACAGCATGCAATCCCCGGGCTGGCGTACGTGTTGATATATATGATCACTGTTCCTGCCGTCGTATATTATCCGACGCACCGGTTTCTTCTCTGGTTAACTGAGCGATGGCGCTCTAAGTGCTAGTCATTCTTTCTTGCGTCTGGCTTCCCGCTGCTCGCCGCCGATTCTGATTGCGGATTATCCGTCGATTTCTGCTCGGAAGAAGTATTGTCAGTTGCCTTCTTAGCTAAGGCTTCGACCTTGTCTTTCTTCGAGGCTGGATCTCCGCTCAAATAAAGCGTTTGCGATGCGGAGGCGAGGTTGGTTCCCGAGTCCTCCACAAACTTCATGATGCGCAACAGCAGGTCTTCGCGGACTTCGGCGAATTCGTTGAAATCCCGGGTCAATACGTAGCAGAGAAGTTCTACGTTGAGGGAGCTCGAGGTTAACTCCGTAAGCCGGACACGAACTGTATTGGTCTCTATTTTAGGATGACCGGATATGACACGAAATATTTCGGAGAGCACGTGGCGGAGATGATCGGGCGAAGTGTCTGTGTGCAACCCGAGCACCGTCTTAAAAAGGATCTTATCGCGCCGGCTGAGGTTCTCGACGTTGATGGTCGCGACCGTGCCGTTGGGGATGGCCAGCAGCGTCCTCTCTTCCGTGCGCACGCGAGTGGAGCGCAGGCCGATATCTTCGACTGTGCCGGTGCGATCGCCGAACTTGCAGACATCCCCCACGCGAATCACTTCATCGCCCAATACCGAGACGCCGCCGAACAAATTCGCGATGGTCTGCTGCGCGCCGAAGCCGACGGCTAGGGTGCCAATCCCGACGCCCGCCAGAGCGGTGCTCATGTTGAAGCCCAGCACGCTCAGGATGAGGAACAGCGCCATTATGACCACGACCGCTTTGATGATGCGCTCGCCCAGCAACATCAGCGATCCGGTACCGGAGTGACCATGGGCGAGAGCCCGGTTGCGCACGCGCTGCAGGAACCAGCGAATGATCCGCCACAGAATCCAGAAAAAACCAACAATCACACAGACCGCAACCGTCTGGTTGTAGTAGTGGCGCGGGAGCAGCGGGAGGCCAAGGTAGCTGGCCAGAATCCGGTGAATCACCGCACCAACGAGAAGCCACGCCGGCCCGGACACCGAACGCCATTGCGCAAGTTCAGCCTGGCCGTGCCTGCGCGCCCACCAGCGCAAAGGAATTTGCACCACCACCAGCAGCAGCCAAGCAACCCCTGCAGCCAAGGGAATCAGCAGCAACAAAGCGAGCCATTGCCACACTGGCATGCCCGCGAGTTGATGCTTCACCATCCACTGCGGTAAGCGCGACTCTACCCGCCGCGCCTCGATCTGATCATAGAGTTCGGGAACTTTGACCAGAGTGTCGGAAGCGATCAACCAGATCTTCCCCGCGGTGGGATCGGTGACTCGAACCAGTTCGAGGTCGGCATCCACGTCGCCTGCGGACATGGTTCCCAGCCTCTGCCGGTCGAGCGGAACGTCTTCCTGCGGCGTGCCTTCGGGCTGTCGACTCGGCCTCAGGCTGCCGGCAAAGGCGCGATTCATCGCGACATTCAGCTTCATCGCCAGCGCATCGCCTTCGGCCTGGCGGCGTGCGGGACTCATCTGAAGATATTGCGCGGCGATGCTGTAATTGCCCGATTGCGCCGCCTGCAGAAATCCAAAGACCGTTCCATAAGGCGTGTCTCGGCCCAGTTGATCGGAAGATTTCGAGGGGCTGCCCGTGGCCGATGATCCCTGCAATATCTGGGTGAGCGGGCTCTGCGCGGAGAGCGGCAGACAGGCCGCAAGTGCGGCGAGGGCAAGAAAGGCGAATCCTCTGGAGAACTTGGACATGGGCTTCTTCCCCATTTTATCCGCGTTTGGGGCGGAAGACGTGTGTGCTGGTGCCAAAGAAAACTTCCGCCGATTCCATCACGGTTTCCGAAAGCGTGGGATGCGGATGGATGGTCATCGCGATATCGCTGGCCAGCGCGGCCATTTCGATGGCCAGCACTCCCTCGGCAATCAGTTCGCCAGCGCCAGTCCCGACAATCCCCACGCCCAGCACGCGCTCGGTCTGCGGATCGACGATCAGCTTGGTCATGCCCTCAGGACGGTCGAGCGTAACGGCGCGTCCGGATGCGCCCCAGGGGAATTTCGCAACCTTGATTTCGCGGTTTTCCTTTTCGGCCTGAGTTTCGGTGAGACCACACCAGGCAACTTCGGGATCGGTGAACACCACGGCCGGGATCGCATTGGGTTCGAAGGCGACCTTGTGTCCAGCGATGGCTTCGGAGGCAACGCGTCCTTCATGCGAAGCTTTGTGCGCCAGCATGGGCTCGCCGACTACGTCACCGATGGCATAGATGGAGGGATCGGCGGTCTGCAGTTGCTTATTCACTTCGATGAAACCTCGCGGGCCGACGTGCACTTGCGTGGTCTCGAGTCCGGGGATCTCCGAGTTCGGCTTGCGTCCCACGGAAACCAGCACGCGGTCAAAAGTTTGTTCGCGATTGTTGTCTTGGATTGCCGCTCCTGTGAAAGTCGCACGGATTCCTGCTCCGTCTTCTTTGAGCGAGGCGACGGTGGTATTCAGCAGAATGGCTGCGAACATTTTCTCCAAACGCTTGTGCAGCGGGAGAACCAGATCGCGATCCGCGCCGGGAAGCAGCCCCGGCAGCATCTCCACCACGGTGACGCGCGTTCCCAGAGCCGCGTACACGGAGCCAAGCTCTAGGCCAATGTATCCGCCGCCCACTACCAGAAGGCTGCTGGGGATGTCTTCGAGATTGAGCGCTCCGGTGGAATCCATCAGGCGCGGCGAATCCAGGTTGAACGCAGGTACGATGGCGGGACGTGAGCCGGTTGCGAGAATGATTCGATCGAAACTGAGAACTACTTCGCTGGCATCTGTCTTGCTGATGCGCAACGTCGTGGAATTCTCAAATGCCGCGCGCCCCTGGATGTATTCCACATGGCGCTGCTTGGAGAGCTGTCCCAGGCCTCCGGTAAGCTTCTTGACGACACTCTCCTTCCAGGTGCGCAAGCGTGCCAGGTCGATCTTCGGCGAAGGGAATTCGATTCCCCAGTTTTTCGACTGCTGGGATTCTTCAATCAGCTTGGCAACGTGCAGCAGCGCCTTCGAAGGAATGCAGCCGCGGTAGAGGCACACGCCGCCGGGATTCGCCTCGGGGTCGATCAGCGTAACTTGCATACCAAGATCGGCGGCCAGGAAGGCGGCCGCGTAACCGCCCGGTCCGCCGCCGACTACGGCGATACGTAGCTTCTGGGTTTCTTCGGAAGATCCGTCGAGAGGTTGGTTGACAGTTTCGTTCATGAGATAACTTTCTTTGGGATTTCGCTCGCGTGCCGCAGCTAGCCTTGAACGGAAAGCAGGAAGGGCTGCTCGAAGGCCTCCGCCACCCAGCGCAGAAAACGCGCTGCGTCGGCGCCGTCGATCAAGCGATGATCGTAGGAGAGCGAGAGCGGCAGAATAAGCCGCGGCTCGAACTTTCCGGCGATCCATTCCGGCTCCATGCGCGAACGCGAAAGTCCGAGAATGGCGACCTCGGGATGATTCACAATCGGCGTAAACCCCGTGCCCCCGATGCCGCCGAGGTTGGTGATGGTGAAGGTGCCGCCTTCCATTTCGGCAAGTGTGATTTTCTTGTCTCGCGCTTTCTGCGACAGTTGCGACAACTCGACCGCCAGCTCCACAATATTTTTCTTGTCCACGTCGCGGATGACCGGAACCAGCAGGCCGCGATCCGTATCCGCTGCGACCCCGATATGGATGTACTGCTTGTAGATGATTTCTTCTTTCTCCATATCGATGGTGGCATTGAACTGCGGGAAGACTTTCAGCGCGGCGGCGCAGACTTTCAGCGCGATGGCGGTCACTGTCATTTTGCCGCCGGCCTGTTCGGCCTTGGGAGCAAAACGGGCGCGCAGTTGCTCGAGTTCGGTGATGTCAGCGCGGTCTTGCTGGGTGACGTGAGGGATGGTGTTCCAGGATTCCGCCAGATGCTCCGCCGTTTTGCGGCGAACCCCACGCATGGAAACACGTTCGATTTTGCCCCACTTTGCAAAGTCGGGCAGCTTGGGTTCGATGAAATGTCCGGCGCGCGGCGGGGCCTGCGCCGCCGCACCCACAGCGGTCACCAAGGTTTTGGCGTGGGCTTTGACATCGTCTTCGCTGATGCGCTTGCCGGGGCCGGTGCCCTTGACTTCGTAGATATCGACACCGAGTTCGCGAGCCAGGCGGCGCGTGTGCGGAGCCGCGGGGACCGCTTCGCGGTGCTCCGTGCCGGCAACCTTGCCCAATTGCACCGGCATGGAGAACGCCGCCGGGCGCGGCAGTGGCTGGTCGGGCGGCAGCGCCTGCTCTTCGGTCTTGCCCTCCGCACGAATCGCGGCCTGGAAAGCAAGACGCGCGCCATGTTGACCGGAGACGTGTTCGACGGGGCCGCGCGGCGGGCGAACTGCCTCGGTCTGCGACGGCGCTGAACTTTGCAGGGTGAAAATTAACTGCCCGACCTTGATCTTGTCGCCTTCCTTGACCTTTACTTCATTCACAACGCCGCTTACCGACGAAGGAACCTCGACCACCGCCTTATCGGTTTCGAGTTCCATGACCGGCTGGCCTTCGGAAACTTTGGCGCCTGGAGCGATCATCAAGCGAACCAGATCGCCCTGCGAAATATTTTCTCCCAGCTCCTGCAGGCGAAATTCACTGGCGGCTGCGCCGGTCGAGGACCGGCGATCCGCCTGTGGCGCTTGCTGAGGCCGGGGTTGCGATGGCGGCGGTACCGACGAAGATGTTTGTAGTTTTGCCGCGGCCGCTTGCGGTTCTGCGGATGGAGGTTGCTCCGCGCTTTGCGCTGGAACGCTTTTCGGCGACGGCTCAGCCTGACGCGCAGGTTTGGCAGCAGCCACGGTGCCATTGTTATCCGCGGTAAAGATCACCTGACCAACCTTAATTTTTTCGCCTTCCTTGACCAGAATTTCCTTGATGGTTCCGCTGATCGACGAAGGAACTTCCACGACCGCCTTGTCGGTTTCGAGTTCCATCACCGCCTGTCCCTCGCTGACCGTTGCGCCGGGCGCGACCATCAGGCGCACCAAGTCGCCTTGTTCAATATTTTCGCCGAGTGCGGGGAGTTTGAATTCGATCACTGATTCCATTCCTTATTTTGTTTGAAAGGTATTCGCAACTCAGCGCCTAACTCGTGGCCGGGTTCAGTTTTTCCGCATTGATCCCGAGGTCATGGATTGCTTGCTTCACCACATCGAGGCTGACTTTCTTTTCCCTCGCCAGCGCGCCCAGCGTGGCCAGCACGATGTGCTTGGCGTCCACTTCGAAGAAGTCGCGCAGCGCTGACCGGTTCTCGCTGCGACCGAAGCCGTCGGTTCCGAGCGAGACCAGTTGGCCTGGCACCCATTTCGCCAACGATTCCGGCAGCACCTTCATGTAATCAGATGCGGCAATGAACGGTCCCGGCGCCTCTTTGAGAGCCTGAGTTACGAACGGGGTCTTCTGGGACTCGCCGGGGTGCAGCATGTTCCAGCGTTCGCAGTCGTTGGCATTGCGATAGAGTTCTTTGTAGCTGGTTACGCTCCACACATCCGCGTCAACGCCGTATTTCTCTTTGAGGATCGTCTGCGCCTTCAGCACCTCGTACATGATCGTTCCGCTGCCCAGCAGTTGCACGCGCAATTTCGTGTCCGGCGCGTCCGATGCCTTGAAGCGATAGAGTCCCCGCAATATGCCTTCGCGAACGTGCTCGCTTTTCGGCATCTCCGGCATGGGAAGCGGCTCGTTGGTTACGGTGAGGTAGTAGAAGATCGATTCCTGGTCCACGTACATGCGCTTGATGCCGTCTTGAATGATGACGGCAATCTCATACGCGAATGCCGGATCATAGGCGAGCAGGTTGGGAACCGGCAAGGCCAGCACATGGCTGTGGCCATCCTGATGCTGCAAACCTTCGCCGGCCAGAGTGGTTCGTCCCGCAGTTCCCCCGACGAGAAATCCGCGGCAACGCATGTCGGCTGCTGCCCAGATCAGGTCCCCGATACGCTGGAACCCGAACATGGAGTAATAAATAAAGAAGGGGATGGTGTTGATGCCGTGGTTGGCATAGGCCGTGCCGGCGGCGATGAAAGAGCACATTGAGCCGGCTTCGGTAATGCCTTCCTCAAGAATCTGTCCGTCTTTCGCTTCTTTGTAGTAAAGGAGCGTGTCCATATCGACGGGCTCATAAAGTTGTCCGGCGCTGGAGTAGATACCAATCTGGCGGAACAAGGCTTCCATGCCAAAGGTGCGGGCTTCGTCGGGAATGATGGGCACGATCAGTTTGCCCAGTTCCGGGTCGCGCAGCAGTTTCGAGAGCAGACGCACGAAAACCATGGTGGTGGAGGCTTCGCGGCCATCCGTACCTTTGTAGAACTCTTCAAAGTAGGACTCGGGCACCGGCTTCAGCGGCGTGGCGCGCACTTTACGTTGCGGCATGTATCCGCCAAGCTGTTGCCGCCGCGCTTGCATGTACTTGATTTCCGCGCTGTCGTCGGAGGGCCGGTAGAACGGCGCGTTGTGCAGTTCGTCGTCGGGAATCGGAATTCCGAAGCGCGAGCGGAACATCTCCAGCTCTTCTTCATTCAGCTTCTTTTGCTGGTGCGTAATGTTTTTGCCTTCACCCGCTTCTCCCAAACCGTAGCCCTTGATGGTCTTGGCCAGAATGATCGTCGGAGAGCCTTTATGATCTACCGCGGCCCGATATGCCGCATGAACCTTGATCGGATCGTGGCCGCCCAGCCTCATGCGGGACAGTTGTTCATCCGAGAGGTGCTCCACCATTTTCAGAAGACGCGGGTCCGTGCCGAACAAGTTCTGGCGGAAGTAGGCTCCGCTCTCCACAAAATATTTCTGGTACTGTCCGTCGCTGATTTCTCCCAGACGCTTCACCAGCAATCCGTCACGGTCGGCGCGAATCAGGCTGTCCCAGTCCGAGCCCCAAATGCATTTGATTACGTTCCATCCCGCGCCGCGGAAGATGGCCTCGAGTTCCTGAATAATTTTTCCGTTGCCGCGTACCGGGCCATCGAGGCGCTGCAGGTTGCAGTTCACGACGAAAATCAGGTTGTCCAGATTTTCGCGCGAAGCCAGCGTAATCGAGCCCAGGGACTCCGGTTCGTCCATTTCGCCATCGCCCATGAACGCCCACACTTTGCCGCCGGTGGATTGCTTGAGCCCGCGATTCTCCAGATAGCGGATAAAGCGAGCGTGATAAATCGCCTGAATCGGTCCCAGGCCCATTGAAACCGTGGGAAACTCCCAGAAGTTCGGCATCAGCCACGGGTGAGGGTAGGAACTTAGACCACCGCCCGGCTTCAACTCGCGGCGGAAGTTCTCCAGCTTCTCTTTCGGGATGCGGCCCTCAAGATAGGCGCGGGCATAAATGCCGGGTGCGGCGTGGCCCTGAAAATAAACAAAGTCGCGGTCGCCGCTCTCCGTTTGTGCCTGAAAGAAATGGTTGAAAGCAACTTCGTACAAAGTCGCCGCGGAAGCGAACGTCGAGATGTGCCCGCCAATACCTTCCTGGATTTTGTTGGCGCGCACCACCATGGCCAGCGCGTTCCAGCGCACCAGGCTCTTGATGCGGCGCTCCATTTCCTGGCTTCCGGGGAATGGCGCTTGTTGCGGAACGGGAATCGTATTCTGGTAAGGAGTAGTCGCTGAAAAGGGAAGATTCACTCCGGCGGCGCGTCGCGCGTGCAGCGCCAACTGCTGCAGCAGCCGCCCCGCGCGGACCGGACCCCCTCCCTTGGACAGTACGTAGTCCAGCGAATCGACCCACTCCCGTGTTTCTAATACCTCTTGACCGTTAGTTTCTGTCTGCGCCACGTCTGATATCTCCGTCGGATAAGGCTGAACATTCCATGATATTCAATTATGCGGAATTTTGCTGGACGTAAGGTCATGCCCGAACGTTCTACAATGCCAAAGGTACGGTCAAAGACAAGCTGGGAGGGTCTTTTGGGAGGGTCTTTAATGTTGCGGATCATGCTGCTTGTGGTTGCTGTTGTGGTCGTCATATTCCTGGTTCCGCGCCTTTTGTCGGGTTCGCGCGCCGCGACTCCCACCCAGGGCAGTGCCGCACCCGACTTCACCCTGGCCTCGCAAGAGGGCGCTTCCGTCAGCTTGCAGGATTACCGCGGAAGCTGGGTCGTTCTTTATTTTTATCCCAAGGATCAGACTCCCGGTTGCACGCGCGAAGCGCACAATTTTCAGGTTGATCAGTCGAAGTATGCCGAGCGCCACTCGGTAATCCTGGGGGTGAGCGTGGACAGCGTGGACTCGCACAGGAAGTTCTGCGCCAAGGAAGGGCTGAACTTCAAGCTGCTGGCCGACAGCGATGGCAAGGTGAGCCGGGAGTATGGTTCGCTGACGAATCTTGGAGTAACAAAATTTGCCTCGCGGCATACTTTTCTGATCGACCCCAGCGGGAGGGTTGCGAAGGCGTATACCAGCGTAGATCCTGGACGGCACAGCGAAGAGGTTCTGGCTGCGCTGGATCAGATGCAGAAGCAATAGTAATGCAGGCGGGAGCATTTGGCACTGCCAGCCAAGTACATAGGTCCTTCGGCCCGCAAAGAACGTGGGCCTCAGGATGACAAAAGCTGGTGACGGGCAGCTTGCCAAAGCCCTGTGGTCATCATTTATCCTTATCCATAAAGATGCTTAAGGCTTTAAGGTTCTGAAGGGAGCGTTATGAAGACTTTCTCGATACTTTTCCTGACCCTGGTCCTGGCTGTGTTTTGCGCGGTTGCCGTGGATCAGCCTCAGCCGCCGACTACGGGTACGCAAGCCCCTGCTTTCAGCCTGCCTAGCCAGGAAGGAACGCAGGTGTCGCTGGATCAGTTCAAAGGCAAGTGGGTGGTGCTTTATTTTTATCCCAAGGACTTCACGCAAGGCTGCACCATCGAAGCGCACAACTTCCAGCGTGACCTCGATAAATACACACAGATGAATGCCGCGATTGTCGGCGTCAGCGTGGACGACGTGGATTCGCATAAGAGCTTCTGCACCAAAGAGGGCTTGAACTTCAAACTGCTCGCGGATTCTGGCCACAAGGTTGTACAGGAGTACGGCTCGACGATGGAGCACAACGGCGCGACGCTGGCCGCCCGCAACACTTTCCTGATCGATCCCACGGGCGTAATCAGAAAGGTGTATCTCAAGGTCAGTCCGCAGGGTCACAGCGAGGAAGTGCTGGCTGATCTGCAACAGTTGCAGTCCGCGAAGTGAAGTTAATTCGATAGCAGCAGAGGATGAGACGCAGCTCGTTACGGGCCACAGCAAAACGACGAGCTGCATCTCTACAGTGTGTTGCCACTACTTCAGCAGATACTCCTGCACGAACTCCACGGTTGCGTAGAACTGGTAATCGACGTTCTTCTTCTTACGGAATCCGTGGCCTTCATCTTTTCCCAGCAGCCACCACACCGGGGTTCCGTTCTGCCGGACAATCGAAACCATCTGCTGTGATTCGCTGGCCGGCACCCGCGGGTCGTTCTTTCCCGCAATCACAAACAATGGTTTGGTGATGTTCTTGGCTTTGTTGTAAGGTGCGATCTGTTCCAGGAACTCGCGCATCTTGGGATCGCGTTCGTCGCCATATTCCACGCGCCGCAGGTCCTGGCGGTAGCCTGACGTGTGTTCCAGAAATGTGACCAGGTTCGACGGCCCTACCACATCGACCGAGCAGCAGATTCGGTCGTTGTAGCTGGTGGCCACGGCGAGAGTCATGAAGCCGCCGTAGCTGCCGCCGGTGACCATCACGCGGCCGGAGTCGAGATCCGGCTGCTGCTGAATCCAGTCGAATAATGTGTTGATGTCTTTATACGAGCCTTCGCGCAGAAATCCGTTGTCGAGCGACAAGAAAGTCTTGCCGTATCCGGTTGAGCCGCGCACGTTGGGAAAAATCAGGGCGATGCCGAGCTCGTTCAGCCAATAGTTGTTGCGGCCCAGGAAGCCGGGACGGAATTGGCCTTCGGGTCCGCCGTGTATGTTCACAATCACCGGACGTTTCCCGGTAAACTTTGCTGGCGGCCGGTACAGAAATCCGCTGACCATGCGGCCATCCCAGCTCTTCCAGTGGACCAACTCCGGCTCCGGCAGGTTCGCCGTGTTCAAGCCTCCAGTTTCGCTGAAGGTCCAGCGCTCGACCTTTCCGGTTTGCACATCCAGCGAATAAACGTCAGAACTCGACCGGGCAGAAGACAAATCAAATGCCAGGTCGCGATTGTTCTTGTGCCAGGTCACGCCGGAGACAATTCCTTTGGGCAAACCGGATACAGACTTTTCCTTACGGGTGGTGGCGTCGAGCAGATGAAGCACTCCGAAGCCGTCCTCGTCGGTAACAAAGGCGATCATCTTGCCGTTGTCGGAGAGATCGAACTCATTCACGTCCCAGGGAATATTACCGCTCAAGTAGGTATGCTGCATCGACGCCAGATCAATGTAAGCCAGCCGGTGGAATTCGGAATCCTTGTCGGTGGTGAGGTAGATTCCTTTGCCGTCGTTACTGAACCGCCCGCCCGCATAGTGGGCCTTCGTGCTTCCCTTGGGCGTGAGCAGCGTCTTCTCCCCGGATTTGCCATCCATGAGCCACAAATAACTCTCCTCGGCCGAAATCTCATTCAGGACCAGAAGTTTCTGCCCGTCACGCGACCAATCCAGAGGCTCCCATCCGCCGCCTTCCAGCTTGGCCAGCATGTGATCGGTCTTCGGATCGGCGGGATCCATAACCCAGATGTCCAGGTCATTCCCATCGCGCCGGGTTGATCCGTAGGCGATTTTGTCGCCGTTGTGCGCCCACACCATGGAAAGATTGCGCGACTTTCCATCGGTCAGGAGCGTGATGTCACCGCTACCGCTGTCATAGCGGTAGAGCTGGAAGAACTCTCCTCCGCCTACGTCTTTCATGAATACGAACGAATCGGCTTTCGCCGGACTGTAGCGTGCCACGTAGACTGGATCGGGATAGAAGGTCAACTGGCTGCGCTCACCTGCCGGCATCTTGACCCGATGAATCTCTGGCACGTCGGCAAAGCGGGTTGAGATCAACATCTCACGGCGTTCGGGGTGCCAACTGGCGATGTTAGCTCCACGATAGTTGCTGTAACGCTCCACACTCGCCGCCAGTGACGCGGGAATCGCCGGCACGCTTTCGACAGCGAGGTTCTCGTTGGGAACGATCCGATCGCTCTGGGCTAAGGCGACCGGCACTAGAAGCAAAACTGAAAGCCAACGCAGCAATCGTTTCATGGTCTGGTTCCTTTGAGGTGGGGGCTACTTCCCGACTCGGAAGCGCCGCAATTCTACACCCACATCAGGTTGAGGAGACTTTGAGCGTAGCGAGTGAGGACGGTCAACCGCGGAAGAACTGGAGGCGCGGGTCGGAATCGAACCGCAGTCACGCGTTGAAAACAAAGTAAGTTACCGAAAACACAATTACCTAAAATTCCACAATTCCGCACGTTGGCGCGTTGGCCTTAGCAAAATTCATGTGGAGGTAGCACCTGGAAGCACAAAAAAATGAAGCGGCGCAAGCAGCGCTGCCCCATCTTCTAACCAGCTTCCCGTAAAGTCTCGTTCCT
>Ga0182015_10001431_pt1 | contig 31492 bp, 23 predicted proteins | sample 712P3MmetaG_FD_120478 | JGI IMG/M metagenome (GOLD analysis project Ga0182015, IMG submission 120478) | Permafrost microbial communities from Stordalen Mire, Sweden - 712P3M metaG | ecosystem: Environmental > Terrestrial > Soil > Wetlands > Permafrost | place: Sweden: Stordalen | collected... | reverse complement strand
GGCAAGCAGCGATCGCGCGGTGATTGGATCGAAGATCACGGCCGCTTTTTGGGTGGGGACTTTACGGGCGCCCAATCGCCGTATGGTTCGCTCGGCGGCGCGCCGTCCCACGTCCGCGGGACTCTCGAGATTCGAATGGCTGCGCGCCAATGAATACCAATAATCGCGCTCCATCGATTCGCCTTGCCGCGCCACCGGCGTCGCGCTCAGCGAGCAACTGCTGGTGCGATAGCTGCCCAAAAAGCCGCGCGAGTTTGCGAACACGCGTCCGCCCGCATACGCGCTGAACGACGCTCCTTCGGAATTCGTGATGCGCGGGTCCCAGGCGAGCGCCGCTTCCTCGGCATCCATGGCGGCTTGGATCCGCGCCGCGGTGTCAAAGTTGTGAATGTCGTCGGAATAAAGCCGCAAATCGCCCGTGAGCGACCCCAGCTCAGAGGATTCCGGCAAGCCGGCGTACGGATCTTCGGTCGAGATGGCCGCAACCGCCAAGGCCGATTCCACCATCTGGCTTATTCCCGCGTGCGAAAGATCGGATGTATGCGCCGAGCCCACGTGCTGGCCAATCAAAACGCGCAATCCCGCGCGCCGCGATCCGGCGTCCTTCAACGTTTCGAGCGCGCGCATGCGCACTTGCGCCGAAAATTCTTCGCCTTCCGCGAGGGTGCACTCGGCGTCGGTTGCCCCGCGCTCCAGCGCCGTGCGCACGGCCTGGCTGGCGAGTTCAGGTTCAATCATCCGCCAGTTCCACCCACCGTCATGCGATCGATCTTAACGGTTGGAATGCCGACGCCCACCGGCACGCTCTGCCCTTCCTTGCCGCAGATGCCTATGCCCTCGTCGAGCTTGAGATCGTGTCCCACCATGCTGACGTACTTCAGCGCCTCCGGTCCGTTGCCGGTCAACATGGCGCCGCGCACCGGCCGTGTGATATGGCCGTCCTCGATCAAATAACTCTCGGATGCGCTGAACACGAAATTGCCACTGGTAATGTCCACTTGGCCGCCGCCGAAATTCGCGCAGTACAGCCCGCGCGGCGTCGAACGGATAATCTCTTCCGGATCGCTATCGCCCGCCAGCATGAAGGTGTTGGTCATGCGCGGCATGGGAATGTGCTGATAACTTTCCCGGCGCCCGCTGCCGGTGGTCTTAGAGTGCAGCAACCGGCTGGAAAGCTTGTCGTACAAATAGCCGCGCAGCACGCCCTTATCGATCAGCACGTTTTCCTGAGTGGGCGCGCCTTCATCGTCCACGTTGAGCGATCCTCGCCGGTTTCGAATGGTGCCATCGTCAACAACGGTGCACAGCGGACTCGCCACCAGCTGGCCGATCCGGCCGCTGAACGCCGAAACCTTCTTGCGATTGAAGTCCGCCTCAAGGCCATGCCCCACCGCTTCATGCAGCAGCACGCCCGGCCATCCCGGTCCCAGCACTACCGTCATCTCGCCCGCGGGCGCCGGCACTGCATCCAATTGCACGATGGCCTGCCGCACCGCTTCGCGCGCGAAATGTTCCGGCGTGTGCTCCGTCTCGAAAAACTCGAGTCCCACGCGTCCACCACCGCCGGAATATCCTCGCTGCGAAACGCCGGCGCCCTCGCGCGCCAGCACCGCCACTCCCAAACGCGCCAGCGGCTGACGGTCCGTACTCAGCACGCCGTCGCTAGTTGCTATGAGCACATGACACAGGCTGTCGGCGTAGCTGGCCTGCACCTGAAACACGCGCCGGTCCGCCGCACGCGCCGCGAGGTCGGCCCGCTTCACCAGTTCCACGCGATCGGCCAGACTAGTCTCGTTTGGCGCCGTCACAACGGGATAAAGGTCGCGCCGCCGCGCCTCCACGAATCCGGTTTTGTCTACTTTAGAGGGTCCGCTCGCGATGCAGGCCGCCACGCGGGCCGCCTTCCGGATCTTCTCCGGACTCAGATCGTCGCTATAGGCGTACCCGGTCCGCTCGCCCCAGATCACGCGCACGCCCACGCCCAGCGAAACACCCTGCACCGCGCTTTTCACAATCGATTCGTCGATGCTGAGCTGGCTGGTGGCCAGGTATTCGAAATAGAGATCCGCGTAGTCGCCGCCGGCTCCCAGAGCCTCGGAAAGATACGACTCGAGATCGTGCTCGGTGATGCCAAATTTCTGGCCAAAGAACGAATCGGAAAGCGGCATGCGTGTGATTCCAGCGTAACATCCAGGTGCAAGCTCACGCGCCGGAGGAGCAGCAGGAACAGGGAATACAGGGAATACAAGGAATACAAGAAGCTTGCGGGTGGCCGTGGCTAGGATTGGCGGACCATGGGGCGTTCCGGGCAATCGAAGCGTTCATCGAGCCGCTTGACCTCGGATTTCAGCAACTCGCGGAGGTCGTCGAAGCGCCGGTTCATGGAATCGCGTAGGTCGTCGATCCGCCGGTTTTGGAAGTAAATCCCGAGCAGGTAGCCGCCAACAATGACGGCGACCGGCCCCCACTGGCCGAAGGCGGGATTCATGGGCTTAGTGTACCTCGAAGTTTTCGGGGCAACGGAGGGTATCCAACGGAAGTCGAGGGATACGAGGAATACAACGGATCATGCGAGCCGGGGCTCGATTGCGCCAAATCCCCGAGTCTGTCAAACTCTAGCTTGATGCCAGGACGTCTTCCCCCACGTCTGATCGGCGCTTGTTTGGCCCTGGTGCTGATCCCCTCCGATTCCCGACCCCAATCAGCGGTCCTGGCCGATGCCATTCCCTACAAAGGTTTTGAGGGCGCATCCGCCCCGTTCCCCTCCGCCGAAAAGCTCTCCTACGACATCGAGTGGCGCTTGATTTATGCGGGCAGCGCCCATATGACCCTGGAACCCAAGCCGGGCGATCCCCACAGTTGGGATGGGCAACTGCGCATTGAATCCGGCGGACTGGTGTCCAAGCTCTTCAAGCTCGACGACACCTACAACGCCGGGATGGAAGATGGTTTTTGCACCGCTTTGACCGAACTCAACGCGATCGAGGGTAAGCGCCATCGCGAGACCAAGGTGGTCTACGATCACACGCGAGGGAAAGCCAGCTACGTGGAGCGCGATCTGGACAAGAACATCGTCATCAAGACATCTGAAGTCGATATTCCCGCTTGCACCCTGGATGCCCTGGCCGGCCTCTATAAGCTCCGCATCGACAAGCTCGAGCCCGGCCAAAGCAAGCAGGTTCCCATGAGCGATGGAAAGAAGAGCGCTTCTGTACGCGTGGAGGCTCAGGCGCGCGAGCCGGTCAAGATCAAAGCCGGAACCTTCGATACCATCCGCTATGAAGTTTTTCTGTTCAACGGCGTGCTGTACTCGCGCAAAGCGGATCTCACGGTGTGGCTGACGGATGACGCCCACCGCCTCCCGGTGCAAATTCGCGCCCGCATGAGTTTCCCGGTCGGAACGATCACGTTTGAGTTGACGAAGGACGAGCATCCGTAACAGGCCGACGTGGGCGTCGGCCGCGGGCGAGGGCGCCCGCCCCACAAACAAATCACTTTGATCGCAAGAATCGGATAGTTCCCAATTCGCGATTCGGATTAGCATTAGTCATGTCACAGATAATGTTGGACGCCGTCGCCGCGCGCGACCGCTCCATGGATGGCGTCTTCTACTATGCCGTGCTCTCCACCGGCATCTATTGCCGCCCGTCCTGCCCTTCCAAGCGCGCCCGCCGCGAAAATGTAGTTTTCTTTCGCGCGCGCGAAGCAGCCGAACACGCCGGATTCCGTCCCTGCAAGCGCTGCAAGCCGGAAGCCGCGGCGGCGGCCGATCCCAACGGGCAACTGGTCGAGAAAATTTGCCGGCATATCGATGCGCATCCTGGCGAGCCGGTCACGCTCGAGGCTCTCAGTCGCGCTCTCGGGATGAGTCCTTTCCACTTGCAGCGCACGTTCAAAGCTCGAACCGGCATTACGCCGCGTGCCTACTCCGATTCCCGCCGCCTGAATTCTCTCAAAGCCGGACTCCGTGAAGGACACTCCGTCACCAGGTCGCTCTACGATGCCGGCTACGGGTCAAGCTCCCGTCTTTACGAAAATGCCTCCGCACACCTGGGAATGACACCCTCGCGCTACCGCAAGCAAGGCGCAGGGGTGACTATTCGCTACACCATCGCGCCTAGTCCGATAGGCCAAATGCTGCTCGCGGCCACTGAGCGCGGAATCTGCGCGGTGCAATTCGGGAATTCAGTAGCGGCTTTAGAGCGTGAATTGCGCGCGGAATATCCCAAAGCGGAGATCGCTCGTTCGGATCGCAAGCTCACGGAGGAAGTGCGAGCGATGCGCGAAATTATGGGCGGCAATTCCAGCCGGTCTCTTCCGCTGGACATTCAGGCCACCGCGTTCCAGCGGCGCGTTTGGGAAGCGCTGCAAGCGATTCCGCGGGGAGCCACGAAATCCTACAGCAAGATCGCCGCCGATATCGGACATCCGAAAGCAGCTCGCGCCGTCGCACGCGCTTGCGCGATCAACCCGGTGGCGGTTGCAATTCCATGTCATCGTGTGGTGCGCGAGGATGGCGCGCTGGGCGGATATCGCTGGGGTGTGGATCGCAAGAAGAAGCTGCTTGCGCTGGAAGCAGCACGGAACGACGTGGGGTGATCTTTGGGTAGAATCAGTCAAGTCCATGCCTCTCTTTGTGGGCGCTCGCCTCGGCCCGTACGAAATTCTTGCGCCCATCGGCGCGGGCGGCATGGGCGAGGTCTACCGCGCTCGCGATACCCGCTTGAACCTCTCTGTGAACGCTGAACTCGTCAACACGGACGACGACAGCGAATTGTGGGGCGACCGGTACAATCGCAAGCTCGCCGACGTCCTCGCCGTACAGCAGGACATCGTGGCGCAGATCGCCGGCAAGTTGCGGGCCAAGCTGAGCAACGCGCAGAAAACGGAAATGGATCGAGGGCAGACTGAAAATCCAGAGGCGTATCAGCTTTATCTGAAGGGCCGCTACTACGCGGCGAAGTTCGACGCCGAGAATCTGAAGAAAGGCTATGCATACTTCCAGCAGGCCATCGCGCTCGATCCCAACTACGCGCTGGCTTACGACGGGCTGGCTTACTATTACGAGTTGGTGGAGGATCTGTATTTCCCGGTCGATGAGGTTATGCCGAAGGCCAAGGCGGCGGCACGGAAGGCGTTGGAGATCGACGACAGCATCGCGGAATCCCATGTCGAGATGGGCAACGTGGATTTCTTGTACGACTTCGATTGGGCCGGCGCCGAACGGGAATTTAAGCGGGCGATCGAGCTCAGCCCGAACTATGCCCCAGCGCACGAGTACTACAGTTGGTACCTCATCGCTGTGGGCCGCGCCACCGAGGCGGTGGCCGAGAGCCGGCGCGCCGAGGAACTGGATCCGCTGTCGCCGGAAATCAGTTCCTTCATCGGTTGGTGGCTGTACCTTGCGCACCGGTATGACGAGGCCGTGCCACAGCTTGACAGATGCCTGGATCTGGATCCGAATTATACTAATTGTTATTGGCTCCTGAGCCAGACCTATGAACAACAAGGCCGTTTTCCCGACGCGCTTGCCGCCGACGCGAAGGCCCTGAAGGTGGATACTGGCTGGAGCTGGGCGGCTGCCGAGTCCGCGCGGGTCTATGCGCTTTCCGGACGCGGCGCCGAGGCTCAGCGCGGGTTGGATGAGCTGCTAGCGCTGTCAAAGCGCAGCCATGTTTCCAACTATCTGCTGGCGACAGTTTATGCAGCGCTGGGGGACAAGAAGCACGCTCTAGACAGATTGGAACAAGCCTATTCCGAGCGGTCGTTTTTCTTCGATTTTCTGAAATCCGATCCGCAGATGGATAGTTTGCGGTCCGAGCCGCGATTTTAGGAACTGCTCCGCCGCATGAACTTCCCTCCGTAGCGGCGGGGTAAGAGGAATCTCCGAGGAGGTTGAAAAATCTCCCGTAAACAACACAAACTAAAGTACTAATTCACCGTAAAACTGGGCGCTTGCTTCACTTTCTCCACATTGCCGTGCGATACTAAGTCCAGAGAGCACGAATAAAAATGAACCAGTTAAGCGAGGCCGTCACTCGCTATCACAAAATCCTGGAAGGCGACCACTACAAAAATCTTTCCTGGGCACACGAACTCCAGGAACGCATGAAGGCGCACAATTTGGTCGCCGGTGGAAAGCCCGTGTCTCCGGTTCTGCGTCCGCATTTTATCACGCGCAGACAGTACGCTGGATTGGTGAAGGCGGTCGAGTCGTTTTCGAGTTCGCTGCAGCGGGTTCAGACCAAGGCGCTCGGCAGTCCCGCGCTGCTCGCGCGCATGGAATTGCTGCCCGCCGAGAAGATGCTGGCGGCGGTCGACCCCGGGTATTCGTTCCCGGCGGTCACGTCGCTACTCGACACTCATTTGAATAACGGCACGCTGCGCTTCTCACGCTACATCCCCGATACTCCGACGGGTGTCGCGTATGGCGAGGCGTTGTCTGATATCTTTTACGACGCTGCGCCGGTGAAGGAATTCCGCAAGCGCTATCGCTTGGAGAAATTGCCCGGCACCAAGCACCTGCTGAACGCCATTCTCAAGGCTTATAAGGAATGGGGCGGCAAGAACAAGAAGCCCAACATCGCGATTCTCGAATTGCGCCAGCCTTTCCAGGCCGCCGAGTCCGGCGAAAGCGCGATCCTGGCGGAGTTCCTGCGCCGCGACGGTTGCACGGTGGAAGTGGTAACGCCCGAACAGCTCGATTATCGCGACGGCGTTCTGCGCCGCGGCGATTTCGCTATCGACTTAGTTTTCCGCCGCGTGAAAGTCCAGGAATTCCTGGTGCGGTTCGATCTGTCGCATCCCCTGCTGCGCGCCTATCGCGACCAGGCCGTGTGCATGGTCAACAGCTTCCGCTCCGAGCTGGCCCAGAAAAAGGCAATCTTCGATCTGCTCACGGACGAAGAGATCACCGCCGATTTTCCCGCCGCGGAGCGCAGAGCCATCAAGGAATTCGTGCCTTGGACTCGCGTGGTCCAGGAAGCCAAGACCAAATACCACAACCGGACCGTCGATCTTCCAGCCTTCATCTTGCACAATCGCAATAAACTTGTTCTGCGTCCCAACGACGAAGGCGCCGATCAGCAATCCTTCCGTGGTTCTGAAGTGGACGAAGCCGCCTGGGAGAAAGCTCTGCGCTCCGCTCTCCGCAATCCGTACGTGGTGCAGGAAGCCATGGATCCGGTGGTGGATGTGTTCCCGGTCCTGCAATACGGCCACCTGGAGATGCAGAAAATGCGCGTCGACGTGCATCCCCACTCCTATCTCGGCAAAGTGCAGGGGTGCTCCAGTTGGCTGACCGCGGTTGGCCCTTCGGGATTCTCCACGCTGTCCGGCGTCGCGCCCACGTTTATCCTGGAACAGAAGTAGTCCGCCTCTACACTTTCTCGATCTTCACTTTTGCGCGCAAATTCGCCACGCCCGCGGTGTATCGCGAATCCGCCACCGCGAACGCCACCGCGTCATCCACCCAATCGTGCGTGGTGCCGTCCGCATCGTGCGACGCCGCCGTGATAGTGTATTCGCCCGGGCACAAATCGCAGCGGAACCCAAACTCGATCCGCATGCGCTCGCCCGCCGCGTAAATTCCGGTGCTCACTTTCTCCAGCTCCGTATTCGTCCCGTACACTTCCAGTCCAATGCGCGTGCGAATCAGGATGCCGATCACCGGCTCCTCCACTCGATCGTGATACCGCACCGCGACGCGCACGGTCGCACTCTCGCCGCTCCGCCAGACAGCGGTCGGATTTCCCGCGGCGTCCAGGGTCTCGATCGACAAAATCTCCGCGCGTCCGTCCCCCCTGCGCATGGCGGGCCGCAGCGGACTCAGCATCGTACTCTGGAGGGTGGCACCCCACGCCCGCACTTTCTCCGCGATGCTTTGGCGATAGGCGTCCAGCACCTCGCGCGGATCCCCCCGCTGCGCCAGCGACCCTGCGTCCAGCCACCAAACTTCGTCGCACAGCGATTGCAGCAGATCCAGCTCGTGCGAAACGATCAACACCGTCGTGCCCGCGCTGCGCAGCCGGTCGATTCCAGCCACCGCGCGCGCCCTCACCAGCGCGTCATGGTGGGCCAGCGAATGCTCTATCAATAAAATATCGACTGGCGAAAGTTGCAGGGCATCCAACGGTCCCAGATAGCGCCGCTCTCCGTCGGCGATCACTTCCCCCGCTTCCGGTTGCACCGCTCCCGACGCCAGCCTCAGCAGCGCGGCCTTGCCGGCGCCCTTTTCTCCAACTACGCCGATCACCGATCCATTGGGCGCCGAAATCGTCAGATCGCGCAACGGCGCCAAGCGCGCGCCGCGAAACTCAATGGCCATGTTAGTAGAATAACGCTTGATCCTTGCCCTACTGATGGTGCTGCCCCACACGGGAGTCGTTCATTTGCCCGCAGGCGTCACCGAGGTTTCGTCGGAACTGAAGCTCCCCGAAGGCGCGCACGATCTCACCATTGTCGGAGATAACACGACGCTTCACGCCTCTTCCAGCTTCCACGGCCGAGCGATGTTGAGCTGCCGCAACTGCCGCCGAATCAGCTTTCGCAATTTCGTAATCGATGGCAATCGGCCGGCGCTCGAACGGCCCATGCCGCTGCCGCCCACCGACAAGAGCTTTGCGAGCGTGTTCCCCAACAACGGCATCCTGATCGAAGACAGCGATGGCGTCGCTCTGGATCATGTCGACTTCGCAAACATCACCAACTTCGCCGTGCTTATCGCCCATTCAAAGAATGTCCTGATCGACCATATCTCGCTGAAAGACAGCGGGTCGTTGAATGCCAAAGGCCGAAACAACACCTCCGGCGGGATTCTCCTAGAAGAAGGGACCGAACAGTTCACCGTAACCGATTCGGTGTTTCGCAACATCCGCGGCAACGCGATCTGGACGCACTCCCGTTACATGTCGCCCCGCAACGGCCGAGGCAAGATCGCCAACAACCAGTTCTTCGATATTGGACGCGACGCCATTCAAGTGGGCCATGCGACTCAAGTCGGCGTGGCCGGCAATCGCGGCAGCCGCATCGGGTTGGCCGTGGAGCTGGTGGATGTCGAAAACGGCGGAACTCCAGTTGGCATCGATACCGCCGGCAATGTCGACCAGTCGGTCTACGAGCGCAACAGCTTCGACGAAATCGACGGCAAATGCATCGACCTGGACGGCTTCCATGACGGCTCCGTGCGGGGCAATACGTGCACCAATCGCCGGCCGCCCGAGGATTATCCGTTCGGACACTTCGGCATTGTGTTCAATAACGCCAGTATCGAGATGCGATCGCAGAATATCGTGGTGGAGGATAACGAACTGGACGGCATGAAATATGGCGGCATATTTCTCATCGGTGCGGGGCACAGGATCCTACGCAATCGATTGCTCCACATAAACACCGCGCACTGCAATGAAAATCGCCAGAGGTTCGGCTGCTCGGTGTTGGGCGAAGTGGAGGTTCTGGAAACCGGAATCTATTTGGGAAGCCACGCGGAACACCCCGATCCGGCGCGCGGCAATGTGATTGAAGGCAACACCATTTCAGGCTGGAAAATGAAACTGCGTTGTATCCAGGCCGCGCCCGGCGTCAAGCTGTCGGACAACACCATTCGCAAGAACACCTGCACTGATGAGTGACGACGTAGCTACTTGATCAGTTCAACCTCGACCGGCGCAGAAATGTTGTCTGCGCACTCCAGGCGGAGCTTGAACTTTCCCGGTGGCAGTCCCGAGGGCAGCGTCGCGTTCACTTGCTTAAAGCCTTTCGCGTCCGCAGCAGAGACGTAGACGGCGGGAAGATTCATGCCGTTCAACAGCACCAGCACCTCTTGCACGTCGCAGCCGTCTGGAACTCCGCGCGCCCAGAGGGACAAACAACTGCCGGCTCCAACCTTGATACGCCCGCGTTCCCAGGTTTTGCCATCGGTAACTACGTTGACTTCAAGTTGCTCGGAGCCGGTGCCACCTTGATCTTCGACGGCCACATCCACCGGAACGCGAACGGTATTGCTCCATTGGCTTTTCCGCACTCGCAGGCGAAGTGCGTGCCACTGCGCGTCGAGTCCGGGCGGAAGCTTGCAGACGGCCAGCCAGCCGTCTACACCGACGCCCACGACTTCCCCGGGACGAACTGCGTAGGGACCTACCTCAGCGTACACATCGTCGCACTGGATTCCGGGCGTCGCGCTTCGAAAATAGATCGAAATATAGTCGTCCCTGGTCGTCGAGAAACTATGATCCCGTGAAATGCTGTTCTCCACGCAGATGATTTCCGGCGCTGTATCGCTCCCGGGTGTCGTTGACCATTTCCGGCGGCAGGTGACATGGGCTCGACTGGAAAGCACACTTTCAAATTGGACTTCGGCGAAGCCTGCCGTGCGAGCCATCGCAAGCAGACAGGTCACATTCGGCCCCACCCAGTTGTCGAATTGCCCGCGCAGTTCGGTCCTCTCGTAGAATTCCATGATGGGTATGGCATTCAAGTCGGCAGGGTTGTCGATGACATACGACTCCACATACGCCGTATCGGCGGTCATTGAACACACGTTCTCCAGCGCCAACAGGGGATGTTTGAGGTGGTAAAGAACACCGAAGAAAAGAACGATATCAAACCGCCCGAGATCCTTCGACGACAATCTGCAGATGTCACCCACCACGTATTCCGCTTTGGATTTGACCAGGTCGCGAGCGAGCAGAAACTTTTCGTTGCGAAACAGGTCGAGAGCCACCACGTGGGCGCCGCGGCGCTCCATTTCGAAAGTGTAGAAACCGTCCCACGCGCCTATATCCAGCACGCGTTTGCCGCGAAGGTCTGCTGGTATTGCGAATTGAGTAAGCCTATTTCTTAAGCGCTCGACGCTCAGCAGGCCCGGCAGAACCTCTCCATTCGGCAATTCGATGGTGTGGTAGAAGCCGAGCGCCTCCATCTCGGCAATCTGTTTTTTCGTCTCCTGGGTTATGGCTTCATTTCGCGCCTGGGACATGTCGCCTCATGCTACCGCGTCGTGACCATGAACGCATTTCCGATGCAGCCATTCACCTCCACGCTGACTGGCGCGGAAGCCGGCGCGTCGTCCGGCCAGCGGAGGTCGATCAGGTTCGAGCCGTGAAACTCGAGGGGAGCTGGATGATCGCCGATCCAGACGCGGACCGCGTCACCGGGCCCGCCGCCGAAGTTCGATCCATAAATGGAAACCTGCTGGCCGCGTTTCAGGGGCGGCTGCTGAGAGGTCCCGTTATCGACAATTCCCCCCAGGTTGATCATGGGTGGTTGGAAATGGGCGAACGCGTCCTCGGCCAATTGCACCGTTCGAGGCGCCATGGAAACCAACACAGCGCACGCGGCAACCGCTGGAATCACGGCTACCGCGGCGATCCAGACCTCTCTCACCCGCAACAACAGCAACATAATCGTAACCAGCGTGATGGCGCGTCCCAGCCACGTGTCCCAGGACGCGCCGAATCGCAGCGTCACATGCCGCGGCCCAGGTGAGACTCGGATCAACTGAAATCCGATGGGATCGCTATCGAGTGTTGCGCCGGCTGCTCGCCAGCCTGGATCGTTGTTGACCTTGAGCAGCACTGCTTCGTCCACGCCCAGGTTCACATTAAAGGCTGCTTCTCCGGATGAAGTCCAATGCACCGCGACCGGACGCTTGCCCATGGCCCACTTCACGTACGCGGTCAGAAACCCGTCGTCGGCCGTTGAAGCAATCCGAGGCAGACTGGCAAGCGCGCTAAGATCCACCACCACCGCTTCGTGCGGGTCGAAATTCGGAAGGCGGTAAACCCAGTCGCCCGCACCGTTATCCCACGCTACTGGCAGCGCGGCAAATCTGTTCGGCCGTGCGTACCAGTGAAAGTACTCGCGCGATGCGGCCCCGTGAACAACCAATAGAGGCGCATTCAAGGCGCGCAGCCACAACTCCGCCACGCGTCCGGAATCCGCGTCGCATCCAAAAGCGATCTGGCGTTCCGCCGCGAAGACCAGGAAGTTCGACGGATCTTGTCCCGGGCCGCCCACCTGCGCGACATCGGTCCAGAGGTTCAGTGTGCTGTCCAGCTCGCCGGATGCCAGAACGCGCGCGCCACCCGCGTGATCCTTGAGCCACATGGCAACCTGAAATCCCACCTGCGTGCGCGGATCTTCCGCCTTTGGTTCAAACTTCCAGGAATGCGTGACAAAGCGAAAAGAAAGGGCGGTGCCCGCGGCGATCAGTACGGCTGCCGCCACCGTGCGAGTGGGAGGGGGCGCGAGCGATAGCAGGGCCGCGAGGAGCAGAGCCGTCCCGGCGCTAAACTCGAGCAGGTAACGGTGAGGCAACGGGAGAAGGTAATTTCCGGCCACCAGGTAGCACACCACCACCAGACCGGAGAGCGCGGTCCAGACCGCGACCAGCGCGAGTTCGGAAGGGACACGCCGCCAGAAAGAAAACGCGAGCACCACGAGAGCCGCGGCAAGAATCATCCAGGTGGTGCCGTTCCATGGCGCGGTGAGCATGGTGTGCCGGAACACGACGCGGTTGTAAAACCTGGACGAGACAAAATACGCGGGCGTCATCCAGAACGCCGCGAGCCCGTACGCTGCGCCCGCCAAGCCAGCCACACAAGTCAGCGCTCGGACTGGGCCGAAATCGCGCCAGCGCGCCACCGCGATGCCCGCTAAGGGAAAGCCTAGACCGATCAGCCCGGGCCAGCTAGTCAGGAAGACCGCGGCGGCGAACAGCGCGGCTAGCGTCCAACGATTGCGCCATGCGGCGGCCACGGCGAGCAGCATGAACGGAAGTGCAAAGGCGTGCGGCGCTTCGTCATACGCAACTAGCGCGACGTAACTCCAGGGCGCGTTCGCGTAAGGATGGCCCAGCACGCGCAATTGCGGCAGCGCATAGAACAGCGAGGGAAACACGGCGAACGCCAGAGCGGCAAAGACGGCCGGCAATCGCGAGCGGAACAACTGGCGCCCGAGAATATACAAACACACCGGCGCAAGCGCATATCCGATTCCGCTCACCAGATGAAACGCGCGCCCGATGGTGATGAAACGCATCAGGCCGGCCATCGTGGGAAGCATGGGCGGGTATAAGAAATGAAAGGGCGAGCCGCCATATTGCAGCGCGTTCCACATCGATGAACGATCGCGGAACATGCGAGCGATAGCGATGTAGATGTACCCGTTGTTCCAGGGTTGGTCGGAAAGATCGGTTGTCAGCCAGGGGCCCAGCAGCAGCAGATCGCCAATGAACAGGGCTGCCGCAATGCAAGCGTCGGCGATCACTCCCTTACGGTCGTGGTTCAGTAAGGAGCGTGGCAAGCCGTTTATTGTCGCACGTCAGTAAGCCCAGTAATATGGTCGCGGTTAGCAGGCTGATGCCCAGGCACACGGCGCGCTCGGCCCCTTCGGTGAACTCCAGATCAATGGAGCGGGGACCGGCGCCGTCTGGATCGATGATCATCATGCCGATCTGATCGGGCCGAATGCGCAGGCTCCGTCCCGCCGTGGCCGCGCGCCATCCCGCGTCGTAGTTAACCTGAACGGAGATCACCTGAGACGGGGCAACCGTGGCGCTGATGCGGCCGTGGTCCGGATTCTCCCAAGTGAGCGATGCGCGCGGCAGCGTCGGGTCCTCGAGCGCCGTCACATATGCGCGCAGGGGCTCGACGTCCAGTCCATTCTCGGGCCGCCGAGTGACCACGGAGGAAGGGGGAATCACGTGAGCTAGCGAGGTGGAGCTCAAAGGGACTTGGTAGACGGAGTCGTCGCCCTCGTTCCAGACCAGCGGCAGCAGGCCATCGAATTTGCGCGGATTAGCTATCGGATGATAAGCATCGCGACTGGCAGGGCCGGGTACAGTGACCGCGCCACAGCCAAAAGCCTTGAGCCAGAGCACCGAGATGGGACCGTCTTGCGCACCGGCGTTCTGGCCGGAATCAATCGTGTAGACCGCGACACGCTGTGCCCAGTTCGGAGCCGACGATTGGAGACCCGCGCTGAGCTGCGGATTGTCGGCAAACAAGTTGAACCAGAACTCGTTCTGGCCAGAGAGGAAGACGCGCTGGCCGGGGAGATGCGAGCCAATCCATTTGGACTGGCGGTACGCGACGGTTCCGGTAATATCGACGGGATGGATCAACTTGCGCGCATATCCGTAATCGCTGGCGGCCATGAGGCTGAGCGCGATAGCGGCGAGAGTGGCTGCCGCGAACCTGAGCCTTGAAGAGAGTCTGCGCGCTAGCGGCGCGATAGCGAATGCGGCGAGCAGGCAGAGGCCAGGATCCATCTCCAACTGGTAACGATTCGGCTGAGGTAAGAAGCTCAGCCCCTTCCAGAAATATAGTGCGGTGATTCCGCCGAATACAGCCGAGAAAAGAATCGCGAAGCGCAGCATCGGATCGCTGAGGCGCCTGGTGGCAAACCAGAGCGCGACAATTACAATCGCGAACAGCAACCCGAAGATTCCCCCTTTGAGCGTGAACCGGAAATCGCCGCCATCCACTTGTGAGTTAACGCGGATCAGCCGGATCAGTGATGGCGGGAGGAACCGGCAAATCAGCAGGTAGGCACTCAGCAGAATCGCACAGACCGAAAGTAACGGCCGCAACCGGACCTGATTGCGCGCAAGCACCAAAATCGCGGACGATACCGCGACGGTAACGATGCCGAAGGCGTTGGTGGCCATCACAACGGCGGTTACGCAAACTGCTAATGCGAGTCTTCTGGTGCTAGGCTTGTCCAGAAACATGACGAGAAACAACAGGGCCAGTGGCACCAACGATAGTGCGATGTTATGCGGTACTTCGCCATAGAATACGATCGTTTGCAGACGGCGGCTGCCCCACGCAGTGCCTGTGTCGGCAAGAATCTGCGGGATGAATACGGACGGGGAAAAAACCGACCAGAGCAAGCTGGCCGCGAACGCGGGCGCTGTTCGTCCCGAGACCCTCCGCGCGAACAGGAACAGAAAAACGGGCGCCAGGCAATAGGCGAGCGCTTCCAGGAAATGCAGAACGTGCGCCAATGAGGCGCCCGTCACGGAAGAAATCAGCGCCACCAGCGCCGGCACAAAGGGCAGATAGGCATTCTCCAACGGCAGGCCCGCATCGAACCATGGAAACCAGGCTGAGTGAGGGAAGTGCTGTCCCAGAAGACGAGCCAGGGACATGAACACGCCTTCGTTGGACTGAAAGTTGTCCAGATAATCCGCGTGGAACAGCGGCCAGCAGATGGCGGCATTCAGAGCAAACAGGGCTGCGGCAAGCAACGCGCCGCGGATCACTCCCTTACGGTCGTGGTTCAGTAAGGAGCGTGGCAAGCCGATTATTGTCGCACGTTCAGTCATGCGACCCTAACAGTGATGGCAGATTCCGTCAGCGACCGCATGCGCGCCGATTGGAACCAACGCGCCCGCGATGACGCCCACTTCTACGTCGCGTTCGGCGGCCTCGATCAAACCGAGGAAGAATTTCTAGCCACCGCCGCCGACGTTCTGCGGTCCATCGAAGGACAGCTCAAGCGTCTTCCCGCTACGGCGAATCGCCGGGCGTATCGGGCGCTCGAAATCGGTTGCGGACCCGGCCGCCTGGTGAAACCGCTCAGCCGGCATTTTGGAGAGGTTCACGGCGTGGATGTCTCCGATGAAATGATCCGTCTCGCGCGGGAGCGCTTAGGCGATATTCCGCACGCCCACTTCCACACCACTGACGGCTCATCGTTGCCCCAATTTGCAGACGAGTCGTTCGATTTTATCTATTCTTACGCTGTCTTCCAGCACATTCCCAGCCGCGATGTGGTGCTCGAATACATGCGCGAGATCCGCCGCTTGCTCAAACCCGGCGGCGTATTCCACGGCCAGTTCAACGGTGTCGCGCCTCCTGGCGATGCCGACACTTGGAGCGGCGTCAGCTTCTCGGCGGATGATATCCACGCTTTCACTCGCGAGAATAGCCTCCAGCTCCTGAACTTGGAAGGCGAGCACACGCAATACTTGTGGACCACCTGGCTCAAGGCGCCTTTCCCACGCCCCACAACCGCCTCCCCACAACCCGTTATTCGCCGCATCACCAACGCTTACACCGGCGATTCGCTGATCCCGCAGCGCGGCCGCCAGGCAGCGCTATCCATCTGGATCAACCATCTTCCCGCCGATTGCGATCTCAACAACATCGAGATTCTCGTGGAGGGCGTTCCGGGCGTTCCCATCTACATCGGACCGGCCGATTCGCAAGGTCTTCAGCAGGTGAACGCGTGGCTCCCCGATGGTGTTCGCACCGGCCTTGTACCCGTGGAGCTGCGTGTGAACGGACGGCCGTTGTGTCCGCTGGCGAGCGCTCGCGTAGTTCCCGCCGGTCCGCTGGTGCCTCGCATTATTTCCGTCACCGACGGCGTCAATCTCGTGTTGAAGAACGCCAGCAACACCGGGCTGGTGAAAGTTCACATCGAGGAAGTGATGTCGCCCGATTCGGTCAGGGTTACGATAGACGATCAGCCCGTGGCGCAACTCGGTATCTTTCGCATCGATCCGCGCCCGCCGCGCCATCTGCTGGACATCGAGTTGCCCAAGGGCCTTGCACCCGGTCCGCACAGGCTCCAGATTCACATTGGCCCGCGTCGCGTTCTCACGGCGCCCGTAACATGCCAATAGCTTGGCTGCGGGCTGCGTTCGTCGCCGCAGCGGCGGTGATTCTTTCGTTTCAGCTCTTCGTCCGGCCTGTCGTGGGCTTGGCGGACCAGGGAGATTTCACCCGCGTGATCGGCCGCTTCGGCTACGGCGCCGTAGACAAGTCCGCCGAGTACGCTTTCGTTGCCCGAAAGTATGCGCCCGAACCCAACGCCCGACTGCGCGTGTACGAACAGCTGAGCTCCGAGTACATTTTCGTTGGGGCCGCGATCCTGTTGAACAAAGGCGTGTCCCTGGACGGCAGTTTGGACATCACGATCATTGGCTTCGTACACATGCTCGCGTTTCTGTACGCGTTTTATCGGCTGCTGCTGGTCACGGGTCCGCTTCGCGCAGCCCCTCTAATCTGGATACTAGCGTTGTTGGCTCTCACCGACGTCGGGTACGCCGCTTACTGGAACTCGTTTTACGCGGAGCCGGCTTCCTGCATCTTTTTCCTTTTGCTGCTTGCCGAGAGCATCGCGATCTGTCGCACCCAGGAAGTCCCCAGCGCCGAGGCCGTTCGCTGGGCTCTCTGGGCGGTCCTCTTTGTAATGGCCAAGCCGCAGAATGCTCCGCTCGGAATACTGCTGGCGCTGTTTGTGTTCCGCCTCCACGCTTGGAGCAAATCGTCAGCGGGCCGCGTTGCAATTGCGGGCTCGTTAGCGATCGTGGCTGCCGTGGTGTTCATCACGGTAACCAGTCCGGTCGCGAACATGTGGTCAAGCACCTACGATCAAGTCTTCATGGCGATACTCCCCGAATCGAAGACCCCGGCGCAGGACGCGCAGGCTCTGGGTTTGACTCCGGATTGGCTGAAATACTCGGGCACCGGCGCCTGGACCGAAGGCACTAACCTTTATGAAGCGGTGAAGAGCGGCGTGATCGGCAAAACGATCACTCACGGCAGCATCGCCCGATTCTATCTGCTGCGGCCGGCTCGAATCTGGCGTCATGCCAAGCGCGTCTTGCCGGTCGCCTTTTCGTTGCGTCCCGATACGTGCGGCAACTTTGAACGGTCCGCCGGGTTCGCGCCGGGGGCCAAGAGCCAGACCTCCGATGCATGGAGCGGATTCCACGAACACGGTCTCACCGCCTGTGGCAAGCTCATCCTGATCGCTCTTCTGATATGTCCCGTCATCTGCGCCGCGGCGTGGTTTCGCACCGCCCGCGACGCGAGGCGATCCCTGGAATTCTTTGGATTGCTCAGCATTTGCTGCCTGCTATCCTTCGTGATCGCCATTTGCGGAGACGCCTGGGACAACGTGAAGCACCTTTTTCTTTTCAACTTGCTGCTTGACACCTGGATGGTGGCTGGCATTGCATTCGCATTTCAGTCGCTCGTAAGGTACTGTACGGCATATAGATAAAATCCTTGACGACCCACTACATATTGGGTCATCATTGCAGACGTGCCGTAAAGCCGTACCGCCGTCGAGCAGTACCGGGACACAACGAAAAGAGGGAAAATAGAGATGGGCCTACTCACCGTAGATCTCAGCCGTATTGGAAACGACAGGATTTCCGACTTGCAGCCAACCAGCAAAAAAGCTCTCCCGGCCACCGAACGCAAGGGCGTCAGCTTTCCCAAATACTTCACGCAAAAGCTCGAAGCGGGCAGAACCCCCTACGACGAGATCGCCTGGGAGCTTCGCACCGCTGCGATTGCCAGCGACAAGGGTGCCATCATCTTTGAGCAAGATGAAGTGGAAGTGCCGGCCGATTGGTCCCAAACGGCCACCAACATCGTTGTCAGCAAGTATTTCTACGGTAAGATGGGCTCGCCCGAGCGCGAGAACAGCGTCCGCCAACTGGTGCATCGCGTGGTTGACACCATCGCGGATTGGGGCGCTTCCGGGCGCTACTTCAAAACCCGCGAAGACTCGGAAAATTTCCGTAATGAGCTCGCGCACCTGATGCTTACCCAGAAGGCCTGCTTCAATTCGCCGGTGTGGTTCAACGTCGGCGTTCAAGAGGCCCGCGGCTACGGCTATTACTATGATGAAGCCACCGACAACATCGTGAAGCTGAAGAAGGGCGAGTCGCGCCCGCAGTGCTCGGCCTGCTTCATCAACTCGGTAAAGGATTCGCTCGAATCCATCCTCGACCTCGCCAAGACCGAAGGCATGCTGTTCAAGTGGGGATCGGGCTCCGGCACCAATCTCTCGCCTCTGCGCGAAGAAGGTGGTGGACTCGGGGGCGGCGGATCAGCGTCGGGGCCGCTCAGTTTCATGAAGGGCTTCGATGCCTTCGCGGGCGTCATCAAATCCGGCGGCAAAACGCGCCGCGCCGCGAAGATGGTGATCCTGAACATCGATCATCCCGACATCGAGTCGTTCGTCTGGTGCAAAGCCAAAGAAGAGAAGAAAGCTCACACGCTCATCGACGCGGGCTATGATGCCGCGATTGATGGCGACGCCTACGGCTCCATCTTCTTCCAGAACGCCAACAATTCCGTGCGCGTCACCGACGAATTTATGGAAACGGTGGCGGCCGATGGCGATTGGTGGACCCGTTCGGTCGCCAACGGCCAGCCCAAGAAGCGCTACAGCGCCAAGGAGCTGCTGCGCGAGATCGCCGAAGCCACGCATCAGTGCGGCGATCCCGGCATGCAGTTCGACACCACCATCAATCGCTGGCACACCTCCAAAACCACCGCGCGCATCAACGCGTCGAATCCGTGCTCGGAGTATATGTTCCTGGACGACTCGGCCTGCAATCTGGCCTCATTGAACTTGATGAAGTTCGTCGGCCCGGGCGGCGAATTCGACGTCGAAGCTTTCCGCCACGCCTGCGACACCGTTACGCTCGCGCAGGAGATCATCGTCGATAGCGCCAGCTATCCCACCGAAAAGATCGCCCGCAATTCGCACGATTTCCGCCCGCTGGGCTTGGGCTACGCCAACTTGGGCGCGCTGCTCATGTCCATGGGCATTCCTTACGACAGCCCGGTGGGCCGCGATTGGGCCGCCGCCATCACCGCCGTCATGTGCGGCCAGGCGTACCTCACCAGCGCCCGCATCGCCGAAGCCGTCGGCCCGTGCCCCGGCTACGCCGTCAACGAAGATTCGTTCCTGGATGTCATCCTGATGCACGGCAAATCCGTCAGCGGCATCGATAGCAAGCGCATCCCGGAGGATCTCTTCAAAGCCGCGGTCGATTGCTGGAATGACGCTTACACGCTGGGCGAGCGCGCCGGCTTCCGCAACGCGCAGACCACCGTTATCGCGCCCACCGGCACCATCGGCTTCATGATGGATTGCGACACCACCGGCATCGAGCCCGACCTCGCGCTGGTCAAATACAAGAAGCTGGTCGGCGGCGGCATCATCAAGATCGTCAACAACACCGTTCCGCAGGCGCTCATCAAGCTCGGCTACACGCCCGAGCAAGTGGAGATGATCGTCACGCATATCGACTCCACCGGCACCATCGAAGGCGCGCCCGCGCTCAAGGACGAACACCTGCCGGTCTTCGATTGCAGCTTCCGCCCGCAGAACGGCAAGCGCTCCATTCATTACATGGGCCACGTGCGCATGATGGCCGCGACGCAGCCGTTTATCTCTGGCGCGATTTCGAAAACCATCAACATGCCCGAAGAGTCCACCGTAGAAGAGGTCATGGATGCCTACATGGAAAGCTGGCGCCTGGGACTGAAGGCCGTCGCCATTTATCGCGACAATTCCAAGCGCGCGCAGCCGCTCAGCTCCAGCACCGGCAAGGGCGAGAAGAAAGCCACGGCTTCCACGGCGCTCACGCCGGTAGTCACCGAAAGGATCGTCTATCAGCCGGTCCGGCGCAAACTGAAGGACGAGCGGCAATCGGTGACGCACAAGTTTTCCATCGGCGGCCACGAAGGCTACATCACGGTCGGCATGTATGAGGACGGAACGCCCGGCGAAGTTTTCATTTCCATGGCCAAGGAAGGCTCCACCATCAGCGGCCTGATGGACAGCTTCGCCACCAGCATCAGCTACGCGCTGCAATACGGCGTGCCGCTGAAGTTCTTTGTCGACAAGTTCAGCCACGTTCGTTTTGAGCCGAGCGGCTGGACAGGGAATCCACAAGTTCCCTACGCCAAGTCGATCATGGATTACATTTTCCGCTGGCTGGGCGCGAAGTTCCTGGGCCCCGAGTACGCCGTCAACGAAGCCGGCGACGCACCCGTGCTGCGCCCCACCGAACCGGAGCCGCAGCAATCGCTCGCCTTTACACCGGCGATCAGCGACGCGCCGCTGTGCTCGGAATGCGGCGGCTTCATGACCCGCAACGGCAGTTGCTATAAGTGCGAAAACTGCGGCGGGACCAGCGGCTGCAGCTAAGCCGCAACGCGATTCATCAAGAATTTGGTGGGAGGTGTTATTCCTCCTTTTCCTTGGGGCGGCTCGTTTTGGGCCGCCCATTTTCATGCCGCGTGTCAGTTACATTAGCAACAGATTTTCGTGTTTTGGGTCATTGCTGCTGACCGGGCTCTCCTGTCTTCACTATTTGCTAACGTTGAGCCATTTCACGGTTGCCGCTGCGAAGAGCCTCCTCATTGACCATCTGCTGAGCCAACTGGGTGAGCTTCTGATCGGCTTCTTTCTCTTCCTGCAAGGTTTGTTCGAGCAGGGCGGCGGCTTGGATGAGGCCGAGCGTTTGGGCGAACGTTCGCGCCGATCCGTAGGCAGCGATTTCATAGTGTTCGACGCGGTTGGCGGCGGCGATCAGGCCGGCATCGCGTAAAGGCGATTCGTCGATGTGGCTGACCATGTCCTCACCTTCGCTCACCAGTCCCTTCATCGCCGCGCAGGTTTGTCCCTTAGCGTCCTTGTTCAACTGGCGGAAGATGCTCTCCAATCGGCTGACATGGCCCTCGGTTTGCTGCAGGTGCGATTCAAAAGTTCGCTTGAGAATCAGCGACGTGCTGGCTTCGGCCATCTTGGGCAGGGCCTTCACCAGACGCTTCTCGGCATCGTATAGATCCTCTATCTGTTGCAGGAAAAGTTCTTCCATACTTTCGATTTTCATCATTGCTCTCCTTCGACTTGGATTAGGAGTTATGGAACTCCGCTAGTTAGACGAGTGAAGACGAAGCTTTTTCATTTTTTCTTTGGGCGTTGGGGTTAGCTAACGGGAGATGTGTTCTCGAGCCCATCCAGATAACGGTCCAGGTTAAACGCGGCGCTGATCAAAGCCAGATGCGTCAGCGCTTGCGGGAAGTTACCGAGGGCCTGGCCCTGGTGGCCAATTTGTTCCGCATAGAGGCCCAGGTGGTTGGCGTAGCCGAGTATTTGTTCAAAGAGAAACCGAGCTTGGCGCAATTTCTTGGGATCGGAGTGGCTGGCGCGCATCAAGGCCTCAACCAGCCAGAAGGTGCAGAGGTTGAATGTTCCCTCGGTGCCTTTCAATCCGTCCGGAGTTTTGTCGACGTCATAGCGAAAGACCAAGCCGTTGGAAACCAGGCCTCCATCCTTGGGAGCGCGATTGATCGCGTCAATGGTCTGCAGTATGCGCGGGTCGGTGGGAGAGACAAAGAAGACCATTGGCATCATCAGGGTTGAAGCATCCAGAGCCTCTCCATCCAGTTGCTGAACAAAAGCGCCCAGTTGCTGGTTCCATCCGCGCTGCATGATGGTTTCGTACATTTGGTCACGCGTGGCAGTCCAGGCCGCCCAGTCGGCGGGGAAAGAGCGCTTGTTGGCCAGGCGTAGCGCGCGATCCACGGCGACCCAGCACATGACCTTCGAGTACACAAAATCGCGTGGTCCACCGCGCACCTCCCAAATGGCCTCGTCTTTATCCTGCCAGTGCTGGCAAACCCAATTGGTAAGCCGGCGCAGGTAGATCCAGAGCTCGTAAGAGATCGGGGTCGCGTGTTTGTTATAGAGGTAGAGCGAGTCCATCAGCTCGCCGTAGATATCGAGCTGGAGTTGCTGGGAGGCAGCGTTTCCGATGCGGACGGGGCTGGATCCTTTGTACCCTTCCCAATGATCGAGCGTAACCTCGGGCAAATCGTGACGCCCGTCAATTCCGTACACCGTCTGTAGTGCGCCATCCGGATCCATTTCGTGGCAGCGGGCATCCAGAAACGAGACAAACTGCGTGGCTTCCTCTACAAATCCGATGCGAAGAAGGCTGTAGACGGTAAAGGCGGCATCGCGAATCCAAGTGTAGCGGTAGTCCCAATTGCGAGGCCCGCCGAGGCTTTCGGGCAGACTGCAGGTTGGCGCGGCGACGATGGCGCCGGTGGGTGCAAATGTGAGCAGCTTCAAAACCAGCGCCGAGCGGTGCACCGTTTCGCGCCAGCGCCCGCGATAGGTGCATTTGGAAATCCACTGGCGCCAGTATTGGATGGTGTCGTGAAAAAGCTCGTCGCTCATTTGTTCCGGACAGCCGATTGGTTCGTGTTCGTCCGGCTTCAATTCCCGGAATTGGAAGCTTTGGCTGTGTCCTTCATCGAGCGAGAATTCGGCGCTGACGCCAACTCCGAACTGCGCCAGCGGAGCCGAGGAGGCGAGTCCAAAACGTAATGCAGACGAGCCGAAACGCGCGCCTTCCGCGATGATTTCCGTGGTATGCGTATCGCGTCCGTAGTTGAACGCAGGAACACATTCCAACCGGAACTGCATGGCGCCGCGCACCACCCGGACTCGGCGTATCAGACCGAGGTAGGGCGGAACATCCTTGGAATCGCTCAGGGGCATGTAGTCGATGATCTCGCCCACCCCATCGGCGGCCAGGAATCGGGTGATCAGGACGTTGGTATCGGGGACGTAAACTTGCTTGCGTGAAATCTCTTCTGATGTGGGTGAGATCCGGAAATAGCCGCCTTTGTTGTGATCGAGAATGGCGCCGAAGACGCTGGGCGAATCGAAATGGGGATAACAAAACCAATCGATAGAGCCGTTTTTCGCGATTAATGCAGCGGTGCGGAGATTGCCAATTATTCCGTAGTCCTCGATTGGCTGATAGGGCATGCGGGGCCAGCGTACCACGGAGAGCGCGGCCCCCGAAGGACCCCGGAGGCCGCGGTGGGAAAGAAGCTACGTTCTTCCCGCGCGTTGTTTCGCCCGTTCGCCAGCTGTCACGGTGATCTGGACGCCTGCCTCTATAGGGTGACTTGGCCTAACAGGAGCAGTACCAAGAAGATCAGGAGAATGGTTCCGAGTACACCGCTCGGATAGTAGCCCCAGCTTCGGCTGTACGGCCAAGCCGGGGTTGCCCCAAGCAGCAGAACGATCAAAATGATTAGCAGGACCAGCATGAAGGCCTCCCCTCGCCTGCAATCGGAAGGGCAGTTTTTGTTCCAATGATTCCAGCTTGTCGCCGGGAGCGGCGAGCGGACTCGAAATCGCTCAGGAGCGAAGACTTACGTCATCTTTGGCAGGAGGAGTGGTCACGGTTGTGCATAGGGCACGCGCATCCCCTTTTGGAAGATCCTACGTTACCGCTCGGCGTCGTGTTGCAAATGTTACGCATGCGAGGCTTCGGAATGTCCCTGCCGCTAACGCCGGGAGCCGGTTTCGCCGATGAAAGTCCAGGTGATGCGTTTCGGGCCATGCTACCGTAGGAATTTGGTGGCTTCGAAGTCGATGTTTCCGGCGTACAAGGGCCAACGGGTTGGCAAGAGCGTATGGGTGGCAACAGTCTTGCTTGGCACCCTTTGCCTTTTCGGCTGTGGGAAGAGCGCGCGCCAATATCTCGATCGCGGGAATCAGCTATTCGCTGCGAAAAAATACGATGACGCGGTTCTAAACTATCGGAACGCCATCAAGAAGAGCCCCGAAACCGGTGAAGCTCATTACCGGCTAGGGCTCGCGCTCCTGAGACAGGGCAAGGTAAATGACGCATACCAAGCGTTCAGCAGCGCGGTGAGGTTGGATCCAAAGAACAATCCCGCAAAAGTTGATTTGGCGAATCTCTGTCTGGCTGTATACGCTCGCGACCCCAAGCATCCGGCGATACTGTACAAGCAGGCGCAAACCATGGCCGATCAACTGACGGCGCCGGGCGGCAATCCGGCCGAGGGGAATCGCGTGAAAGGCGTGATCGCGCTGATCGACAACCATCCGGGGATGGCGATCGATTCGTTTCGGCAATCGTTGCGGCTGGCACCGGATAATGCCGAGGCAGCAGTGGGCCTGGCGCAAGCGCTGTTCCGTGACAATCAACCGGAGGAAGGGGAGCGGACTGCACGGGAGACCGTAGAGCGACATCCGCAATTCGTTCCCGCATACGAGACGCTGTACGCCTACTATGGCGCGAAACAGGGCTGGGACAAGGCCGAGGAGGTGTTGAAATTGTGGGTGGCGAACAATCCGAAGGAGTCGGCGCCCATTCTCCGTCTGGCTGCGTTCTACTACGGCCGCAAGCAGCCCGATGACGCCGAGAAGATCCTGAAAACCCTGGTGGACCGGCAGGCGGATTTTCCACAAGCAGATTTGCTGGTGGGAGATTTCCATGGGCTGACGCACAACCTGGAGAAAGCGCTGGCCGATTATCAGCGCGGCGAGTCCCGGGATCACGAGCGTCAACAGCTTTATCAAGAGCGGGCGGCGAGCGCGCTTTCCGAATTGGGGCGGCGCGAAGAAGCTGTCAAGGCGGCCGATGCAATACTTGCGAAGGATCCAAAGAATCTGTTCGCTCGTACTCTCAAGGTTCAGTTACTGGATCAGATGGGCGGCGCCCAGAATCTGAACACAGCGGCGGCTCTGGCGGGCGATCTGGCCAAGGAAGCACCCGCCAACTCGAAAGTGCAGCTGCTGGCCGGCCAAACTCTCCTGATAAAAGGCAATCGGGACCAAGCCTTTACGTATTTCCAGCAAGCGGCGAAGGCGGACCCCCGATCAACGGCCCCGCAAATGGCGCTGGCTCGCATGGAACTGATGCGAAAGAACTATCCCGCCGTGTTGCAGCGTGCCAATACGGCTTTGGCGATCCGTCCAAAAGATCCCAACGCGCGCTTGTTTCGAGTGATCGGCCTCACGGGAACGCATTCCTATGAGCAAGCCAAAGCAGAAGCAGAACAATTGGCCAGCGATACCAAAGACTCGCCGCAGGTTGAGATGCAACTTGGGATTATCGCGCTGGGCCAAGGCCGTTATGCCCAGGCCGAGGACTATTTCCGCAAGCTGTATCAAGGGGGCTCTTCGGATCTTCAGCCGCTAGCCGGCTTGGTGAACACCTATGAGGCCGAGCACGAGCCCGAACGTGCGCTGGCGTTGATGCAGACCGAAACCCAGAAGGCTCCGGACTCGGCTGGGAAAGCTGCGCTTCTGGTGGCAACCGAAGAAGCCGCGGGTAAACCGGACTTGGCGCTCGCGCAGCTACAGAAGCTGGCCGCGCAACATCCTACCTCGGCGGACGTGCAGGTCCGGATCGCTCAGCTACAAATGAAGCAGGGTCATCTGCAGGAGGGATTGCAGGCGCTCGAACGCGCGCAACAGCTCGCGCCGGACGCCAAGGGCCTGGAATTGGCCATTGGAAACGTGCAGGATCAACTGGGCAGGAAACCGGAGGCGGTGGCAAGCTATCGGAAGGCGTTGGCGAAGACGCCGGACAATCCGGTGCTGTTGAACAATCTTGCGTTTTTGCTGGCGGAGACGGGCGGCAATCTCAATGAGGCCCAGCAGATGGTCAGCACAGCGATTCGCAAGGCGCCTAAGCTTCCGCAGTTGCAGGACACCTTGGCGTGGGTGGAAATCAAGCAGCACAACTACGCCGCGGCGCTTCAGATTCTGGCGACTCTGACCAAGGAGCAACCAGACGACGCGACATTCCGCTATCACTACGCAGTGGCGCTGATGGACAGCGGCAATCGTTCAGCGGCGAAGGATCAGGCCGAGACTGCCCTGTCCCAGAAGCCGTCGGCCGAAATGTCGACGGCGCTTCGCAACTTGCTGGCACAGGTGAAATAACAGGATCTCCTCCGCTCTTGTGGCGCACGCACTCATGCGTGCCGTGTCGGCACTCGTGCCGACACCATCGTGATTTGGGTCAGGGCGTTCACACGAGTGTAAACGCGGCACGCAAGAGTGCGTGCGCCACGATGGCTTCGCAGACTTTCTCGCCAGATAGATGACATCGCCTCGCCCCGCATCGCGCGCGTGCTATTTTGGTGGGTTCCCAACTATGTCAACCAATGTCCCCATTACGGTATCGCAAGGGCAGTAGGAATGCAGCATAGTAATTCGGCGCAGCCACTGGTCGGCATCATCATGGGCAGCAAGTCCGACTGGGAAACGATGCGCGCGGCGGCCGAGACGCTGGAGCGCTTCGGCGTGGCGCACGAGTCGAAAGTGGTGTCGGCGCACCGCACGCCCGGTTGGATGGTGGAGTATGCGTCCAGCGCGGAAGCGCGCGGGCTTCAGGTGATCATCGCCGGCGCCGGTGGCGCGGCCCATCTTCCAGGAATGGTGGCGGCCAATACGCTGCTGCCCGTGTTGGGCGTGCCGGTGGAGAGCCAGGCGCTGAAAGGCATGGACTCGTTGCTGTCCATTGTACAGATGCCGGGCGGAGTTCCCGTGGGCACTTTGGCGATCGGGAAATCGGGGGCGCAGAACGCGGCGCTTCTCGCGGTGGCGATTCTGGCGAATCATGACCCGGCGCTGCGGGAGAAGCTGCGCGTGTTTCGAGAGGAACAGGCCGCGAAGGTCCGCGCGGAAGAGCTCGTGTGACAAAACCGATACTGCCCGGCGCTGCCATCGGCGTGCTGGGAAGCGGGCAACTGGGCCGGATGTTCGCGATTGCGGCGCGGCGCATGGGATACCGGGTGCACACGCTGTCGCCGGATCAAGATACGCCGACCGGTCAAGTGGCGGACGTGGAAGTTACCGCGTCGTATGACGATTTGGATGCGGTTTCCGAATTCGCGCGTAGAGTTAGCGTGGTAACGTTCGAGTTTGAGAATGTTCCGGCGCCAACCGCCGAGGCCGCGGCCCGTTGCGCGCCGGTTCGCCCCAGCGGATCGGTTCTGCACACCACGCAGCAGCGCATCCGCGAGAAATCGTTCTTAACGAAGGGCGGCCTGCCGACGACACCGTATCGCGAGGTGCGGACGCTAGAGGGCTTGGATCGCGCGATCGCCGAGCTGGGTTGCCCGGCGGTGTTGAAGACCGCCGCGTTCGGCTACGACGGCAAGGGTCAGTTTCGGGTTGATGCAGCTAATAGCGCGCCCGAGGCCTGGAACGCGATCGGCAAGCAGGAAGCGGTGCTCGAAGCATTCATCGATTTCGATTGCGAAATTTCGGTGGTGGCGGCGCGCGGCGAGGACGGCCAGTTTGTGCACTACGGCGCCATTGAGAATCAGCACAACCGGCATATCTTGGATGTGTCGGTTGCTCCGGCGCGCGTGGCTCCGAAAATCGCTCGGGAAGCCGTGGACCTGGCGCGCTGTGTTCTCGAAAAGCTGGGCGTGGTGGGCGTGCTATGCGTCGAGTTTTTTGTGGCGCGCGACGGCGCACTCATGATCAACGAGCTTGCGCCCCGGCCGCACAACTCCGGACACCTGACCGTGGACGCGTGCGTTAGCAGCCAGTTCGAGCAGCAACTGCGCGCGGTGTGCGGATTACCGCTCGCATCAACCGAGATGCATCGGCCGGCGGCGATGGCGAATTTGTTGGGTGACCTATGGGCCAATGGCGAGCCGGATTGGCGCGCGGCCTGTGCGTTTCCAGGCGTGAAGCTGCATCTGTACGGAAAGCTGGAGCCTCGGCCGGGGCGCAAGATGGGGCACTTGACTGCGTTGAATCACGATCCGGAGGAGGCGTACCGGACGGTGCTGGCAGCGCGGAGAAGTTTGACGCGCTAAGCGCGACAATGAGACTGGTGAGCGGCAATCAACTCCTGAAACTTCTTGGGATCGAGAATCCCATTATCCAAGGCCCCATGGGCGGTGGACCGTCCACGCCGGAACTTGTAGCGGCGGTGTCGAACGCGGGCGGCCTCGGGTCGCTGGGCGCGGCGTATCTGACGCCCGACCAGATGACCGATGCGATCCGGCGCATCCGGACGCTCTCCTCGCGGCCATTCAACGTCAATCTTTTCGTGGGCGGCTGGAGCACTAACTCAGACTTCGACGCCGGGCCTATGCTCGAGCTGCTTGGCGAGATTCACCAGAAGCTCGGGCTCCCACCGCCTGTGGCGCCAACGCCCGCGCCCGATCCGTTCCCTGCGCAATTCGAAGCCGTGCTCGACGCGCGCGTTCCGATCTTCAGCTTTACGTTTGGTATCCCGGATCGTGACGCGATGTCGCGCCTCAAAGGGCGAGGCATCGCTATTCTCGGCACGGCAACCACGGTGGAAGAGGCGCGTCGGCTGGAGCAAGCCGGAGTGAATGCAATTGTCGCGCAGGGGTTAGAAGCGGGCGCGCATCGCGGAACGTTTCTGGACTCATCTGAATCTTCGATGGTCCCGACGCTGGAACTGGTGCGCGCAACTGCCAGCGCGGTGAGCTTGCCCGTGATCGCGACGGGTGGGCTCATGGATGGTCGTGATATAACACAGGCGTCGCTCGAGCCTGCGCGATGCCGGCGGGGGATCTCGTCGCGCGGCTGCTACTCTGAGATTAATGCACGCTGTTCGCGAATGGTTGCGTGACGCTTCTTCGATCGCCGTGCTTACGGGCGCGGGAGTATCGGCCGAGAGCGGTGTGCCCACGTTTCGCGGCGGCACTCCAGGCACACCAGGATTGTGGAAACAGCATCGCGCCGAAGAGCTGGCAACGCCCGGTGCGTTCGCGCGCGATCCGAAACTGGTTTGGGAATGGTATGACTGGCGGCGGTCGCTAATCGCTGAAGCGAAGCCGAATCCCGGGCACTATGCGCTGGCGGCGGCCGAAGCGCGGGCGCGAAAGTTTACCCTGATCACGCAAAACGTGGACGGCTTGCATGAATTGGCTGGCAGCCGCAACGTTCTTCGCCTGCACGGGAGCATCTGGATGCTGCGATGCCTGGAGTGCGAATGTGAGCGCGAGGACCGGCGAACGCCGCTTCCAGAAATTCCGCCGCGCTGCGAATGCGGTGGTATGCTGCGGCCCGGCGTGGTGTGGTTTGGCGAGGCATTACCCGCGAAAATCTGGCAAGAAGCCGAGAAGGCCGCGCGCGAGGCCGATCTGTTTCTGCTGATCGGAACGTCGGCGGTGGTGTACCCGGCGGCGGGCCTGGCGCCGATCGCAAAGTCTTCTGGCGCGCGGGTGGTGGAAATCAACATCGCGGAAACCGGTCTCTCAGATTCGATCGACGAATTCCTGCAAGGGCCGTCGGGCGAGCTGTTACCGCAATTGATCGCATGAAGATCTGTTACCTAGACGCGTTCTCCGGAATCAGCGGAGATATGACGGTGGGCGCACTGATCGACGCCGGCGCCGACAGCGGCCAGCTTGTGCGGGCGCTTGAGGAACTCGGCACGGGCGCCAAGTTCGAAGTGGAGAAAACCAAGCGGCGCGGCATCGCGGCCTCGAAGTTTCGCGTGCTTGGTGGCGATGCCAAGGGCCACCGGCATCTAAAACATATCCTGGAAATCATCGCGAAATCTGGCATCTCCGAACGCGCCAAACAGAATGCGTCCGCGGTGTTTCAGCGCTTGGGCGAGGCCGAAGCCAAGGTGCACGATGTTTCTATCGAGAAGGTTCATTTCCACGAAGTGGGCGCGGTGGACTCCATCTGCGACATCGTCGGCGCCTGCATTGGCTTCGACCTGCTCGATATCGGCGCGGTTTACAGCTCGGCGTTGAATGTCGGCAGTGGGACCGTGAAGACCGAGCATGGCGTGCTGCCTGTGCCCGCTCCGGCCACCTCCGAACTTCTCACTGGCAAACCCATTTATGCGCGGGGTCCGAGCCTCGAGCTGACCACTCCAACGGGCGCGGCCATCGCCACCACGCTCGCGGTCGAGTTCGGAGCATTGCCGCCGATGCGCGTGATCGCAAGCGGATACGGCGCAGGCGATTACGATTTTCCCGAGCACGCCAACGTGTTGCGTGTGCTGGTTGGCGAGACCAGCGGCGCCGAAGAATCCACCACTGTAACGGTCCTCGAAGCCAACATCGATGATTCCAGCCCGCAAGTGCTCGGCTATGCCATGGAGCGATTGCTCGAATCCGGTGCGTTGGATGTCACTCTGACGTCCGTACTGATGAAAAAGAACCGGGCCGGCACGCTGATCCGCGTGATCGCTCGCCCCGAAGACCGTGAGACCTTGGCCCAAATAATCTTCGAGGAAACTTCCACGCTCGGGTTGCGGATTTATTCGGCCGAGCGCCGCGTGAAGAGTCGAAGCGTGATGAACGTTGAGACACCGCACGGCAGGGTCCGCGTCAAGATCTCTGAAGACGGCTCGTTCGCACCTGAGTATGACGACTGCCGTGACCTCGCGCGAAAAACGGGACTTCCGCTTAAACAGATCCTGACCGACGCGAATCTCGCATATCTGAAAAACTCTCGATGAAATATTACCTGACCACTCCCATCTATTACGTCAACGCGGCGCCCCATCTGGGCACCGCCTACTCCACGTTTGCCGCCGATCTGATTAAGCGCTTCAAGAAAATGGAAGGTTACGATCCGGTGGTGCTCACCACGGGCTCCGACGAACATAGCCTCAAAGTGGAGCGCGCCGCGCAGGCCGCGGACGTCAACCCGCTGGCGTACACCACCAAGATGGCGGCCGAGTTCATCAGCCAATGGGCCAAGCTCGGCATCGACTACGACCATTTCATCCGCACGTCGGATCCCAAGCATCATGAGACCGTACGTTGGCTATTCGAGCGCTGCAAAAAGAACGGCTACATCTATAAAGGTTCCTACACCGGCGCGTATTGTGTCAGCGATGAGGCCTACGTCAATGATGTGAATCCAGGCGATCCCT